>Ga0193751_1002776_pt1 | contig 10522 bp, 10 predicted proteins | sample L1c2metaG_FD_143050 | JGI IMG/M metagenome (GOLD analysis project Ga0193751, IMG submission 143050) | Soil microbial communities from a riparian zone of the East river system, Colorado, United States - L1c2 | ecosystem: Environmental > Terrestrial > Soil > Riparian zone | place: USA: East River...
CCGGGTGTTTGAGCGGTTCTCGACGGTTAATGCGGTGTCAAACGGCCGTGCCGAGGTGATCCTTGGCCGCGGCTCCTTTACCGAGTCCTTTCCGCTGTTCGGTTACGATCTATCGGATTACGAGGCGCTATTCGACGATAAGCTCGATCTGTTCGCTGCGCTCTTGAAGAACGAAGCCGTCACCTGGCGGGGCCAAACCCGCCCTCCCCTGACCAATCAGAGTGTATTTCCGCCGATCGAAGCCGGCGCGCTGAAGACCTGGATCGGCGTCGGCGGCAGCCCGGAATCGGTCGTCCGCGCCGCGCACTACGACCTGCCACTGATGCTTGCCATTATCGGCGGCGATCCCAATCGCTTTCACCCTTATGTCGATCTCTACCACCGCGCTTTCGCGCAATTCGGCAGACCGGTTCGCGAAATCGGTGTGCACTCGCACGGTTATGTCGCCGAAACCGACGACAAAGCGCGAGAGGAACTGTGGCCGGATTACAAAAAGATGCGCGACCGGATCGGCGCCGAACGCGGTTGGCCGCCAATGACCCGAGCAGCATTCGATTCGGAAATCGAAAGCGGCTCACTCTATGTCGGATCCCCCGAAACGGTAGCGCGCCGTATCGCCACCACCGCAAGGGCGCTCGGCATCTCCCGTTTCCACATGAAATATAGCGCCGGCGCGCTGTCGCATGACAAGATCATGCGCTGCATCGAATTGTACGGCCGTAAGGTGATCCCGCTCACAGGGGATATGCTCGCGTGATCGCAGTGTTACTACCGTCCCAAAGTTTATGCGATTTTCCCGGCCACCCAGGTGTGTTGCACTTCGACGCTGTCAGAATCGATTGCCACCATGTCGGCGCGATATCCTGGCGCGAGTTTGCCCAGCCGATCGCCGAGACCAAGGAAATGCGCTGGGTTGGTCGAAGCGAAACGTAGCGCCTGCGTAAGCGGCACATCCAATAAACGCACGCAATTGCGAACCGCGCTGGCCATATCGAGACAAGCGCCAGCGAGCCGGCCGTCTTCTCGCGCGCAACGCCCATCGCGCACCACAATTGGTTCGCCGTTGAGGTTGAAAGTGCTGAGCGTTCCGCCGACCGGAGGCATCGCATCGGTCACCAGCACGGGATGACCGGCTCCTCGCAAGGCGAGCCCCAGCGTGGCGGGCGCCACGTGAATTCCGTCGACAATCAGGCCGTACCAGGCATCAGCACATTCCAGCGCCGCTGCAATCGGTCCTGGCTCGCGCGACTCAAGCGCCCGCATGGCGTTGAACAAATGCGTGAAGCCGGTCAGTCCAGCAGCTATTGCTTGTCGCGTCTGTGAATAGGTCGCCATGGAATGGCCGAGTGCCACACGTACGCCGGCTTTGACGAGTTTGCCGATAAACTCGTTCGGCACTTGCTCGGGCGCCAAGGTGACGAGCGTTACGCCTTGGCGCTGCGCCGTGAGTAAATCGAGATCGTCTGACGTCGGTTGCCGAATAAAGCGCTGATCGTGAATGCCGCGTTTTTCTGACGAGAGGAACGGACCCTCGAGATGGATGCCGAGAATGCCAGGCTCAACGCCGCTTAGAGCTTCCACCGCCGCCAATGCCGATTTCATTTTTGTCGGACTGTCGCTGATCAGCGTTGGCAGCAGCGCCGTTGTACCAAACCGCCGATGTGCCCTCAGGATCTTGCGTATGGTCTCGGACGTCGGAGCATCGTTGAACAGAATATCGCCACCGCCATTGACTTGAAGGTCGATAAAGCCGGGCGCCAGCCAGATTCCGTCCGGCAATTCATGCAGTGGCATGGCTGGAGCGATTTCAGCGCGCGAAAAGATGCCGCTGATACGCGCGCCGTCGATAACTACAGCCGCGTCGCGATACAATCTTTCGCCATCGAACACGCAGTTTGCCGCGACCGCGTGCGGTTGTCCGCTTTGTGCGCCGCTCATCGCGTGCGCGTCACTTTTTGTAGATGCCGCGGCTGATCCACGTCGGTGCCGCGTTGCGCCGCAAGCTTCACCAGGAGGGCGTAAAAACTCTGGATCATGCAAATCGCATCAGCATCGGGATGATCGGACGGCAAGACCGGCAGGCGACCGGCTTGCGCAACGCCTGGTTCGGCAACCATCACGCAAGCTCCCTTGCGACGCAGATCGCCGACGAGAGCGGTCAAGCTTGCCGCCGCTTCATCGCACGGATTGAACGCTAATATGGGAAACGCATTGGAAACGAGCGCAATAGGTCCATGACGGAACTCGGCCGCGCTGAAGGCCTCGGCATGGAGCTCACAAGTTTCCTTCAGTTTCAGGGCTGCTTCGCGCGCGATCGCCAAAGTGGGGCCGCGGCCGATCGTGATCAGGCTCTCGGCTCGGCTGAGCGCGGCAAGCGCTTCGTGCCAATCGAGTTGGCTTGCCTGCATCAGCCGATTGGGCAATCGCGCGTGAGCCGATCGCATTGCCGGATCGTCCACCCACACGGCCGTCAATTGCAAAAGCGCCGCAAGAGAGGCCACGAAGGTTTTGGTCGCGGCAATGCTTCGTTCAATTCCCGCGCCGAGCGGCAGAACGAATTCCGACGCTTCCGCCAAGGGGCTATTTGGATCGTTGACGACCGCCGCCGTGATGGCGCCCGCCGCCCGCGCCATCACCGCGGTCTCGATCAGATCGTCGCTGCGGCCGGACTGCGAAACCGCTAAAAAAAACTGATCCTTCAGGTTCAAAGCGCGGCGATACACTGTCGCAATATTGGGCGCTGCGGCGGCGACAGGCAGTCCGAGGCGAAATTCGATCAGGTGCTTGGCAAAGGTCGCGGCGTGCGCCGAGCTGCCCCGCGCGCAAGTGACGACAACCCTTGGCTGATGGCGATGAAGTCGCGCGATCAGGGCCGCCAACGGCGCGGCAAGAATACTTGTCTGCCGATCAACCGCGGCGGCCGCTTCCTGCAGATCACTCTCCATACCGCCGCTTAACTTCATCGCCTACATTCTCTCGCCAAGCCAAGATTACGCCACGCGTTGCAACGATTCTGCGGTGGAGCGAGCAAGCGTCAGCGCACCATCGACCGCGTCCCCGGCAGGTTCCATAAGGCGCGATTTTGTCTCCGCCGCTAGCCACGGCTGCAGGGCAGGGGCGAAACCGCCCACCAGGGCCAATCGCGGCACACCAAGCGCGATCAGCCTGGCCGCAAGCCGATCGATATGGGCCGCGGCCATTCGCATCAATTCGACCGCCGCCGCGTCATGGCCCAGCGCATGATCGACGATGCACGGCGCGAAGGCGCCAAAATCACGCGGCGAAGCGGTCGCGGTCCAGCCGACGATTGCATGGGGATCGTTGGCAAACTCCGTGAAAAGCAAGCGCAACAGCGGCGTCCACGCGATGCGGCCGTCATGCGCCCACAATACCCGGCGCAAGGCCTCAATGCCGATCCAAGCTCCGCTACCTTCGTCGGAGATCGGCAAACCCCAGCCGCCGATGCGATAGGTCTGTTCTTTAATGACAGCCCAGCCCACTGCGCCGGTGCCGGCAATGATCACTCCGCCGTCTTTGCCGCCATGCGCGCCAATACATGCGGCATGGGCATCGGTCGTAATAACGGCCATGCGGAACGGATGACCGTATTGCTTCGCAGCAGCCAATTGTCCGGGCTCGCTGGCACCGGCCAAAGCGAGGCAGGCGACAATACGAAAGATGTTTTGCTGCGCGATACCGGCTCCGTCGAGGCACCGCCGCGCTGCATCGACAATCGATGAAAAACTGGCTCCGATCCCGAGCCGCAGATTAGCCGGTCCACTGACCGCTTCAGCGAGGACCCCCCCGGAATAGGTAGATAGCCGCGCACGAGATTGCGTACCGCCGCCATCAACGCCCAGAAGCAGGATGTTTTGCTCGACCATTGGCTTCCTAAAGTCACGGAATCGCTGCAGATTGTAAGAACAAAATGCAGGCAATTTGGTTTGATTTAAGGTCTACTCGATGGTCAAGGCTTGTTGATGGCGATTGTTGAATCTCATGGAGACTGAGCGCGTTAGTCCGCGTTATTCGGATATCGACCTATGGGAACCGGGCGATATCCTGGACGCACTGATCGAAAGCCAAATGGCTGCAGTCGCAGCCGTGCGTCCCGCGTTGCCCGCAATCGAATGTGCCGCTGAAGCAATGCAGGCGCGATTATCAGGTGATGGCAGACTGATTTATGTTGGTGCGGGAACGTCCGGTCGGCTTGCAGTCCAGGATGGCGCCGAGCTTATCCCAACCTTCAACTGGCCGCAGGACCGCCTGCTGCTGCTGATGGCAGGAGGCAAGGAAGCGCTGTTGCAATCGGCTGAAGGCGCGGAAGACGAGATCGATCAAGCCGCGCGATTGGTGCGACAGCATCGGATTGGCGCCGCCGATGTGTTGATCGCGGTGGCCGCGAGCGGAACGACGCCGTTCACACTGTCCTGCATGCGCGAGGCGAAACGGCGCGGGGCGTTCGCGATCGGTATCGCTAACAACCGATCCACACCGCTGCTCATGGAGTCGGATTGTCCAATCTGGCTTGACACCGGCCCTGAGCCGATCGCGGGTTCGACGCGAATGAAAGCCGGGACTGCGCAACGCGTGGCGCTCAACCTGCTCTCGACGCTGCTCATGATCCGCTTAGGCCGCGTGCATGAGGGACTCATGGTCGACGTGCAGGCGATCAACGCCAAGCTCATTGGCCGGAGCGAAAACATACTGCGGCGGCTCAGCGGCCGCAGCGAGGACGAGGTCCGTGAGGCCCTGCAAAGTGCCGGCGGCAATGTGAAAAAGGCGATGCTCATTCTGCACGGTTGTACGGCCGAGAAAGCCGATGCGCTCCTTGAACAGGCCGGTGGGCGTTTGCGGACGGCGCTACGGCTGGCGGGGAGCTCTTCTGCAGCCGCATCCGAGATCCTGACCCTGGACACCGAGGCTGCGTCTGCAGTGCCTGATAAGGTAGAAGATAGCTAACGCCGCAGCATAGTGCGGCTCGCTCAGCCCTTCTTCGCTAGCGCGTCGAATTGCATCAGCCGCTCGAGAAGGGACGCCAAATCCTTGAGCGGAATCATGTTCGGGCCGTCCGACGGCGCACGATCGGGATCTTGATGCGTTTCGATGAAAACACCAGCGACCCCGACAGCCGTCGCTGCGCGCGCTAGCACCGGAACGAAGGCGCGTTCGCCGCCGGACGAAGTGCCCTGCCCGCCCGGCTGCTGCACCGAGTGGGTGGCGTCGAAGATTACCGGCGCGCCGATTTTTGCCAGGATCGGCAATGCCCGCATATCCGAGATGAGTGTGTTGTAGCCAAACGACACGCCGCGCTCGGTAACAAGCACGTTGGGATTGCCCGCGGCCGTAATCTTGGCCACCACATTGGCCATGTCCCAGGGCGCGAGGAACTGACCTTTCTTGACATTGATCGCACGCCCGGTCTTTGCCGCAGCAACGAGGAGATCGGTCTGGCGGCAGAGGAACGCAGGAATTTGCAAAACATCGACGGCCTCTGCGACCGGCGCGCATTGGTCCGGCTCGTGTACGTCGGTAAGAACCGGAATGCTCAACTCGCGGCGCAAGTCGGCGAAGATCGTGAGCGCTTTATCAAGGCCAAGCCCGCGAGCGCTTGACGCGCTGGTGCGGTTCGCCTTGTCGAACGAGGTCTTATAGACGAGACCGACCCCGAGCCCAGCGGCGATTTCCTTCAGCGCCGCCGCCATCTCGAAGGCATGCGCCCGGCTTTCCAGAGCACAGGGCCCGGCAATCACGGCAAGCGGCAAGCCATTGCCGAACTTAACTTTGCCGACAGCGACAATCGCGTTGGGTTTTGCGGTCATTGCGGTATTGGGGCTGGCATTAGCCGCGTCGCACGGCGCAAGCTTTCGTCATTTTACCGCGGAAAACGCGGTCGGCTGAAGCATCTGGTTACGCGCATTCTGAATGATTGGACCATCCCTTTCGCTTTCGGCGCGCGCTGAAATCCACTGTGGATCGCTCATGAATGCAGTCCATTTTTTCTCGCGCTCGGCGAGCGAGTCCCAGGCAAGCAAATAGGTCAATTCCTGATTGGAATCGCCAATCAACGTGGTCCAGAAGCCGGCCTGCCGAATTCCGTGCTTCTTCCACAGCTCAAGCGTGACCTTCTCAAAGCGCTGCAGCAGAGCCGGTAACCTGCCCGGCACGGTTCGGTAGATGCGCATTTCGTAAATCATGTGCTTCCTCCCAGAAAACTAGTTGTAAGCCGCCGGTTTCTGGCCGTCGAGCCGGCGTTCGACCGGCCTTGCGACGAATTATTATACGAGCCGGCTCTGCTCCACCGCCGCGCCGATAAAAGACGCAAACAGTGGATGCGGCGCAAAGGGGCGCGATTTCAGTTCGGGATGAAATTGCACGCCGATGAACCAGGGATGGTCTTCATATTCGATGATTTCCGGAAGAAGCCCATCCGGCGACATGCCCGAGAAGCGCATGCCATGTTGCGCCAAGCGGTCCTTGTATGCGGTATTGACCTCATAGCGATGGCGATGGCGCTCGGAAATCTCGGTCGCGTGATAGATTTCCGACACCCGCGAGCCGCGCCCCAACACTGCCGGATAGGCGCCGAGCCGCATCGTTCCGCCCATATCGCTGCTGATCCCGCGCTTCTGCAGCTCGTTGCCCTTCATCCATTCCGTCATGAGTCCGACCACGGGCTCTGACGTGGCGACAAATTCGGTCGAGTTCGCTTGTTCGATCCCACACAGGTTCCGCGCCGCCTCGATGACGGCCATTTGCATGCCAAAGCAGATGCCGAAATACGGCAGGCGGCGCTCGCGCGCGAACTGTGCTGCCCGGATTTTGCCCTCGGCGCCGCGCTGCCCGAATCCGCCGGGCACCAAAATACCATCGACGTGCTCCAGGAACGGCACCGGATCTTCGTTCTCGAATACCTCGCTCTCGATCCAGTCGAGATTGACTTTCACCTTATTGGCGACGCCGCCATGTGAGAGCGCCTCGATCAACGACTTATAGGCGTCCTTCATGCCGGTATATTTGCCGACCACCGCGATGGTAACGTCGCCTTCGGGGTTGCGGATGCGCTCGTTGATGAAATGCCAGGTCGCCAGGTCGGGCCGCGGCGGATTGTCGATGCCGAATGCCGCGAGCACCTCATGGTCCAGGCCGGCAGCGTGATACGCCTCTGGCACCGCATAAATGTTGTCGACGTCGCGCGCCTCGATGACGGCGCTTTCGCGTACATTGCAGAACAGAGCGAGCTTGCGCTGCTCGCTGGCGGGAATCTCACGATCGGTCCGGCACAGGAGGATATCGGGCTGGATGCCGATCGCTCGCAGTTCACGGACCGAATGCTGCGTGGGTTTGGTTTTCAGCTCGCCCGCGCTCGGAATGAACGGCATCAGGGTCAAATGGATGTAGACCGTATGGCCGCGCGGTAGATCGTTGCCGAGCTGTCGGATCGCTTCGAAGTAAGGCAGGCCTTCGATGTCGCCGACAGTGCCGCCGATCTCGCACAGGACAAAATCGAAATCGTCGTTGCCATCGCGAATGAATTCCTTAATGGCGTTGGTGACATGCGGAATGACCTGGATAGTCGCGCCGAGATAATCGCCGCGCCGCTCCTTGGCGAGAATTTCCTGATAGATGCGCCCGGTTGTGATGTTGTCCTGGCGGGTCGCCGGCCGGCCCGTGAAACGTTCGTAATGACCGAGGTCGAGATCGGTTTCCGCCCCATCGTCGGTGACGAAGACCTCGCCATGCTGATATGGCGACATCGTCCCTGGATCGACGTTGAGATAAGGGTCGAGCTTGCGCAGCCGGACTCTGTAGCCGCGTGCCTGCAACAGCGCGCCGAGCGCCGCCGATGCGAGACCCTTGCCGAGTGAGGAGACCACGCCGCCGGTAATGAAAATGTACCGCGCCATGGGACCTAACTCTTAGCGCGCCTTGCTCGATTCGACGAGTGATTTTCCAGAATTCCTGCCGGGCCGTGGCTAAAAGCATCCAGCGTCCAGATAAAAACGCTTTGTTTCCAGTCCGTTACGCTGATGTCTTTAGGCACGACAGCAAGTCGTAATATGTGAGCATCGTCTGCTGGGCGGGTACTTGCGCATCCTTGCGCGGGACGCACAACGGAACGCACGAACGGCGGGGTCTTTATTTCGATTGCGGCACCTGTGGTCCGGTGGGTGGTTGGGAGCTCGGCGCCGTGCCGGGACCGGACGGTAACGTCGGGATTCCCTTTTGCAATTGGTTGAGAAGACCGCCGCTGCCCTGTTGTCCGGGGGGCGCTGTCGGCGACGGCGGAGTCGGCGTCTCTTGAGTCGTCGGCGAGCCCGTATTGATGATCGAGGTCGGATGGCGCTGAAAGCTCGCCAGCCATGACAGGACCAGGCTGGTGGCAAAGAAGCCCGCCGCCAACAGCGCCGTGGTGCGCGACAAAACGTTGGCCGTGCCGCGGCTCGACAGGAAGCCGGTCGTTGAACTGATCAAGCCGCCGCCCTCTGATTTCTGCAGCAGCACAACGCCGATCAGCGCGAGAACCAGCATAAGGTGAATAACAATAATGACAGTCAGCATTCCGATATCCGCCTGCGATCCGGCCTGAGAACGTTTGGGAGCAGAACGAGCCCTTAGCCCCTGCTTCGCGCTTCCCAATATAGGAACGGCGCGAGGTCTCTACACGGTTCGCGGCGGCATTTCTATGGCGCTTTGCGCGCCATAGCCGCGCGGGTCAAGCAATTGCGATTGGCAAATGCCCCATTTGGCACAGTTTCGCGGAATCCGGGGCTTTCACCTGCATTCGCAAAGATCTCCGGTTCATAATTCACGATAGATGCCGGCAATAGCCAGAAATTCGCCGGCATCCAGGCTTGCGCCGCCGACGAGTGCGCCATCGACGTTTTCCACGGTGAGCAATCGCTTTGCGTTGCTCCGCCTCACCGAACCGCCATAAAGAATGCGCATATCGCGCCCGGTTTCAGCAAAACGTGACGACAACCGCGCCCTGATGCGCGCCCTGATGAATGTGTGCATCTCGCGCACATCGTCCGACGTCGGCGTCAGCCCCGTCCCAATCGCCCATACGGGTTCGTAGGCGACCGCCACACCCTCTGCGTCGTCCGGCAACGAGCCATCCAGTTGCGCACGCAAGACGGCACGGGTCTGCCCGGCATCGCGCTCGGCGCGGGTTTCGCCGATGCAGATGATTGCGAGAAGCCCCGCGCATCGGGCTGCAAGCGCCTTGGCGCGGACCACCGCATCGGTTTCGCCGTGATAGCGGCGCCGTTCCGAATGTCCGACAATCACGGCCGTCGCGCCCGCGTCGCGCAGCATTTCTGCGGAGATGTCGCCGGTATAGGCACCGGCAACCTCGGCGTGACAATCTTGGCCACCAATTGCGACAGGCGTGCCATGGGCCGCCGCAGCAAAACTGGCAATAAGCGTCGCCGGCGGACAGACGACAACATCAACCGCGGCAAGCGTGCGCGCACCGGCGATGATTTTTTCCAGTTCTGCGATCGAGGCTTGCAGCCCGTTCATCTTCCAGTTGGCCACAACCAGCGGACGGCCCGTTGTCATGTTGCTCTCATGTTTAACTCGCCAGAACTTCGTCGATGAACCCCCCGGGGTCGGCGCAAAATTCCCGCATAAGCCGATAATGATCCGTTTCGTCAACGCTAATCGGCTCGACGCCACTGACTGAAAGCCGCAGCAGCTGCGCCTTCGGGTATGCCATCAGAAGCGGCGAATGGCTCGCCATCACGACCTGGCAGATGCCGGAGCTCTCCATGCGGCGAAGCAACTTGAGGAAAGCAATCTGCCGCGATGGCGATAAGGCCGACTCCGGCTCGTCGAATATGAAAATGCCCTGGCGATGACAGCGTTCCTCAAAAAACCTCAGGAATCCTTCGCCATGCGAATGCGAGAGAAAATCGGGCGGCGCGCCGTGGGACTCTAGCGCGGCCGCATCTAGATATCGCGCCACGGAGAAGAAACTCTCGGCCCGAAAGAACCAGCCGCTCGTAATCTTTGGCAGCCATGCGGCGCGCAGCGCATCCGCGAGCCGGCCGCCCATGGCTTCGATCGCGCCCGAATGGTCGACCGGCCGATAGCCCTTGCCGCCCCCCGCATCGTCATATCCGGCAAGCGCCGCGATACCTTCCAGTACCGTCGACTTTCCTGTGCCATTTTCACCGACGAGGATGGTGATCGGTCGCTCGAATTCGATTTCGAATCCCCCGCGTAAAAGCGGCAGGCAAAAAGGATAAGTGCCGGCGTCGGCAACAAGAGATTCGTCGAGCCAGACCCGCCTAAGGTAGGGCGCCGGCAATCTAATGGGCCGCTTCTTCATCTTTTGCGCCTGCGACAAACAGCCGTTAGCAGACCGGTTGCGGTCGGAAAAGAGGCGCCTTACGGGTCAGTCGGTAGTGGTACAGTTTGAATAAGGCGGATCAAAGCAGGTCAATTTGGGCTGATTCGGACGCTCGTTTCGCAGCGGCAACGACCTCAAGGCTCATCGGGATTTCGAGTCGTTTAC
>Ga0193751_1002777_pt1 | contig 10522 bp, 10 predicted proteins | sample L1c2metaG_FD_143050 | JGI IMG/M metagenome (GOLD analysis project Ga0193751, IMG submission 143050) | Soil microbial communities from a riparian zone of the East river system, Colorado, United States - L1c2 | ecosystem: Environmental > Terrestrial > Soil > Riparian zone | place: USA: East River...
AGCTCTCGACCTCGGCATCAACTTCTTCGACACTGCCGACATGTACTCGATGGGAGCGAGCGAGGAAGTAACCGGCCGCGCGCTCAGGGAGATGGCGAACATGCAGGAGATCGTTCTCGCCACCAAGGCGCATTTCCCAATGGGAGACGGACCGAACATGGCCGGCTTGTCACGCAAGCACCTCGTGCAGGCTTGTGAAGCAAGCCTGAAACGGCTCGGAGTCGAAACTATCGACCTGTACCAGATTCATCGATTCAAGGGAAATGTTCCAATCGATGAGACGCTCGCCGCGCTGAATCATCTCGTCACTCAGGGAAAAGTGCGCTACATCGGCGCGAGCTCCGGATACGCATGGCAAATGGCGAAAGCGCTCAGTGTTTCCGAACAAAACGGCTGGGCACGGTTCATCTCGATGCAGAATCACTACAACCTGGTTTACCGTGAAGAAGAGCGAGAGATGATTCCGCTCTGTGTGACCGAAGGGATCGGAGTAATTCCCTGGTCTCCACTGGCACGCGGACGGCTGGCGCGTACAACACCGTCACCGAGTGAAGGCACTACCCGCGCCGGGAACGATCAATACGCCGTTGACCTCTATGACTCGCCCAGCGATCTCCAAGTTATAGGTTCGGTGCGGAAAGTCGCGCAGGAAGTCGGAGTGCCACCAGCAGAAGTTGCGCTTTCGTGGCTGCTTTCCAGACCGGCCGTCGCCGCGCCAATAATTGGAGCGACAAAGGTCGAGCACCTGGAGACAGCTGTTGCAGCACTGGATGTAAAGCTGACCGACGAACAGATAAATGCGATGGAAGCGCCGTATCAACCTCACGCGGTGAAGGGGATCTGATGTCGAGAGCCTTCGTCAACGAGGATGCAGATCAGTGGGGCGATCCTTCACGGCGGTTCAACCTTCCGGACCGGAGTGATCCGGCCTTTGATGAAGCTGCCGCTGAAGCGCTACTCGAGGCCGCGCGCGACGGACAGACCGGCAGCGCGGAGATGGCAACCGGTTACTACTGGGCCGAGACGCGACTCAAGCCGCATGTAGAGCGAATTCTCACGCGTGCAAGAGAGCAGGGCGACGACCGGCTCACGCAGCTGGCAGAACGATTTTTGAAGTGAGACTTCAGCTGAAAAATGAGATCAGCTGGGCGAACGCTCGTCCTGCCGGTCTCAACTTCGGCGCCGATGAACGGCGAGAGAACGAACGAGCCTCCATGCGGCGGCGTGCTGCTACCATGACCCGCTCGTAGATCAGCGCGGTACGATCGGCGGTACGCTCAACCGAGAAAGCAGATGCGCGCGCGCGACCAGCGGCCGCAAGACGATTGCGCAACGCACCGTCCACCAACAATCGCGATATGGACGACCCCAGTGCCAACCCATCCTCGGGAGGCGAAAGGAGGCCGCATGAACCGTCTTCCACGACTTCCGGAATTCCGCCTGCGCTAGTGGCGGCGATTGCCTTGCCCATCCAGAGGGCGTCGATGAGAACCGTCCCCATCCCTTCTTCTCGCGAGCTGAGCGCAACGACGTCAGCCGCTGAGAGCAGGGTGTCCGCATCGACACGATAGCCGGCAAGGTGGACATTCCCGCCGAGGCCCGACTCTTCTATTGCCCGCTCGACGGCGGGGCGCAATGGCCCATCTCCGATGATGAGAGCGTGAGCGTCGGGGACACCGTCCACGACCTTTCTCATGGCCCGCACGAACGTCAGAGGATCCTTGTGTCTGACGAGCGCAGCCACCATCACGACCAGAGGCGCGTCTTCCGGAACTCCAAGAAGACGCAGCGTCCGGTTATCGGCTCGTGGTACCGACCGCGTGAGATCGATGCCACTCGGAATTATCTCGATCTGATCGGAGTCGATGCCGCTCGCGACAAGCGCATGAGCGACTGCTTCTGATATCGCGATAACTGCCGCGGCACGACGGTACTTGAGCTTCGAGATCCAGTCGCGACCGACGCGGAAATCAACGCGACGTGTGATGACTGTCTCTGCCTCGCGCGCGCAAAGCATTGCGATTGACGCTGCGTGAGCAGTGTGCGCATGAACGATCTGGATTCCTTCGCGCCGGATGAAACGCGCCAGCGCCGCTGCCGCTACGGGATCGAATTCCCAGCGCGGCGAGCAGGGAAGAACGCGCAGCCCGAGCTCGGCGGCGCGCAACGCCAGCGGCTCGCCGGGACGAGCCGCAATCACGCATTCGTTTCCGGAGCGTGCCAGCGACTGAGCGAGCCACAATACCTGCCGCTCTCCTCCTCGCCAGCCGCGTTCGGTATCGATGTGCAGCACCGAAACCGGTTGCGTACGATGAAGCGCGACAGGCCCGCGCCATCGCGAGAGCGATGACTCGTCCCTGATTGTCTGATTCCGGGCAACGGCGCTACGCACCTATACTCTCGTCGCCTCGTGCTTGCTGGGGTAAGTTCCGCACAACCTGCTCCGGACGGGATGCTCGACGTGTCGTTACATCGGCGGTGGACAAGGTAAGATGGCTGCCGGACACGGGCAACGGGAAAGACCCGATAGCATCCTCGTGGTGTCTCTGGACAACCTCGGCGACCTCGTCTTCGCGTCCACCCTTTTTGCGCCACTCAGGAAACACTTTCCCGCTGCTCGTATTGGCTTGTGGTGCAAGGATTACTCATCGGGTCTCGCTCGGCTGATTACACCTGATGTGACATATAGTGCCGATCCGTTCTGGGATCGAGCGCCGGGAGCGGAAAAAGGCTCGGTAAGGAGATTCGTGTCCGTGGCGGCGGCAATACGCAGCGCTCGATTCGATACCGCGATTCTTTGTTTTGCGCCGTGGCGAACGGCGGCAGCAGTTGCGGCCACAGGAATTCCTGTACGGATCGGGCTCGGGCGACGCCGGAATCAACGATGGCTGACTGCCGCTCTGCCTGCCGAGAATCGGCGGAAGCCAGTTCTCGAAGAAGTGGTGCGGCTACTCCAGCCGCTCGGAATCCGCAATGCGGCGCCCCGATATCAGCTCGACGTCTCGCGCCTGACAAATGACCTCTCGATGGTGGCGAATCTCTTCGGAAATGAAGACTACGTGGCACTCCATCCTTTCGCAGGCAGTGCTGACCGATGCGTGAGCCTCGACGAATGGGTGATCGTTGCCGCCGAGCTTTCTTCGATCGGGCTGTCAGTTCTTTGGATTGGCACTACCTCCGAGCTCGAGCGTCTGCGTCACCGCGCTGATGCACGCCAGGATTGGCGGTACTCCGACACTCTTTTCGAGAGTGGGCTGACGCTGATTTCGGTAGCGATCTCGAGAGCGAAATTGTTCATCGGCCACGATTCAGGGCCAATGCACATTGCGGCCGCACTCGGCGTTCCGACGGTTGGAGTATTCGCGCCGGGAGAGCCGGAGCGCACCTTCCCGCAAGGAAACGGTGAATGGCGACTGATTTCTCGCGCATCGCCATTCGACATCGCCGCGCAGGACATTCTCGAAGAGGCACGCGCGCTTCTCGCTCCCGCGTGATCAGTCAGCGCGTCGAAGCAGAGAATCGGAGAATAGGCAGCGTGATCCGGTCAATCGCTTCGAGCGTTTCGGCAGTGAGCGATACACCGGAAGCTCCGGCGTTCTCATCGAGCTGACTCGGGCGGCTCGCTCCGACGATCGCCGAAGCGACGTTGGGCTCGTGGAGCACCCACGCGAGAGCGAGCTGAGCCATCGTAAGCCCAAGCCCTGCCGCGATTGGCCGAAGCTGCTGAACTGCGGCGAGGGTGTGGTCGCTTCTCAAGTCTTCGTCAAAAAACTGGTTCATCTCGGGGTTTGTCGCGCGTGAGTTCTCCGGCAGCGGCTTGCCCGGCAGATACTTCCCCGTAAGAACGCCTTGTGCGAGCGGCGACCAGACGATCTGGCTGATTCCGTTCGCGGCGCAAAGAGGAAAAACCTCTTTTTCGGGAACACGCCAGATCATCGAGTATTGCGGCTGGCTCGACACGAACTTTTCCGTGTTGGGCACAGCGAGCGCTGCCCGTATCTGATCTGCATTCCACTCGCTGAATCCGATGTATCGAGCTTTCCCCTGCTGGACCACTTTGCTCAGCGCTTCCATGGTTTCTTCGATGGGAGTCAGCTGATCGTAGCGATGACACTGATATAGATCGACGTAGTCGGTGCGCAGGCGAATGAGAGAGGCGTCGATTTGTTTGGACACCTGCGCGGCGGAAAGCCCGCGGTCGGTATCGGTCATCGGGAAAAACAACTTCGTGGCGAGAACGTACGACGATCTGTCGCGCCCGCTGAGAGCTTTGCCGAGGAACGATTCAGCGGCGCCCTTACCATAGATGTTCGCCGTATCGAAGAAGTTGATGCCGAGATCGAACGCGCGGTTTACGCAGGCAATGGCATTGGAATCGTCGACGCCAACGCCGTACGTAAGCCAGGATCCGAGTGAGATCTCGGACACGTTCAAGTCACTGCTGCCGAGGCGTCGATATTTCATTGTGCCGGAATCGTCTGCAGAAATCGCGCTAGACTGAGAAACTCGTGTCTCATACCTTTGACGCGCACGTGATCCCGATGACCCGAAGCTGACGGAGGCTCGATGAAACGAGTGCTTAAATGGATCGGTTATTTCGTCGGTGGAGTCGTCGCGATCATAGTGGTGGCTCTGGCAGTGGTATACGTTCGCAGCTCTTCGAGGCTGAGCAGGACGTATCCGACTCAGGCCGATGCCGATGCCGAAGCGTTGACTTTCCCAACCGATTCAGCCGGCATCGAGCGCGGGCACCATCTCGTCGTCGCTGTGGGCAAATGCACTTTCTGTCATGGTGACAACCTTGGGGGGAAGCTGGTTTCGGACAATGGGATGTTCGCGCATCTCTGGAGCGCGAACCTGACGCGAGGGAAGGGAGGCGTTGGGGCGACGTTCAATAATGCCGACTACATTCGAGCGATCCGCTACGGTGTGAAGCCCGATGGCAAGCCAATCATCTTCATGCCGTCAGATGCGTATACGCACTTCAGCGACGCAGACCTTGCCGTGATTATTGCATACGTCAAGAGCGTTCCGCCAGTAAACCAGGTGACCTCGCCACCGCGGATCGGTCCGGTGATGCGGGTACTTTCCGTGATGGTGCCTGAATTTCCGTTCACGACCGCTGAACACATCAATCAGGGTGAGGCACGTCCGGCATCTGTGCCTGCTGGTATAAATGCAGCCTACGGTGACTATCTGGTGACGACTGGCGCATGCAAGGGCTGCCACAATCCGAATCTTTCGGGCGGCGGCAAGATCAATGGTGTTGCAGCAGCCAATCTGACGCCCGCCGGCATTGGTTCCTGGAAGGAAGCCGACTTCTTCAAGGCGCTTCGGATGGGCGTGCGTCCCGACGGAAGAATCCTGAGCGCCGTGATGCCCTGGCCGTACACGAAGAACCTCACCGACGATGAACTGCACGCGATGTGGATGTACATCCGCAGCATAAAGGCACGACCGACCGGCGGCTAATCCCTCGACTGTGCGGCGCCGGCGACGAGATCATCGATTCCGCCGTCGCCGGGACGTTCTCGCGTATCGCTTACCTTCGGCGCCGAACGGACCATCCACGCGAGCAGAGGGGGAGTGATGAGCGTGGTGGCAAGCACAACGAAGGTGAGAGCGCTGAAGAGCTGCGGAGTCAGTGCGGCACTGACGAGGCCCATCTGCGCAAAGATGAGCCCCACCTCGCCTCGCGGAATCATCGCTACTCCCATGAGCAGCTTACGGCCTTTCATCCAGAACGGCGCGTAACCGGCGACCACCTTTCCTCCGACTGCAACGACAAGAAGTGCCGTTCCGATTGCCAACGCGCGCGGATCAGTGAAAATGCCAATCTCCACCGATGCTCCAACTGCGGCGAAAAAAATTGGAACGAAGAAAAGGCCCAGCGAAGTAGTCGCGGCTTCGATGCGACTGCGCTGGGGTGTGTTGTGAAGTACGAGGCCCGCGGCGAATGCTCCGATGATGGTCGCCGACCCGGCCAGTGAAGCGAGCCACGCGAGCAGAAACGCGAACGCGAGTCCTACCACTCCGAGCGTTCCGGATTCCTCAACGCGATCCAGAAATCGGAAGAATGGCGGAATGAAAAGGTTTCCAAGCAATAGCGCGGCGAGGATGAAACCAACTGCAATTGCCGCAGTCGAAGCGATGGAGCCGGTGCTGAGTGCCGCACCGCCCACAACACCTGCGACAACCGACAGGATCACGAGGCCAATGACGTCGTCAATTACTGCAGCACCGAGGACGATCTGACCTTCTACCGTGTTCAGCTGACCAAGATCGGACAGAGTCCTTGCGGAGATTCCGATCGACGTGGCGGTGAGCGCCGCTCCGGCGACAATCGCTGGAATTGACGACAGCCCAAGTGCGATGCAAACCGCAACCCCGAGCGCAAATGGAACTGCAACACCAATTGCGGCAACTGCCAGTGCGGCGCCTCCCACGCGTATCAGCGAGCGCAGGTCGGTGTGCAATCCGATCTCGAACAACAGCACGATCACGCCAATCTGGGCGAGGCTGTGAATGATCGGATCCGCCGGATCGAGCAGGCCGATAACGGATTTCCCGAGGAGAATTCCCGCGATGAGCTCCCCGACAATCGACGGCTGTCCGACACGTTGCGCGAGCAGGCCAAGCAGCTTCGCGGCGAAAAGCAAAGCGACCAGGACGCCCAGAAGATGCGAAATGTCGTTCTGGCTCATAAACGTTAGTCTGACGGGACTGCGATCAGTGGGCGCGCTACTCTATTGAGCAACGATTCGAGAGGATAGTTTTTGATGTCTCGCAACTGTTGGTTCAGCTTGTAGAGGCACTCGCAATCCCGTGTCGGCCAATGTTCAATCACGAGCAGCGCAAGAACAAGATCGCGGAGATACGCGCATTTCCGCCAATTCTCAAGTCCGCGGTAGCCGGTCTGAACGACGAACAGCTCGATACACGTTATCGAGATGGAGGGTGGACGGTCAGACAAGTCGTGCATCACGTCGCCGATTCCCACGTCAACGCGTATCTGCGTTTCCGATGGCTCGTCACCGAAGACTATCCCACGATCAAGACTTACGATCAGGATGTCTGGGCGGACCTTCCCGATTCACGACTGCCCCTCGACAGCTCTCTTCTGATAATCGAAGGTCTGCACGAGAGATGGGCGGCATTCCTCGGGACTCTACCGGACGCAGCATGGTCGCGAAAAGGAATGCATCCCGAGCGTGGCGAAGTGACTGTTGACGATCTGCTGGAGATCTACTCCGGACACGGCGCACACCACGCCGGGCAGATTACCGGCCTGAGAGAGAAAAAAGGCTGGTGAAGAACAGGCTGGTCGGGTAGTCGCGGATGGGAGTTTCGGAAGTCCCGGAAGTTGCCCCCGTAGAGCGTCACAGATACGTAAGGTTCTTCGAGTATCTGCCTCGGATTGCAGCGGTGGCTGCAACAATCGTTGGAGCATCGGTTCTCGTGGGGTGGGGTCTGGATATTCCCGCCATGCGTGGCATCGGCGATACAGCTCCAATGATGCCAAGCACCGCAGTGTGCTTCATTCTCTCTGGACTTGCTTTGTTGCTGCAGTCCAAAGACGCACCACGATGGGCAAGTGTGACGTCGACGGTTCTTTGCGGAATCATTCTCCTGGTGGCGATAACGACCGCCGTCGAGCATTTGCTCGGCCAGAACCTAGGCCTCGACCTGCTGTTATTCCGTAACCGCGTGCTGGCGAACGTGTCGCAGTTGCCCGGACGCATGGCTATCAATACCGCGGCGGCGTTCGTCTGCATCGCGATCGGTATTCTGCTGCTTCCCCGCGACCGGCGCGTCAACGGCATCACGTCGCAGGTTGCCTCCTTCGGCGCCATCGTCATCGCGTTCATCGCTTTGGTCGGATACGCGTTTGGAGTGCGCGACTTCTACAGCATGCAGCCGTATCTCGGAATGGCGCTGATGTCGGCGGCGACGTTCCTGGTGCTTGGCCTCGGATTGATGTTCTCTCAACTGAGCCGGGGACTACCCGGGCTCGTTGCTGACACGGGTGCAGCAGGCGTTGTTGCGCGACGTCTGCTGCCGGGCACAATCATTCTTCCGTTCCTCTTTGGAATGATTCGGCTGGCCGGCGAGGAAGCCGGGCTCTTCAGCACCGAATTGGCGACATCCCTTTTCGCTGTCGCCGACATTGTGACCTTTCTCCTTCTCGTTGCATGGAGTGCGCGAGTTCTGCGCGTCATCGACAGGAAGCGGGCTGAACTGTTCGTGCGCGAGCGGGACACGCGAATGAGCTCCGAGCGGGCACGAGGTGACGCAGAAGCGGCGAAGGCGGAAGCCGAAGCCGCACGCGCCGAAGCGGAGAGCGCAAACGGAGCAAAGAGCGATTTCCTGGCAATCATGTCGCATGAGCTCCGCACTCCATTGTCTGCAATTATGGGATACCAGGAGCTTCTGGCCGACGGGATCACAGGCCCGGTCAATGAGCAGCAAGCCCAGCAGCTCGGAAGGATCAAGGCGAGTGCCCGTCACCTGCTGTCGCTGATCGACGAGATACTGACCTTCACTCGAATCGACGCCGGGCGCGAAGAAGTCACGGTGGAGCGTGCTACGCTGTCCACGCTTCTCGAGCCGGCTGCGGAAATCGTCGAGCCGCTGGCGCGCGCCAGAGGGTTGCACATCGAGGTGATGCTTCCGCCCAACCCGGTGGTTGTGGAAACCGACGCGATGAAAGTGCGCCAGATGATCGTCAATCTCCTCAGCAACGCGGTCAAGTTCACCGATCGCGGGCGAATCATCCTTTCCGGCGATCAGCGTGGCGATCAGCTCATCATCACTGTCGAGGATACGGGGATTGGAATCAGCTCCGATCATTTCGAGCGAATCTTCGAGCCTTTCTGGCAAGTGGAGCAAAAGGCAACGCGTCGAGCGGGAGGCACCGGACTCGGGCTCACTGTGACGCGACGACTGGCGATGCTGCTTGGCGGTGACGTGAGCGTAAAAAGTACGCCGGGCGAAGGTACGACCTTCACGATCTGTCTTCCAATTCACGCCAGCGATTCGAGTCCGCTTATCGCGCGCGCAGCCGCGCTCCACGCAGGATAAAATGTCTTTCCGCAAGCTCAGCCGCAGTTCCACTCTGGTGCTCGCACTATCGATGATCACCACCGGATCGGCTTTCGCGCAGCAAACTGCAGGCGCCACTCCTCTTGCCGACCGTTACCGTGCGAGCGCCACCCGATTGCTGTCGGCGGCCCTCGCCGACAGCTCGGCATACAATCGGCTCGCCCGCCTCACCGACACGTTCGGCCACCGCCTCAGCGGATCGGCAAGTCTCGAAGCGGCCATCGACTGGATACTTGCCGAAATGAAGCGCGACGGATTGGAGAATGTGCGGGGCGAAAAGGCAATGGTGCCTCACTGGGTTCGCGGTGACGAGTCGGCGGTACTGATTCGGCCGCGACAATACAAGCTCCACATGCTGGGACTCGGCCGCAGCGTGGGTACGCCTGCAGCCGGGATAACGGCGAAAGTCCTTGTCGTAGGCAGCTTCGATGAATTTGCGAGGCGTCAGGCGGAGGCAAAGGGAAAGATCGTCCTGTTCGACGCGCCTTTTGTGAGCTATGGAGAAACCGTGCGATATCGCTTCGCTGCGGCGTCGACCGCAGCGAAGGCGGGAGCAGTCGCCGCGCTCATCAGGAGTGTGGCGTCGAACTCAATGCAGAACCCGCACACCGGTGCGATGGGCTACGATTCGACGGTCGCCAAGATTCCCGCTGCCGCGCTGAGTGTCGAAGACGCCATGATGCTGCATCGGATGAGCGATCGCGGCGATAATATCGTGGTGACGCTCAAGATGGGAGCACGCACCCTTCCGGACGCGCCGTCACGAAATGTTGTTGCCGAGGTTGTCGGATCGGAAAAACCGGATGAGGTAGTTGTGCTCGGAGGACACATCGATTCCTGGGACGTCGGTCAGGGGGCGATGGATGACGGCGGCGGTAGCGTCGCAGCGTGGGAAGCCGTGAGACTCATCAAACAGCTCGGACTGAAACCGCGCAGAACAATTCGTGTCGTACTATGGACGAATGAAGAGACCAGCGGTCGTGGAGCGCTCGCTTATCGTGACGCGCATGCGACGGAACTGAACAACCACGTGATGGCGATGGAATCGGACAATGGAGTGTTCAAGCCGCTTGGGTATCGAATCAGCGGTCCCGATTCGGCGTTGGCTATCGTTCGCGACATCGCGTCGCTGCTCTCCGGGATTGGTGCAGGGAGCGCAGCGCCGGGCGGATCAGAGGCTGATGTCGGGCCTCTTCTCGAGCGTGGAGTACCCGCGATGAGCCTGGCAGTCGAGGGGACACGTTATTTCTGGTATCACCACAGCGAAGCCGATACGATCGACAAGCTCAACCCCCGAGACATTGCCGAGTGTGTGGCGCTGATGGCGGTAATGGCGTACGTGGTTGCCGACATGCCGGGAACATTGGGGAGAGCAGCAGCCCATTAGCGGCGTCCGCAGATCAGGCATGAAGCGCTACTT
>Ga0193751_1002778_pt1 | contig 10519 bp, 7 predicted proteins | sample L1c2metaG_FD_143050 | JGI IMG/M metagenome (GOLD analysis project Ga0193751, IMG submission 143050) | Soil microbial communities from a riparian zone of the East river system, Colorado, United States - L1c2 | ecosystem: Environmental > Terrestrial > Soil > Riparian zone | place: USA: East River...
TCGCCGCTCTGCGGGTGGACGTAGAGCGTCCGGCGATCCGTGACGATGAGGCTCTCGGCAGTCACCGTCTCGACGCCAAGATCATAGGTGCCCGAAGCGATGGCGCCCTCGATCCTGGTGCGCAACAGATCCTCGAACACGCCGAACAGCGTGTTCTGCAGATCGATGGTCAGCGCGAGGAGCCGATTGAGAAAGGTGGTGATCGGCGGCAGGTCCTCGCGCAAGCTGCCGTCGCCGTCGGTCAAGCGGAGGCCGGTCGCGTCCTCGAAGGCCTGAAACGAGCAGCCCTCCACCTTGCCGCTGCAGAGCAGGACATAGAGCTGGCGCAGCGCTGCCCGGCCGTAGGCGGATTCGAGATTGTCGTCGGCGCGGAACAGACCCTGGCCGCCGGTCTGACGCTGGCCCTTGGTGATGGCGCCGAGCGTGTCGAGGCGGCGCGCGATGGTGGAGAGGAAGCGCTTCTCCGCCTTGACGTTGGTGGCGATCGGCCGGAACAGCGGCGGCTGCGCCTGGTTGGTGCGGTTCGACCGGCCGAGGCCTTGAATCGCGGTGTCGGCCTTCCAGCCCGCTTCCAGCAGGTAGTGGACGCGCAGACGGCGGTTCTTCGCCGTCAGATCGGCGTGATAGGAACGGCCCGTGCCGCCGGCATCGGAGAAGACCAGGATCCGCTTCTCGTCATCCATGAAGGCCTGCGCCTCGGCGAGATTGGCCGAGCCGGCGCGGGCCTCGACCGCGAGACGGTCGAGGCCGCCCGATCCAGCCTTCCGCACGATGCGCCGCGAGCGGCCGGTCACTTCCGCCACGATTTCCGTGCCGAAGCGCTGCACGATCTGGTCGAGCGCGCCCTGGACGGGGGCAAGCGACGCCAGGCGTTCGATCATGCGGTCGCGCCGTTCGGCGGCCTCGCGGCATTGGACCGGTTGGCCGTCGCGGTAGACGGGCCGGGACGAGAGATTGCCCTCGCCGTCGGTGAACGGCTCGAAGAGCTGTGTCGGGAAGCCGTGCGCCAGGTAATCGAGAACGTATTCGCGCGGCGTGATGTCGACCTGTACGTCGCCCCATTCCTCGGTCGGGATCTCGGCGAGGCGCCGCTCCATCAGCGCCTCGCCGGTCGAAACGATCTGGACGATTGCGGCATGGCCGGCTTCGAGATCCCGTTCGACCGCGGCGATTAGCGCCGGGGTTTTCATCGCGGTGATGAGGTGATTGAAGAAACGCTGCTTGGCGCTTTCGAAGGCCGAACGGGCGGCCGACTTGGCTTGGCTGTTCAGCGTCCCGGTTTCGCCGGTGACGTTGGCGGCTTGCAGCGCCGCGGTCAGGTTGTTGTGGATGATCTGGAAGGCGCCGGCATAAGCGTCGTAGATGCGGACCTGCTCGGGGGTGAGCCGGTGTTCGACGAGCTCGTATTCGATCCCCTCATAGGAGAGCGACCGGGCGGCGTAGAGGCCGAGCGCCTTCAGGTCTCGGGCGAGCACTTCCATCGCCGCGACACCGCCGGCCTCGATCGCTTCGACGAACTCGGCACGGGTGGCGAAGGGGAAATCCTCGCCGCCCCACAGGCCGAGGCGCTGGGCATAGGCGAGATTGTCAACCGTGGTCGCGCCGGTCGCGGAGACGTAGAGCACGCGGGCATCCGGCAGGGCGTGCTGCAGGCGCAAGCCCGCTCGTCCCTGCTGGGAGGGCGCCTGGTCGCCGCGTTCGCTCTTGCCGCCGGCGGCGTTCTGCATGGCGTGGCTTTCGTCGAAGACGATGACCCCGTCGAAGTCGCAGCCCAACCAATCGACGATCTGGCGGACGCGCGAAACCTTCTCCTCGCGCGCGTCGGACCGTAGGGTGGCGTAGGTTGTGAATAGGACGCCTTCGTCCAGGCGGATCGGCGTGCCTTGCCGGAAGCGCGCGAGCGGCGTAATCAGCAATCGCTCCTGGCCCAGCGAAGACCAGTCGCGCTGGGCGTCCTCGATCAGCTTGTCGGATTTGGAGACCCACACGGCGCGCCGGCGGCCCTTCAGCCAGTTGTCGAGGAGGATGCCGGCAACCTGGCGGCCCTTGCCGGCGCCGGTGCCGTCGCCGAGAAACCATCCTCTGCGGAAGCGGACGGCCGTGTCCACGTCGTCGGGCGCTGCGGAAACGACGTCGAAAGTCTCATCGACGATCCATGATCCGGCGAGATAGCCGGCATGGGCCTGGCCGGCATAGATCACGCTTTCGAGCTGAGCGTCGGACAGCAGGCCGTCGGCAATGACGGCCGCCGGCAGATGCGGCCGATAGGCGGGCTTCGGCGGCGGGACCGAGGCCATGGCGGCCGACTGCACCAGCCGCGTCGGATGCGGCGCTGATCCGGGAATACGGATCGACTGAAGTCCGTATCCTTCATAGAGCGCCTCGGTAATCCGCCCGCTTTGCGCCGGCGCCCAGTCCACGGCCTCATAGGCGAGTTCGACGGCAGCGGGTTCAATAACCGGCGTAGCGGACCGGCGTGGCGATCCTGCGCTGGGCAGCGGACGTGTCGCCGCCACCCGCGCCGCGATTGGCGCGCTCGCGCGTCCTACGGTCGGAGCCATCTGCACGGCGGTTCGCGCCGGGACCAGCCTCGTCACCCAGTCGAGCAGGATGGCCGTGTCGCTCGCCATTCCCGGCGAAGCCGGGAACGCCGTCGGATCGTCGGCGGGTATGCGGTCGATAACCGTCAGGCGCGTTTCAGCGCTGGTTCCATGGCGGGCATAGGCCCGGCCATCGACGGCGGCCGAGAACACGATGCGGCCGCGTTGCTGCAATCGGATAAAGCTGTCGCGCCAGGCGGGATTGTCGGGCGAGAGGCTTGCGCCGGTAATGGCGACCAGGCGGCCGCCCTCGGCGACGCGTGCCAGCGCGGACGAGAGATGACGCAGCGCCGCGTCCGCGACCCGGCCGTCGACATGGGCGGCGACCGAGAAGGGCGGGTTCATCAGCACGACGCTCGGTCGCACGGCGTCGTCCAGCAGGTCGTGAATGTGCGCAGCGTCGTGCCGCGTTACGGCGACACCCGGGAACAGGCGGTCGAGCAGGTGTGCGCGCGTGTCGGCGAGTTCGTTCAGGACCAGGCTGCTGCCCGCGAGTTCGGCGTGGATGGCAAGCAAGCCCGTGCCGGCCGAGGGATCGAGCACGAGGTCGGTGGGCATGATCGCCGCCGCGACGCTCGCGACGAAGCCGAACCCGATGGGCGTCGAGAATTGTTGGAGCGCCTGGCTCTCCTCGGATCGCCGCGTGTGCGACGGCAGCAACGCCGCCACCTTGGTCAGCATGGCAAGGAACGCCGATGGTGACACAGCCCGCCCGCGCATGACGGGCCCAAACTTGCGCAGAAACAGGATTTGCGCCGCTTCGCAGGCGTCGTAGGCGGTCTTCCAGTCCCAGACGCCCTCGGCGTCCGAACCGCCGAAGGCTGCGATCATTGCAGCGCGAAGCGCGGGCGCATCGATGGCACGGCCGCGTTCGAGATCGGCGAGCAGCAAGCTGGCGGTCGCGACCAGCGCAACGCCGGCGTCCGGCTGCGACACCCCGGGCACGGCAAGAGGGGTAGCCGCGATTGCGGCCGTGGAGACTGACGTGGAATTCATCAGGGAGATCCAGGAGAGCGGGAACGGGGTGAACCGAAGGGGCGCTCTCTCTCGACCCCGGTCGGCTCAAACCCGTCCCGGCCTGTCTCTCCCTCTCATGGATCCCGGATTGGCCACCGTCCGCCTGGCTGACGGCCCGCGGATCAGTTTACGATTGGCGTGCGTACCGGGGGCGCTCTGTATCGCGCCGATCGCGCTGATCATGGCGCAACGCCTTGCGTGCCGGACCGACGCGTCAGCGATGCCGGGCCGGCGGCGGGCGCGAGGACGGTGCTGCTGAACGCGGGCTGGTCTTCGTCGCCATGACTGCGCGCACCTGCGCTGCCAAGGTGGGCGCATCGTCGAGCAGGCGGAGCGGGGCAAGATGGTTGCGGCCGCCGGTGTAATCGCGCCGGCCTTGGCAGGTGCGGATGAGGATGCCGGAATCGGCGCCGCTCGCGGGCTGGCACACCTGGATGTAGACGTCATCGTGATGGAGCGTGATCTCACCCGAGACGGCGATCCCGCCGAGGTTCGAGCGGAGATCGAACGATCCGGGTGGAAAGCGCAGCGTTGTCGCCAGCCGGCGTAACCGCGCGCGTGCGGCAGTGTGGAAGCGCTGCTTGACCTCGGGATCGTAAGCGCAACGGGCGTACCAGTCGGTCATGACGGGTCTCCAGAAATAAAAAGCCCGGCGCGACGGCCGGGTTCGATGGGTTGGAAAGGTGCGGGACGGCCGCAGCCGCCCCGCTTGCGTGCGATCATTCCGCCGCGACGGCGTGCGGCTGGGGTTCCTCGGGATCGGACGCCGTCGGATCACCGGCGCCGTCGTCGCCGTCGGTGAGGAACGCCGGGAGAGTCGTCGCATCGGCATCCCCTTCGCCATCGGCCTCGGCCGCCTGGACATCGGGCGTGCGCAGCGGCTCGGGCAGCCAACCCGTGCCGTCGAGCAGGCGCTCGGCCTCCTTGGCCATGTCGGCCTTCTTCAGATGATCGATGAGCTGCGCCGATTGCTCGCCCTTTGCCTCCCGGACCGCTTCGAGGATGCGCGCCTTCGGAACCCGGCCGAGGTAATTGTCGAGGGTCGGGGACCAGCCGGCCGCCGCCATGTCGAGGTTCACCGCGCGTGCCAGCGTGTCGGCGTGAGCGAGGCGCCGCGGGCCGCGGCTCCACGGCTCATGCACGGCGTTGACGCTCAGCGATGCGCAATGGGCGAACAGCGCCGCCTGGCTGTCGTTATCGAACGCCACTAGCGCGTCCCAGAGATCGTCCTCGGCCTTGGGCAACTGCTTCGCCCATTGCTGATGGCGGGCCTCGATCGCCCTGGCCGAGGCGCTGTCGGCGAGTCCCGGCGCCTGGGCGTTGAAAGTCGAGCGAACGCGGTGTCTGATCGTTCGCCAGCGCGTCCCGCAGCGCCAGCGTGCGGTGCGCCGTGAGCTCGGTGATGAGGCGCTCCGACAACGGCTTGACCCCATCGTCCTCGTCCCCCTCGGGCTCCGGCTCGGAAGGATCGCCGCCGCCGACAGTGATAACGGTGCGCTGGATCGCACCGTTCGTCTGGCCGGCATCGGGGGTGTCTCCATCGCTCCCCGCGACCGGCTCGGCCGGCGCCTCGTCTTCCGGACGGACATAGCCGCGCTCGATCCGCAGGTCGCCGTCGGCGTCGATGCTGACGAATACGCCGGCGCGCGCGATCTCGGTCGGATCGTAGACGACAGCCCGCGCGTCAAACCCGGCGAGCGCGGTCTCGATCTCGCCGAGCCGCTGGTCAACCTCGTCCGGCAATTCGTCGGCTTGCGCGTATTCTTCCTCCAGCCGGTCATATTCGGCCTTCAAGGCGTCGTAGCTCGCACGCTCCTCGTCGGTGAGATCGACGGTCTCGCCGCTCAGGCGGCGGAGGCCGGCGGTGTGCCCATAGGGGAACTCGGGCGCGACCGCGATCCACTTCCAGCCTTCGGCGCGAAGGGTTTCCGCTTCGGCCTGGAGCTTCTCGATGACCAGGCGGTCGAGCAGGGCCGGGTCCTGGAGCCAGCCGCCATCGTCATGCTGGAACAGGTCGCGCAGCACGACGCCACCGGCCGCTTCATAGGTGTCGACGCCGACGAACCGCGCGCGCTTGTCGGCGGCGCGGACCGCGCCTTCGGTAAGCTGGCGGCGGATGGAATAGGGCTCCTTGTTGTAGGCGCGAGCGAGCGACTCCCAAACCTGCTCCTGGCGCGCATGGTCGTTGGTGACCGTGAACGCCATCAGCTGCTCCAGTGTCATGCCGTCCTCGGCATAGACTTCGAGGAGCTTGTCGGACACCGCCGCGAGCTTCAGCCGCTGCTTGACGACGGTGGGGTTCATGAAGAACCGGGCGGCGATCTCCTCTTCGCTCAACCCTTTCTCACGCAGGGTCTGGAAAGCGCGAAACTGGTCGAGCGGGTGCAGGGCGACGCGCTGCACGTTCTCGGCCAGAGAATCCTCTTCGCCGAGGCCGCCCTCCCGCACCACGCACGGCACGGGCTGGGTCTTGGCCATCCGCTTCTGCTTCACCAGCAGTTCGAGCGCCCGGAAGCGACGGCCACCGGCCGGCACCTCGAACATGCCCGTCTCCTGGCCGTCCGCGTCCAGCACGGCCCGGACGCTCAAGCTCTGCAGGAGCGTGCGCCGGGCGATGTCCTCGGCCAGCTCCTCGATGGAGACGCCGGCCTTCACCCGGCGCACATTGGCCTGGCTGAGCACTAGCTTGTTGAAGGGGATGTCGCGCGAGGCGCTGAGGGTGATCTTCTGAACGGCGGTTGCCATGTCGATATTCTCCGCGACGGTTGGCCGAAAGCCTCTCTCTCGACCTCCAACCCGTCAAGGAATCGCCCGCCTTCCTCTCGCTCTAGGGCCGAGACGGTGGCGGGCGGCCGCGGGGCCCGCACGGCCAGCACCCGGCGTGCTGCACTTCCGTCTCTGGAGGTTTCCGGCTTTGCGTATGCGTGTAATTGCGCCGGCGGCGAGGCACTTCTCGCGCGCCGGGCATGGCGCAGACACCAGGGCGGTCGGCTTGCCGGGCGTGTCCTCGTCCGCCGATACCCAGGCCAGTGGCGGAAGTGTGTCACGCCATCTCCAACTCGTCGGCCGCCTGTATCGCGGCTCGGAAGCATTAGGCCGGAAGGCGAGCAGGTAGTCGGCTGCCTTCGAAGCGGCGCTGGCGGCGCGGACGATGGCGCGATCGTCTTCGCGCAGCACCTCGAGCCAAGAGCCGATATAGTCGGCATGGCGCACCGTCGGCACGATGCCGAGCGAGGCGCAGACGAAGGCGCTGGTCATCTCGGCGACCAACTCCTCCTTGGCATACAGCGCCGAGCCGAAGGCGCCGGTCAGATCGCGAGCGAGCCGCGAGGGATGACCGACCCAGTGACCGAGCTCATGCAGGGCAGTCCGATGCCAGTTGATCGGCTCGAAATAGGCGTCGGGCCGCGGCACTTGAACGTAATCCTGGGCTGGACTGTAGAAGGCGCGATCGCCGCCGACGCGGAAATCGGCGCCGGTCGCGGCGATCAGCGCGTCGGCTTGGGGCAGGATCAGCCCCTCGGACACGGGCGGCGGGGCGGTGATCAGTCCGTCGGGAAGGTTCTCGCACTGATCGGTGTTGAAGACCGTGAATCGTTTGAGGAACGGGATCGCTCCGGGCTCTTCACCGTCGCGCTCCGCCCGCTTGCGTTCATCATCAGGGATGAAGCGATCTGCATAGACGACGGTGGTGCCATGCTCGCCTTTCCGGACGTTGGCACCAAGGCTCAAGGCCTGGCGGAAGGTGAGCCAGCTCTGGCCGGCGAAGCCGCGCTCGACGACGGCGCCCCAGAGGATCAACACATTCACGCCGGAGTAGCGGCGCTGCGTCGCAGCGTTCTTCGGCATGGCGAGCGATGCTTTCGCCGCGGCGGTCCCCCAGGGCTGGACCCAAGGCACGCGGCCGGCCTCCAGCTCCGCGATGATCTTGTTGGTGATTTCGGAATAGAGGCTCGTCCGGTCCTGACCGGCACGAGCGCGAGCGGCTGAACGTGACATCGCGAGTCTCCGCGACGGGCGCCGCGAGCCTCTCTTGCGACCTCCAACCCGTCACGGCCGACCCGGCCTGACTCTCACTCTAGCCCGTGGCTCACGGCCGCGGCGGTGGGCGATCGGAGTTCCGCCCGGCCGCCTTGCCGGCCCGCGACTGCGCGATGTGTGGATGGCGGTCATCCGGCCGAGCGCCACCACGCGATGCGCTCCTCCCGTGACGCGTTGGCGAGCCGCAGCAACAGATCGCCGTGGCATGCCGCCGGCGCGCAGAAGCACAGCAGATCCTTGCCGCGAAGCTCGTCGAGCGCGCGCAGCAGGTGATGCTGATCCCGCAGCCAGCGGGCGTGCTTGGCGATGACGGCCGCACGATCGCCGTCGACGCCGATCCGAAACGGGTTGCCCCATTTGCTGCCGCGCCCGATGTAGATCGCGCCGTGATGCTTGCCGGCCGCGTGCTTGTTGAAAACCCTGCACATAGGAACCTCCGTTTCCCGCTTGGTGAGCGGCTGAGGCCGGAGGGGCGCGGCAGCATGCCCGCAGGTCACGGGAGCGGTCGGCTCGACGACTGTCCCGGGAACGGCGCAGCCGTTGACATGCGGGCGGCCGCGCCAGATTGGCCGACGCCGGTAAGGAAGCGGGACGGAGTTTGGGTGGTTGCTGCAGGCTTCTCAGAATAAGCGCGCCGACGGGCGTCGATAGATAAGATCACCGGCACGGCGGGCGCGGTGGATCAGCGCGCATTTCGCGATGATCAGCGACCACGGCTGCGTTAGGCGATCATTTGGAGCGGGGGTGTTGCGGGGACCTCCCCGCAAAAGGGGGTGTGCCGGCGACGTTGGCGCCGGCCAGGGGGAAGGCATTCCCCCATATTCCAACAGGTAGTTGGACGTTGTCCCGAGAAATGCGTTTTCCCGCTGTTTGTCCCTAGCGGGCTCTAGCTGCTCGCTTGGTCGAAGCAGCAGAGGTACGTTGTGGTGCGGGACGTGGTTCCGGTGCCGATTTGAACACGTCGCCAAGATGCTGGAGCCGCAATGCCGGGCGCTTGGGCAAGCGGACTACGAGATCGAGTTCGCCCCCAATCGCTTCGACGTAACTCCGTAGAGTCGACAGGTACATGTCGGCTTGCTTCTCGATCTTTGACACCGAGGGCTGCTTGATGTTCAAGGCGGTCGCGATGTCGGCCTGAGCCTTGCCCGCGACCTGCCGCAGTTCGCGCAGGCCCTCGACCTCATCTTTCATCTCGCGGTAGCGCGCGTCGATGCGTGCCTGACGGTCGGCCGGGAGATCGGCAATGATCTGGTTCAAATTCCGGCCCATCTCGCTATCCCTTCTTCGTCGCGGCCTTAAGTTTTTCCAAGTGAGCGGAGAAGCGCCGATCCGCCTTGGCGATGAGTTGTTTGTAAAACCGCTTCTGGCTCCCGCCGGATTTGTCGCCGGCAACGAGCAGGATTGCCTTACGTTGAGGATCGAAGGCGAAGGCGGCGCGCCACTCTCCATCCGCGGCCTCGAAGCGCAGCTCCTTCATGTTGGCGTGCTTCGAGCCTTTGAGCGTATCAGCATAGGGTCGGCCGAGCTGCGGGCCATAATCGACCAGCAGCCTGGCTGCGGCGAGCAACGGGTCCTGGACCTCCTGCTCAAAGGCAAGAAACTCCGCCTCGAAGGCATCCTCGAATTCAACGTTCCAGGCCACTTATATAGCTTCCAAGCTATGTCGTGTCAATGGCCGGGTGAAGCCCAGCGGCAGGGGCTTGAGTGTCATTCCGCGGCGAGCGGCTGCTCAGGGACCGAGTTCGCGGACGGCGCAGGGAACCCAGGGTCGTTGCCGGCGTCCGGGCCACGAGCCTGCGAGCGCTTGTGCGCAGCAAGGCCGTGACGAACCTGTCCCACTTCTTCATGCCTGCGCGCTTTTCGGGCATGTAGTTCCAGCGGTCGTAGCTCTTCGAGCTCACGTCCTGCAGCGTGTGGTTCTGAAGCCGGTCGCGGATTTCCTTCGGCACACCTGCTTTTCCTGCCAATGTCTTCCAGGTCCGCCGCAGATCGCGGTTCGTTACCACCGGGATCACTCCACGGTCTCGCTGCCGCCACATGAAGCTGTAGAGCGTGCCTGCGCCGACCGGCTTCGACGGGTCTTTCGCGGACGGGAAGAACCATCCGAATTCGTTGGGCACGATTGACTCGATCAGTTCGGCTGCGATCGGTGGAACGGGGATGGCGTGCGGCTTGCCGTTCTTCGTCTTCGACCAGTCGATGATCCGTTCCTTCGCGTCCCATTGATCCACATGGAGCGCGGCGATCTCTTCGACCCTCTGGCCTGTCAGCATGAGAATGCGAACAGCGCGGGTATAGGGAGGATGGACGGGTGAGTCCGGACACTTGAGCCAGCGGTAGAGCTGGACGAATTCGTCTTCGTCCAACCAGCGCGTACCGACAACTTTCGGTTCGGTCGGGATACCCGCCGCCGGATTGTATGCGAGCCGGAAACGTCGCGGCGACGCGCTCCGGTAGTCGTGCTCGGACTTCAGGCCCCAGCTATAGGCCGCATGGATGTACCCCCGCACGTGATCGGCCATGGCGCGCTTGCCGCGCTCATAGATGGGACGGATGACTCCGGTGATTTCGTCAGGCTCGATTTCGCGCGCGAGACGATTCCGTCCGAGCGTGTCGGCGATCTTGTTGAGGCCCTTCTCGGTTTCCTTCCACGAGGGCTTACCCGCGTCTTTCAGGTATTGAACATAGCCCTCGAAAAGATCGGCGACCGTGCTGGGCCGCGTATCGCCCGCGACCTTTATGCTGCGGCCCTTCTGGATCATGTCCGCAAAGTCGCGCTTGAAGACCTCGCGCGCCTGCGTCAGCGGCATTGATGGGTAGTCGCCGAGCTTCTTCTTGATCCGCTTTCCGTTGCGCCATTG
>Ga0193751_1002779_pt1 | contig 10518 bp, 8 predicted proteins | sample L1c2metaG_FD_143050 | JGI IMG/M metagenome (GOLD analysis project Ga0193751, IMG submission 143050) | Soil microbial communities from a riparian zone of the East river system, Colorado, United States - L1c2 | ecosystem: Environmental > Terrestrial > Soil > Riparian zone | place: USA: East River...
GATCATCTTTGCCCTGGAGGGGACCAAGAGCAACCGGCTCGCGCTCAATGCTCGGGTGAAAGCTATCGCCGGGGATTTAGTGCAGACCGGTGAGGTGTTAAGTGGCGGGAGTTATCTTTCCCAGAGCGATCTCCGCATTCACTTTGGTCTCGGCAGCAAGGACCACGTCGATAGAGTTGAGATCCTATGGCCGGACGGAAAAATGGAAGTCCGGTCCAATCTGGCTGCGGATCGGTCGTACGCGATCAAAGAAGCTGAATAAGCCCTAGCTTACGTGCCCTACGTAATCGGGCGCATTTACCTGAACATGGAATCCATCCGGATCATAGAACTTGAAGGATTCTTTCGAATTACTGTCGAATTTCAAGCCACGCTCCGTTAACTTTGCGCGAACCTCATCAGCGTTAAAGTTGGCCATTCCGAAGTCGTAGTGACTGACCGCAGCGGTCTTGCTTTCGTCTTGCTCAATGCCAAAAAAGGAGGACTCTCCCACTCCCAGGATATGGATCGTCGCCGACTGCTGCTTGAGCGGCATCCCAAAGAACTCCTGGTAAAACTGCGACGTGCGGTGGAGGTCGGGGACCCGCACGGTGACATGATTTATGCTAACCGCCCGGAAACCCGTCGGCGCAGGGGTTGCAAGCGCGACCGGCGCCAGAGATGTACTGGCGGCCAACGCAGCAAGGGAAACAGCAAATTGACGGCGACTTAACCTGCCACGTTCCAAATCGCTCAACATTCTTTCGATAGTTTCGATCATACGGTCCTCTCCTCTATATAAGGATCAATTCTCGAATGCGTTCCTGACCTGCGCTGTGAGTTCAAGACTGTGCCATCAGCCGCAATCCTTCTCCCTCCGCGTCGTTGCGTACTTCGCAGTGCGTGTCGAAGTACATGGTTGCCCGTTGTTCAGCCGTGTATGTGGGCCAATGCGGCAGGCCATCGTGATTGGGATTTCCGCTGCGTGCAAAATTCGTCCAGGCGGTGCTGATCTGCTTCGACAAAGTAAATGCTTCTGAAGTGCCTCCACTGTAATGGTCGCAGATTTCGGCATTGTCGAATGTGAACGCGATTTCACAAGCATGGAATGGACCGGGGCGGTTGTCTAATACTGGAGTCCGCCAGGAATAGACATAGGAATAGGCTGGCGCAGCGCCCAAAGCAGCCTTCCTGATGGCCTGCTCGAAGGCGGGACGGCGAACACGAGCGGCAGCAATGATGGCATACAGGCCAAACGGAGTCGCTTTAGGGTAATCGCGCCGGTAGGCCTCGATGATCGCCTTGCTGCGGTCGCCAAATTCAGCGCTAACCAACCGGTTCAGTTCCTCTACTCCCATTGCATTGGCATCAGGACGATCAAGCCCGCTTACAAACTCGTGGAGATTGGTGCCTGTGAGCAATGGAACATTCGCCGATATTTCTGGAGCCCCCGGATCGAATGGATGGCGAGGAAGAATACGGCCGTCTACGCTTGGTCCCCAATCACGTTCTCCATATACTTCGCGAAGCGAAGATTTATGCGGTGGCATTTTCTTCATCGCCTCCGCAGCCGCCCCCGAAAGACGATCCACCGGAATTTCCTGAAGTTGCTCTGCCTGGGATTTGGATAAACCCAGCTCTGCCATAACGAAGTCAGCCAGCCGCATGGAATAATCAGGGGAGAGGGACTTCAGAAACGGGCCGCTCTGAACAATTGCCCGATGAAACAGGCCTTTGGCCGCGGGCATCGCCATTAGAGCTAAAACCTTTCCACCGCCGCCAGATTGGCCAAAAATTGTTACGCAGTCAGGATCGCCGCCGAAGGTTTTGATGTTGTCGCGAACCCATTCTAAGAGCGCCACCAGGTCGAGCATTCCCACATTGGCGGCGCTGGCATATCTTTCTCCTCCCCAGTGCTCGAGATTGAGATAGCCATAGACGTTCAGACGATGATTGTGGGTTACCACAATAGCGTCGTGATTACGAGCGAGACGCTCGCCGTCATAAGAAAGAAGATCATGCCCGCTGCCTCCGGCAAATCCTCCACCGTGCATATAGACCATCACCGGGCGTTTATGGGAGGAGTTGATCTCGGGTGTCCAGAGATTGAACCGGAGGCAGTCCTCGCCGGGAACCGTGGCGAACGCACCGCGATGCAGCACGAATACATCTTCGTCGGAGTTCGCCAGGTTTTTCCCGTCAGTGTTGAAGTGAGCCGAGTCCTGGCTCGGACACACGCGTCCAAATTGCAGCGCATTGCGAATCCCCGGCCACGGTTCTGGCTTGGCGGGGGGCATGAAACGGTTTGCGCCAGCAGTCGATGCCCCATAGGGTACGCCCTTGAAAATGTAAATGCCGTTCCGTTTGAATCCGCGAATTTTTCCCGCAGTAGTTTCTGCGACAGTTGCAGCGTCGGAAGCAATCACCCGACCGCGTCCGCAACCACCAGTTACTAACTCCGCATTCGGTGACGCTGCTGCTCCAGGTTGCGCCATCGCGCTTTTGGGTAAGATGACCGAACCGGCTATTCCAGCTCCCAAGGTTGCCAAGCCACCAACAAAGGAGCGTCTTCCTTCAGCGAAAAGTGTTAATCGGTTACCGGAATTCTTCTGCACGGGAGGATTTTTCATCAAACTTTCCTTGGGCGATCCTGCGTCAGACAAACCGCCAAATCCGGCTACAGTACCAAGCTGTGAACTTGATACCGGGCACTCGTAAAATCACCAAACCAGGGAGAGCTGCTTGCCATCGTGGCGACGGCAACTGTGGAGGCCGAAAGCTGTAAGAATTCGCGGCGAGTTTTTGGAAACAAAACCACTGTCCCGCATTACAGAAAGATGAAAGGCCTTGACCGATTGAGAATTGCCAACTTCTAATCGTGTCGAGCGGTTTGAAAATCCGTAGAAATGGCCGCGTCTGCCTCAATGCCAGCAGCTCTAGAATGTCCGCCGTCCCCGACACTTCTTACCAATAGCATGCGTAAGACAATCGATTGTTTCATCGATGCCGCAGGCGACAGTAGTCTTTTCCTGGGCAGGTGTCAAGTCAAAAGTTCTGGATGTTTAGATTAGACAAGCGCTCGTCTAGAGTAGAGAATCTAGGATAGATGCCGAGGCGAGAGGCGGACCTCCAACTTTCTGGAGGGCTGAATCCGGCGACGGTTTCGATTGGTTCGGTTCATCGCGCATCATCGGCTCAGGAAGCATCGAGTACGTATAATTGTTCGCAGTATTCTTGATCGCACTTCCATGAAGACCCCATGAAGACCCCCACGAAAGTAACAATACTCCGAATCGCGGCCGCCGCGATTTCCTTAAAGTCGGTGGGGTGTCCGTTGCTGCAAATCTGGCGTACACTGCGCTGCCACCTGGTGTTAACGCGGAATCCACCGATAAGACCTCCATTTTGCCCGCCCAAGCAGTGCAGGAAATGATGCCCACGCGAAACCTGGGGCAAGACTGGTTTTCGGGTGGGAATTTTCGGCCTTGGCGGACAGAGTGCGCTGGAGAAAGCCAACAACGAAGCAGTCGCCGTGCCGATCATCGAGAAGGCACTCGAACTGGGAGTCAACTATTTTGATACTTCAGCGATTTACGGCGGGCCGGAACGCTGGAGCGAACGTTATCTCGGCAAAGGATTGAAGGGGTATCGCGACCAAGTCTTCATCGCCAGCAAGACGAAGGAGCGTGCCCGCGATGCTGCACTCAAGAATCTAGAGGAATCGTTAAAACTGCTGAACAGCGATCATCTCGACACTTGGCAGCTTCACGACGTCGGTACCCTCGACGACGTAAATGAAATCTTCGGCAAAGGCGGGGCCATCGAAGCCTTCCTTCAGGCACGCGAGCAGAAGTTGGTGCCGCATCTCGGAGTGACTGGACGCTTTCGCCCAGACGCGCTTATCGAAAGCATCCGGCGATTTCCATTTGACACAATCCTGATGGGCCTGAATGCCGCCGATAAATATTATTATAGCTTCGCGAAGGATCTGCTCCCCCTAGCGGTCGAGAAGCAAATGGGCATTGTCGGCATGAAAGTAATGGCCCGCGGGAGAATTCTTTCCAGTTGGACGCCGCCTCCGGTCGAGGTACAAAAAAAGTCGTGGGAAGGCACCGGCGCCCTCACTACTACGCCCGGCACGCTGACTAAAGAGGAAACGATGTTTTACACGCTTTCGTTACCTATCAGCACCGCAATCATAGGCTGCGATTCCGTGGAGCAGGTGGAAGAGTGTGTCCAGCTTGCGCGTGACTTCACGCCGCTCAACGAAAAGCAGATGGCCACACTCGCCGACAAGACAGAGCCGATTGCAAGGCAGGCACTCTTCTTCCGCTTGATGAAACGCTGACCTGACCTTCCGTCAAAGCCGCCATTGGCTCGCCTCCGCGAACCCAATATCCTGTGCGGAACATGAAGTCTCCGCACTCAGGCGCCTCAAGGGACAAAAACGCGAAAACAGCCTTTGGCTTGGCCCTGGTTATGCGGGTTCACCTTTTAATTCCAAAAAAGGAGGAGTCATTTCAAGGGCCCGCCTTTCTTCCTTGTCAGGGTTGTTCTGCAATTTGCTTTGCGTGTCGAAAATCATGGTGGGACAACTCTTCGCTGAGAAAGCCGGCCAGTGGGGGATGCCCGCATGATTGGGGTTGCCGTCGCGCGCAAATTGAATCCACGCCTCACTGACGTTGGCGGCGAGCGCCCGTGGTCCAGTGCCGCCTCCCGTCAGGTTCTCGGAGCGGTCGGTATTGTCGAAGCAAAAAGGCAGATCGATGCAATGAATGGAGCGCGGCCTGCCGTCCAGGACAGGCGTTTTCCAGGTGAACCAATAGAGATAAGCCGGCGTGCCTTGCGCGGCTTTGAACCCGGCCTGAAGCACCGCACCCTGACGGACCTGCGCGGTCATGGCCAAAGAGAGGATGTCAAAAGGCTTCGCGCCTGGATGTGAGGCGCTGAATACTTCGATGATGCGCTCCGGGTGGCTGCCGTACATATCGCCCAGCCGCTTCTGCACCTCCGCCTCGGTCATTGCTTCGTTTTCAGGATGATTGAGAGAAGTGGTGAATTCGTTGAGCGTGGTACCGATCAACATCGGGACCTGCGCGGAGATGGCGGGAGCGGTAGGATCAAAGGGATGCTGGGGCAGAAGCTTGCCATCCACCACTGGTCCCCAGCCCAGCATGTCAGCCACGCGGCCCCAGACGAGTGGAGCGTGAGGGTGGGTTTTCAGCAGGGCCGCATCACCAGCCTCGATCAGTTTTTGCAGGGGCACGGTTTGCAGTTGATCGAGTTGTGACGGGCCCAGATTGAGTTCGTCGAGCATGGCCCGGGTCAAGATCGCCGATCTCTCCGGTACGACGGCGCGCAGAAACGACCCGCTTTGCACAATAGCGCGGTGAAATAAGCCCTGCGCTGCCGGCATTGCCATCAATGTTCCCACCTTGCCGCCGCCGCCAGACTGGCCGAAGATGGTGACATTGCCGGGATCGCCGCCGAAGTTGGCGACGTTGTGGCGCACCCACTCGAGGGCCAGAATGATGTCGAGCATTCCCAGGTGGGCGGAACTTGCGTACTTCTCGCCATAGGGAGCCAGATTCAAAAATCCCAGAGGGCCGAGGCGGTGATTGAGCGAGACCACGACCACGTTGCCACGGCGGCTCAATCTTTCTCCGTCATAGGAACGATGTTCCTGGCAGGATCCCGAGACAAAGCCACCGCCGTGCAGCCAAACCATAACTGGGCGCTTCTGGTGGTCGTTCATTCCTGGCGTCCAAAGATTCACGCGCAGGCAGTCCTCTCCCTGAACCCCGTCGTCGTAGCAAAAAAGCCAGGATTCTTCATCGTCGTTCCAGGTCCCGCGTGGACCTTGCGGACATACTCGGCCGTATTGCATAGAGCTGCGAACCCCGGTCCATGGTTTGGCTTTTTGCGGAGGCTGAAAGCGCCCGCTCCCTGCCGTAGTTTCACCGTACGGAATGCCTTTGTAGGTGTAGATTCCCTCCCTGATATAGCCGCGGACCTTGCCACTGTCGGTTTCGGCAATCGCAGTTTCATCGGAGGCGATAACCGCCGATTTGTAGGCCAACTTGGATCGACTGACATCTTCCTTCGACGGAGCAGCCTGGGCGACGGCCGTTACCAGTGGTCCGGAAACAGCAGCAGTTCCCAGCAATGCCGCGGTGCTTTGTAACATGCCACGGCGGCTCATTGGTTTCCGTAATGCAAGCTGCAGTCGATCCGTTCGTGGGTTCTTCGGCCAGTCGCTCATTTTCCATACTCCATTTGCATCGAAATGCATGATTTTGAAATCCATCCTGGCTCTGTATCTCGGTGATCACCTTCGAAATCGGTCTCAGTAGAGCTATGACTATTTGGTCCCAAGGTGCGTATCTAAAAAATTAGCCATGATTTCGTCGGCTTCGCGAGATTCCGGTAGATTGGGGTCGTGCCGCGGGCATAGCCTGTCGGCCTAAGATTTCCGCGCTTCAGGGCTGATGGTTTGGGGCACTGTAACAATGCGGGTGATGTATGCCGTGCCCTCCTTGTCGATATAGCTCGAGTCTTCACGCGGCGGAGATTGTGTGGCGGACTGTTGGGCAAGTACACGCCGTGCAAAACCTGTGAGAGTGAACAAACCAAGAACGAGAACGCAGAACCGAAGGTTCATCTTTCCTCCAATGTCCTGAGGGCGCATAGACACGCTAAATTCATCAAAAAGTGTGCCGGTTGTACAGGTGATATTTCGTTTCCCTTTTGCCGGATGCGTCACCACACCGAGCCCGAAAACACATAGCAGGCGCTTGCTTCCCACCCAGTCGAACGGGCCTTTCACCAAATGGGTAACTTCGTTAAAATGTCGGTTGCCCTGTAGTCGCTCCCGGTATCATCTTTAGACAATCGATTGTTTTGCTATATAACGCAGGCGACCATAGTCTTTTCGAGGGCGGTCGTCAAGTTAAAAGTCCCTGCCTTTCTTCTTAGACAATTGCTTTTTTAGACTCGAGACTCGGGATCAGATGCTGGGGAAGAGGCTCAAGTTTAGCCTTCCTTGGCAGAGGCTGTCGCGGCAGTAGCCCGGCCGATTCAAGATTAGATCAGGGAACGACTTGTATATTAGATTTGGCGTCACATACTCCCCAGGGGCATACTCCCGGTCGACAATTGCGAACGACCAGATTTCGGCCCATCCGGCGATCCGAGGCGCGAAGGCTATCAGGAGATGTTCTTAGACTGGGGAAAAATCAATGGCACGGGAAGAAGGACCGGTGCATGGCAGAAAAACGGAGGGTAGCCTCTGGATCTACGAGCCTGAAGAAGTTGGCCGAACATCTCGGTCTGAATCCTGCGACGGTCTCTGTTGTTCTCAATGAAGTTCCGGGCCGGGCGATTCCTCAGGCCACGCGTGACCGCATTAAAGCCGCAGCCAAGGAGCTGAATTATCGGCCGAGTCTTCTGGCTCGCTCCCTGCGCAATCGCCGTACCCTGAGTATCGGAATATTGGTTCCTGAGCTGGGCGATGGCTATCACACCCAGGTGATGAGCGGCATTGGCGATCACCTGATGGATGCGGGATATTTTTACTTCACCGCGCATCATAGGCATCGGAAAAATCTAGTTGAAGAATACAGTCAAATGCTTCTCGGCCGAGGTGCGGAAGCCCTCATTGCCATTGATACTCTGCTGGAGCATCCGTTCCCCGTACCGGTGGTTGCCGTCGCCGGACACCGTCCTATCGATGGCGTCACTAACCTAGTCCTCGACCACCGCTTTGCGGCGGAACTTGCCCTGACGCATCTGCATTCTTTGGGACATCGACGCATCGCGTTCATGCGCGGCCAACCGTTCAGTTCGGATTCCGATGAGCGCTGGCGCAGCATGGTTCGGGTGGCTCGTGAAGTAGGCATCGCGATCAGACCACAACTCACCGTGCAACTCGACCGCGACGTCAGCTCTCCCGAATTGGGCTACCCTGTTATCCAACATCTGCTTTCCAATAGAGAGCAATTCACCGCCTTGGTGGCCTTCAATGACATGTCGGCCATTGGTGCGATACGTGCGTTGCAGGATTCTGGATTGCAGGTGCCCGCTGATGTATCTGTTATTGGATTCGACGATATCAATGCCGCGGCATTCAATAACCCAAGGCTCACCACCATTCGCCAACCGCTGGCCAATATGGGAAGGATGGCGGCGCAATGCGTCTTGAACCGGATTCATGGAAGAGAGAGGTTTCGGAAACAGATTATCGTGGAGCCAGAGCTGGTTGTACGCGAATCTACTCGAGCGATCCAACCAGGGAATCCACCGGGTAAGACCAACAAACCTCCCCGCTAGTTTCCGACGTGCTCATACGCCCGCCTCAACGGGTTCGTTTCTTTAAGAAGTGCTCACCCTTCGGCAGACTTTCGCGACTCTAGACTCTTGGCGTTTATGGCTTAAACAATCGTTTGTTTGGCTGGTTGCGAGCTTCAAATACTCATTGCCACCGGCCCGGAAATGTTGTATACAATATCGCCGGTCTCGAAGGGGTGCACTCGAATTGATCACACGATCTCCGAGATAAACTCAATACCTGGATTTGCCGGCGAAACAGGCATCCAGTGACACCGCCCATGGGTGATCCACTCGCTTCAGCGGGACCAAGAGAGAAAGCTCTTGAGATCAAAATCGATGACCACACACTTTGTCACAGGCCGACGTCGACGGGGATTGCGTCAACTGTTCATTGTGGTGGGAGCCCTTTGCGTGACTGCAGTTGCCCCGGGCAAAACCAAACATTCCCAAGGCATGCCATTTCACGACAGTGTAGATAACGGCGGTCCGCAACATATTCCTGGGCGAGTGATGTGCGCCTACTACGATCTGGGCGGGGAAGGGGTCGCATACCACGATACGGATGCGAAAAACAACGGTAGTGGCGGGTTGAACCCGGCGGATGGGACTTACTTAAATCAGTTCCGAATGGACGAGGGAGTTGACACCTTTTACACAAAATTTCACGACGCGATCGACAATAATCCCTACAACGTAGTGCAACCGCCCGAGAACATGCTCTATGTTGGATGGGTAGTGGCAGGCGAGTGGTTCAACATGACAGTGGACGTCCAACGCACCCGTGTCTATACCGCAGACCTCCTCTATACCTCAAGCGGTGGCGGCGAGATATCGTTTGATGTCAATGTAAAAAAGCTCACTGGGCCTGTCACCTCCAGTCGACCTACACTGCCTCTGACCCGATCGCCTGGCGACAAATGCACCACTGGGGTCTCATGAAAGGTCTCATCCAAGTCAGGCTGCGAAAGGGAGTACAGGTGCTGACTCTGCATGTGCTGACTAACGGGCACATCAACTTCGCCTACCTGGACTTCAAACCCAAGGGTTAGACGCCGTCTTGAAACCAAGGGGCGTCGCCCTCGATATCCGCGTGGCGCGGGACCCTCGGCACGAGCCGTCTGCCTGCTTCTGGACTTTTGCATCGTTCGACAACGAGGAGGTTTGCTATGTTTCATTCGCGTCGCGATTTTCTAAAAGTTAGCGCTGCCGGCGTGGCGGCGTTGAGCCAAGGGACATACCTTTTTGGCTCGCCCGTTGCACCCAACGGTGAAATCGAGGTCCGCCTGACCGCGGGTAGCGCGAGATTCGCGCCACAGGCGTCGATCAAATGGCAGTCGCAATCTGGCGTATCTGGCGACTCCGTCCGGCTCGATCCCAGCAAGACCTATCAGGAGGTTTTAGGGGTCGGCGCGGCGCTCACCGAGGCTGCCTGTTACATGTTCAACCAGTTGACGCCGCAGGTCCGCGAGCACTTGTTTCGCGAGCTCTATCATCCTTCCCAGGTTGGTTTCGGGGTTTGCCGGACTTGTATCGGTTCGAGCGACTACGCGACCGTGGCCTATAGCTACGACGACGGTGACGTTGATCCAGAGCTGCTGCGCTTTTCGATTGACCACGAGCGTGCTTACGTCCTGCCCACTTTGCGCTTGGCTCGCCAGATGAATCCGGAGCTATATATGTTCGCAGCTCCGTGGAGCCCCCCGGGATGGATGAAATCGAACGGATCGATGCTGGGCGGAAGCATGCGGAAGCACTACCTAGGGGTTTACGCCAAGTATATTGCCAAGTACTTGCAGGCTTATGTCGCCGAAGGCGTGACCATAGACGCGGTGACGCCGCAGAACGAGGTGGACACAGATCAGGACGGAAGGATGCCAGCCTGCCTCTGGGCCCAGGAACATGAGATCGAGTTTGTGGGAAAACATCTCGGGCCGGAGTTGGAGAGGAACCATCTTGACACCAAGATCTGGATCCTGGACCACAACTGGAACCTCTGGGGACGCGCTATTTGCGAACTGCAGGATCCTGACGTCAATAAGTACGTTGATGGTATCGCCTGGCACGTGTACGGCGGCAAGGATGCCGCCATGAGCCAGGTGCATGAGTCCTACCCCAACAAGCATGCCTACGTGACTGAATGCAGCCCCGATTACAAGGATCCGGCATATATGACCAACTGGGCGACTTGGGCAGAACAGTTCGCGGGTATGT
>Ga0193751_1002780_pt1 | contig 10517 bp, 8 predicted proteins | sample L1c2metaG_FD_143050 | JGI IMG/M metagenome (GOLD analysis project Ga0193751, IMG submission 143050) | Soil microbial communities from a riparian zone of the East river system, Colorado, United States - L1c2 | ecosystem: Environmental > Terrestrial > Soil > Riparian zone | place: USA: East River...
GTCCTGCGGCGAGGTAACTGTTACCGTTGGAGCAGCAGGCGCGTGACGAAATCCCTGTAGACCTGCTAAGTTGCGACAGTATGCTTCGCGAGATTTCAGCGGGTGGCGTCGTTATCCGGAATGAGGATGGCGCCTGGTGGATGGCCGCCATTGAACCTCCCGTGGCTTCGGACTTTGTTCCTGACCCTGCCAAGCTACTAGTTCGCTCAAAACCGAAGTCAGTTCTGTGTCTTCCGAAAGGCTTGATTGATCCCGGTGAGAAAGCGCTCGAAGCCGCCCTGCGCGAGGTTCGGGAAGAAACCGGAATCATCGCCGTTCCGATCGCCAAGCTCGGGGACATCAAGTACGTTTACGCACGAACCTGGGGCGATGGCCAGCGGGTCTTCAAAATTGTCAGCTTCTTTCTGTTGCGTTACGAATCGGGAGAGATCGATAACATCACCGAGGATATGCGGATCGAAGTCGGCCGCGCAAAATGGGTGCCGCTGAAAGATGCGCCTCAGCTGTTAGCCTATAGCGGAGAGAAACAAATGGCGCGCCAGGCCCTGAAATATGTCGAAGCCCAAGCGGAGCCGGAATCCGGGCGCTAGATAAATTCACCTCCAAGCAATTACCATTGCCAGTTCGCAAGTTCCCCGCCAGTTCGGGGCGAAATCCAATGCCGTCTTGTTAATTCAAATTCAACGATCTAAATCCTCTGTGCTCTTCGTATCCTCTGCGGTTAAGACTTTTTATCTCGAGGCCTGATAAATGAAGCGCATCAATAAAGTCGCCGTACTAGGCGCTGGAACCATGGGCGCCCGCATCGCCGCGCATTTTGCCAACGCCGGTGTCCCCAGTTATCTCCTCGATATTGTTCCTCCTGACGCCGACAGACCCGCGCGGAACAAGGTCGCCGCCGTCGGGCTCGATGCCGCCAAAAAATCCAAGCCAGCCGCGTTCATGGAACCGGCGCTCGCCAGACTAGTCACGGTCGGAAATTTCGAAGACGACCTCAAGAAGCTGGCCGACGTCGACTGGATCATCGAAGCCGTGATCGAGAATCTCGACATCAAACGGGCGTTATTGAGGAAAGTGGAAGCCGTCCGCAAACCCGGGACCATTATCACCACCAACACCAGCGGCCTACCCGTAGGCAAAATCGCCGAAGGATTCTCCGACGACTTCCGCCGCGCATGGTTCGGCACCCACTTCTTCAATCCCCCGCGCTATATGCGTCTGCTGGAAATTATTCCTACTCCCGAATCCGACCGCGCCGCCATCGACGCCGTCGCACACTTCTGCGACGTGCGCCTCGGCAAGGGCGTGGTCGTCGCCAAAGATACGCCTAACTTCATCGCCAATCGCATCGGTACGTTCTCGGTTTTGAACGTCATGCGGTTGATGCAGGAAATGGATCTGACCATCGAAGAAGTGGACGCTCTGACTGGACAGGCCGTGGGATGGCCGAAGTCCGCCACCTTCCGCACCATCGACCTGGTCGGCCTCGACATCCTGGGCCATGTGGTCGGCAACATGAGCAAGAGCGCCCATGTGGAGGCGGGCGACTCGCCCGCCGCTCTCGACGAGCGCGGTGACCTCAAGCTACCCGAGTTCTATCGGCAAATGCTGGAGCGCAAATGGCTGGGCGACAAGACCAAAGGCGGCTTCTACAAGAAAAGTGTGGGGCGGGCGCCCTCGCCCGCCAACTCTAACCAGGAAGACGACCGCCTGGCGCTCGACTGGAAGACGCTTGAATACCATCCCCGCCAAAAGCCAAAATTTCCCGCGCTCGACTTGGCGAAAAATATTGAAGACCCCGGCACGCGCCTGCGCACACTGCTTGGCCTGAGCGGCAGCGCCCCCCAGAAAGGCGACAAGGCCGGCGCGTTTCTGTGGGCCGCACTCTCCGATCTCTGGACTTACTCCGCCAACCGCGTGCCAGAAATTTCCGACTCCATCGTCGAAATCGACCGCGCCATGCGTCTCGGCTTCAACTGGGAGCTCGGCCCCTTCGAACTGTGGGACGCGGCCGGCGTCGAAGCCACGGTCGCTCGCATGAAGAAGGAAGGCAAGCCAGTCGCGGCTAATGTCGAAAAGCTGCTGGCCGCAGGCCAGAAATCCTGGTACATCGACGACCCAAAATCGCCCGCTGGACGCCAATATTGGGACATCGCAAAAAGCCGCTGGCAACCGATCGAGGTGCCCGCGGGCGTGTGGTCGGTGACAGTCGCGAAAAAATCCAACGGCGTGGTCAAGAAGAATTCCGGAGCATCGCTGGTTGATCTGGGTGACGGCGTGGCCTGCATCGAGTTCCACAGCAAGATGAACTCGCTCGGCGCGGATATCATAAGCCTGATCACCCAATCTCTGAAGCCCGGCGGTCCCGGCGATGGCTTCGACGCGTTCGTAATCACCAACGACGCGACGAACTTTTCCGTGGGCGCGAACCTGATGCTGCTGCTCATGAGCGTGCAGGAAGAAGAGTGGGACGAGGTAGATCTGGTAATCCGACAGTTCCAGGGGATGACCCAGGCAATCAAGTTCTCGCCCAAGCCGGTGGTGTCCGCTCCGTTCGGCCTATGCCTGGGCGGCGGCACGGAAATCTCGCTGCATGCAGCCGCGCGCCAACCGCACGCCGAGCTCTACACCGGATTGGTCGAAGTCGGAGTCGGCCTGCTCCCCGGCGGCGGAGGCTGCAAGGAGATGCTCCTGCGCGCCGTGGACAGCGCTGCAGCGTCACGCGGAAAAGTCTCCGGCGAAGTTCTCGCTGGCTCGGTCGAAATGATGGAAGCGATGAAAAAAGCTTTCGAGGCCATCGCCACCGCCAAAGTCGCAACGTCGGCGCACGAAGCGCGCGGGCTCGGCTTCCTCTCCGACTCCGACCGCATCACCATGAACCGCGAGCGCGTCCTCTCCGACGCGAAAGCCCGCGCCCTCGAACTCGCGCTCGCCGGATACGAACCCCCAATCCCTCGTACCGACATTCCCGCGCCCGGCGAGAGTCTTCTGGCGGCCCTCAAGATGGGCGTCCACCTGATGCGCCAGGGCGACTTCATCACCGATTACGAAGTAAAACTGAGCGGAAAGATCGCCGAAGTCCTCTGCGGCGACAACGTCACTCCCGGCACCCCCGTGAGCGAGCAATACATCCTCGATCTGGAGCGTGAAGGCTTCAAATCCCTCTGCGGCGAGAAGAAGACGCAGGAGCGAATTCAGTTCACTCTGAAAACGGGGAAGACGTTGAGAAACTGAAGTGGTTTCGTTGTTCATGGGCGAGACCGGGAAGGGCCGGCGGCGTGCTCCGCCGCTTTCTCCTGCGCTACAATCGCCTCATGCGAAGTGCTCTGCTGGTTGCCGCTGTGGTCACCGGTCTGACCGTGCTCATTTCTTCAATCTCGGTTGCCAACGCCCAAGCCAACAAAGAGAAGGAAAATCCCGCGAAGGAATCCGCGCCCGACGTCCCCGACGCAATCGCCGTGTCCGCAGGCCTTGAGCCTGTGCTGTTCGTGCACGCCAAGGGATCGCAGATTTACACTTGTCAGGCTGGAGCAGACGGCAAGTTCAGTTGGACCCTCAAAGCTCCCGAGGCCGAATTGAAGGATCGGAAGGATAAAGTGATCGGGCAGCATTCTGCTGGACCAACCTGGAAGTTGAAAGATGGCAGTGAAGTCACCGGCAAAGCAGCCGCGCATGTCGACTCGCTCGATGCGGATTCGATTCCCTGGTTGCTGGTGAATGTCGAGAGCCATGCGGGAAAAACTGGCCTGCTGACGAACGTGACGACGATTCAGCGCGTCCACACCCACGGTGGCAAGCCCGGTAATGACGCTTGCGACGATTCCCACAGAGGTGCGGAAACGAAGAGCGATTACACCGCCGATTATTATTTCTACGCGCCGGCGAAGTGAAGGTTAACGCCTGAAGCTCGTGGAGATTGGCAAGCATCTAATGGTTAGCTTGCCAACAAGGGAGAAATATTATGCGTGAAGTCATCATCGCTTCTTCCGTCCGCACTCCCGTAGGGCGCGCCTACAGGGGCACGCTCCGCGCTACCCGCCCCGATGAACTCGCCGCCGTTGCGATCAAGGGCGCGTTGGAACGCATCCCTCAACTCGACACGAAGGAAATCGAAGATGTCATCCTGGGCTGCGCCATGCCGGAAGCCGAGCAGGGGATGAACGTGGCCCGCATCGCCTCCCTGCGGGCGGGATTGCCTGTCGAGGTCTCGGCGCTGACCATCAACCGGTTCTGTTCTTCGGGACTGCAGGCGATTGCCATGGCAGCAGAACGGATTATGAGCGGCGGCGCGGAAGTAATCGTCGCCGGAGGAACCGAGTCGATGACGATGATTCCGATGGGCGGGCACAAGATCTCCCCTAATCCCTGGCTCGTCGATCACTATCCCGACGCGTATCTTTCCATGGGACTCACGGCCGAGCGCGTAGGCCAGCGATTCGGCATTACGCGGCAGGAGGCGGATGAGTTCTCGCTGCGCAGCCACCAGAAAGCGTTAGCTGCGATTCAAGCCGGCAAGTTCGACGATGAAGTCGTGCCCGTGCCGGTGAGTTTCAGCACGCCAAACGGATCCAAGCCGAAGCGGCAGGAGATCGTGTTCAGAGTCGACGAAGGCCCGCGCGCCGACACTTCGCTCGAAGCTCTGCTCGGGCTGAAACCCGCGTTTCACATGAAGGGCACAGTAACTGCTGGAAACTCGTCGCAGATGTCGGATGGCGCGGCAGCCGCGGTGGTCATGTCCTCCGAGCGGGCGAAGGCGCTGGGCATCCAGCCACTGGCTCGTTATGTGTCGTTCGCGACGGCGGGATACAAGCCCGAGGAAATGGGGATCGGCCCGGTGTTCGCGATTCCAAAGGCATTGAAGATGGCTGGGCTGAAGCTCGCAGATATTGACGTGATCGAGTTGAATGAAGCTTTCGCGGCGCAATCGCTGGCTGTAATCAAAGAAGCGGGACTGAATCCTGAGAAAGTTAATCCGAACGGTGGGGCGATTGCGTTGGGACATCCGCTGGGATGCACGGGAGCGAAGCTGACTGCCAGTGTGATCCGCGAACTGAAGCGCCGCAAAGGTCGCTATGGCATGGTCACGATGTGCGTCGGCGGAGGCATGGGAGCCGCCGGAATTTTCGAAAATCTCAACTGACAACGGCGTTATAATTCGCCTCAGGAGGGTTGATATGACTCTCACTAGACTTCTTCTCGCCGCGATATTGTTTTGCGCACTGCCTGCCTTCACTCAAGATCGACAACCAACACGTGGCAATTCCGTCTCGGCCTCTGTGACAAGCGCGGAAGCAACTCCGTCGGAGCCTGGGAGGATCATTCCAGATCGACCTTCCGATTTGACGTCGGATTCGACCGACCACATTCGTGTCGATCAATACCGTTTCGATCAGGGCAAGTTGGATTTCCGCACCGGAAACTCCAAGTTGGAAGCCAAGACTCGCCCACCCGTCCTGGGCTTGGACGGGGAACTGGTTAGGGAACTGGATGGGGATACAACCTGCTTCTCAATCCGCAGCTACGTTGTCGCGCGCGATTCCAAAGACTCGGATTCCACGCATCCCGCGGGCTATTCGACCTGCCGACGGGCAAGCCGTTACCATCTCAAGACCGCAGAGGGATCATCGCTTTCGAAGGACCGCTGAGGGCCTCTTCCTTCCACCTCTGCAAGAGGACATAAGCCGGGACTCATCGTCAGCGGAATTCAGAAGCGGGAAAATTCCTAACTGCCTGAAATTCCGGTACAAAACCCTATAAACACCGGAATTCCCGTGTCTATCATTCCCCTTCTTCCCGCATTAGAATTGCAGTGTGTTTCCCGCCGCGCGCTGAACTGGGCGGTTTCTTTGTCGAAGGAGACGGATGGCGACAACCACAGCAGTTCCCAAGAATAGAATTTCCGGTGGCAGCTTTCTGTTGGAATCCAGACAGCCAGAAGAAGTTTTCACGCCTGAAGATTTCAGCGAACAACACCAACTCATCGGACAGACTGCAGAGGAGTTTGCCGTGAACGAAATCGTGCCCAATATTGAAAAGATTGAGCACAAGGATTTCTCGGTTTCTCGCGAGCTTCTGAAAAAGGCTGGTGAACTCGGTCTCAGCGGAGTCGAAATTCCCGAAGCCTATGGCGGCCTGGAAATGGATAAGGTGACCGCCGCCGTCATCGCCGATCACATTGCCAAGTATGCGGGCTTCGCCACGACTTGGGGCGCGCATAGCGGCATCGGAATGTTGCCGATCGTGTATTTCGGCACTGAAGATCAGAAGAATAAGTATCTGCCGCGCCTGGCGTCCGGCGAGATTGTGGGCGCGTATGCCTTGTCGGAAGCCTCATCTGGCTCCGACGCGCTCAACTGCCGGGCTCGCGCCGAGTTATCGGAAGATGGCAAGCACTACGTGCTCAACGGCGAAAAAATGTGGATCACCAACGCCGGCTTCGCCGACCTGTTCACGGTGTTCGCCAAAGTCAACGGAGAAAAGTTCAGCGCGTTTCTGGTCGAGAGGCGTTTTCCGGGTTTCTCGGTTGGCGCCGAAGAACACAAGATGGGCATTCGCGGCTCGTCGACCTGTCCCATCATTCTTAACGACTGCAAAGTTCCAGCGGAGAACTTGCTGGGCGAAATCGGCAAGGGCCACGTAATCGCATTCAACATTTTGAACGTGGGCCGCTTCAAGCTCGGCGCAATGTGCGTGGGCGGAGGCCGCGTCTCGTTGGAGAACGCCATTGGCTATGCCAAGCAGCGTAAGGCGTTCAACAAGGTGATTGCCGACTTCGGGCTGGTGCGCGAGAAGATCGCCAATATGGCGACTCTTATCTATGTCGGCGAATCGCTGGTCTATCGCACCGTCGGGATGATGGACGTCGCTCTTGGCGACGTCGACAAATCGGCCGCGGACGCGGGCAAGCAGACGCTGAAGGCGATTGAAGAATACGCGGTCGAGTGCTCCATTATCAAAGTGTGGGGCTCGGAGATGATCGATTATGTGGTCGACGAGACGGTGCAGATTTACGCGGGATACGGATTCGTAGAGGAATACCCGGCGGAGCGCGCCTACCGCGATGCCCGCATCAATCGCATCTTCGAAGGGACCAACGAGATTAACCGGCTGATCATCACCGGCTTCCTGCTCAAGCGCGCGATGACGGGGCAATTGCCGCTGATGCCAGCGATCAAGAAATTGATGGACGAAGTGCTCTCCGGTCCGTCGATGGCTGAAGAACTCGAAGGCGCTCTGCCCGAAGAACGGAAATTGGTGGCGCAAGCCAAGAAGCTGGGATTGTTTGCGGCGGGCGCGGCCACGCAGAAATATATGCAGGCCATCCAGGATCAGCAGGAAATCATGGGCGCGATCGCCGACATGACGATTGAAGCCTATGCGATGGAATCGGCCGTGCTGCGGGCGCAGAAAATCGTGCAGACTAAGGGAGAAGATGGCGCCGCGTTGCCGATTGCGATGACGCGCGTCTATCTGTCGCAGGCGATGGAGAAAGTAGAGTCCGCAGCGCGAAAGGTGATTGCGGCGGTCGCCGACGGCGATATGATGCGGACGCAGCTTGCCATCCTGCGTCGACTGGCGAAGTATGAACCGTTCAACACCATCGAACTGCGGCAGCAGATTGCGCAGAAGATGATTGAGCGGGGGAAATACACGCTGGCATAAAATCGAGAAGCTGATAAAACCCTGAACCACAGAGGGCACACAGATCCACTAGGAATCCAGAATCCTCTGTGTGCCCCTGTGTCCTCTGTGGTTAGTTTTCGCTTCTGAGCGACCTCTGATACAAATGTCCCGATGAAAATCACCGCGCTGCACTTCATCGCCGCATTCGTGCTTGTTCCAATCTTAGCCGCTCAGTCGAATCCGGCCCCGCGGCAAGACTCGGCGACCTTCGACGCGGATGGCACCGCGCACATCACACGGGTTGTGCCGATGCCCGCGACCATCAGTCCGGAGGCGCAGCACTGGCTGGCGTCGCTTACCCAGAACAAGGGCGGACAGACACTGGCGGAGCGGCGCGCGCGCACCGATGAATGGCGGAAGTTCGGCTCCGGAGAAGCGCGCAAATATTATCCCGCTAGTGTGGAAGAAACGACGACTGCGGGCGTTCGCACCGACATCATCACACCGCTCAGCATGCCGGAAGCCAATCGCAACCGCGTGCTAATCAACCTGCACGGCGGCGGATTCAATTCCGACTCGGGCTCTTTGATTGAAGGTATTCCGATCGCGAATCTGGCGAAGACGAAAGTTGTGTCCGTCTACTACCGCCTCGCGCCGGAGAATCCCTTCCCTGCCGCGGTGGACGATGTGGTCGCGGTCTACAAGGAACTGCTCAAGACCTACAAGCCAGGGAGCATTGGAATCTTTGGAACGTCGGCGGGAGCGATCCTGACTGCCGAAGTGGCAGTTCGTCTCAAACAATTAGGTCTGCCGCTTCCGGCGGCGCTGGGCATATTCTCCGGCCTCGCCGACTTCAGCCGCGTCGGCGATTCCCGGCAGTTGTTCACTCTGAATGGCTTTCCAGGCGAGATGCAGCCGACCGATCCTAATCATCTGCCTGACGATCAATATGTCGGAAAAACGGACCGCAAAGATCCCGTGCTGTCGCCGGTTTTCGCCGACCTGCGCGGCATGCCGCCCAGCCTGCTCATCACCAGCACGCGCGATATTCTGTTGAGCGATACGAGCACGTTCCATCGCGCCCTGCTGCAGGCCGGTGTTGATGCACGCCTGGTCGTTTTCGAGGCTCTGCCGCATGCCTTCTGGTATCACTTCCAGTTGCCGGAGACAAGAGAAGCGCTGGAACTGATGGCGATGTTTTTCGACGAACGAGTGGGACGATAGGCCTGCCGATTTTAAGGATGGCTCGCCCCTGTAATATCGATTGCCGTGATCGGCAGGCAAGTGGCGACATCAATATTGGACGGAAGATCGGCTGAGACTCGAGTCTGAACGTAGTAAGCCTGTTGTTAGCAAGTTAAAATGTCCGGTTTTCTTAGCACGTGACATGTCCGGTTTGAGTTAAACGACCAGCCGCCGTGGGGGCTGTGGGAAAGTGGGAATCCCGCGCCTTTTGCGGGATTTCCAAGCGAGGTGGGAAAGTCGGGTTTTGGACTTTTCCACCTCGCGGCTTTTCCACTGCCCGTCGCGCCCCGGTTTTGTTTTCTGCCAGGTCCGCACCTTGGGCGCTGTATCGGCCCAGCCGGTGCGGTCCATGGGTCAGACTGAAGGTTCCGTCCAAATGCTGGTGCACGGTTACGCTGCAGCCCGCCAGGCTGGCGCGCCAGCGCACCGCTTCGATCTGCAAGCGGAGATTCTGAATGCTGACCGTGTTGTCGCGATTCACCGTGCGCTCGAACTGCAACGCGAAGATCAGATCCAGATCCCGGCTGCGACGAGGCATAAACGCACTGCCCGGTTGCGCCGCCCGCACCTGAAAACGACGGTTGAACTCAGCCCTGTAGTGCTCCCGCAAAAACGCATTCGCCGCTTCCAGCGTCGTGATCCCAGCCAGCCGCAGTTCTTGTGGCAACCGTCCCTGCCAGGTGCCGAAGTTGCGCTCGCTTCGTCCCCGCGCCTGGGGCGAGTAGGCGGGAATCATCTGCACTCCCAGTTCGCGCAGCGCCCGTCCCACTTGCGTCAGACGATGCGGGTCAACTTTCCCGCCTACCTTCGGCGTCAGCCAGAAATGGCTGCCCCGGTCGCTGTACAGCGCGCAGAACACGCCCTTGCGCTCGATCACTTCCTGGAGTCCGGCCATCACCGTCAGCGTCGATTCTTCCTCCACCAGTTGCGCGTAATAAATCTCGCTGGTGGCATCGTCCAGAATCACGATCAGGTCATACCAGCGTTCGTCCTGAAACCAGCGATGCCGGCTGCCGTCGATGTGCAACAGCATCCCGGGTAACGGCCGTCGCGGGCGCCGCTTGCGATGCACCCCGCGCTTGCGCCCCCGCGCCACCAACCCCGCTCCCTGCAGCGCCTGCTTCACCCAGGTGTAGCTCAGCTCGATCTGATGCTGGTCCCGCAGCTTCTCGTGAAAGTGCCGCACGTTCAGATCGGGATAGCGGTCGCGGTACAGCCCCAACACCTGCTCCACCACCGCCAGCGGAACCCGCTTCGGAGAAGGCTTCCCACGCCGCCGATCAAACAATCCGTCATAGCCGAACTCTTGGTAACGCTCGCGCCAGCGCCGCATGTGCCGATCGCTGATGCCCATGATCTCCGCTGCTTGCCACCACGTGATCTGCTTCGCCATGGCCCGCAAAATCACTTCCTGTACTTTCATCGCCCGCTCCATCGCGGCCTTCGGGTAAGAGAACATGCCTGCCATGTTCTCCTACCCTCCCCGCCCGAAAAGCGGACAGATCACGTGCTATCTCAACCGGACATATCATCTGCTAACGACACACATCGGATTTCCTATTGCAAATTTTCGGGAAGTAGTGTACCGTTGCCCCCCTTGTGGCGTGCTTTCCTCAGTTTTTGCACCGAGGCAGCCAAGTTGTAGCCGT
>Ga0193751_1002781_pt1 | contig 10515 bp, 10 predicted proteins | sample L1c2metaG_FD_143050 | JGI IMG/M metagenome (GOLD analysis project Ga0193751, IMG submission 143050) | Soil microbial communities from a riparian zone of the East river system, Colorado, United States - L1c2 | ecosystem: Environmental > Terrestrial > Soil > Riparian zone | place: USA: East River...
CTGGGGATTGCTCTTCGTTCTCAGTACCGCGTCTTATCTTGTCGACTACTTCCATTTCCAGGGTTACCTCAGGTGGTCGCTCATCATCATTTTCATGCTGCTGAAGGCGGGGTTGATCGTTGCCGTCTTCATGCACATGCTGTGGGAACGGCTGGCATTGCTATATGCCATTTTGGTCCCGCCGCTATTGTTGCTCGTACTTTTGTGGATCGGAGCGACTGAAGCGGACTACACCTTCTTGACGCGCGGCACATTCTTCGGGCCGGCACCCGAGACGCCGGTGCACGGGGCCGCATCGCCCGCGCCGGTGAAACATAAGTAGGCGGTGAAGAAAGATCTAGCGGTGAAGCGAGCCTAGCTGATCCTTGATGATCGACGGTGTGTCAGGCGCACGTTCGTCGCGCGACCACCTGAGCTGCCGCAGCTCCGTCACGCCGAGGCTGCCGTACCTCGTCTTCAAGCTGGCTCACAACGATGACTTGACCGGCATCAAGCGCTAGTAGCCAGAGTAATAAGGCAAGGGGGAACGATATGAAAATGCTGAGGCGTTATTTCATAAGCGACGACCTGGATGATCTGGACGTCATCGAAGAGCAACTGGAGAGCGCCGGTATCTCCACCCCGCAGATCCACGTGCTCACTGCTCACGATGCTGAGCTGGATCACCACGAGCATCTCCACCGGGTTCAGTCGTTTATGAAGAAAGACATTGTCCACTCAACGTTGATCGGGGCGATGGTCGGTGTTTGCGCTTTCGTGCTCGTTATTGCTGTCGCACATTTTGCCGGCTGGACGAAGAGCGCTGCCGGCTGGGTACCTTTCCTCTTCCTTGCTACGGTGTTGCTCGGTTTTTGCACGTGGGAGGGTGGTTTGTTTGGCATTCAGGAACCCAACTATCACTTCGCCCGTTTTGACCAAGCCATCAAAGACGATAAGCATATCTTGTGTGTAGATCTCGAACGCGACCAGGAGGCGGTACTGGAGCGCGTGCTAAAATCTCATCCGAAGTTGGAGCCGGCAGGGTCGGAATTGCTCCACCAGCACTGGGTTATCGAGTTTCAGAAAAAAGTGCCGCGTTTCTTTAAGCAAACATGGCCATGAAAGTCACCCGCAACGCGTATCAAATTGGCTCTGCGACGCTTTCCGGCGCGGCCATCCACTTCGCACCTCAGACACGAGGAGTCTCCCATGACCAAACACGCTGCTGACACGAACCGCCGTCGCTTCATCAAGCTCACCGTCACCGGGCTGGCCGCCGCGCCGTTGGCCAACGCAATGTTCAGCGGAAGCGCTGAGGCAGCCGACATGCTCAGCGAGTCCGATCCGACGGCAGTGGCGCTGAAGTACAAGATGGATGCCACCAAGGCGCCCGATCGCAAGGATGCGACGGCCTTCTGCAACAACTGCAACCTTTATACCGGCAAGCCGAATGATGCCAACGGCCCCTGCACTGTTTTCGGAGGCAAGCTTGTCAGCTCCAAGGGCTGGTGCGCTTCCTGGGTCAAGAAAGCCTGAACGGCCGGCTGCGTGGGCTCCGGAAAATTGTTTCCCTTGAGTTGGCTGGGCGCGTGGTCGCCACCCGAATTCACCTCGCCTGGTCCCCTGCTAGTCCGAGGATCCGCTAGCGACCTCGAACCTGCTTTGAGTCACCGGGGCCGCTTGACTCTTGATTGTGGCGATGCCGAAGCGTTGCCGCCGGCGATAGCCGACCCAGCCCCCTAACAGCAACATCGCCAGCAAGGCTGGTTCGTTGTGCATGGTCGTGTTCACGAGACCGATTCCTGCAATCGTTAGAAACGCTGATGCGGCTCCCGACCACAGCAGCCAATGAAGTGCTTCGTCATCGGGGCGTGGTAGGCCGCGCAGGAGGCTTATCGCGAACGCGATGAGCAACACGACCAGCGACGTGAACCCTACAACGCCGCGCTCGGCGAGGGTGTTCAAGTAAAGGCTGTGTGCGTGGGAGCTCACCGCGTATGTGGTGTCAGAATAATTTTCGCCGCGCAACGTGAGCCAGCCCTGAACATCGGTTTCTTGCGCTTGACCGAAGTTGCTGTTGCCGATGCCGAAAACGGGGTGCATGCGCCATTCCACGAGAGCCTGATTCCAAATCTGGTAGCGCGCCCCTAGGACGGGGTGCGGAGATTCCGCTACGAACTCCTGCTTTCGCCAGATTTCCGTGTCGAATCCAATGATCATCGCTGCGAAAGCCACGACGCTCACGCTTGCCACCAGGAGCAACCGCGGGCTGCGCCGCAGCCATAGCACGCCAAGACCGAGCGCCTGCAACATCACCGTGACAGCTGCGGCGCGACTGCCAGAGAAGCACACTGCAGTCAACAGAACCGCCAATCCCGCGATGCCTCCCGCACGCCATTGAGGCGGCAGCGACGGCCAGTAGGTTGCCAAACCTCCTAGCAGCCCGCCGAAGCAAATCACGATGTAGATGACACTATGGTTTACATGGCCGACGGAGTTGAGTTGGATGCCCAAGTACTTGTGCGGCCAGGCCAACGCCAGCATCGCCCATATCGAGGCGACGATCACAGAGATCGCTAACGCGACATAGATAACTTTCCACGCGGATTCGCTGTAGTTGCTTCGGCTCAGCAACCAAAGAATTGATGTATAGCGAATGACGTCGCGGCAGGCATTCCACTCGTTATGTGTCGCGCCGGCGAATATCGCAGAAAGAAGAACCGAGACGAGCCACGTCGTTATGAGGGTGTCCCAGATGTTCCAGCCGCCGCCCCAATCGCCCTCTTTCCATCGAGCTACGAGCCACACCGCCAACCACGCGCCCCATAAGATATTCTTGGGCGCCTCGAACATGGGCAGTGCGATCGCTAGGCTTACGAGAAGCAAAACCTCGGCCGGGTAGCGAAAATGGAAGAGGGAGCGGGCTGCCATCGGCCTGATCTGCGACTTGGATCGCCCTTGATCATCTGCTCGGACGAGTCAAGCCATCATTATACGGTCCGAGTGGCAGCCCGGCGGCAGCGCCTCGGACCTGGCGGAGCGGCAAAAAAAAGCCGGGCTCTCGGCCCGGCTCGTCTTGAATTGCAACAACCGGCGTGTCAAACCGCCTGGATGTTGGAAGCCTGCTTCCCCTTGGGTCCCGTCGTTACTTCAAACGAAACTTTCTGACCTTCCTTGAGCGATTTGAAGCCGGGCATGTTGATCGCCGAGAAGTGCGCGAACAGATCTTCCCCACCGCCATCCGGCGTAATGAATCCAAAGCCCTTTGCATCGTTGAACCACTTTACTGTTCCAGTTGCCATTTTTTCCAATCCTTAAAACAAAAATAATCGGGTCGAACCCGGCCGATGTTTCGATCTCAAGGACAGGAAAGTACGGCGTTTCGGCGACAGCGAAGCAGCCGGACAGGTCGTGCTTTAGTACTTGAAATAAAACACAAGCAGGAATATACGCATTAACCCGTGCGGGGTCAAACACTTAGCACCAAAATACTCGCCCCGTGTTGCTTTCTTGCATCACCCTCCCAGTTCCGACCGGACCAGGGCAGCACCGGCGCCAAGCGCCCTGAGCTTGCCCCGGGCAACCTCCCGGGACAAAGGCACCATCCCGCAGTTCGTACAGGGCAGGAGCTTATTGGCCGGTACATACGCCAGTGCCGATCGAATCGTCGCGGCGACTTGCTCGGCGGACTCGATCTGGTCGGTTGCCACGTCGATCGCGCCGACCAGGACGTCTTTCCCCGCCAGTAACCCGATCATTTCAATGGGAACGCGGGAGTTGGCACACTCCAGGGAAACCTGGTCGATCGCCGACCGGGCGAGCAGCGGAAAGGTTTGCTCGTACTGGCGCCATTGCGAGCCCAAGGTCTTCTTCCACTCGATATTCGCCTTGATGCCGTAGCCGTAGCAGATATGGACCGCGGTGGTGCAGGCCAGGCCCTTGGCTGCGCGCTCCAGGGCCGTAACCCCCCAATCCCGGACCTCGTCGAAGTAAACATTGAAAGCGGGCTCGTCGAACTGAATGACATCGATGCCCGCCGCGGCAATTTCGGTGGCTTCCTCATTGAGTATCTCGGCGAAGGCCCAGGCGAGCTTTTCACGGCTTCCGTAATGTGAGTCGTAGAGGGTGTCCACCATCGTCATCGGGCCCGGCAGCGTGTATTTGACGCGTCGTTTGGTCTGACCGCGCAGGAAACGGGCGTCATCGACGAATATCGGGGCGACCCTCGAGACCGGCCCGACGACGACGGGGACGTCGGCGTCGTAGCGATTACGGATCCGGACCGTTTTCTTGTGCTGGAAGTCGACCCCGTCGAGATGCTCCATGAACGTCGTCACGAAATGCCGGCGCGTCTGCTCGCCGTCGCTGACGATATCGATACCGGCACGTTCCTGCTCGAACACGACCAGACGCACCGCGTCGCGCTTGGCCTCGGCCAGCCGCTCGCCCTCGAGCAGCCAGGGGGCCCAGAGCTGTTGCGAGCCGGCAAGCCACTCCGGCTTGGGCAGGCTGCCGGCGATGGTCGTTTGCAGCAAGCCGTTCGACATGCGAGTCCCGATAGGCACACGTCTTGGGGAAAGTACAAATTATAGGCCGCAGGTCGCGGTCACGAGGCTACTTGCCCGATAGGTACCGGGAAGGTACCGTGGCGACAGCCGAATGAGCCGCCGCGAGCGACCTCCATTCCGAGCCCCACCGGCCTATGCCACGCGTACTTTTCACCGATCAGGATTATCCGGACGTTGCTCTCGAACAAGAGGTGTTCGACGCCGCGGGCATCGAGCTCTCGGTGAAGGAATGCAGATCGGAAGACGCCTTGATCGCTGCGGCGGCGGATGTCGACGCTTTGCTCATCCAGTACGCCCCGGTGACCGAGCGCGTAATCACAGCGTTGCCGCGGCTGGGAATCATCAGCCGCATCGGTGCCGGGTTCGACACGGTCGACTCCGAGGCATGCGCGAGACACGGGGTCTGGCTCGCCAATTCGCCGGACTACGGCGTCGGCGAGGTGGCGACGCATGCTCTCGCGCTCTGTCTTTCCCTCGTTCGCAATGTAGTGGCGTATGACCGCGATATCCGTAACGGCAAGTGGCATTACCTTTCTTCAGGCAAGCTCAGGCGCGCGAGCGAAATGACGCTCGGCATTGTGGGCTTAGGCAGAATCGGCAAGCGAATGGCCCACGTATCGCGCAACGTCTTCAGGCGCGTCATCGCGTTCGACCCCTACCTCATCGATGGCGACTTCCCCGCTTTTGTCGAGCGCAGTGGACTCGATGCGCTTTTTGAACAGAGCGATGTCGTCAGCCTGCACACGCCGCTCAACGCGGAAACCCGTGGAATGGTCGGGAGACGCTTGCTCGGCCGCATGCGGCCCGGATCTTTCCTCGTGAACACCTCACGCGGCGCCGTGGTCGAGGTCGACGATTTGCTTCACGCACTCGATAGTGGAATACTTGCCGGCGCCGCATTGGATGTCCTGCCAGTCGAGCCTATTCCGGCCGATAGTCGCTTGCTCCAACAACCGAAAGTGATCTTGACGCCGCACGCCGCTTTTTTCAGCGTGCAGGCGGAAATAGAATTGCGGCGCAAGGCGGCACAAAACATCGTCAGTTGGGTGAGGAGGGGGCGGCCCGACTACGTAGTAGTCGCTGGAACCCGGCGCCCTGCGTGAGCTTTTGTCGATGAATGCGACGGGACCGGGTTACAGCAAATCATGCGCCGCGCAGCTTTAAGCGGCTGTAGCGAAGGAGAAAGATGGCAGCGGTAAGCATCAGCGCCGTGCGCAAGAATTTCGGTTCGACACAGGTGATTCGCGGCGTCGACGTCGAGATTGCCGACGGCGAATTCTGCGTGCTTGTCGGCCCGTCGGGCTGTGGGAAATCGACGCTGCTGCGGATGATCGCGGGACTCGAGGAAATCACGGCAGGAGAAGTCAACATCGGCGGCAGGGTGGTCAATCGCGTGCCGCCCAAGGAGCGAGACATCGCGATGGTGTTCCAGAACTACGCGCTCTACCCGCATATGACGGTGCGCGACAACATGTCCTTTGCGCTGATGATCGCCAAGCAAAGCAAGGACGAGATCGAAAAACGGGTGAAGAAAGCCGCCGACATCCTGGGCCTTGCGCAACTCCTCGACCGCTATCCCCGCCAACTCTCCGGCGGCCAGCGCCAGCGAGTCGCGATGGGGCGCGCCATTGTCCGCGACCCGCAGGTATTCTTGTTCGACGAGCCCCTGTCGAACCTGGACGCCAAGCTCCGTGTGCAGATGCGAACCGAAATCAAGGAGTTGCACCAGCGGCTCAAGACAACATCGATTTACGTCACGCACGACCAGATCGAGGCGATGACGATGGCGGACAAGATCGTAGTGATGAAAGACGGCGTCGTGGAGCAGACCGGCGACCCGCTCGCACTCTACGACAAGCCGAACAATATTTTCGTTGCCGGATTTATCGGCTCCCCCGCAATGAACATGGTTCCCGGCATCGTGCGCATCAACGGCGCGGCGCGAGTGGAGTTCGCCGGCGGTGTGGTGTTGCCGCTGCCGGAAGGCGCCACTGCCGCCGACGGCCAGAGCGTCCTTTACGGGATTCGGCCCGAGCATTTCGTTCTGAACCAGGGCGAAGGCCTGCCGGCCGAGGTGGTCGTGATCGAGCCGACAGGCGCCGACACGCAGCTCTACTGCCGTTTCAATGGCCAGGAGCTCAATTCGCTGGCGCGGGATCGAGTCAGTTGTCGGGTCGGCGACCGTATTACGCTTAGACCCGATCTTGCGCGGGCGCATCTGTTCGATGCGTCGAGCGGCGTGCGGCTTGCCGCTTAAAGTTCTTTAGTCGATCGATGCAGGTTCGCAGCAAATATCGAAAGAGCAATTCAATTTAGGAGGAAAGCATGAGCGAGTTCAAACGTCGCGATTTTCTAAAAGCCACCGCCGGTGTCGCGGCGGGAACGGCGCTGGGCGCAAGCACGGGGTTGCTTGCCACCGACGCGAATGCGCAACAATACAAGGCGGCTCCGGAAAAGGGGGCGAAGCTGCGGGTGCTCCGCTGGAAGCGATTTGTCCAGGGCGATGAGGACAAGTGGGCTGAGAACACCAAGAAATTCACGCAAGCCACCGGTATCGAGGTGCGCATCGACGCGGAAGGCTGGGAAGATGTGCGGCCGAAGGCGGCCGTCGCCGCCAATGTCGGCAGCGGCCCCGACATCATCATCGGCACATTCGAGGATGCGCACCAGTATCCGGAGAAGCTGGTCGACGTCACAGATCTCACCAATTACCTCGGCGCCAAATATGGCGGCTGGTACGACGTCTGCAAGACATACTGCACGAACAAAAACCGCTGGATCGCGGTACCGATGGGCGCCGCCGGCGCCTGTCTTGTCTATCGCGAAAGCGCGATGAAGGCCGCCGGCTTCGAGACTTTTCCCAAGGATACGGCCGGCTTCCTGAAGCTCTGCCAAGGGCTCAAGGCCAAGGGCATGCCTCCAGGATTTGCCCTCGGAAACGCGACCGGTGACGGCAACACCTGGTGTCACTGGGTGGTCTGGGCCCACGGCGGCAAGATGGTCGACAAAAAGGACAATGTGGTCCTCAACAGCCCGGAGACCATCGCCGCGCTTGAATACAGCAAGCAATTGTACGAGACCTTCGTTCCCGGAACGCTTTCCTGGCTCGACCCGAACAACAACAAGGCGTTTCTCGACGGGCAGATTGGCGTCACCAACAATGGCATCTCGATTTATTACGCGGCCAAGACATCTTCGGACCCGAAGCTGCAAGAAATGGCGAAGGATATCAACCATGCCAATTTCCCGATCGGTCCGGTAGGGCGGCCGACGGAGCTGCAGCTGATGTTTCCGATGATGATCTTCAAGTATTCCAAGTACCCCAATGCGGCCAAGGAATATCTGCGATTCATGATGGAAAAGGAGCAATACGAACCTTGGCAACAGGCGTCCATCGGCTACGTGACGCAGCCACTCAAGGCCTACGAGTCCAACCCGATCTGGACGTCCGATCCGAAACACACGGCCTACCGCGACCTGATGAAGAACATGCTTCCCAATGGGTACGACGGCGAAATGGGCTATGCATCCGCCGCGGCAATGGCGGATTTCATCATCGTCAACATGGTTGCAGAGGCGGCTTCGGGCTCAAAGTCGCCCAAGGAAGCGGCCGAGCGCGCGCAGAAGCGAGCGGAACGCTACTACAAAGTTTGATATTGCGATCGGCCTGGCCGGCGTGAGTATGAAATGGGCCGGTTACCAAGCCAGGCCGACGCAATATCTGAGCGGATTGACGAGGGCGCCTGTCGGCGCCCCGTAATACGCGTATTCTTTCGCACTAATGGACGGTAGTCTTCGCTCAAGCTTCCAAATGACTACGATTACCGCCCGCAGCAGCGCGCTTTCCCGCGCGCTCGACAATCGCACTGTCCTCGGGCTCTTGTTCATGCTGCCCGCGGCGACCCTGCTGATTGTTTTCCTGACCTATCCGCTCGGGCTCGGCACGTATCTCGGCTTCACCGACACCAAGATCGGGCGCGCGGGCGTATGGATCGGCCTCGACAATTACGAATTCCTTTGGGGCGACGCGGTCACCAGGCTGGCGCTGTTCAATACGCTTTTCTATACGTTCGTTGCCAGCGTGATCAAGTTCGCCCTCGGACTTTGGCTCGCGCTGCTATTGAACAGGCACCTTCCATTCAAAGCGGCTATCCGGGCGACCGTTCTTTTGCCGTTCATTGTGCCGACTGCGCTATCGGCCATCGCATTTTGGTGGATCTACGATTCGCAGTTCTCGATCATCAGCTGGACGCTGACGAGAATGGGCCTCATCGATCATTACATCGACTTTCTCGGCGACCCCTGGATGGCGCGCTTCTCGACCATCGCAGCCAACATCTGGCGCGGCGTGCCGTTCGTGGCGATCACGCTGCTCGCCGGACTCCAGACCATTTCGCCGTCGTACTACGAGGCAGCAAGCCTCGACGGCGCTTCGCCCTGGCAGCAGTTTCGTCACGTCACGCTTCCGCTGCTGACACCGATCATCGCCGTCGTGATGACGTTTTCGGTGCTGTTCACGTTTACGGATTTTCAACTGATCTACGTGCTCACGCGGGGCGGGCCGCTCAACTCGACGCACCTGATGGCGACGCTGTCGTTTCAACGGGCGATTCCGGGAGGCAATCTCGGCGAGGGCGCCGCGATCGCGACTGCAATGGTGCCTTTCCTGCTCGCGGCGATATTGATTTCCTACTTCGGGCTGCAGCGACGGGCTTGGCAGCAAGGCGGAGACGCATGAGCGCACGGGCGACGCATCCCGGCGGGGAGCAGCTCGCGGCTGCGGAACGCGACCCTCTCGCGCTCGCGCAAGGTGAACGCGAAAGGCGAGAGGCCGCTCGATGACCAGCGCCAGTGCGACACCCGAAGTCATCGATTCACAGGGAATGAATTACCTGGTGTCGCTGCCGCGGCGCGTCTTCACGCTCTATCTTCCCGTCCTCGCATTCCTTTTCGTCCTTCTATTCCCGTTTTACTGGATGGCGATCACCGCGTTCAAGCCCGACGCCGAGCTCCTGTCGCGCGAGGGAAATCCGTTCTGGGTCAAGAATCCCACGCTCGCGCACATCAAAAAGCTGCTTTTCGACACCGCGTACCCGGAGTGGCTGTGGAATACGGTCCTGGTGTCGGTCGTGTCGACCTTCCTGTCGATCTTTTGCAGCGTGCTGGCGGCTTACGCGATCGAGCGGCTCCGCTTCAGGGGTTCGCGCTACGTCGGCGTCAGCATTTTTCTCGCCTATCTCGTCCCGCCGTCGATCCTGTTTATTCCGCTTGCGGCGATGGTCTACAAGCTCGATCTCTTCGACACGCGCCTTGCGTTGATCCTCACATATCCGACTTTCCTCATTCCGTTCTGCACCTGGCTGCTGATGGGTTACTTCAAGACAATACCGCTCGAGCTCGAGGAATGCGCGCTGATCGATGGAGCGACGCGTCTGCAGATCCTCATTCGCATCATCCTTCCGCTTGCGGTGCCGGGCTTGATCTCCGCGGGCATATTCGCGTTTACGCTGTCGTGGAATGAATTCATCTATGCGCTGACTTTCGTTTCGTCTTCGGAGATGAAGACGGTGCCGGTCGGCGTGGTCACCGAGCTCGTCGAAGGCGACGTCTACCATTGGGGCTCGTTGATGGCCGGCGCGCTGTTCGGCTCGCTGCCGGTCGCGATCCTTTATTCGTTCTTCGTCGAGTATTACGTTTCGGGCCTGACCGGCGCGGTCAAGGAATAGCGCTGAGGTAAGTCAGTAGGTCACGGTCACCGTGATGTTCGACGCGGTCGAGTAAGCGCCGGGTGTGACGTTCTGCGGCGCGGTGATCAAGCCATAGACGGTCTGGGTCTGGAAGCCGGACGAATTCGCACCGACTACGGGCTAAACCCTCCGGTGGTAAAATATTGGCCATCATCCTCAACAGAGCACACTCTTATGAGTATCCAGGACACCATCCGCGAGCAGGTCAGCAAAAGCCGCGT
>Ga0193751_1002782_pt1 | contig 10512 bp, 14 predicted proteins | sample L1c2metaG_FD_143050 | JGI IMG/M metagenome (GOLD analysis project Ga0193751, IMG submission 143050) | Soil microbial communities from a riparian zone of the East river system, Colorado, United States - L1c2 | ecosystem: Environmental > Terrestrial > Soil > Riparian zone | place: USA: East River...
CAGGCGATCGAAGCGTCCGTCGGCATCGGCATCGGCCTCATCTTCCTCGCGCGCGAGGGGCTCTCGGTCGCGATGCTGAAGGTGATGCCGTCCGCCGCGCAGACCGAGCTGTCGACCGCGGGAGAGGAGAGCGACGACCGTGCCGCGCGCGAGCGTGCTCGCGTGTCCGGCTAGCGTCAAGGGCGTCCTCACCGCGCGCGAAGCGGCCGCTGCGCTCGCGCGCGGGCTCGGCGATTGCGATCAGCTTCCGCTGGCCGACGGGGGAGAAGGGACGGCGGACGTCGTGCCCGGAGTCGTCGAGGCGGCATCGGTCATTCCCTTCGATCCCGCCCGCCTCGATCCGTTCACCTCGAGCCGCCCGTTCGGGGAGCTGCTCGCGTCGCTGCACGTCGACCGGTTGGTCGTCGGCCTCGGCGGCACTGCGAACATGGACGGCGGCACCGGATTGCTCGAGGTGCTCGACGCGCTTCCGCCCACGACCGTCCTCTGCGACGTCGGGACGACGCTGTACGACGCACCACGGCTGTACGGGCCGCAGAAGGGCGCGACGCCGGAGCAGGTCGTCGAGCTCGAGGCGCGCTTTCGCGCAGACACGCGGCTCGAGCCCTATGCGCACCTTCCCGGATCCGGAGCGGCCGGCGGGCTGGGTGCAGCGCTCGCCTCGCTCGGGGCCGAGCTCGTCCCCGGAGCGGCCACGGTGCTCGACCTCCTCGGGTTCGACGCAACGGCGTACAGGCTCGTCGTCACCGGCGAGGGGCGCGTGGACGCGACGACCGCCGAGGGCAAGGTCCCGTTCGAGGTCGCGCGCCGCTGCCGCGCCGCCGGCGTTCGGTGCATCGTTTTCGGCGGCCTCGTCACCCGGCAGCTTCCAGGCGTCGAGACGGTCGCGCTCTCGGGCGATCCTGCGCGTGCCGCCGCCGATCTGGAGGAGCTAGGGGCGAGACTCCTCGACGCGGCGGGCTAGCTCCTCCACCTTGCCCTCCGCAGCGTCGAGCCTTGCGCGGCAGAACGCGTACAGCTCCTCGCCGCGCTCCCAGAGCTTGATCGCTTCGTCGAGGGACGCCTGGCCCTGCTCGAGGCGCGCGACGATCTGCTCCAGCTCGGCCTGCGCCTCCTCGAAGGTCGGCTCAGCCATGCGTGTCCTCGACGCGGGCGCCCCACCCCCCGTCCGCGAGGGCGACCTCGACGCGGACGCCGGGAGCGACGTCGGCCGCCGAGCGGACGACCTTCGACCCCGTCCGGACGATCGCGTAACCTCGTTCGAGTGTTTGCAGCGGGGACAACACACGCAGCTTACCGGCAACCGACTCGAGCGCCGCCCGCTTGCGTTCGACCGCGAGCGCGGGCGCCCGGTGCAGCCGTTCCCGGGCTTGTTCGATGCGCCGGGACTCCCGCTCGAGCGCGAGGCGGGGCGCAGCCCGGAGCCGTTCGAGCATGTGCGCGAGCGACTGTCCGTCGCGCGCGAGCGTGAGCCTGACGGTGCGCGCGAGCGACGCGCGCGCGCGGTCGAGCCCGGCCAGCACAACCGAGAGCTCGGGGACGACGAGCCGCCCCGCGGCGGTCGGCGTGGACGCGCGAACGTCCGCGGCCAGATCGCACAGCGGCGTGTCCTGCTCGTGCCCGACGGCGGAGACGATCGGCACGCGGCATTCGGCGACGGCGCGCACGAGCCGCTCGTCGCTAAAGGGGAGCAGGTCCTCGAAGCTGCCGCCGCCGCGCGTAAGGACGATCACGTCGACGTCGTCGTGGTCGCACAGCGCGCGGAGCGCGTCGACGATCTCGAGCGCGGCGCGCGGGCCTTGCACGTACGTCTCCGCGACGAGGACGTTCGCGGGCGGAAAGCGGGTCTGGATCGTGGTGAGCACGTCGCGCTTCGCCGCCGCGTCGTTGCCCGTGATGAGGCCGATGCGGCGCGGCAGGAACGGCAGCGGACGCCTCCGGTCGGCGGCGAACAGTCCCTCGGCAGCGAGCTTCGTCTTCAGCCGCTCGAGCGCGGCGAGGTGCGCGCCGATGCCGAAGCGCTCGATCGTCAGCGCACGCAGGCGGAAGTCGCCGCGCTTCTCGAACAGCTCCGGCCGCCCGTATACGTGCACGCGCTCGCCGTCCGCGAGCTCCAGGCGGAGCCCGTCGAACTGGCCGCGCGGCATCGTCACGCCGAGGCACGACCCGTCGGCCGGATCCTTCAGCGTGAAGAAGACGCTCGCCCAGCGATCGTGCCGGCGGAGCTCCGTGATCTCGCCCTCCACCCAGACGGTCGGCAGCCGGCCGAGCCACTGCGCGACCCCGCGGTTGAACGCTGCGACGGAGTACACCGTCTTGTCGTCGTACGGAAGGGCGTCGACCTTCGCCACGCCCGCAGCGTATCGCCGCGGGTGTGAGAGCCTCTTAAAGCAAGATCTCGGCTGCGGTGGCGTGCGTGCAGCCCTGGCCGATGAGCTCGACCGCGACATGCAGGTCGGCCTCGCTGGCGGCGAGCCGCTCGGCGACGTGGAGCGGGTAGCCGGCCTCGATGAGCACGTGGAGCCGCCAGCTCTCGACCTTCGAGCGCTCGCTCGTCTCAGGCTCCAGTATTTCGGTCGTCTCGCTCATGACACCGTGGGTTCGTGCTTGCTTCGACGAACCCTGCCCGGGTTTGTTGGCAGCCGCTCGAAGTGTTAACGGTGTCTTTACGGGCTCTGAACGGCGGCCGTCGCGTCGATGCGCCGTAACAATTCCTGCAAGCGTGCGTCGAGGACGGCACGCTCGGCGTCGGCGTCCGAGCCCAGCTCCTCGAGCCGGCGGCGGACGTCCTGCTCCAGCTCGCCGATGCGGCCGTTGAGTCCCGACATCCATTCGTCGCGCTGGCGCTCGAGCGACTTCGCAGCGTCGGCGAGCTTGCGCTCCAGCCGCTGGGCTCCCGCGTCGCCGACGTGCGCGAGTCGTTCCGCGAGGACGACCTCGGCTTCGCGCGCGAACGTCTCGACCGCGCGGTCGAGCTCGCGTGCGAGCCGCCGCGCTGCATCCTCGCGACTCGACTTCACGAGCGCGGCGAACTGCTGCGTCGCTTCGTCTGCGTACGCCGCCGTCGCGCGCTCGACCGTGCGCGCGACCTGCTCGATCTGCCGGCGCTGCACGTCCTCGAATCCGGAGCGGATGCGTTGCGCAGCTTCGACCTCCTCGCGCTCGATCCGCTCCATCAGCTCCTTCTCGCGGCGGCGCATGCGCTCCTCGAGCTCGTGCAGCGCGCGTCGGCGCTCGGCCGCTTCTCCCTCCACCTCGCTGCGCGCACCGAGGAGCAGATCCTCGAGCGACTTGTCCAGGTCGGCGCGCAGGCGAGTGAGCGCCTCGCGCTGCGCCTCGCTCTCCGCCGAGAGGCGCTCGCCGTCGGTTTGGAGGCGTGCGCCGGCGTCCTCGAGGAGGAGCTTCTGGCGCTCCGCCAGCTCGGCGAGCCGCTCCTTCGTCGAGTCGGCAGCCCGGTCGAGGTCGCGCTTCCAGTCCGCGAGCCGCTGCGATACCTGCGCCTGGGTCTCCGTCAGCGCGCCCGTCATGGACGCGATGAGCTCGCGTTCGCGGTCGCCGAACGCCGTCCGGCGCTCCTCTGCGATGCGGCGCTCCTCTTCGGCGAGCAGCGAGATCGAATCGGCGCGGGCGCGCGCGAGCGTCCGCTCGAGCTCCTCGGCGCGGTCGGCGGCCTCCTTGTCGACGACCTCTTGCAGCCGCTTCTGCGCTGCAGTGACGTGCGCTTCCGTGTCCGCGGCGCGCGCGAGTGCCCAGGCGACGGCGAGCGACGCGCCGCACGCGAGTGCGGCGCCGGTGAGGCCGCCCGCAGCGAGTGCGAGCTCGCGGGGATGGCTGTGCCGGAGCGCGAACATCGCCCAGCCACCGGCCGCACCGCCGAGGACGAGCAGGCTGAGCAGCACGAGGACGACGCGGCCGAAGATCCGGAGAGCGGCGCCCGCGAGCGCCAGGGCCGCGACGCCGATCGCGACGGCGAGCCCGATGTCGAATCCGGTCGTCAGGGACATCGCGGCATCCTAGTAATGCCACCGGGACAGCAGCAGAGCCCCCGCGAGCAGCGGCATCGAGGCCGCGAGCAGCTTCAGCCCGATTTCTGCCGTCCGCGCCTGCGCGGGATCGCCCGCGTTCCGCCGCGCAAACCGGACGTCGACCGACAGGCGCTGCTGGGCGATGCTGGTGACGAACGCGAAGCCGGCCATCGCGACCGCCTCGCCGCGGATCGTTCGAGCGGATGCGAAGTAGCCGGTGAGCGCCGGGAACGCGCCCCATGCAGCCGCGAACCAGAACGGCGTGTGCAGCGCCCCGCCGAAGAGCTCCAGGTTGTAGACGACGACGATCGCGGCGCCGAACGCGATGAACGCGAGCAGCCACCAGGTCGTGTAGATCGCGACGTGAATACCGATCACGCACGCTCCCGCAATCGACCACGCAGCCAGGAGCACGAGCGCGCGGTCGGGGATGCGCGTGCGCAACGGCCGGCTCTTCATCTCGTCGAGTGCGTGTGCGCCGATGCCCATCGCGAGCAGGAACGCCAGCACGGTCCAGCCGAGCACGCCCCAGTTCATGTGCGGCGCGATGGCGGCTCCGAGTGCGGCGTACGAGAGATGCCACAGCGTGTACGGCGGGTGCAAGAGCGTGAGGTAGTCGCGCCACCCGCCGGAGCGCAGCGCGTAGAAGGCCGGGCGAACGTCGGCGCTCACACGCGAACGCCCCACACGACGACACCGCCGCCGAGGCTGAGGCGACGCGCGTGCACATCGGCGATGCCGGCCTCGCGCCATAGATCCTCGAGCGACACGCGCTCGTGGAAGCCGCGAATGCTCGGCCCGAGAAAGCCGCCGACCTCCCGCCAGCCTGGCGAGACGACTGCCCCCGCGAGCGGCAGGCCGATGCGCACGTACAGCTCCCACAGCGGGCGCCACACTCCGTGTGGGACGTCGAACTCGAGCATCGCGATGACGCCGCCCGGCCGGACGACGCGCGCGAGCCCGCGCATGGTCGCGAGCGGATCGTCGACATAGCGCAGGAGGTACGTGAAGGTGAGCGCGTCGAACTCGCCGTCGGCGAACGGCAGCGACTCGGCGCGCCCGTCGCGCAGCTCGATCCGGCCGCCGAGCCCGGCCCGCTCCACACGCGCTCTGCCGGCGGCGAGCATCTCCGGGCTCTGGTCGACGCCGACGACCATCCGTTCCGGAACCGTTCGGGCGAGCTCGATCGCGACGGCGGCCGTGCCCGTGGCGACGTCGAGCACCTTCACCGCCGACCGTGGGACGCGCGAGACGAGGAACCGGCGCCAGCGCGGATCCTGTCCGAACGAGAGCAGCCGCGCGTAGCGGTCGTACGTGGGGCCGAGAGGTGCAAACAGCTCACGTGCGGTTGCTTCGGCCACACTGCGCATCATGGCATCGGTCGACGATCTGGAGCGGATGGCCTCCGCGGCGGCGCGGCCGGGGGAGCAGGTCACCGGGATCCTCGCGGCCGAGTTGCTCGACGGCGCGCACGTCTATCTCTGCGCATATGAGTCGGGCGGCTGGCTCGCGCTCGACGACGAAGGCATGCCCATCGCGTCGCGTCAGCTCGTCCACGACGCCGTCTCGCTCGTTGCGCTGTGCGAGGTGGCGGAGGAGACGGCCGGCGGCGGCCACCTGGACGAGCTGCGCGCGCGGCTCGCGGAGCTGCGCGCGACCGAGGCGCCCGTAGGCATCGAGGCGGCCGAGGAAGCGGCGGCAACGCTCGCCGACACCCTGCGCCCGCCGCCGCGCCTCGCCACGACCGAGTACCTCGACGCGCTCGGCGTCGCGTCCCGCCGGCTCGAGCAGACGCTCGGCGACGAGACCGGGTCACCGTTCGCGAACGCGCTGCAGCAGGCGCTTCCCGCGGTGGAGGAGCTGGCCGAACAGGTGATCGCGCGGCACACGGCACCGCTCACCTAAAGTGACGGAGATGGAAGGTGGCTTTCCCTTCGGCGGAGATCCAGAGGATCTGATGCGCAGCCTGCGCGAGTTCGCGGAACAGCAGGCCGAGCACGTGCAGGAGGCGCAGCGCGAGCAGTTCGCGACCCTCACGCTCAACACCGCGGTCGAGCTGACCTCGGCCGCGCTCGCACAGGTCGCGACCCAGGGCACCGTCGACGAGCAGGCGATCGCACTCCGCGACGCGATGCGCGTGCTCTTCCCCGAGGCGGTGGCGCTCGTGAGCGCCGCGCGCCAGGGCTTCATGCGCGAGCGCTCGTAACAACTTGTTCCTCGATAGAGCGCTCGTCCGACTGTTGCCGGCCGTGCCGAAGCCCGTGGTGCAGCGCTTCTCGTCGCGCTACATCGCCGGCTCGACGCTCACCGACGCCGTCGGCGTCGTCCGCCGGCTCAACGCCGAGGGGATGCTCGCGACGATCGACGTCCTCGGCGAGGAGATCACGCATGCGGACGAGGCCCGCGCGATCGCGCGCGCGTACCTCGACGTCTTCGACGCGATCGACCGCGAGCAGCTGGACGCGAACGTCAGCGTCAAGCTCACCGCGCTCGGGCTGAAGCTCTCGTACGACCTGTGCAAGGAGAACGTCCTCGAAGTCCTCGCCCAGGGCCGCTTCGTGCGCATCGACATGGAGGACTCGACGACGACCGACGCCACGCTGCGTCTCTACCGCGAGCTGCGCGATGCCGGGCACGACAACGTGGGCGTCGTCCTGCAGGCGTACCTCCGGCGGACGCTCGACGACGTCGGGGCGCTCGCCGACCTGAAGCCGAACGTCCGGCTGTGCAAGGGCATCTACGTCGAACCGCCCTCGCTCGCGTACAGCGGCGCCGACTCCGTGCGCACGAGCTTCGTGCAATGCCTCGACGCGCTCCTCGAAGCAGGTGCCTACGTCGCTGTCGCGACGCACGACGAGCGGCTGATCGGCGAGGCTCTGCGCAGAGACGTGCCGGAGTTCCAGATGTTGCTCGGCGTGCGTGAGGAGCGCGCGCGGGAGCTCGTCGCAGACGGCCGCCGCGTGCGCATCTACGTACCGTTCGGCGAGCAGTGGTACGCGTACTCGCTTCGCCGGCTGCAGGAGAACCCGGCGATGGCGACGACGATCGCGCGCGCGGCGGTCGGCCGCGCGCTCCGCCTCTAGACGCGCACGGCGTACAGCAGAAACGAGCCCGGGATGCCGCGGTCGTGCCGCCGGCCGCTTGCGTCGAGCGGGTACTCCTCGAGCGCCTCGACGCGGAAGCCGGCACGCACGAGCACGCTGACGAGGCGGCCGAGCCGCACGATCCCGTCGTCGAAGTAGTCGGCGTGCCAGCGCAGCAGGCCGTCCACACATAGCGAGACCGGGTGGTCGTCGAAGACGAGGAGCTCGCCGCGGCGGCGTACTCGTGTCCGCTGCGATCCAGAGGATCGACGGCCAGCGCTCGCGCGCGGCATCGAGGAGCGCCTCGTCGAGATCGATCGCGGTGACGACGGCTCCCTGCTCGGCGAGCTCGGCGCTGCCCTCGCCCGAGCCGCACTGCAGGTGGAGCACGCTCTTCTTCGTCAGGTCGCCGAGCGTCTGCTTCACGATCGGCGGCAACGACGTGCGCCCGTCGCCGCGGCGCCGGTGCACCTCGTCGAACATCCGCCGGTTGACGTCGGTCGGCTCCATCTCAGGCAGGGAGGGAAAAACCGCCGTCGACGATCAACGTCTGGCCGCACACCATCGCCGCGTCGCCCGAGCAGAGGAAGGACACCGCGGCGGCGACGTCGTCGGGCTCCACGAGGCGGCCGGCCGGCGTGCGGTCGACCGTGGCAAGCATCTCGTCCCTGTTCGGGAACCACTCGAGCGCCGCGGTGTCGACGACGCCGGCGGAGACGGCATTGACGCGGATCCCCTGCGGCGCGAGCTCGACCGCGAGATAGCGCATCACGGACTCGAGCGCAGCCTTGGACGTCCCGATCAGGATGTAGTTGTCAAGCACGCGGTGCGAGCCGAGGCTGGAGATGGCGACGACCGCGGAGCCGGCCTCCATCGTCGGTGCGGTCGCGCGCGTGAGCGCCAGCATGGAGCGCGCGTTCGCGTTCATCGTCCAGTCCCAGTGCTTGTCCTCGGTCTCGAGCGCCGGACGGATGACGCCGGTGGCGGCGTTGTGTACGACGACGCGGTACGGCCCCGCAGCGGCGAGCTTCGCGATCGTCGACTCCGATGCGACGTTCCCGCGCACGAGATCGACCTCGACGCCGGCACCGCGGATCTCCGCCGCCGCCGCCTCTGCGGCAGTGTCGTTGCGCAGGTAGCCGAGGACGACGCGGCCCGCGCCGTCGCGCACGAGACGGTGCGCGGTCGCGAGCCCGATCCCCCGCGTACCCCCGGTAACGAGCACCGAGGATCCTTCCAACGTCCCAGGCCGGCCGCCGCTCACGGCCGGCAAAGCCGGCCTCCGCGGCCGCCTCGCGACGCTGGAACGCGGCTCATTGCCCGCGCGGCAGCGGTGCGTCCGCCGGCGCCGAGCTCGGCAGCTCGTCCCAGCCGGGCCGCGAGCGCGGCTCGCGCCCGCCGTCTTCGGCCTTCGAGGACGCGTGTCCGAGCCGGTCGAGCAGCTCCATCTTCTCCTCCGCGTACCGCCGCACGGCGTGCCCCTCGTCCAGGTCGCGGACGAGCTCGCGCACACGCGCGCGAAGCTGGTAGGCGAAGTGCGGCGTCGCGGGCCCGACGAGGGCGTCGACGTCGGCGATGGTCGGATCGGCCATGGGCAGAACCCTAACGGAGGTTAGGGTCGAGACCATGCGCCGATTCGCCCCCGTGGACCTCATGCTCCTCGGGACGGTGCTCCTGTGGGCGCTGAACGTCACCGTCACGCGCTACGTCCTGACGCACGGGTGGAAGCCGCTTGCCTACGGGACGATCCGGTACGGCGCCGCGACGGCGCTCTTCTGGATCTTCACGTACCGGCGGGAGCGGTCGTTCCGGATCGCTCGGAAGGACTTCCGGCTGGTCGGCATCGCGGCGCTGGCGCTCTTCCTCAACCAGCTGTGCTTCGTCTACGCGTTGAAGCTCTCGCAGGCGTCGACGGTGGCGCTCCTGCTCGGCGCGACGCCCGTCTTCATCGGGTTGATCACGCTGACGCTACGGCTCGAGATCCTCTCGAACGCGTTCTGGCTCGGAGCCATCACGACGCTCGGCGGCATCGTGCTCATCGCGGCCGCGAGCGGCGGGAACCTCTCCGCCGGCCTCGGCGGCGACCTGCTCGCGGTCGGGCTCGCGTTCACCTGGAGCTGCTACACGGTCGCGATCGCGCCGATGATGCGGCGCTACTCGCCGTTCCGGATCAGCGCGATCGTGCTCGCGGCCGGGTGGCTTCCGCTCGCGCTCGTCAGCATCCCGCAGGTGGCGCACCAGCAGTTCCACTTCGGCTGGAAGGTCTGGCTCGGATTCGGCTATGCCGTCATCGGGCCGCTGTTCCTCACGAACATCCTCTGGTTCACCGCCATCGACCGCGTCGGCCCGTCGCGCGCTTCGCTGTTCGGGAACCTCCAGCCGTGCTTCGCGGTGTTCTTCGCGCTCGTCCTGCTGTCGGAGACCCTCCACCCGCTCGAGATCGCGGGCGGCGTGCTGATCTTCGCCGGGATCGCACTGGAACGGTTTTGGCACCGGCCCGCGGTGGCGCCCCCGGGCGAGCCATAATCCGGTCATGACCGAAGATTTCATGCCGCTGCTCGGCTGGGACTACCTCGAGCTTTGGGTTGGGAACGCGAAGCAGTCGGCGTACTTCTACGAGCACGCGCTCGGGTTCACGCGCACGGCGTACGCAGGCCCTGAGACCGGTGTGCGCGACCGGGCGTCGTACGTGCTCGAGCAGGGGGAGATCCGCGTCGTCCTGACCTCAGCGGTGCGCGAGGAGCACGAGATCACGCGGCATCACGCGAAGCACGGGGACGGTGTGCGCGACATCGCGCTGACCGTCCCGGACGCGACGGAGGCCTATCGCCAGGCGGTGCAGCGTGGCGCACGCAGCGTCGCGGAGCCGAATAGCGTCGAGGACGACTTCGGAACGCTCGAGACGGCTGCGATCGCGACGTACGGCGACACGATCCACACGTTCGTGAATCGCGGCGATTATGCCGGCCCGTTCAAGCCGGGCTTCGTGTCGGTCTCGAGCAACGGCAAGCGTGGCGCAGGCCTCGGCCTGACGAACATCGACCACGTCGTCGGCAACGTCGAGCTCGGGAAGATGGACTCCTGGGTCGAGTTCTACGAGACCGTGTTCGGGATGACGAACATCCTCCACTTCGGGGACGACCAGATCCAGACCGAGTACTCGGCGCTCATGTCGAAGGTGATGTCGGACGGCGAGGGGAAGATCAAGTTCCCGATCAACGAGCCGGCCGAGGGCAAGCGCAAGAGCCAGATCGAGGAGTACATCGAGTTCTACGGCGGCGCCGGCGCGCAGCACATCGCGCTTGCGACGACCGACATCGTCCGCACGGTCGAGACCCTGAAGGAGCACGGGATGATCTTCCTCGACACGCCCGACTCCTATTATGACGAGGTGGTCGGCCGCG
>Ga0193751_1002783_pt1 | contig 10511 bp, 11 predicted proteins | sample L1c2metaG_FD_143050 | JGI IMG/M metagenome (GOLD analysis project Ga0193751, IMG submission 143050) | Soil microbial communities from a riparian zone of the East river system, Colorado, United States - L1c2 | ecosystem: Environmental > Terrestrial > Soil > Riparian zone | place: USA: East River...
GGCAGGCTACACTCGGCCCGGGCCAGGCCCCGTGCAGTGGAAGCCTGCGAACCGCGTCAGATCCGGGAGGAAGCAGCGCTAAGTAGTTCCTTCCACGTGTGCGTCAGGTCTGGCCCTCTGCTTGAATCGTCTCGTGACTGCCCTCTACCGGAAGTACCGCCCCCAGACCTTCGAGGAGGTCGTCGGGCAGGAGGCGGTCGTGCGGACGCTGACGAACGCGATCGGGACAGACGCGGTGCGGCAGGCCTACCTCTTCGCCGGGCCGCGCGGCACAGGCAAGACCTCGATGGCGCGCATCCTCGCCAAGTGCCTCAACTGCGCGCAGGGCCCGACAACGACGCCCGACGGCACGTGCCACGCCTGCCGCGCGATCGCCGCCGGCACGTCCCTCGACGTGATCGAGATGGACGCCGCGTCGCAGCGCGGCATCGACGACATCCGCGAGATCCGCGACCGCGTCATCCTCCAGCCGGTCGAGGGGCGCTACAAGATCTACATCCTCGACGAGGCGCACCAGCTCACGGACGCCGCCTGGAACGCGCTCCTGAAGCTGATCGAGGAGCCGCCGCCGCACCTCGTCTTCGTCTTCTGCACGACCGACCTCTCGAAGGTGCTGGCGACCGTGCGCTCGCGCTGCCAGACGTTTGTCTTCCAGCGGCCGCGCCTGCAGGACATCGTCCGCAAGCTCCGCCTGATCGCCGACGCCGAGAAGATCGAGGTGCCGGACCAGGCACTCGCGCTCGTCGCCCGCGGCGCGCGCGGTGCTTACCGCGACGCCGAGTCGACGCTCGACCAGCTCGCCTCCGCGACCGGGAACCAGGTCACGGTGCAGGCGGCGCTCGAGCTGCTCGGGGCGGTCGAGGAGGAGGCGCTCTTCCGGCTCTGCGACCTCGTGATCGACGGCGACACGGCCGGCGCGCTCACCTATGTCGAGGAGCTGTCGGAGCAGGGACACGACCTCAGTCGCCTCGTCGGAGACCTGATCGAGCACCTGCGGCAGCTCATGCTCGCCCAGCACCTCGGGGACGTACCGGAGGCTGCCGCGTCGAGCGAGGAGGCGCGGGAGCGGCTGCGTGGGCAGGCGAGCCAGCTCGGAGAGGCGAGCGTCCTACGCCTGGTCGACCTGCTCGCGGTCGCGGTCGACGACATGCGCCAGGGCGGCGACCCGCGCCTGCCGCTCGAGCTCGCCCTCGTCAAGATCACCCGACCCGCGAGCGACCTCTCTCGCGAGTCGATCGCCTTCCGCCTCGAACGGCTCGAACAGGGCGCTTCCGCTCCGGCGCCGCCCCCTCCACCAAGTAACAGTCTGTTACAAGCGGAGGAGCCGACGGCCGAGCCCGAGTCCGAGCCGGAGCCGGAGCCGGTCGCTGAGCCTGATCCGGTGCCCGTACCGGTCGGTGCGCCCGGCCTCGAGCTCTCGCAGCTCCAGGAAGCGTGGGCGCGCACCGTCCTGCCGGCCGTCGAGGCGCGCGGCGGCATCCCGACGGCGTCGCTCCTGCGCGAAGCGCATCCGGCGGATCTGAGCGGCGACCTGCTCACGCTCGAGTTCCCGCCCTCGGCGCAGTTCCACCTCGATCTCGCCCGCGACCCGAAGAACGCGAACCTGCTCGCCGACGCCCTCTACGACGTCACCGGACGCCGGCTCGAGCTCGCCTTCGAGCTCGGCGAAGCGCGCGAGGCGCCGGCAGCCGAGGCTCAGGAGCCGGCGGGCGAGGAGAAGATTCTCGAGCTCCTCAAGGAGACATTCGACGCGCAGGAACGGGAAAGCTAGGGCCATGTCCTCGTTCGACATGGAGAAGCTCATGCAGCAGGCCGCCCAGATGCAAGAACAGGTGCAGCGGATGCAGGACGAAGCGGCCCAGGAGACCGCGCAGTCGTCGGTCGGCGGCGGGCTCGTCAAGGTGACCGCCAACGGCGCGGGCGAGGTGGTCGCGATCGAGATCTCGCCCGACGCCATCGACCCGGACGATCCGGAGGCGCTCGCCGACCTCGTCCTCGCCGGCGTCAACGAGGCACTCCGCTCCGCGCGGGCGGGCGTCGAGGCGAAGGCGCAGCAGATGCTCGGCGACATGGGCCTCGGCGGGCTCGGGCTGCCCGGGCTCGGCGAGTGAGCACGCCCCCGCCGCCGAGGCGGAGCGTGCGCGGCCCCTACCTCTTCTCGAACTGGCTGTGGGCGCTCATCGTCCTCGCCCTGATCGGCGTCGTGATCTGGGGCTGGGCCTTCGACTTCAGCCCGCGCTAGCGGCCCCGCTTGCGGCGAAGGAGGAGGTAGACGCGGCGGACGAGCCCGACCGACCTCTGCCGCTCGACCGGGTGAATCGCCTTTCCTTCCAGCTTGCGTACATCGGCGCCGAGCGTCTCGCCAAGGCCACGATGGTCGTCGGGCTCGATCACGGCGGACGTGGCGGGCTCGAGAAACTCGCTCGTCCCCTCGAACTCGGCCGGCGCGAGGGAGAGGTTGACGCTCCCCTCCGTGATGGTCGTGACGCTCTCGGCCGGGACATACTTCGGCTTGCCGAGAGCCGTCGCGGCCACCGCCAGGCCGTCGAAGATGTCATGCATGTCGTCGCCCGCGACCTCGTCGACCTCGCCGACCTCCGTGCCGTCGGACGCGTAGACCTTCCAGCCGGGCCTGATCATCAGCCAAGAGACGGGGTCAGCCACGGTTGGATCTTGCCATGACCTGTCCGAAGCGGACCAGTACCCTCAGCGGATGCTCAGCCCTTCGGTCGAGAACCTCGTCGCGCAGCTGACGCGCCTGCCGGGAATCGGCAGCCGCACGGCGCAGCGGCTCGCGTTCCACCTCCTCCAGACGCAGAAGGAGGAAGCGCTCGCGCTCGCCGGCGCGATCGAAGAGGTGAAGGAGCGCGTCCGCTTCTGCCGCGAGTGCGGCAACCTCACCGAGGAGGAGCTGTGCGCGATCTGCGTCGACGCACGGCGCGACCGGACGACGATCTGCGTCGTGGAACAGCCCGTCGACGTCGTCTCGCTCGAGCGAACGGCGGAGTACCGCGGCCTCTACCACGTCCTCGGCGGCGCGCTGTCGCCGCTCGACGGTGTCGAGCCCGAGCACCTGCGGATCGACGAGCTCATGCACCGCGTGCAGGGCGACGGGGTGGTCGAGGTCGTCCTCGCCACTAACCCGAACGCCACGGGCGAGGCGACGGCGTCCTACCTCGCCGGCCGGCTGCGCGACCGCGTCCGGGTGACGCGTCTCGCCAGCGGGCTGCCCGTCGGCGGTGACCTCGAGTACGCGGACGAGGTCACCCTCGGCCGCGCCCTCGTCGGCCGCAGGGAGATGTAGGCGATGGCGGCGACGCACTTCGAATCGGTGCCGGAGGTGGCGGCCGACGCCGAATCCTCGGGGCGCAACCTCGTCGTGATGAAGTTCGGCGGCTCGTCGGTCGCCGACACGGACAAGATCAAGGAGGTCGCGCGCCGGCTCGTGCGCGCGCGCGAGGACGGACAGCGAGTTGTCGGAGTTCTCTCCGCGATGGGCGACACGACGGACGAGCTCGTCCGGCTGGCCCACGAGATCTCCCCACGCCCGCACCCGCGGGAGTACGACATGCTCATCTCGGTCGGCGAGCGGATCTCGAACGCGCTGTGCGCGATGGCCGTCCACGACCTCGGCCACGAGGCGATCTCGCTCACAGGATCCCAGGCCGGCATCGTCACCGACACGGTCCACGGCAAGGCAAAGATCGCGGAGGTGCGTGCGACGCGCATCAACGACGCGCTCGACGCCGGGAAGATCGTGCTGGTCGCCGGGTTCCAAGGCGTCTCCGCGGACTCCCACGACGTGACGACGCTCGGCCGCGGCGGCTCGGACCTCACGGCCGTTGCGCTCGCCGCCGCCCTCGGCGGCGTCTGCGAGATCTTCACCGACGTCGAAGGTGTCTTCACCGCGGACCCACGAATCGTCCCCGACGCGCTCAAGCTCAAGACGGTCAGCTACGAGGAGATGCTCGAGATGGCGGCGACCGGCGCCCGCGTGATGATGGCGCGGTCGATCGAGATCGCACGCAGGTACGGTGTGCCGCTCCACGTGCGCGCTTCGTTCAACGACAGCGAGGGCACGTGGATCTCCGAGGAAGGAGATCTGGTGCTCGAAAGAGCGATCGTTTCCGGCGTCACCCACGACGTTTCCGAAGCGAAGGCGACGATCGTCTCGGTGCCCGACAGCCCGGGGATCGCGGCGCGCGTTTTCCGCGCGCTCGCCGACGCGGGCGTGAACATCGACATGATCGTGCAGAACGTCTCGGCCAACGGCACGACCGACATCTCGTTCACCCTGCCCAAGAGCGACCTCGCGATCGCCAGGCCCATCCTCGATCAGCTCGCCGCCGACATCGGCGCAACGTCGGTCGACCTCGACGACGAGATCGCCAAGGTCTCGCTCGTCGGCGCCGGCATGAAGAGCCATCCCGGCGTCGCCGCCGACATGTTCGAGGCTCTCGCGGAGGCGGGAATCAACCTCGAGATCATCTCGACTTCGTCGATCCGAGTCTCCTGCGTCGTGCGCGCGTCGGAGGTCGAGCGGGCTGTGCGGGCTGTCCACGACAAGTTCCGGATCTACGCCGAGGAGCGCGTCAATGCGTGACGCACGCGTCGCGGTGATCGGAGCGACCGGCGCCGTAGGCACGGTGGCGATGCGGATCCTGGGCGAGCGCGGCTTCGAGAACGTGCGCGCATTCGCCTCCGCGCGGTCGGCGGGGTCGGCGCTTGCCAACGGCACGGTCGTCGAAGAGGCGACGCCCGAAGCGCTCGCCGCCGGCGACATCGACATCGCGCTGTTCTCGGTCGGGACCACCGCCTCACGCGAGCTCGTTCCCCACGCCGTGCGCGGCGGCGCCGTCGCGATCGACAAGTCGTCGACCTACCGGCTCGAGCCGGGCATCCCGCTCGTCGTGCCGGAGGTGAACGGCGACCGGGTCGCCGACCACGAGCGGATCCTCGCCAATCCGAACTGCTGCACGATCCCGCTCACGTGCGTCCTCAAGCCGCTGCACGACGCTGCCGGGCTGCGCAGCGTGCGCGTCTCCACCTACCAGGCTGTCTCGGGCAAGGGCGCCGCGCATGCCGAGCGGCTGAAGCAGGAGCCCGTCGAGCAGCACGACGTCGGCTTCGACTGGGCGTGGGAGGACGACGAGACGGACGAGGAGTCGAAGATTCGCGCGGAGACGCAGAAGGTCCTCGAGCTGCCGGAGCTGCCGCTCAGCGCCACCACGGTCCGCGTGCCCGTGCTCGTCGGCCACGCTGAGGCTGTCTGGATCGAGCTCGAGGACGAGCTCGCGCCCGAGCAGGCCGAACGGCTGCTCCGCGAAGCCCCGTCGGTACGCCTGGTCGACACGCCGACGCCGGCCGCGGCGGCACAGACCGACGACGTGCTCGTCGGCCGGGTGCGGCGCGATCGCGCAGGCGAGCAGGGACTCGTTCTGTTCCTCGCCTGCGACAACCTGAACAAGGGCGCGGCGCTGAACGCCGTTCAGATCGCCGAGAGGGTGCTCGACACGGCATGGCGTCCGTTGACGTCGGCGTAGGCCTCCTCGGCTACGGCACGGTCGGCTCGGCCGTGTCTCGGATGCTTGTCGAGAGCGGCGACGAGATCGAGCGCGCGACCGGTCACAGGCTGACCGTCGTACGCGCACTGGTGCGGGATCCCGCGAAGGAGCGGGGTTTCGCGCCGGGCGAGGGCGTGCTCACCGACGATTTCGCCGCGCTGCGCGACGACCCCCGCGTCGACGTCGTCGCGGAGCTGATGGGCGGGATCGAGCCGGCCGGCGGTTACGTCCGCGAGCTCCTGCGGGCCGGCAAGCCGGTGGTCTCGGCCAACAAGCAACTCGTGGCGCGCGAGGGCGCGGACCTCTTCGCGATCGCGTCCGCGGCCGGCGTCCAGCTGCGCTTCGAGGCGTCGGTCTGCGCTGCCGTGCCGGTCGTGAAGGTGCTGCGCGAGTCGCTCGTCGCCGAGAACGTGCACCGCATCCTCGGCATCGTCAACGGAACGACGAACTTCGTCCTCTCGCGGATGGATCGGGGCGGGACGTACGCCGAGGCGCTCGCCGAGGCGCAGTCGCTCGGCTTCGCGGAAGCGGACCCGACAGACGACGTCAACGGCGCAGATGCGGCGGCGAAGATGGCGATCCTCGCGACGGTCGCCTTCGGCTCCCGTGTCGCGCTCGAAGACGTGCAGTGCCGCGGGATCGAAGCGATCGAACCGGCGCACGTCGCCGCGGCCGCCGCGTTCGGCATGGCGATGAAGCTGATCGGCATCGCAACGCTCGCCGACGGCGCCGCCGACGTTCGCGTGCAACCCGCGTTCGTCGAGCGCGCGCACCCGCTGGCCGGCGTCGAGGGAAGCTCGAACGCAGTCGTGCTCCAGGGCGACGCGATCCGCGAGATCACGCTCGGCGGTCCAGGTGCCGGCGGGGTCGAAACGGCCTCGGCCGTCATCGCCGACCTCGTGAGCGTCGTCGGCACGTCCGGCACGGGCTTTCTCCAGAACGACGCGTGCTGGCGCAAGCTGCCGAAGCTCGACCCCTCGAGCTGGAGGGCGCCCTTCTACGTGCATCTCGACGTCGCCGACCAGCCCGGCGTGCTCGGCCACGCCGCGACGACGTTCGCCAGGCACGAGGCCTCGATCGCGCAGCTCGTCCAGCACCTGGAACCGGGCCGCGCGGCACTCGATCTCGTGCTGCACGATGCGATGATCGGCTCCGTGGAAGCCGCGCTCGACGAGCTCGCCGCCTCGCCGGAGGTGCTCGGCCGGCCGTTCATCGCGCCGGTGATCGCTGCGTGACGATCACGCTCGGCGAGGGGAACACGCCGCTGCTCGACGCGCCGCGCCTCGGCGAGCGGTTCGGCGTCGACCTCTGGCTGAAGTGGGAAGGCGCGAACCCGACGGGGTCGTTCAAAGACCGCGGCATGTCGCTCGCCACGACGCGTGCGGTGGAACGCGGCGTCACGCGACTCGTCTGCGCGTCGACGGGAAACACGGCGGCGTCGTGCGCCGCGTACGCGGCGCGCGCCGGCATCGAGGCCGTGATCGTCGTTCCCGCCGGCGCGATCGCGTCCTCGAAGCTCGTGCAGGTGAGCGCCGTCGGCGGACGCATCGTCGAGATCGACGGCTCGTTCTCGGATGCGTTCGCGCATGCCGAGCAGCTCGCGTCCGAGCCGGGATCGACGTTCGTCAACTCGGGCGGGAGCGACGACCGGGTGGAAGGGCAGATGCGGGTCGCCGCCGAGATCGCCGAACAGCTCGGGCGCGTGCCCGACGTCGTCACGCTGCCGTACGGCGGCGGCGGCAACACCCGCGCCGTTGCGCGCGGCTTCGAGGAGCTCGTCGGCCGCCTGCCGCGCCTGCACCCGGTCGAGGCGGCTCGGCGGCCGGACACGGTCGCGTCGGCGATCCGCATCACCGAGCCGGTACACGAGAAGTGGGTGCACGAGGCGGTCGAGCGCTCGGGCGGCTCGATCATCACCGTCAGCGACGACGAGATCCTCGACGCGTGGAGGCTCCTGCGCACGAAGGAGGGCGTCTTCTCGGAGCCCGCGTCCGCGGCCGGCATCGCCGGGCTCGCGCACGGCAGCGCCCGCGACGGCGAGACCGTCGTCTGCGTGGTCACCGGCCACGGGTTGAAGGATCCGGCCGCGGTCGAACGATGACGCGCTTCCGCGCCCCGGCGACCACGGCGAACCTCGGCCCCGGCTTCGACGTCGCCGGAGCCGCCCTCGAGCTCTGGAACGAGCTGGAGCTGACCGCGGGAGGCGGCGCCGACGAGTCGCATCTCGGCGTGCGCGCCTTCTCCATCTACGCGTCGCCCGCGGAGTGGGCATTCGAGTGGACGAGCCGCATCCCACGCGAGCGCGGCCTCGGCTCCAGCGCGGCGATCGTCGCGCTCGGCCTCGTCGCCGGCGCGTGGGCCGCCGGCGTCCAGCCGGACGTCGAGGAGTTGCTCGAGGCAGGACTGCCGCTCGAGGGGCACGCGGACAATCTCGCCCCGGCGCTTGCGGGTGGCGTCTGCCTGACGTGGGACGGTCACCTCGCGCGGGTCGCCGACGACCTCCCGGCGCGGCCCATCGCAGTGATCCCGGAGACACAGGTGGCGACGGCGGAATCACGGCAGGCGCTGCCCGACGTCGTGCCACGCGAAGACGCGGTGTTCACGGTCGCGCGGGCAGCACTGCTCGGCGCGTCGATCGCGTCAGGCGACGTGCGCCTGTTCGCCGCAAGCGGCGACGACCGCCTGCACGAGCCGTACCGGGCCACGGCGGCCCCTCATCTGGCCGAGCTGCGCGCCGACCTCCCCGACGGCGCGCTCGCCGCGACGCTGTCCGGCTCGGGCCCGACGGTGATCGTCTGGGCCGAGCGCGACATCTCGGACGAGCTGCGTGCGCGGTACCCGCACCACGAGGTGCTGACTCTCCGCATCGCCCAGCACGGAGCCGCGGATGCCGCTTAACGGAGCCGCAGGCTGAGGAGCAAGCCGCGGGTCTTGCCCAACCGGTCGGCGTAGTCGCCGACGACAGTGCAGCGCTTCGCGGACGCGCAGGAAACAGAGTTGAGGAACGTGTGCGGCTTCCTGGAGGCGTTCGCCGGCAGCGCTGCCTTGATTCCCCGCGTCCACTTACCGCCACGCTCGACGACGATCAGCCCGTGCGTCCTGCCGCTGCTCGCGTAGTCCCCGATCGCAACGCAGTTCCCGCGCGAGGCGCACGTGATCGAGCTCAATTGCACGGTTGCGTTCCGGGGGGCGCCCGCGGGCAGTGCGAGCTCACTCGCCCTCCACGTCCCGTTCCTCTCGGTGAGGAGCAGGCCGTGGCGGTGGTGGGACTTGTCGACGTACCAGCCGATCGCGGCGCAGTTGCTCGCCGTCGCGCACGAGACCGAGGCGAGCGGGTTCTCGAAGCTGTTGGCCGGTGCGGCGTTGAGCCCGGCGTTCGCAGGGGCCGGGGCTTTGGCCCCGCGATTCCACGTGCCGTCGTGCTCGGTGAAGATCACGCCCCACTGGTCATCGTGGCGATCCGCGTAGCCGCCGACCGCGGTGCAATTGCCCGCCGACCGGCACGAGAGCCCCGTGAACCCGAAGAACGGTGAAGTCCCGCCTCGCTCTGAGTCTGCATGCGCGCTGGCACCCGCGGGGAGCTGCGCAACCGACGGTTCCAGGGTTCTTCCGACCGGCGGGGGGTTGTAGCTGTCGCTCAGGAACCAGCCGAACTGGCTGAAGGTCTTGCTGGTGGTGTAAGTGCCGACGGCCGTGCAGTACAAGGCAGAGGGACAGGAGACGAGCGAGAGGCCGCCCCCGGCATTCGGGTTGTTCGGCTTGCGACTCGTCGCGGCGTTCGCCGGCAACGGAGGCTCGACGCCGTCGCCCCACGTGCCGCTCTGCTCCTTGACGATCATCGGGGTGGCGAAAGGAAAATCGTATGAACCGACTGCCGCGCAGGCGCCCTTTGCAGCGCACGTGACCGAGGGCAGAGCAGGAAACGACGGATCGGCCAGTTGTCCGGGAAGCGCCGGAAACGAGCTGTGCCACTTCGTTCCCACCTGGGTCAGGACCACGGCTCGGCGCTCGCCGAAGCGCCCGGAGGCGACGCACTTGCCGACCGACGGGCAGGCAACCGAGAGGAGCTCGACCGACGCAGCCGACTTGACCGCCTTCCACTTGCCCGCACGCTCGACGAGCACGTAAGGGCCGCCGACCGAGACGCAGCTCGCCGCCGAGACACACGCCACTTGACTGGTGGCGAGCTTCGGCGCCTCGACGGCCTTCTGCGCGATCCGCGTCGAGCTCGTCTGCTGCCGCGAGCCGGAGGCGGCCGTAACTGCGACCAGGAAGATTGCGCCGGCTATCGCGATCGCGCGCATGGCGGAAAGGTACGCCCGAGTTGTAAACGGTCGGCTAACGACGCTATGGCCGCTGCGGCGCCGGCGCGGGCATGAACGCCTCGCGCACGGCGGCGAGCACCTTCTCCCGCGCTCCCTCTTCCACCGGCTGGAGCCCGCCGAGCTCGAGCCGCGCCAGCTCCACGCGTCCCTTCGAGCGCACCGGCAGGAAGCCGAAGTCGGCGAGGAAGTCGGCCGGGAAGATCGTCCGGTGGACGTGGAAGCGCTCGAAGTTCGTCTCCCCTTCCGGGTAGCGGTAGGCAAACGCCTCGAGCGCGCGCGCACCGCGCTCCCTGACGTCGCCGATGGCCGTGAGGAAGAGGGACTGCATGACCCACGGCCGCGACGGGTCGGTGAGGTAGGCGCACGTGACGAGTACGGCGTCGTCGCTCACGGGGCCCGCCGGCAGCTCCCGCGCTCGCGGGAAGAGCTCGGCCGGCCCGTACTGCATCGAGCCGAGCAGGCGGCCGTCGTCGTCGTGGTAGACCGTCCCCCAGGCGCCCCATGCGTCCTCGGCGTCGCGGATCCACTTGCGCTTGTCGGTGCTGCGCCCGTTCCGGGTCTGCCACCAGATGCACTCGTGGCACACGCTCGGCGTCGTCTCGAGCGTCGCACCCGTCAGGCC
>Ga0193751_1002784_pt1 | contig 10510 bp, 9 predicted proteins | sample L1c2metaG_FD_143050 | JGI IMG/M metagenome (GOLD analysis project Ga0193751, IMG submission 143050) | Soil microbial communities from a riparian zone of the East river system, Colorado, United States - L1c2 | ecosystem: Environmental > Terrestrial > Soil > Riparian zone | place: USA: East River...
TTGCCATGCGTCGCGTACAGTTCATCGAACTCCATGAACAACCGTGGGTCCCGTCATCTCTTCGAGATGAAATTACAGATGCGCTTCAGTTTGGGTTAAATCTCTTCAAGGCCTACGCGCCTATCGCTCCGCTGCTGCAGGGCGTGCTTGGCTCTGCAGGGAGCTGCGCGGTTGTCGATTTGTGTTCAGGCGGTGGAGGACCATGGCTTTCTCGAAACCTCAAATCTCGAAAGCTCCAGGGAGACGCGCCAGGACTTCAGATTGCGCACATTTGGCTCACCGATAAATACCCGAACCTTAGGGCGCTCGAAAATGCCGGAGCGCCTTCAGAGAATATTACTTACTATCCGAGCTCGGTTGACGCGATGAAAGTTCCTTCTGAATTGAAGGGGTTTCGAACGATGTTCACGTCGTTTCATCATTTCTCGCCGAAAGAGGCTCGCGCCATCCTTCAAAATGCCGTCGATGCCGGCGAAGGCATCGGCATATTTGAAGTCACTCGGCGCGCTCCGTTAACTATCGGACTGATGTTTCCCTGGGCGCTCATGCCATTCGTCTGCACTCCATGGATTCGTCCCTTCCGCTGGTCACGGTTTCTCTGGACGTATCTGATTCCCGTCATTCCCCTGGTCTTCTTATTCGATGGAGTGGTGTCCTGCCTGCGGACATATCGGCCACGGGAACTGCGTGAGATCGTCGACAAACTGACAGCCGACGGATATCAGTGGGAGATAGGCGAGCATGCGAGCGGGAGAGTGCCAATTACTTACTTGATTGGTTATCCGCAGGGACGCGTCGCCGGAAGTCATTCAAGAAGGGCGACTCTGCGAACTGCTAGCTAAGAGCTTTTTCTCTCCACCAAGTACGACTTCTTGTAGCCCAGATAATTGTCGACGTAGCGAAGGATTGTTTCCTCGTCTTTTTTGTCGAGATGGCGGCGGAATGTTCCTGGAGAACCCATCCAGAGGGAATTCGGCTCGACAATCGTCTTTTCGGGGAGCAGTGTGCCGGCGGCGATAATGGAGCCGGAGCCGACGACGGCGCCGTTGAGAATGATCGAGCCCATGCCGATGAGGCAGCGGGGTTCAATGGTGCAGCCGTGGAGGATGGCGTTGTGGCCTACGGTGACATAGTCGCCAACGTAGACGCCATATTGTTCTTTCATGCCGTGGAGGACGCAGTTGTCCTGAATGTTGGAATAGTGGCCGACTCGGATCTGGTGAACGTCGCCGCGGAGGACCGCGTTCATCCAGATGCTGGAGTGTTCGCCGAGAATGACGTCGCCGATGAGCTGGGCGGAGTCGTCGACGTAGCAGGTGTCGGGGAACTGGGGAGTGACGCCTTTGTAGGAGCGGATCATGGATATCTGATGCTGGACGCGCTATGTCGGACCACTGTTTCGCAAGATGCCATGGTTCGCCGGAAATACCTGTCGTATAGTCACTGTCCGAATTTCTCTCATCCTCACACGTTAGCTCGCGATTCTATTTGGGAATGCTAAGGCGTCCGCTTGAGGATGAGATTCAGCCCCGATCCGCCTTGCTTCCAGGTGCCCGTGATTTCCGAATTATCTTTAGTTCATAGTGCCGTCAAAAACACTCAGATTGGGGTTGCTCTCGAAGTGCAGAGTAGGCTCCTTGTAGGTGATCGCGGTGATCAGGATACCGGAAGTGTCCTGGTCGGGGTAGTCGATCGTGCCGTTTAGACTTCCGTCCTGCGCCGCGGAAATGTGCACCACAATATGCTTCTTAGGCTGGGCGCCTGGATTGAGAGTTCCTTCCCAATCCCCGACAATCGGCGGAGTATCCGCTGCCATCGCGAGGGAGGGCACAATCCTCAACCCGAGCATCAACGCTAGTCCCACGCAAAGCACGAACGACGATGATACGCGAGACTTTTTCACGGCCAACCTCCTTAATTACTACGAATCTTCTTCTGACATCGAAAACGGCCCCCAGTATAAACCCGTCTCGCCGGTTCGCCACATTAGGGAAAGGCATCAGGAACTCAATTGATGAGACGAGTTGCGGCGCCCGACTGTCTGCGGAGTGCACTCCTGTACAATTTTCCCGAATGAAGCAGCTGGCGAAAGTCTCGGCGATCCTTTGGATTGTGCTGGCGTGGATTGTGCTCGGGGCGTCCGTGCGGGTTGCCGCCGAGCCCATTGCTTCTCTGCACCCGAGCAATTACGTCAATGATTTTGCTGGGGTGCTGGATGCCGCCACGCAGGCCCGGTTGAACGATCTTTGCCGGCAGGTGGAGGAGAAGGCGCAGGCGCAAATTGCCGTGGTTACGGTGAAGTCTACCGATGGCGAAGATGTCTTTAGCTATGCAGTGGATCTGTATCAGAAGTGGGGGATAGGGAAGAAGGGGAGCGATCGTGGTGTGCTGATCCTGCTGGCATCGCAGGATCGGAAGTTCGGGGCAAGTGTCGGCTATGGTTTGGAACCGATCCTTCCGGATGGCAAGATAGGTGGTTTTCGTCGGGAAGTGGTGCCGTATCTGACCAGGGGTGATTATGCGGAGGGTCTGTCGCTCATGACCTCCGAAATCGCCGACGTCATCGCCAAAGATGCTGGAGTGACGTTGAACGCTCAGCCCGGTCAGATTGCGACTCGCCCGCGACCAGCACCTGGCGGTGGAGTGGGGGCGGTGGTTGTAATCTTCATTCTCTTCTTTATTGTCATTTCCATTTTGCGAGCGCTATTTCGGGGCGGCGGTGGCGGACGAGGAAGTGGCGGATCTGGATTTTGGTCCGGACTCCTATGGGGCATGCTGTTGAACAACATGAGCAGTGATCGGGGTGGCGGATATGGCGGAGGAGGGTTTGGTGGTTTTGGCGGCGGGGGTGGTGGCGGTGGGTTTGGAGGATTCGGCGGCGGGAGTACCGGTGGTGGCGGATCGTTCGGCGGTTATTAGAAAGCGAGAGTCACGATGGTTCCGGAAAAATTGATTAACGAGTTTGTCGAACGGATTCGTGCGGCGGCGGGAACGAATCTGCTGGCGGCGATTCTGTATGGGTCGGTGGCGGCAGGAGATTACGTTGCCGACTACTCGGATGTGAATCTGCTCTGCGTGCTCGGCGAGACTTCTTTCGCCGCGATTGAGGCGCTGGCTCCGGCGATCGAGTGGTGGGGCAAGCAGAAGCATCGGGCGCCGCTGCTGATGACTGCGGAAGAGATGCGGCGGTCGGCCGACGTTTTCTCCATCGAATTTTTGGACATGCGGCGGCACTACCGGGTGCTGTGGGGAGAAGACGTTCTGAAGACGCTGGAGATTCCGATGCGGTTGCATCGGGCGCAGGTTGAGTATGAACTGCGGGAGAAGACGATCTTGCTGCGGCAGCGCCTGCTGCTGGTGTCAGGAAATGCGGAAGCGAAGTGGGAGCTGTTGCTGCGGTCGCTACCGGCGTTTGGGACGCTGTTCCGTCATGCGCTGATTGCATTGGGCGATGCGGGAACGGGTTCGAAGAGGGAAGTGGCGGCTGTGCTGGCGGCTAAGCTTGGGATTGACGCAAGCGTGTTTGGCGAACTGCTGGATATTAGAGAGCGTAAAAAAGATCGGAAGGCCGCGAAGGTAGATGAGATGTTTGCCCGCTATCTGAAGGTAGTGGAACAGGTGACGGCGGGGGTAGACAAGATGTTGGATCCGGCGGCGTGATGTCTAACGGTGGAGCGACGGGCGTCTCGCCCGTCGGAGTCAGTTGTGGCCGGGCGGGGACGCCCGGTGCTCCATTGGCAAGAAATCTTGTTTTCAGGAGAGTGATATGAGCAAGGGCTTGATTGTATTGGTGGTGCTGGTGGTGATCGTGCTGGCGCTGTTTGGACAGTACGTCTCAGTGCGCAATCAATTGGTGGCGAAGGATCAGGCGGTGAAGGCGGCGTGGTCGCAGGTGGACATCGTGCTGCAGCGGCGCGCGGATTTGATTCCGAACCTGGTGGAGACGGTGAAGGGATATGCGCAACAGGAAGTGACCGTGTTCGGGGACATCGCGAAGGCGCGGTCGGCATTGCTTTTAGCACAGACGCCTTCCGATAAGATCGCCGCGAACGGGCAGTTGGATGGAGCGATCGGCCGGCTCCTGTTGATTGTCGAGAATTATCCGCAGCTAAAGTCGAATGAAAATTTTCTCCGCCTGCAGGATGAGCTGGCCGGGACAGAGAACCGGATCGCCGTCGAGCGCAAGCGGTATAACGACGCGCTGCAAGATTACAACACTTACGTGCTGCAGTTCCCGAACAGCCTGTATGCGGGATTTGCAGGATACAAGCAGAACCCAGCGTACTTCCAGGCTTCGGAAGCTTCGCGAGCGACGCCGAAGGTGGACTTCGGCACGAAGCCAGCGGCTCCGGCGGCGGCTCCGGCTCATTGAGGGGTTAAAAGGGGCATCTGTTTCTCCGTAGAGAAGCGCCTTGCCGCGTGTCCTGCCGCGGAGTGAGACGGGGCAATTCCCGTCTCTACCGAAGGGTTATTACTGGAGCGGCGTTAGGGCGATGCAGGTATCGTGATCGGGGATGGCGGCGCCGGTCGGATCGTAGTGGATTGCGCCATCTTCAGTGGAGCAGAAGCTGCGGTTGCCGCTGCCTGAGATGGGTGATCCGGCGGCAAAGTATTGGCTAGCGGGTGCGGTGCCGATGCCCGTGGAGTTGAAGGTGTATCCGCTCTTAGTGCCGGCGGCGAGCAGGGTGTCGATCAGGCAGGAGCTGGTCTCATCGGGCGGAGCGCAATTGGTGCCGCCGAGGGCGGTGAGGATGGGCGCGAAGCCGACGGTCGGATAGCTGCTGTTGTAGGTAATCATCGCAGTGTTGATGGTGCGTAGCGAGGCGACGGCGGAGGCTTCGTTGGCGGCGACACGCGCCTGAAGCAGGTTCGGGATGGCGATCGCGGCCACGATCAGGATGATTGCGACGACGACCAGCAACTCGATTAACGAAAAGCCTTTCTGATTCCTTTTGCGGTTTTTCATGGCGCGAGCTCCTCTGGTTACTGAAGTTACTTCCTGACTTACTCTGTTCCGGTTCACGTTTAGGTGAGGGGATCGCCCGATGTATTCCTAAAATGCAACCTCATGACCATATTGCTTGCACATAAATATCAATTGCTTGCGCTGATTAGGGTGATCCCCAAGTGAAAAGAGTTGCATAGGGGGATGGGGATGAAGAGGGAACGGCGATGGCGCTGTATCTAGGAGCGGGGAAATGGGAGGTTACTTATGGTGAATGGGCGTCGGTCGGTGGTCGGTAGTCGCTGGCAACCCGCTGGCGAGGGCCTGACGACCAACAATCAAAGATAAGTGAACATATTGCAGGTGCGGGCGTCACATTCTGGCGAGACGCACGGTGGTATATATTGGCAGGGTCTCTGGAATCGCCTCCCGGTTCCGAAGTCCGGACACGGGAGGATCGGTATGTGCCGCGGCAGTGAGCCACTTCTGTTTACGCGCGTTTTTTTGCGGGTAGTTGTCTTTCGGGTATTCCTCTTTCAACTCATTCTTGCGGCCTCCGCGGCTTGGGGGCAAGATGCGTCCACGGGCGCGTTGCGGGGCGTGGTATTGGACGCCCAGGGAGCGGCGATTACGACCGCGGACATCGTGGCGATCCGCGTGGAGACGGGAATTCGCTACCACTCCGCGACGGATTCGGCGGGACGATTCGTGGTGGATCTGCTGCCGCCGGGAGAGTATTCGGCGCGAGCGGAGGCGGAAGGCATGTCACCACAGATTTCGCCGGTGGTTCAGGTGGAGATAGGAGCGGCAACGCAGTTGACATTCAAGCTGAAAGTGGCCGGGCCGAAGGAAACGATCACGGTGGCGGATGCTCCGCGGATGGTGGAGATGAATCCGAGTTCGGTATCGGCGCTGCTGGATGAGCGGGCGATCAAAGATCTACCGCTGAACGGGCGGAGGTTTACGGATCTGTTGTTGCTGATACCGGGAGTGACGCAGGATCCGCGAGGGTTAACTTCGGGATCGAATGGCGACCTTTCTTATGGTGGGATTCGGGGATATAACACCAGCTTCCTGGTGGATGGGGGCGACGACAATAACGGTTTCTTCGCGCAGGCATCGGGACGGTATCGCGCACCTTACCAGTTTTCAAACGAGGTGGTCGAGGAGTTCCGCGTGTCGTCGAGTGGTTATGGAGCGGAGTCGGGACGGGCTGGAGGCGCGGTGGTGAATGTGGTGACCAAGTCGGGAACGAATCAGTGGCATGGGAGCGCGTTCTATTTTTTGCGCGATAGTTCACTGGGGGGAGCGAAGCCGGCATTTGTCGGTTTCAATCCGAGCGATCGGCAGCAGCAGTTTGGAGGGACGATCGGGGGTCCGATCCAGCGCAACAAGATGTTTTTGTTTGCGGGATATGACCAGCACATCTTTCATGTGCCTTCGGTGGTGCAGTTCAGCAATGGCCGGACGGTAGTGGTGCCACAGTTGGGCACGTACCCGACTCCAGGGGACTACGAGATCTGCGATCCCGGTGTAGGGGGGCAAGCCTGTGATCAGACGCTGGTGTTTGCGTCGGCGGCGCAGCTCTCGACGATGGGCGGGACGTTCCGCGCGAAATTGCTGGGGGACACGGGATTTGTGAAGCTTGATCGGGTGTTGACGCCGCATCAGCATCTTTCGGCGCGGCTGAGCACATCACGTTATTACGGGGCGAACAATGTCTTCTTTGATCCGGCGAGTCCGATTACGAATAGCGCGGTCAGCGGGAATGGGGAAGAGGATGTGGCCACGGAAAGCGCGTCGGTGGGTTTGCTGAGCGGCATTACTCCGCGGCTGACGAGCCATCTGCGGGTGCAGTTTTCGCGTGATCTGCAGCAATCGTTTTCAAATACGACGGCGGTGCGGACGAGCATCTACGGTTGGCTCCAGAATTTTGGGCAGTCGTCGATATTGCCGCGGCAGACGCGGGAACGCCGGCTCCATATAGCGGAGACTCTGAGTCTGAGCCACGGGCGAAATCAATGGAAGTTCGGCGGCGACGCAATGTTGACCTGGGACTACAACTACTTTCCGTCGTTATACGGAGGGGAGTATTTCTACGAGAACATTCCGGTGAATCCGTTTACGTTTGTGCCGATGCACGGGGGGCTGGTGCTGACGCCGCTGCGAGCGTGGGCGCACAACGTGCCGCGATATTACGTGCAGAATTTTGGGAATCCGGTGTCGCATCCCAACAGCAACGACTATGCGGGATTCGTGCAGGACACCGTACGGTTGACGCCGCACTTCACCTTGAGCCTGGGTGCGCGCTACGACGTGCAGACGTTTTCGAAGACGAGGATGGTAAGTAATCCGCTGTGGCCGGCGGCGGGGAAGATGCCCTTGCAAGAGAAGAATTTTGCGCCGCGCGTGGGAATTGGTTATGCGATCGGCGACGACCGGCCGCTGATGGTGCGGGCGGGATTTGGAATTTTCTATACCCGCATTCCGCAGATTTATGAGTCGGCGGTGATGAATAACAACGGAATGAGCAATACCTTTCTTTCCCTGGACAATACGAATTTCTACCAGCAGCAGGTATTTCCTTCCTATCCGAACGCGGCGTTTAACTGTCCGCGGGGTCCGGTCTCGTGCACGCTGCCGGATGCCTGGAAGCAGTATGCGACCAGCGAGATTGCAGCGTTTTCGCCGTCTTTTAAAACGCCGCGGGTACAGCAGGGAAGTCTGAGTCTGGAGCGGGAACTGGCTGGCGGTGTTACGGGAACATTGTCCTACCTGTATGTGCACGGGGTGGATATGATCCGGGCGCGAGATGTGAATCTTCCGCCGCCGACTTTTTATAGCTATCCGATCTACGACACGACCGGCGCCAATTTTCAAAATGCGTTTTATAACGTTGAGTCGTTTGCGACGTGGCAGACGACTCAGAGCATCAGTTGTCCGTTTCCGCCATGTATCAACACTGTGAATCGCCCGATATCGCAACTGGGGGCAATCAACCAGTTTGAGAGCGCGTCCTCGAGCGTGTATCACGGAATGGCGGTGTCGCTGCACAAGCGGATGGCGGGCGGGATGTATTTCCGGCTGGCATATACGTGGGCGCACGCGATCGACAGCGGACAGGACGCGCTAGTGGCGGGAGCGCCGGCAACGGTCCAGAACTCGTACTCAACAAAGAGTGAGCGGGCGTCGAGTGTTACGGATCAGAGGCAGCGGCTGACGATTTCAGCGATTGAGGAGCCGAATCCGTTTGAGGCGGGACAGAAGATCCTGGCGGCGATGTTTAATCACTGGAAAATCTCGGGGATCATGACGTATGGCAGCGGGCGCCCAACAAACGCGACGGTGTCGGGCGATCCGAATCAGGACGGGAACACGAGCAATGACCGTTTGGCGAAGTATGGACGCAATGCACTTCTCGGTCCGGATTACGCGAGCATGGATCTGAGGGTAGGAAGGAGGATGAATCTGGGCGGACGGTATCATCTGGAGTTGACCGGGGAATCGTTCAACCTGTTCAATCGCGACAATCAGAGGTATGGAGTGACCGACAACGGCTACTATAATTCGGCAGGAGCGTTCGTTAAGTACTCGCAATCCGCGGGGGGAGCTTATTATCCCGCTTATTATCAGCAACCTACAGGTTTCATGAAGCCGACAAGCTCATTTGCTCCGCGACGGATGCAACTGTCGATGCGGCTCGACTTTTGAGGCAAGATGAAAATTCTTTCATAATCTACTTGACTTGAGACAGCAATGCTTGCCATAACTAACGAGTCCAGTTTGGGCGAGTGGGGGGGTGTAGTCCGTTGGCGGAAGTTCGACTTCAAGAGGGTGAATCCCTCGAAAACGCGCTGCGGCGGTTCAAGCGGAAGGTACAAACCGAGGACATTATTAAGGAAGTAAAGCGTCACTCGTTTTACCTGAAGCCCGGCGAGAGAAAGCGAGTAAAAGAAGCGCTGGCTCGAAAGCGCAGCCGCAAGAAAGCACGCAAGGAACAGGACTAAGGAAAACGGGCCGTTCGCTGATGGGGACGGCCCGTTCTTCGCACTCGAAACTCGCACTCGAAAATAGTTAGGATCGAAAATGGTTCGAAGCGAAGAATCGAGTTTTCCCCAGCAGTTGTCGTAACCAGTAAATCAGTAGCGATAAATCAGTAACCATGCGGTGCATACCGTATGGCGGGCCGAATCCAGGGGTCAGCATGAGGGGGATGTAAATCCCCTGCCCACGATGTGAACCGGATCCTTCCCTATTCGGGTCTCCCGTGCAGAGCAGGGACGCGGAAATGGGAGCGCCTCTTCAATGGAATACCAGGACAAGATCTTAAAGTGCATCGATTGTGGCACGGATTTCGTGTTCACAGCGGGTGAACAGCTGTTCTTCCACGACAAGCAGTTCAAGAACGAACCCAAACGCTGCAAGAACTGCAAGGGCAAGCGAGTGGCAGTGCTTGGAGCTACGTCGCACGCACCTTCGCGCGGGCATTCGTACGCGAAGACGGAGACGCGGACGAACTGCTCGCAGTGTGGGAAAGAGACCACGGTGCCATTCCGGCCGACCCAAGGACGTCCGGTGCTGTGCCGCGAGTGTTTTCAGCACGGGCGCCAGACCGCGAGCGCCTGATTATTCTTTGAACTTTGGGAGGCGGGCCAGCGGGATGCTCATCCAGCGTGGCGGCTGGCTTCTTGCGCTAAGCACTGCGGCAAGAGTTCGCAGCGACCCTTGACTCTGAGATCACGGGAGTTCAGCCGCATCCAGTCGTTTACTATGGGAACGTGCCTCGCTTCTACATAGAGAATTTTGGCTGCCGCGCTACGCAGGCGGATGGGGCCGCGCTGGAGCGGCAATTTCTGGAGCGTGGACTGGAGCGCGCCAGGGTGGCTCGCGACGCCGAAATTGTGGTGCTGAACACCTGCACGGTGACCGCGGGCGCGGATAAAGATGCGCGCGCATCGATACGGCGACTGCGGCGAGTGAATCCCGATTGCCGCATTCTGGTGACAGGCTGCTACGCGCAGCGGGCGCCGCAAGAACTGGCAGCGCTGCCGGGTGTGACGTGGGTAGTGGGTAATTCGCACAAGCACCAGGCGGCGGAAAGCACCAGGCGGCGGAGATTGCGACTTCTTCTTCTTTCCCCTCTGCTGCTTCATCCTCGAGTTCCGGGTTCGTGCCGCTGGGGCGACTTTTTCAAGATCAACTTTCTAACGATCAATTTTCCGGGGATCAATTCAGCAATGTGTTTGTGGGGGATATTTTTGCGCATACCGAACTCCTTGCGGCTCCGGTATTTGAAGCGGCAAACGAGCGGACGCGTCCGAACCTGAAGGTGCAGGATGGATGCGACAACCGCTGCTCGTTCTGCGTTATTCCGTATGTTCGGGGACAAAGCCGTTCACTGCCGAAGGAGCGCGTCATCGCGGAAGTGCGAACGCTGGAGGAGGCGGGCTATCGCGAGGTCGTGATTTCTGGGATCAATTTGGGGCGGTGGGGAAGGGATCTGGAAGCCAGCTCTCTGCTCTCAGCTGTCAGCTCTCAGTTAAAACCAATGACCAACGACCTGCG
>Ga0193751_1002785_pt1 | contig 10508 bp, 9 predicted proteins | sample L1c2metaG_FD_143050 | JGI IMG/M metagenome (GOLD analysis project Ga0193751, IMG submission 143050) | Soil microbial communities from a riparian zone of the East river system, Colorado, United States - L1c2 | ecosystem: Environmental > Terrestrial > Soil > Riparian zone | place: USA: East River...
CGTCGGAGATGAGCATCGCGCCATGAAGCGCAGTGAGGCTTCGAAGTCCCTCCAGGTACCCCGCTTCGGGAAGCACGACGCCCATGTTGGCGGCGACCGGCTCCACGATCACCGCCGCCACGTCTCCTTGCGCCAGCAGCTCCGCAGCAGCGTCGAGGTCGTTGTAATTCACCACCAGCGTGTCGGCAGCAGCGCCGGCGGTCACCCCGGCACTGGCCGGCAGGCCGCTCGCGCCGGATCCCGCACGCACCAGCAGCGCATCTGCGTGCCCGTGGTAGCCGCCCGCCATCTTGATGATCCGATCTCGACCGGTGAACGCCCGGGCAAGGCGCACCGCCGACATCGCCGCCTCCGTGCCGCTGCTGACGAAGCGCAGGTGCTCGATCGACGGCATGGCGCCCACGATCTCCTCCGCCAGCGCAACCTCGCCGGGGTTCGGCGCCCCGAAGGACGTGCCCCTCGCAGCGGCCTCGATCACTGCGGCAATCACTGCGGGATGGGAATGCCCCAGGATCATCGGTCCCCAGGAACCGATGTAGTCGATCAGCTCGTTGCCATCCACATCCCACATTCGCGCGCCGGATGCACGTTCGATCACGCGTGGCACGCCGCCCACCGCGCCAAAGGCGCGCACGGGGGAGCTGACGCCCCCGGGGAAGAGCCGCTCGGCCCGAGCCATCAGCTCGGCGGAACGGGTACTCGGGGCGAGCACCCTCATGCGGCGGCTCCCGACAGCTGCCGCAGGATGTCGCCGAGGGGCCGATGGATGCCGGTAATGATCGGGGTGTCGCGCACCGTCGAGCGACGGCTCTCCGTCTCGCGCAGCTCGCGGACCAGGTCCTGGAACGCGACCAGGTCATCGGTCTCGTAGGCGACGATGAACTCCTGGTCGTCGAGGCCGAACGAGTACGCGAGCAGCTGGCGCACCTGTGGATAGCGATGACCGACCCGCATGTGGCCCTTCATGATCTCGTGCCGCTCCGCGGCCGGCGTCAGGTACCACTCCACGCTCTTCGCGAACGGATAGACCACCAGGTAGCGGGAACGCTCCCCGGAGAAGAGGCTCTGCTCCTGGGAGCTCGGCCGCTTGACGTACTGGCTCGGCCGCGTCAGCCCGATCATCGAGATGGTCGGCGTCAGCCAACGACCGATGCCGCTGCTCAGCAGATCGGCCGCCGTCTCCTCGATCTCCTCGATCCGCTCGGCCATCCTCCACATCAACAGGTCTCCCTCCGCCCGCAGCCCGATGGTCGAGTAGGTGTGCTGCATCAGGCGAGCCGCCGAACGGTCGGCGGCGGCGCAGAAGGCGCCGATCTCGGCGTCTCGCTCCGTGGCCGACCGCCGCCGCCACGCAGGATCGAGGCCCAGCAGCCAGGCGTGAACGAAGCGCTCGTCGCTCATGGCGTTGCCTCGTCGCGCAGCCAGCCGGCGGCCTCGGCGGCGAAGTAGGTGACGATGATATCGGCGCCGGCACGCGCGATGGCGACCAGGCTCTCGAGTGCCGCCGCACGACGGTCCAGCCAGCCGTTCGCCGCCGCGGCGCAGATGGCGGCGTATTCGCCGCTGACCTGATAGGCGGCGATCGGCAGGTTCGTCCGGGCGCGGGCAGCAGCCACCAGGTCGAGCGCCGGCAGGGCCGGCTTGATCATGACCAGGTCGGCTCCCTCGGCCACATCCGCATCGATCTCGCGGAGTGCCTCACGCCCATTGGCCGTGTCCATCTGGTAGCTCCGCCGATCGCCGAAAGCGGGAGCGGAGTCGGCGGCTTCACGGAAGGGGCCGTAGAAGGCCGATGCGTGCTTGGCGGCGTAGGCCAGGATCGCTGTCTGACCGAGTCCCGCCGCGTCCAGAGCCGCGCGGATGGCCGCCACCTGGCCGTCCATCATGGCGCTCGGCGCCACGATATCGGCCCCTGCCTCGGCCAGCGAGACGGCGCTCCGGGCCAGAAGCTCCAGCGACCGGTCGTTATCGATGGTCGCGTCGTCGCCACTCCCCGCCAAGACGCCGCAATGCCCGTGGCTGGTGTACTCGCATAGACAGACGTCGGCGATGATCACCAGCCCAGGATCGGCGGCACGCAGCGCGCGGATTCCCTCCTGGACGATTCCATCCGCTGCCCACGCTCCCGAGCCGATGGCGTCCTTGTCCGACGGCAGGCCAAAGAGCAGGACCGATCGGACGCCGGCGGCCCGCAGGCGCGCCGCCTCCTCGGGCAGCACGGCAAGTCCCAGGCGATCCTGTCCCGGCATGGCCCCGATCGCCTCGCGCCCCGCGGCGCCCGCCTGGATGAAGAGCGGCTGCACGAGCATCGCGGGATGCAGGCGGGTCTCGCGCACGAGGCCGCGCAACGCCGCCGTGCGACGCAGGCGCCGGCCACGGAACGCGATCTCGAGCGCGCTGCTGCTATCGATGGTGAGGCTCATTCGACCTCCTTGCCGAGATGGCGATGGATGGCCTCCGCCAGGGAGGCAACGGTGTGTCGGTCGGCGACGACGGGGACGGCGAAACCCGCCCGACGCGCAACCCCGGCGGTCACCGGACCGATGCAGTAGGCCGGCAGGGCGGTGGCCCGCAGCGCATCAGGCGGCGAGAGGAGGGCGTGCAGTCCGCGCACGGTCGAGCCGCTGGTGAAGGTGACCCCATCGAGCGGCTGCGCCAGGGCAGCGCGGAGCGCGTCGCGCGATCCCGCTGGCCCCTCGATGGTGTGGTAGGCGACCACCTCCTCGACGAGCGCCCCTCGCTCGACCAGAGCATCACGCAGGGCGCGCGTTGCCGCGTCTGCGCGAGCCAGCACCACGCGCTTGCCCGCCACCTCCCCCAGCCCTTCGGCGATCGCAACGGTGCGGTAGCGAGACGGCACATGGTCGACACGGACGCCACCTGCCTCCAGCGCGGCTGCGGTCGCGGGGCCCACTGCCGCCACCTGGACGCCCTCCGGCACGGAGCTGCCGAGGGCCGCGAGGCGGGCCAGGACGGCGGCCGCCCCATTCACGCTGGTGATGACCAGCCAGGCGGCGCCGTCCAGGCGTCGGATAGCAGCGTCGAGCGCGCCGTCCGCTGCAGTAGGGGCGATCCCAACGGTCGGCACGCTGACAGCATCGATGCCGTGCTCCGCGAGCAGCGAGACCAGCTCGGCCGCCTGTGCGGCAGGGCGCGTCACCAGCAGGGTCGTCACGCGGTGGCCTCCCTGATCCGCGCGGCCGCCTCCGCCACGAGCTCGTCGGGACGATCGGATGGACAGCTCAGGTCGACGCGGGTGAACCTATTGCGGCCCTCGTACGCGGCGCGCAGGCGGAGCTGGCCGTCCCGCACCTCGGCCAGCGCACCGAGCGGCGCCAGGCAGCCGCCGCCGAGCGTCCGCAGCAGCGCGCGCTCCGTCTGGACCGCCAGCCTGGTCGGTCCATGATCGAGTGGAGCCAGCAGCGGCACCTCTTCGGATCGGACCTGCAGCGCCAGAGCGCCCTGGCCAGGGGCCGGGAGCATGACCTCCAGCGACAGCCGATCGTCCTCGCTGACAGGCACTCCCAGGCGGTCGAGACCGGCGGCGGCCAGCAGGAGGGCGTCATATTCGCCGGCCTCGAGGCGCCGCAGCCGGGTGTCCACGTTTCCGCGGATCGGTCGCGCCACCAGGTCCACCCGGCGCGCCGCCAGCTGCGCCGCGCGCCGCACGCTGGTGGTCCCGATCCTCGCGCCGAACGGCAGCCCGTCCAGCCCTCCAGGATGGCGGCTCAGCAGGCAGTCGCGTGGATCGCCGCGCTCCAGGATGGCGCCCAGGCTGAGCGCCGGATTCGACGCCGTGGGCAGGTCCTTGAGCGAATGGACGGCAACGTCGATCCTGTGATCGATCAGCGCCTGCTCCAGCTCTCCGGTGAACTGTCCGTCGCTGACCACCAGGTGACCGGCGGGACGTCGCTCGCTGATGGCGTCACCCGTGGTGCGGATCTCGACCACTTCGACTGCGGCAGTGCCGAGCACTCCCGCCAGCGCGGACGCCGCCTCCTGGGCCTGGGCAAGCGCCAGGCGGCTGCCCCGGGTACCGAGGCGCAGGGTCGTGGCGATGGTGCTCATTCGATCCCGAAAACCTCGCGCACCCGGGCGGCAGCGTCGGGGTCGTCGCGCAGTCGCAGCGTGGGCTGGTGGAGGAGCTCTCCGAGCATGGCAGCCGTCATCGCTTCGACCGCGGCCGCCTGCGCATCGTCCAGGCTGCTCTTCAGGCGCAGGCCTTCGAGGTGCTTCCGTCGGATAGCCTCGCCGTGGGCTCGCAGCATGGCGATGGCATCGCCACTGGCACGCACCTCCAGCCACGCTGCGAACCCGCTTGCCTCGGCGCGCGCCTCCTGGCGGAGGCGACGCTCGACACCGGAGGACAGCCGACGGGCCTCACCGGCGACGCCCAACCGATCGAGATCCAGCAATCGATCGCCTAGGCGTGCCGCGGCGTCGGGTGTGACTGCGCTGGGTGACGAGAGATCGACCACCAATGGCAGCTGGCTGCCCAGGTGCCGGGGCTCGAGCTGCGTGTTGCCACTGCTGACGGCAATTGCCACGACGTCGTGTGGCAGCGGGCCAGCCAGGACCTCCGAGGTGAGTGCTGCGTCGTGCCGGGCCGCGTGGGGCAGGCCGGAGATGACGCGTTCGGCGTGCTCTGCGCTACGGGATGCCACCGTGACCCAGGCGCCCCTGGTTGCAAAGTGTGCCGCGAGGGCGCGCCCCATCTCGCCGGTGCCGATCACGAGCGCACTCATCTGTCCGTCGTTCGACGCCACCAGTCGCTGCTCGACCCACCGCGCCGCGCGGTCCGCCAGCGAGCGATCGCCGATCGGCTGGGCAAAGGATCGGACGCGCTTTCCGAAGCGGATGGCCCGCCGCAGCAGCTCGTTGGTGACCGGTCCGGTCTGACACGCTTGAGCGCGGATTGATACGCGTCTCGCACCTGACCCAGGACCTGCTCCTCGGCAAGGACCGTCGAGTCGAGCCCTCCCGCGACCAGCATGACCCGCTCCACTGCCGCCAGTCCCGACCATCGGTGCATGACTTCCGGCAGGTCAGCCAGATCGTCCGCTTCCCCGACGAATGCGATCAGCTCGACTCGATGGCAGGTGTGGATGAGCACGCGCTCGCCACTGCCCACAGATCGATTCTCGAGTGCGGCAGCGAGCACTTCCCGCGCTGCGGTATCGACGTCGCGAACCGTGGCGCTGTCCACGACCAGCCGGTCCAGCTGCGTGCCACGGTCTCCAGGCGTCCTGATCGGATGATGAAGGACAGGAGGCAAGCGACGGAATCTCCGATCTCCGGAGGGTAGGGCGGCAGACGCAACCCTATGCGCGGTGGTCCCGGGCGTCAAACAGAAACGTAGATTTACTGATGTTTCAGACTGTTTGGATAGGATACTCCGGGGATGGGAGAACGCCGCGGCCTGGCATACACGATCGTGCGTCGCCAATCGGGGAGGCGGACCCGGCGAACGCGGCTGCCCTGCCGAAATAATCCGGCAACGCGCCCGCCAGGGTCTGCAGCCAACTTAAGTGCGCAGCTCGCCCTTGTCTGTCACATGTAGGACAGATCTCTGGCACAGCCGCATCGGGTCGCCAGCCTGGACGAAGGGCGGGCGCCTCGCAAGGAGGTCTGTTGACGAGTGAGCCGTCTAGCGGATATGGTTCGGATCATGGTAGCGATCCGTTCACAATCCGCCAAGCCGATTGACCGGGTTCGCTCTCCGGCAGCGGTGCGCGAGGCGACTCGGGTGCTCGGTCTGATCGACGCGATGGGGTTGCTGAAGCTCAGAGAGCCGATCCCCTATCTGCAGCTGTCGCTTCTTCGGGAGGCTGCGAATGCCGCCTCCAACGCAGGTATCGGACAGCATGCTGCCGCCCTTCTGGCAGATCCTCAGCTCAGTCAACAGGTCTTGCTTGCGACACTGAGGCAGCTTGCCGAGGCGCTTGAGGACAGCCCCCTCCCGAACACCGAGGCGCGAGAGCTGGCCAGCGTCTTCGGGTGGGAGGTCCTGTCCGAATTGGTGCACTCCTCCCCGGTGAGCCTGCGCCGATACGCGTCAACGGCCAGAACCGCGCCGGACGATGTCGCAGGCCGCATGCACTGGCTCGCGAAGATCGTTGGGGACCTGCGAGGGGCGTACAACGATGCGGGGATTCGTCGCTGGTTCGAGAGGCCGCGCGCTCAGCTCGACGGACATTCGCCGAACGAATTCCTTCTCCGGCCATGGACTCCCGACCAGCCCGAAGTCGAGGCGGTGCGGAACCTGGCCAAGTCTCTCGCCGGGGCCGGCGCAGCGTGATCCTGTTCAGGCACGCCGATCCGCGATTCCCGTTCCTGTGGGAAGACTCCAGTCAGCCTGAAGCTCGATGGCACGCACGCGGCGAAGGCCCGGCACACTACCTGGCGGAGACGCCCGATGGCGCCTGGGCTGAGTTCCTCCGACATGAGGGCATCACGGACGCCGCCGACCTCCCGACCGTGCGGCGGGCGATCTGGGCCATCGATGTGCCTGATGGTCCATTGGCGGTGCCCTTGCTCCCCCAGAGGACGCTCCGGGGCGGAATCTCCAGCTACCCGCGGTGCCAGGTTGAAGCGCATCGACTGCGTGACGGAGGGGCCGTCGGGCTGGCCGCCCCTTCCGCAGCACTCAAGCCGGCCACGCCCAGTGGATGGCGCGTCCAATCCGGCTTGCAGCCGGGCAGGCCACGGCGCGAGCGGACTGTCGTCCTGTTCGGCCCCCGACCCGACTTGGTTGGGTGGTCAGCCTGTGAGGTGGGCCGTCCGAGGGACGATCTACTTCCCCGCGTGAGTCCGCTGACCCCCTAGACCGATCCGCTCGTCGGTCGTTCTCAGCCGACGATCACCAGCGGCTCAAGTCCCGCAAGCGGGCCGCCCGGTTTGGCCCTGCGCAGCTCGGGCTCGGGGCCGCGATCCCTCTCGCGAGCGGCGAGCTCGGCGTCCAGCTGGGCGATGAGACCGGGGATGCTCGATCGGAGTGCCGGCTCATACGCCGCCCCGATCCCCTCCATGAGCGCCATCTCGCGCCGTGTCCTGGGGGCACCGAAGCGGATGTGGATCGTGGTGCCCACCGCGGTCGGCTCGAGCTCGACGGTGTGTAGCGCCCTGACCGGTCCGCCAGGGGTGTCGAGCGTCGTCCGGTCCGTGACGTAGTCGTATGGACGCCAGTCGAGGATCTCCTCGACGACGGCGTCCTTGCCATGCATGCAGTGGTTGGCCGAGCCGGGGCCTCGCCGGCCGCCCGTGGTCCCCGTGACCGTGACCTCCGTCACCCAGGGCTGCCATGTCATCCTCTGTCCAGGCTTGGTTAGGAATTCCCAGGCCACCTGCGGCGGCACGTTCGTTGGGACCGATACGCTGAGGATCGAGTCCTCCGCGGAGACGCGGACACGCCCGCGAGCCTCCTCCTCCTGCCAGCGGCGCTCCAGGTCGTGAGCCCAGGCCGGGACCTCGCCGATCCGATCGTACGTCTCGATGTGCGACCGCATGCCGAGCGCGGCGGGGTCGATATCGGACACATCGATGCACTGCTGGGTGATCAGGGCGTAGGCGCTCATGCCCAGCTGTGCGGCGACCTCGTTCTTCAGCAGCCGATGGACAAGGATCACGTCTGACCCCAGCAGCTCCTGCCGACCCGCGACCTTCTGCAGGATGGCAGCGCCATGGTGCACGACGAACTTCAGGTCGAGATCGGGGATCTGGGCGCAGGCGTTGCACTCGCACGACGTCGCCTGACGGACGTCGCGGCGGCGCCGGCGAAATCCGAAGTAGCAGCGCTCGATCGTGTCGAGGAGCATCGACCCGTCAACCTTCTCGGCCGTCATGAAGGTGAAGGCGGCATCGCCCTCGAGCTTCGCCAGTCGGAAGCTGGGCCGCAGCGCCGTCACAACCGCGCCGATGAGGTCCGCCAGGATGTCCTGTGCGTGGTCCAGCTCAACGTCGGCGAGGTAACCGGTGTAGCCGGAGATATCGGCGATGAGGAAGCAGGTGGGCTGCGCGGCGGAGAGCATCGTTCCTCGCTGGACGGAGATCGCGACGGGCCATCACTATAGATGTGCACTCGAGTCGTCCACCCAATCATCGGATCCACAGGGAGATGGCATGGAACTGAGAAGCATCCTGATCGGATCAGAGGACCCGCAACGTCTGACAGACTTCTACACGAAGCTCTTCGGTGCGCCCGGCTGGAACGAGGGCGGGTATGCCGGCTGGCAGATGGGCACCGGGTACGTCATGGTCGGGCCGCATGACCAGGTGAAGGGCAGCAACACGCAGCCAGGACGCCTGCTCTGGAACCTCGAGAGCCCCGACGTGAAAGGCGAATTCGAACGGCTGAAGGCTGCCGGCGCAACCGTGGTCAAGGAGCCCTACCAGCCGGGCGAGGAAGCGCCCGAAGGATGGATCGCCACCTTCGCTGATCCCGACGGCAACTACTTCCAGCTCATGAGCCCGATGCAGATGTAGCTGCCCGGCCCGCCATCCCGGCGGCGTCAACGGAGGCGGTCACGGTCCCGGCGTGGCGGCCACTGCGGGTCCTGCCGTGACACTCCCGTCAGGATTGCGGACCGTCGCGATCCATGCGTCCGAATCAGGCGCCGCCATCTGGACGATCACATACCCGCGGTCCGATCCTCCGACGGGGCACGACGCTGCCGGGCCACAAGGCGACCCATAGTGGAACTCGACCTTCACGATCGGCGGATGGCTTGGGGAGAGCCTCGCCAGAGCCGCCGTGACCGCGCGGTCGCAGGTCAGGGCCGGCGATGCCTGGCCTGACCATGGCTCACAGTTCTGCAGAAACGAGGGACGAGGAGTTGCCGAATCTGACGGGGCGGCGCAGGCAGGCAGCAGCGATAAGGCAAGAATTGCAACCAGGCCGAGCCGTCTGCGCACGCTGCTCACCCGCTACTGGTCCCGATGCTACGCCGTGAGGCAATGACCGGACAGAAGCTAGCCTTACGCAGACTGGGTCTGCGATGACCGTGCCCGGTGGGAGCCGACGAGCGCTGGTTCTGCTCGCCCTTGGCACGCTTGCCGCCGCCTGCGGCCCCGCGCCGTCGGAGTCCGTCTACCAGCCGTCGACATCGGCGTCGGTCGTCCAGACCTCGTCACCAACTCTGTTATCCCTTCCCGGCTGGTTCGCATTCACGGTCGCCGGCGGGGACCTCTGGGCCGTACGCGGTGATGGCTCGGACCGGCATCAGCTGACACGGTCCGCGGACGGGGTCGACTTCAGCCCAACGTGGGCCCCGGATGCCTCGCGACTCGCCTTTCGGCACTCAACCGGGACCGGAGGCGGCCTGCTGGACACCGACACGATTCGAATCGTGCGGTTGGACGGCAGCGGAGTGCGGGACCTGATCGCGGGCAGCTTCCCAGCCTGGTCGCCCGATGGCGCCTGGATCGCCTTTCGAGGTATTACCGGCATCGACCTGGCCCTCATCAAACCCGACGGCAGCGATCTGACCTCGCTCCATGCCCCAAACGCAGAGTGTCCGGTGTGGTCCCCGGACGGGTCGCGGATCCTCTACTGCCGAAACGCGGACACGTCGGGCCAGGTGAGCGACAACTGGGAGGTGTGGGTCATGAACCGTGACGGCTCGCAACAGCGCCAGCTCACGCACAACGCGACGCGCGACTACCCGATCGCGTGGTCGGCCGACGGATCGAGGATCGTCTTCTACTCCCAGCGAGACGGCCAGGGAGCGAGCTTCGTCATGAACGCGGACGGGTCGAACGTAGCCCGCGTGACCCAGGCAACCGATCTCTCCTCGGTCGGCGCCTGGCTTCCGGACGGGCGGTTCGTCATCTCGTCCGCCGGCGCCGACGTTCCGTCATGGTATGTACTCAACCTGTCTGGCACGCGGCAGGCCGTCCCCCAGCTCACTGGCGCATTCGATCCGATCGGCTGGATTGATGGGCCCTAGGAGTCGCCGGCATCTGTTGGTGCCAATCGTTGCCGCAGCGCTCGTTGCGTGTGGACAGCCGAACGGATCTCAGCAGCCCTCGCCCAGCAGCACACCGTCGCCGCTCAGCATCCCGATGCCCATGATCATCCAACGCGAAGTCGAGACCGGGGTCGACATCTTCCTCGTCGACGTACGCGGGAATCTCGGCGAGCAGCTCACGAGCGGCCTGGGGATCAAGTACCCCGTTGCCGTGTCCCCTGATGGCCTTGAGTTCGCCTATCGCGTCGAGGCGCCGACTGGCGGACCGAGCCTGCCCAAGACCCAGGTCGGCCTCTTCGTCCAGCGCTTCGACGACGGCAGCCGGTGGAGCATTCGGGAGCGCACAGGGCTCCTGGGCCATGTGGCCTCATGGTCTCCGGACGGCAGCCGGATCGTCTTCGATGCCCAGGATGGATCGAGCCAGCGGGACCGACTCTATGTCGTCGACCGGAACGGCGGTCACCTCCAACCCTTGAGCCCGGTCGGCGTCGACGACGAGTATCCGAGCTGGTCACCGACAGGCCTGCTTATCGCCTTTCACCG
>Ga0193751_1002786_pt1 | contig 10508 bp, 8 predicted proteins | sample L1c2metaG_FD_143050 | JGI IMG/M metagenome (GOLD analysis project Ga0193751, IMG submission 143050) | Soil microbial communities from a riparian zone of the East river system, Colorado, United States - L1c2 | ecosystem: Environmental > Terrestrial > Soil > Riparian zone | place: USA: East River...
CTCGTATGAAGGCGCTGATCCTCGCCGCCGGTTATGCGACCCGGCTGCGTCCGCTCACCGACTCGATCCCGAAGCAGCTGCTGCCCGTCGGCGGCCGGCCGATGGTGGACTGGATCCTCGACCGGATTCAGGAGACCAGCGCCGACGAGGTGCACCTGGTCACGAACGCGCGCTTCGCAGAGGACTTCGAGCGCTGGGCTGAGGACAAAGACGTGCTCGTCCACAACGACGGCACGACCTCGAACGAGGATCGGCTCGGAGCCATCGGCGACATTCGGTTCGTCGGGCTCGACGACGACCTGCTCGTGGTGGCAGGCGACAACCTGTTCGACTACTCCCTCGCCGACTACGAAGCGTACTGGCGCGCCCGCGAAGGAAGCTGCGTCGCGGTCCTGGATGTCGGCGACCGCGAGCTCGCGAAGAAGTACGGCATCGTCGACGTTGACGAAAACGATCGAGTCATCGGCTTCGTGGAGAAGCCCGAGGTTCCGCCGACGACGCTCTGCGCCACCGCGACGTACCTCTACGAGCGCGACCATGTGCGGCTGGTTGGGCAGTACCTCGAAGAAGGAAATCCGCCCGATCAGCCCGGGAACTACGTCGCCTGGCTGTACCAGCGCGCGCCTGTGTATGCGTACCGGTTCGACGGGCGTTGGTACGACATCGGCGACGCGATCCAACTGCTCGAGGCGGACAACCGCATGCGCCGGCTGCGCAGCTTGCCCGAACGCACGGAGTATTCACCGACCTGACACAGACACGTCACAGACCCCGACCTAGCGTGGCGACGTGCTCGACCTCCTCCTGCCGCAGCGATGCCTCCTCTGCTTTCTTCCCGGAGCGCAGGTCTGCGACGGCTGCACCGCGACGCTCCGCCGCATCGAGGCGCCGCTCTGCGAGCGCTGCGGCGCACCGACGGCCTGGCCGGTTCAACGTTGTGGCGAGTGCGCGGGCAGGCGACTCGCCTTCGCGCAGGCCCGTGCGGCCCTGGCCTACGACGATCGGCTGCGACCGGTCGTAGCCGCCTGGAAGGAACGCGGTCTGCGCCGGCTCGCCGGCTGGGCAGCAGCGGTTGTCTGCGAGATGCTGCCGCGACCGGAGGTTGCGTGTGTCGTGTTCGTTCCCGGCGATCCAGACCGCAGGCTCACACGCGGGCATCATGCCGCTGAGAGGCTGGCCGGCGAGCTTGCTGCTCGCTGGGAGCTTCCCTTGCGCCCGTTTCTGGCGAGGGCACCAGGATCTCGCCGGCAGCGGGGGCTGACGCAGCACGAGCGACGGCGGAACGTCGCAGGCGCGTTCCTGGCGCACGGCCGCGTGCCCGTCGGCGTTGCTCTTGTCGACGACGTCTACACGACTGGCGCTACCGCAAATGCAGCGGCTTCGACACTGCGGAAAGGTGGCGCTCGCAGCGTTCAAGTCGTGACGTTGGCCCGCACGATTCGCATTCGCTAGGGTGAGATCTCCGGCTCACGAGGAGGCGCATGCGACTTCAGGTGAAGGGCAGGAACCACGAGGTCAGCGACACGATTCGCCGGTATGCCGAGGAGAAGATGCAAAAGCTCGACCGTCAGTTGCACGAGCTCGCAGAGGTCGAGCTCGAGCTCCGTGTCGAGAAGAACCCTTCGATCGCCGACAATCAGGTGGCGGAGGTGACGGTGTGGACGAAGGGTCCGACGCTCCGCGTCAAGGAGGCGTCGACCGACATGAAGGCATCGATCGACCAGTTGACGGACAAGCTGCTCCGCCAGATCGACCATGCCCGCGGCAAGCGACGCAAGGACTGGCACGCACGTGACAACGGCACCCCGACCGGAGGTTCGATGAACATCCCCGATGAAGAGGACACCGGCGAGCAGATCGTCAAGGTGAAGCAGTTCACCGTCAAGCCGATGAGCGCGGAGGAAGCCGTGCTGCAGCTCGAGTTGATCGGGCATGACTTCTTCGTCTTTCGCAGCGACGAGTCCGGAGACATCAACGTCATCTACCGCCGCAAGAACGGCGGCTACGGCTTGATTGAGCCGCAGGGCTAAGTGGGACTGTTCAAGCGCAAGCCGCTCCACCAGCGGCTTGCCGAGGAGGGCGGCCTCGTCGAGGAATCCACGGTGCCCCCGTTCACTGGAGTGATTCCGGAGACCGGTATCCACGGGATTCCGCGCGAGCGGCAATACGACGCGGTCGCCACGACCGGCGCACCGGACGTGCAGGGCGACGCCGCGCGGTTCGTCGGCCTGGAGGACGGATCGCTGCTGGTCGAGGAAGGCGACGGTGACCTGACGGCGCTCGCCGACGCGATCGAGCAGGAAATCGCGCGTCCGTATCGCGCAACCGCCGTCCGGCGCGGTGAGACGAGATGGGCTGTCGCCGCGCACAGTCTCCGCGTCGTCCAGCTTCCGGAACCGGGCGGCGACGAGATCGAGCTGGTGCTGAACGGAGAGGAGAAGACAATCGTCGTCGATGGGAATCGTTCGTTCGGAACGATGCCGGAGCTCGAAGGTCTCGCCGACGGCAATGCTGTGATCAGAGCGGCGCGTCTGGACGGAACGTCATGGGAGGTTCGTGTCGATCCGCTCTAGGTGGGGCAAGCTACCCTAGGTCTATGAGCTCTCAGCTCGGTTCTTTCGAGAAGATCCTCCGCGTCGGCGAGGGACGCCGCATGAAACGGTTGGCCGAGCAGGCCGCCTACATCACGTCGATCGAGCCCGAATTCCGCGAGCTCTCGGACGACCAGCTTCGGGACAAGACGGTCGAGTTCAGGCAGCGGCTCGAGAACGGGGAGACCCCCGAGGAGCTCCTGTTCGAGGCCTTCGCGGCCGTTCGGGAGGCCCGCCTGCGGGAGTCGGACCAGCGCATGTTCGACGTCCAGCTCATGGGTGGCATCGTCCTCCACGAGGGCGACGTGGCGGAGATGAAGACCGGTGAGGGCAAGACGTTCGTCGCCAGCCTCGCGCTCTATCTGAACGCGCTCGAAGGCAAAGGTGTTCACCTCGTGACGGTCAACGACTACCTCGCCCAGCGTGACGCGGAGTGGAACCGGGGGGTCTACGAGCGCCTGGGCATGACCGTCAGCGCAATCGAGAACATGATGCCGTTCGCGGAACGCAAAGTCGCGTACGAGGCGGACATCACGTACGGGACGAACTCGGAGTTCGGGTTCGACTACCTGCGCGACAACATGGCCGTCAGTCTCGACGGCGTGGTGCAACGGAGTCATTCGTACGCGATCGTCGACGAGGTCGACTCGATCCTCATCGACGAGGCGCGCACGCCGCTGATCATCTCCGGCGAGCCGGAGGCAGCGGCCCAGATCTACCACGACTTCGCGCGCATCGCTCGTTCGCTGACAGGAGTGGCGCACGATCCGCTCCTCAAGGGTGGGGACCCCGACGCGGACTACGAGTATGACGAGAAGCACAAGACGGTGGCCCCCGGGCACGCGTCGATCGCGGCCGCGGAGCGCGCGCTCCGGATCGACAACCTCTACGACCCACGGCACTCGCAGCTCGTCAACCATCTCAATCAGGCGCTGAAGGCCGAGTCGCTCTACAAGCGCGACGTCGACTACGTCATCCAGGACGGCGAAGTGAAGATCGTCGACGAGTTCACCGGTCGCATCATGGAAGGCCGGCGCTGGTCCGAGGGGCTGCACCAGGCGATCGAGGCCAAGGAAGGCGTGCAAATCCAGGAGGAGAACGTCACGCTGGCGACGATCACGCTCCAGAACTACTTCCGCCTCTACGAGAAGCTTGCCGGCATGACCGGTACGGCGAAGACGGAGGAGAAGGAGTTCGTCGAGATCTACAACCTCCACGTCGTCGAGATCCCGACCAATGTCGAAGTGATGCGCGACGACAAGAACGACCTCATCTTCAAGTCGGTGGAGGGGAAGTTCCAGGCGGTCATGCGCGACATCAAGGAGCGCCACGAGAAGGGGCAGCCAGTGCTCGTCGGCACGATCGCGGTCGAGACCTCGGAGTACCTGAGCCAACTGCTGACGCGCCAGGGTATTCCGCACAACGTCCTCAATGCGAAGGAGCACGCGCGCGAGGCCGAGACGATCAAGGATGCAGGCCAGAAGGGTGCGGTCACGATCGCGACGAACATGGCCGGCCGCGGGGTCGACATCAAGCTCGGCGAGGGGGTCGTCGAGGCCGGGGGGCTGTACGTGCTGGCGACCGAGCGCCACGAGGCGCGACGGATCGACAACCAGCTGCGCGGCCGTTCAGGCCGTCAGGGCGACCCCGGCGAGTCGCGCTTCTACCTTTCCGGGGAGGACGATCTCGTCCGATTGTTCGCGGGCGACCGCATCAAACGGATCATGGAGCGCTTCAAGATCCCCGACGACCAGCCCATGGAGGCGAAGATCCTCTCGAGTCAGATCGAGGGCGCGCAAAAGAAGGTCGAGGAGCAGAACTTCGTCGCGCGCAAGAACGTCCTCAAGTACGACGACGTGATGAACTCGCAGCGCATGGTCATCTACGAGCAGCGACGCGCTGTGCTCGAGGGCCAGGACATGTCCGAACAGGTGCGCGAGTGGATCGATGAGGTAGTCGCCACGACCGTTGCGCACTTCACGGAGGAGGACTACGCGGAGGAGTGGGATCTCGAGGGGCTCGTGAAGCAGATGACGGCTCTCTACGACACCGAGGTCACCGTCGACGAGCTACGCGAGGACATGGCCGAGGTCTCCCGGGACTCGCTCATCGAGGAGTTCCAGGAGGACGCGCGCGACTCCTACGCCGCAAAGGAAGAAGACATGACCTCCGACCTGATGCGCGAGCTGGAGCGGTTCGTGATCCTGCAGGTCGTCGACCAGCGCTGGCGCGAGCATCTCGATTCGATGGACTACCTGCGCGAGGGCGTCCACCTGCGCGCGATGGCGCAGAAGGATCCGCTCGTCGAGTACCGCCACGAAGGTCACATCATGTTCGAGGAGCTGGGCGCGCAGATCCGGGAAGAGGTCGTGGTGACGCTGTTCCATGCACAGCTTGCTCCGGAGGAGGCCGACGAGCTCCAGCGCGCACAGGAAGCCTCGGGCGTGAACGGCGGCGGGCTGCAGTACGCGCACGAGTCGCTGGCGGGCGCGGAGGCGATCGCAGCCGCGGGCGGCGGCGCAGGCGCCACCGCGACCCTTGCGATGTCGGGCGGCGGCACGACGTCGACCGCCGGAGCACCGCGCCCGATCGTCAAATCGGAGAAGGAAAACGTCGGCCGCAACGATCCGTGCTGGTGCGGCAGCGGCAAGAAGTTCAAGAAGTGCCACGGCGCTTGAGCCGCGCGAAAGCTTCGCTTTCGCGCGGTCTCTAGGAACGGCGCTGCGCGCATAACGTGCGCGGGGGCAAAGCCCGCGCACTCTCATGGTGTTGGTGCCGGGAGCTTGTTCCGTTCCGTTCGAGCACGGGCGCTTCGCGGCCGCGCTCGCATCAGTACGCCTCCAGCTAAGCCCGGCTGCGCCTGGTCTTAGCTTGCAGCTTTTATGGGGGCGTGCCTCCGAGGTCTCGAGCGACGTCCTTCTGCCGGCTGTAGGTAGGTACGTAGTTCCTGCGGACTCATCGCCGACAGCGCTTGTGGCGAACCTCGACAAAGCCGGCATCGCAGCGGTGAAGAAAATCGTCACGCTCTCGTGACGAATCGATAGGCGTTTCGGGTCTGACCCCTGCCACGGCCCTTTGGGCCGTGGCTCAACTGTCTCCACGCGACATGGAGTTCGCGCTAAGAGTGTGACTTTTCTTCCACAAACGGCTGGCTCGGACATGGTGGGGACAGTCCCAGACATGTCCGTGGGCGTTGGCTAACATCGAAGCGTGACCGAAGAAAGCGCACAGTCGCTCGAGCAACAGCTCGAGGAGATCAGGACCCAGCTGGCCTGGGTCCGTGATTACCTTTGACCCGGATGCGCTGAGCGCCCGCCGCGCGGAGCTCGAGCAGCGGATGGGCGAGCCCGGATTCTGGGACGACCAGGAACGCGCGGCCAAGATCTCCACGGAACATTCGCGCGTCGCGCGCAAGCTCGACAGCTACGAGCAGCTCACACGCGACTACGAAGACGCCCATGAGCTGTTCTCGATGGACGGCGGAATGGAAGACGAGATCGCCGCGTCGATCGCGCCGCTCAGACAGGAGCTCGAGCGCCTACAGGAACAGGCCCTCTTCAGCGGCGAGTACGACGCCGGCGACGCGGTCGTCACGCTCCAGTCCGACGTCGGCGGCACCGACGCGCAGGACTTCACCGAGATGCTCCTACGAATGTACGAGCGCTGGGCCGATCACCGCGGCTTCAAGACGGAGGTCATCGAGGCGAGCCCGGGCGAAGAGGCGGGCCTCAAATCCGCGACGTTCACAGTCGAGGGCGAGAACGCGTACGGCATCCTGAGAGCCGAGCGCGGCAAGCACCGTCTCGTCCGCCTCAGCCCGTTCGACCAGGCGCATCGGCGCCACACGTCGTTCGCCCAGGTGATCCCGGCCCCGCTCCTGGCGCAGGACGAGGCCCTCGAGATCGACGAGGGCGATCTGCGGATCGACACCTATCGCGCGCAGGGCGCGGGCGGCCAGCACGTGAACAAGACCGACTCGGCGGTCCGGATCACGCACCTCCCGACCGGGGTCGTCGTCCAGTGCCAGAACGAGCGCTCCCAGACGGCGAACAAGCAGACCGCGATGCGCATCCTCAAGTCCCGCCTGGCCGAGCTCGCCGAGGAGGAACGGGAGCAGGAGCTCGCCAGGGAACGAGGGGTCGTCAGCATGGGCTTCGGCGGCAACCCGATTCGGAGCTACGTCCTCCAGCCGTACCAGCTGGTCAAGGACCACCGGACCGAGTATGAGGTCGGAAACGCCCAGGGCGTCCTCGACGGGAACCTCGACCCCTTTATCCACGCCTATTTGCTGGCGCGAGCAGCCGGAAAGGTGGTCTGACCCCTCAGGTAGACTGGCCCGCAATCCCAAGGCTGGTGCGCGCCGAGGAACCCGCGCCCCCTTCAGAACCCGGTGTCGGACGTAACCCTTCAGACAGAGGAAACCCCCGCGGGAGTAATCCCCGAGCCGCAAGCGACCGAGGCACCGGCCCCGAGCCCCAGCTCGATGATCGTCTTCGAGTCGGTCACGAAGGTCTATGAGCATGACGTGACTGCTCTCCGGGATGTTTCGTTCGTGATCGACAAGGGCGAGTTCGTCTTCGTCGTCGGCGCCTCCGGCTCGGGCAAGTCGACGATCATCCGCCTCCTCCTGAAGGAGCTCGAGCCGACCCGCGGGAGAATCTTCGTCGGCGGCCGCGACCTGACGCGACTACGCCGCTCCAACGTGCCACAACTCCGCCGCAACGTCGGCTGCGTCTTCCAGGACTTCAAGCTCCTCCCGACCCGCAGCGCGGCCGAGAACGTCGCCTACGCGCTCAAGGTGCAGGGCGAAAGCGCCAACAACATCCGGCGCAAGGTGCCCGAGGTGATGAACATGGTCGGCCTCTCGCACAAGATGAACTCCCTCCCCGACGAGCTTTCCGGCGGAGAGCAGCAGCGCGTCTCGATCGCGCGCGCCTTCGTGAACCACCCGCCCCTGCTCGTCTGCGACGAGCCGACCGGGAACCTCGATCCCGATACCTCCGTCGGGATCATGCAGCTCCTCTACCGGATCAACAGGGCGGGCACGACGATCCTGATGGTGACGCACGACCGGGAAATGGTCGACAAGATGCGTCGCCGCGTGATTGCGCTGGAGGACGGCCGGCTCGCGCGTGACGAGCGCCGAGGGGGCTACGAGTCATAGAACGCTTCAAGCTCCTCTTCACCGAGTCGCTCCGGTCGCTGGGCGCGAACCTCTCCACGACGTTGGCCGCAACCGTGACGGTGCTCATCGGCATGTTCCTGCTCGGGCTCTTCATCGCGTTCGGCACGTGGGTCGTCTCCTGGAGCAACCACGTCAAGCGCGAACTCGTCGTCCACGTCTACTACTGCACGAGCGCCAGTTGCGCCAAGGACGCGACGGTCGCGCAGATGAACGAGACGGCACGAGTCGCTACCGACAGCCCGCTCGTAAAGAACGTCGTGTTCGTGCCGAAGGAACAGGCGCTGGCGCAGATGAAGAAGACACATCCCGAGGAGGTCAGTCAGCTTCCGACGAACCCGTTCCCCAATGCGCTGACCGTGGTTCCGAAGCGTGGGGAGGACGTCGAGAAGGTGGCGGCTCTGTTCAAGGCGAGCCCCACACTCGGGATCGACAAGGTCGACTACGGCAAGCAGACCACGCATCGCGTGCTGAAGCTCGCCCACGTGATCGAGGTCTTCTTCATCATCGCCGTCGCCCTGCTGCTGGTGGCGTCCACTTTGCTGATCGCGAACACGATCCGCTTATCGATCTTTTCGCGTCGCCGTGAGATCGAGGTGATGAAGCTCGTGGGCGCGACGAACTGGTTCGTGCGCGGGCCGTTCATGCTCGAGGGACTGCTGTGCGGAATCCTCGGTGCTCTCGGCGCGGTGCTTCTGCTCGTCATCGGCAAGGAGATCGCGCTGCCTTCGCTGCTCCACAGCGGCCCGCTCAAGGCCGGGAGCGACGTGAACGCGATCGCGTTCTCCCTCAACGCGCTGATCCTGCTCGGCACGGGACTGCTGCTCGGGGCAGCCGGTTCCGGTTTCACGATCCGCCGGTTCCTGCAGGTCTGAGTAACTGACCGATCTCCTAGTCGTCGAGGTCGACAAGCGCGGCAAGCTGCTCGTCGGCGAGCCGTACTTCGTCCCGAACGTCCCGGTCACGATCGAACGGAAAGGCAGCGGCGACGTCCGGCCCGGAGACCTCGTTGTCGTCCGCACGGGCCGAGGCCGCGCACGGGTCGAGCGAAAACTCGGCAAGGCGAAGGAGATCCAGGTCGTGCTCGAAGGCCTGCTCGTTCATTCGGGAGTCCGCACGGAGTTCGAGCCTTACGAAGCCCCCGAGCCCGATCTGTCCGATCGCGTCGATCTGCGTGAGCAACTGTGCTTCACGATCGACCCCGACACCGCCAAGGACTTCGACGACGCGATCTCCGTCCAGAAAGAAGGGGACGGGTTCCGCTGGTGGGTCCACATCGCGGACGTGTCGGCCTATCTGCCACCCGGAGTGCCGCTCGATCGGGGCGCGGCCGAGCGCGCGTTCTCGACCTACGTCCCCGGACGGGTTGCGCCGATGCTGCCGCCGGAGCTGTCCGAGAACCGCTGCAGCCTGCGGCCCGACGAAGACCGCCTCTGCGTCACCGTCGAGATGCCGCCGGACGCCGAGCCGAAGTTCTACCGCTCGATCATCCGCAGCCGCGCACGGCTCACGTACGCAGAAGCCGAACGGCGTGAGGCGGCGCCGGACGTCGTCGCGGCACTCGAGCTCACCGACCGGCTTACCGCCGCGATGCGCGAGCGTCGTTTCGCGCGGGGCGCGCTTCGCATCGAGACGCCGGAGATCAACTTCGAGTTCGACGCCAAGGGCGGTGTGGCCCGCGCCTGGAGAGAGTCCGAGCCGACCGCGCATCGTCTGATCGAGGAGTTGATGATCGCCGCGAACGAGGCAGTTGCCGAGCTTCTCTCCGGGCGCAAGCGCCCGGCGCTCTACCGCGTTCACGAACGTCCGGACCCACAGGCGATCGAACTGCTGCTCATGAAGCTCGCCGATCTCGGCGTGCCGACACCGCCTGCACCGAAGCAGCTCTCGCCCGCAACCGCGGCGGCATTGGCCGGAGAGGTAAGCGAACGCGTGTCGGACTACGTCGAACGCTCCGGCCGTGGGCGCGAAGCCTTTCCCTCACTCGTTCTTCGTTCGCTCAAGCAGGCCCGCTACCACCCAGAGAACCTGGGCCATTCGGGGCTCGCCAGCCCCGCCTACTGTCACTTCACTTCCCCGATCCGGCGTTACAGTGACAGTATCTGCCACCGTGCGCTCTTGCGCGAGATTGGGGCTAGCGATGAACCACTCCCGGATGACCTGCCCGGCCTAGCCGAGCACGTCTCGGCCAGGGAGCGGGAGGCGGCGGGGATTGAGTATCTGGCGGATGAAATCTGCCTCGCCTGGCTTCTCAACGACACGCTCTTCGAGCGCGGCTGGGACACGACCTTCGAAGGCGAGATTACAGGGGTGATCGGCTCCGGTCTCTTCGTCCGCTTCGGTGAGGTCTTCGAGGGCTACCTGCCCGTGCGCAGGTTGCCGGGGGACTACTTCGAGATCAGCCCGCTCGGCACGGCGCTGCGCGGCAGGCGAGGCGGTCGCACCTTCCGCCTGGGCGACCCGATCAAGGTGCGCGTGGAGGAGGTACGGCGCGCGGAAGGGAAGGTCGAACTCTCGCTCACGGGAGGTCGGTAGCTGCGCCTCGTCGCGATCTGCTGGAACCGCGACGGGCTGTGTTCAGCTGCGAGGTGTGGGTGGGCGGTGGCGCCAGTGGCGGCGTCGTGGTCCTAGTGGGTGGGTCGCTGCTCGAGTAGGTCGTTGAGGTTGGCGCCGCTGGTGGCGGTGGAGTCGGCCGTGGATCTGCGGTAGATGCGAAGCCAGCGGACGATTTTCGT
>Ga0193751_1002787_pt1 | contig 10505 bp, 7 predicted proteins | sample L1c2metaG_FD_143050 | JGI IMG/M metagenome (GOLD analysis project Ga0193751, IMG submission 143050) | Soil microbial communities from a riparian zone of the East river system, Colorado, United States - L1c2 | ecosystem: Environmental > Terrestrial > Soil > Riparian zone | place: USA: East River...
CTGCTTTACTCAAAGCTGCGCGCAACACCGGCTCTTCGAGCCGCAGTTGCTGCGCGATGCGGGTGGCCCATTCGGACCTCAACAGGCGGTTCGGGATTTTCTGCACGTACGGCAAAAGAAAATTCACCGCGCGTAATTTGCCTTCGCCAGTGGACAGGTCCATGTGGCGCGCCCGCCCGATCAAATAGTCGACATACGGGTGAGCATCTTTTAATAATTTGGTGTAGGCCTCGACCCCCATTTCGCGAATATAAAGGTCCGGATCAGCGTTTTTTGAATATTTGGTACCATCGCCAGCCGTTAAGTTCATTGCTGGGAGCGCCAGAACGCGCACTTCAAAATCGTTTTCGAGCAGTAAGGAAATGGAGCGTTCGGTGGCGAGTTGTCCCGCGGTGTCGGGATCGTAATTGACGATGACGCGCTTGGTGAAGCGCGAAAGGAGTTTGATCTGCGGCTCCGCTAAACTGGTTCCGCAGCTGGCCACCACATTGCTGATGCCCGCGCGCGCCACGGCGATCGCATCCATGTAGCCTTCGACCAGCACCGCGAAATCGGCTCGGCGCAGGGCTTCCTTGGCGCGGTCCAGGTGGTATAGAACATTGCTCTTCGAATAAATCGGAGTTTCCGGGGAGTTCAAATACTTTGGCTGATCGTCGCCGAGCGCGCGGCATCCAAAGGCCACAATTTTTCCTGAGTCATTGGCGATCGGGAAAGTGATTCTCCTGCGGAAGCGGTCGTACATTCTGCCGCCGCCGCTTTGATCGCGCGATACGAGGCCCGATTCAATCAGCAACGGCTCTTTATATTTCGATTTCAGAAATCGCAGCAGCGCGTCGCCGCCGCTTGGGGCATAGCCAATCCCGAAGCGGGCGATGGCATCTTTATCGAGGCCGCGATCCTCGAGGTACGCGCGCGCCGCTTTACCTTCCAGCGTGCCGCCCAGTTGCTGTACAAAAAACGTTTGCGCTTCGCGGTGCATTTCCACCAGCAAGGTGCGCTGATGATTTTCTTTGCGTTCTCCGGGCGAACTGGCCTTCGTGCGCGGAATGGCGATTCCGCATTTTTCCGCAACGATGCGTATTGCTTCCGGAAAAGCAACCTTGTCCATCTCCATCACAAATTTGAAAACGTCTCCGCCCACGCCGCAGCCAAAGCAGTGGTAAATCTGTTTTACGGGGTGCACAGCGAAGGACGGCGACTTCTCGGCATGGAAAGGGCACAGCCCCGTAAAATTCTGTCCGCTCTTCTTCAGGCGCACGTATTCGCCGATGACGCGGACAATGTCCGCCTGCTGCTTCACGCGCTCCGCGAATGATCCCGCTTCCGCCATTTATGCCCGCAACTCCACGACGGTGACCGCCTTGCCGCCGCGCTCCTCGGTTTCAAACGATTGGTTATCCACCAGCGGATGCTTGGAAAGAAACTGCGCCAGCCCTTTGCGTAATGCCCCGGTGCCATGTCCGTGAATGATTCGGACGCGCGAGCGATTCGCCAGCGCGGCCTCGTCCAGAAATTTGTCGACGCGTTCCGTGGCTTCTTCCACGGTACAACCGATCAAATTAATTTCGCCGCCGGTTCCTTCATCACTGGCTTGCGCGCGTACAGTAACACTGCCTTTTGTTGTACGCGCGCTGCTAGTGGCGGTCGTCCCTTCCACGCCAGTGATCTCGTCGAGCCCTACTTTCATGCGCAAAGGCCCGGCCTCAATTTCCGCCGAGGATCCATCAATGCGCCGCAACACGACCGGCTTGCTGAATCCGCGGACGCGCACCCTCGCGCCCAGCTGCAATTGCGCCGCAGTGACGCTTTCGTTTCCAGCCGCCGGCGCGCCAAGATCCTGTTGCGACTCTGAAATGGTTTGTACCACCGCGGTGTTCAGCTCGTCGCGCGCCTCGCCTCGCACATCCTGCGCTTTGCGGCGCGCGAACTTTTCGACTGATCCGCGCAACTCCCTTTCTTTTACTGCTTCCACGACGCGCGCGACATTCTCATCGAAGCGTTTCTGCATCTCCGCGAATTTTTCTTCCAACTCGCGGATGCGGCTTTGCTGCCGCGCAACCCACTCATCGCGTAATTTCTTGCGTTCTTCATCGAGCGCGTGCCGCTCGGCGGTCATCTGCTGCTGCATGCGATCCAGTTCATCGCGGCTGCGATGCAGGTAGGCGATCAAGTCCGCGGCCTCGAGCGCTTCCGGCGCCATCAACGCGCGTGCGCGAGCGATGATGGGCACGGCAATTCCCAACCTTCGCGCAATCGCGATTCCGCTGGATCCGCCCGGCACGCCCACCATCAGCCGGTACGTCGGTCGAAGGTTCATATCATCAAATTCCACTGCAGCGTTAACAACGCCCGGGGTTGTCGATGCGTATGTTTTCAAGCGATCATGATGCGTCGTAGCCAGCACGATGCAATTCTTCGCGCGAAATTCATCCAGCAGCGCCACCGCCAGCGCCGCTCCTTCTTCCGGCGCAGTGCCCGTTCCCATTTCATCGACTAACACGAGGGACTCGGGCGTGGCCGCTTCCAGCATCGCTTTCAAATTCAACATGTGCGCGGAAAAAGTGGAAAGATCGGCGGCGATGGACTGCTCGTCTCCGATGTCCACCAGCACGCGATCGAAAAACGGGAGCACTGCGCGTTGTGCCGACACCGGAATTCCTGATTGCGCGGAGAGCGCCGCGATGCCCGTGGTCTTCAGCGCCACTGTTTTTCCCCCGGTGTTAGGTCCGCTGATCACCAACACGCGCTCTTCGCCGCCAAGCGCGACCGTCATCGGCACGACTGCTCGGCCTTCCTTGCGCAATTTATTTTCGAGTACCGGATGCCGCGCGGCCTCAAGGCGCAGTTCGCTCGCTTCCGAAAATTCCGGTATTGCCGCGTCAAACTCCTGAGCAAATCGGGCCCGCGCAAACACGCTGTCGAGTTCCGCGATGGTTTCCGACGCCAGCACTAACGGCTCGCGTACGCGCTGCAGTCTCTCCGTGAGTTCGCGCAATATGCGCACAATCTCGGCAGCTTCATCTTCCCGCAATTGCACCAGCTGGTTATTCGTCTCGACGGTTTCCAGAGGCTCCATGAAAATTGTCTGCCCGGTGGCGCTGGCGCCGTGAACCACCCCCGGCACGCTGCGGCGATTTTCCGCGCGCAACGGAATCACGAAGCGGTCGTTGCGCAAGGTGACGTAGTCCTCGCCGGCCTCGGCATTCTTCGTGCGCAGGATATGTTTCAGCGTTTTCTGGATGGCGTCGCGCGTCTGCGTAATGCTTGCGCGTATTCTGCGAAGTGCAGGTGAAGCGTCGTCGCTGATCTCTCCATTGGGCAACACGCTCCTGCGAATGACCGCCAGCAAATCTTTGAACTCGCTCAGGGCGGCCGCACTCGCCGCCAGCAGCGGAAATTTTGTCTCATCTTCGCGAAACTGCTGGCGTAACCATCCGGCGGTCTCCAGCAAAGTCGCCGCATCCAAAAATTCGCGCGATTCCAGCACCATCCCCGGCCCCTCAATACGCTCGAGCCAGTTTTGTGGGTCGGCCAGCCCTCCAAATCCCAATTCGCGAGCGGCCCGCAGCCATTCCCGGGCTTCGCGAATCAACGCAAACGCCGCCGTAATCGCCGTGCGATCCATCCCCGGCTGCAAGCCATCCACAAATCTTCTCCCGGGCGCGCAAGTGGTTCTCTGCCGCAGCAACTCCAGCAGCTTGTCGAATTCCAATACATCCAGGGCGGTGCGCGACATTTTCGCTACAGTTCCTTTTTTAAACTATTCCACAAAAATTCCGCGGCCTCTTGCGGCGTGGCCACCGTCCTCAAAATTTGCGCATGCACTTCCGCCCAGGGATTTTCCTGTCCCACTTCTACTGCACGCACACATTGCAAAATCGGGGTCCAAAATTCACCCAGCGCGACAAACGGCTTCGGCGGTATCACCGACTTGTTCATCATCTCCCAAGCCATGGCCAGTTCCGCCAAAGTCCCTGTGCCGCCTTTGCAAGCCACAAATCCATCGCCTAGACGAATAATCTCAAACAATCTTTCTTGCCAGGTTTTCACGCGTACTTCCACGTCTACCCATTTATTGGCTTTGGCTGCCGGAAAAAATTCCGTGGTCACGCCGTAGGTCTTGCCGCCGGCTTCTTTCGCGCCGCGAGAGACCGCTTCCATCGTGCCCCCGTACGCCCCGGTGCATATCGCAAGGCCTTTTTCCGCCACCGCGCGCCCCAACTCGCGCGCCTCTGCATACTCGGGATCATTTTCGCGCGGCCGCGAGCTCCCAAATATGCTGACAATCATTTCCTTGTTCATTTTCCCTGCTGCTTATTGCGGCTGCTTGTGTTCGCGGGAGCGTTTGGCGGGCACGGCATTAAATTCTTCGATCATCGCCAGGCAGAGTCCGTTCATCGCATCCGTGGTCTCATGATTTTTTCCGTACTCGTTGTTGGTCATAAAAGAAAATGCCAATCTGCGGCCGCCCGCCGTATCCGCGAATCCCGACAACGCCCTGACGTGCTCCACGGATCCGGTCTTGGCATGCACTCTTCCGGCTGCGGGCGTATTCTTCATGCGTTCTTCCAGCGTGCCGTCAACTCCAGCCACCGGTAGCGACGCAAAAAAACTTTCAAACCAGGGCCGCGTTTGCGCGTAACGCAACAAAGTAAGCATCGCTCCTGGAGTGACCATGTCGTGCCGCGATAATCCCGACCCGTCGGTCTGGATGATGTCCTGGGCAGCAATTCCGACCTTGGCGTAAAAGTCCGCCGCGAATTTCGCGATGTCATCGAAAGAATTCCAAGTGCCAGCTTGCCGCATGGTGGTCCGCAACAACACTTCGGTGTGCAAATTCTGACTGATCTTGTTCACCACCTTCACAGAATCGCCTAAGGGTATCGATACATGTTCCGCCAGAACCGTGGGCGTGACGCCCTCAACCATAATGGACTCGTGTCGCGCGCGCACTCCGCCGTTAACTTCCACGCCGCGTTGCTCCAGCAGCGCCTTTAATAACCTGGCCGCATGCAGCGCGGGTTTCTCAATCGCCAAAACCAATTTTCGCGGCGCGCTTTTCTCCGGTAATGTTCCGCGCACCACGACCAGGTGCGCGCCAGGCTCGCGAGTTAACGTCAAATCGGCCTTGACATTGGCCGCGCTGGTCGTCACTTCGTTATCCACTATAAAATCCTGCGTGCGCGGCGCCACCACGGCCTGCACCGCATCACCCGCCGCCTGTCCGGGCGTAAGCGTGAGCGTGGCAGTGTTGTCGTTCACGCCCAGCGCTGAAATCGCCGCGCCATATTCCCAGACCATGTCGTCAATTTCCCAGCCATTGGGATAGCGCTCCCTCGGAAAGTAGTTGTCGTCTGCGACCACGTCGCCGGACATTTTCTTTACGCCCTTGGCCACCAAAGCGTCGGCAAGCTCCGCCAGGACTCTTTCCAGCGGCCCATCGAATTCTTCTTTCAAATTAAATGGGAATTTGCGATTCGAAAGATTAGGATCGCCTCGGCCGACCAGCACGAGGTCAGCACTCAACTCACCCTCCGGCGTAACAACGCCGGTACTTTCGAGAGTGGTATGAAAGCGAAACTCCGGGCCGAGTTTGTCCAGCGCTAGCGCGGTGGTAAACAGCTTCATATTCGATGCCGGCACAAAATACTTCGCTGCATTCTGCTCGTACAGCGTTTCGCCTGTTTCCGCATCGGCGATCATCAGGCCCCAGTCGCCTTTACTGGCGGGTTCTGCGCCCAGTAGCGTGTCCACCCTCTTCGCGAAGCGCGACGTCGCGGCGGCCGCACTCGCTGCGCTGCCGGCGTGGTGTTTTTTCTTTTGTGCCAGTGATGCGGGCGCATTTAAAAAAAAGCTACCAAGCACAAATACGCAGACGGCCGCAGTGTATTTCACGCTCGCTCGCCCGATACTCATTCCGCTCCCTGCTGGTAAATTACGGTCAACGAAAGTATAGTCGAAGCGCCGCGGATCACTCCCTTTAGAGCGCTCGCGTAACGTTGGCGATGCGTACTTGGGTCTGAGAACGGAAAGTCCGCCGGTCGCGTCCACGTTAACTGTTTTTCCAACTATTGCGTTAAAAATCGAAGACGAGGTGAATTGAATATGAAGCGAATGCTTTCGTTGTTGGCTCTGGCCGCGCTCGCACTGCCATTGTCCGGCGCAGATTCAAAAGAAGCGCAACGTCTTCAGAATTGCGGCACGGTGTTGCGGGAAATCATGGATATTCCTGAAGACATCCCGCAAGATCTGATCGACAAGGCCGAGTGCATCATTGTTTTTCCATCCGTTCTTAAAGCGGCCTTTGTCGTCGGTGGGAGCTATGGCCGCGGCGCTATGACTTGCCGCACGGGCGAGCATTACAGCGGCCCGTGGAGCCCCCCGTCGATGATGATTTTGGAGGGCGGCAGTGTTGGGTTTCAGATCGGCGGGCAAGCCACGGACTTCGTCTTGCTGGTGATGAATCCTCGCGGCGCTCATTCCATGCTCAAGAACAAAGTAAAGCTGGGTGGACGCAGCGCTGCGCGCCGAAGTTCTCAGCTACTCACGTTCGCGCGGACTTTTTGCCGGGGTTTCGTTGGCGGGTGCCAGCGTGCGGCCGGATAACGACGCGAATGCGCGAGTTTATGGCAGAGAGATCGACGCTCACGACATCATCTTTGGGAATAAAGCAAAAGTGCCTAAAGCGGCCCAGCGCATGATTTCCTATCTCGACCGTCGCAGCCCGAAGAATACTTCGGACCCGCGATCATTGCGCGAAGACTAGTGGGTATTTGCGCGTTTCCTGGATCGCGAAGGGCCAAATTAACGAAAGTGAACGCCCGAGCCGAGCATCGGCCTGGGCGTTGCTTTTTCCGGGATCGTTCTTAAACCCTCGGTGACAATAAATGCTTGTCAAATGGTCCAATATGACTTATAGTCATGTATGGCTAACGGTCATATGCGCATAAACTCCTCATTTTCAGCTGCCACCACGGGTCGTCGACAGCGGCGTTCTTCGCAAATCCGGGAACGCCTGTTTCGTGCTGCCCTAGACCTCTTCGCGGAGAATGGCTTCGCTGACACCACGGTGGAGGACATCACCAACGCCGCCGATGTTGGTAAAGGCACGTTTTTCAATTACTTCCCCAGCAAAGATCACATCCTGCTGGCGTTCGCTGAAATGCAACTGGGCAAGCTGGAATCGATCATCGAAAGCGCTCGGAACACTGCCGAACCGGTCCCGCATTTCTTCCGGACCCTTGCTGTGCGCATGACTGAAGAGCCTGGCCGCAATCCTTCCATAGTCCGCGCCCTGCTTCTCGCCAATTTGTCGAGTACTCCGGTTCGGGAAGGGATGCGCCTCAATCAGGCTCGAGGACATAAGTTGCTAAGTGAGTTTGTACAAATCGGCCAGGAGCGCGGCGAGCTGCGCAACGATCTGCCTGCGGGTGACATTGCTCAGGTATTTCGCCAAACAGTTTTCGGCACTCTGCTGGTGTGGTCATTATATGGAGACGATTCGCTGGCCACCCGCATAGGCACCGCGCTCGACGTTCTTTGGCAAGGCTTATCCCCGCGCGGCGGTCCGGTGCGTCTAGTGCCTCCGGCGCAGCAGGAGTCGCAACATGAATCGTAAGAATATTGCGATTTTAGTTGTGCTGATCGCTCTCGTTACCGCTGCGGTGGTCTCCGCTCGATGGTTTCAGCGCCGCAACGATTCCACCTTGCAAGGATCCGGCACGGTTGAAGCTCGCTATATCCGCGTGGGCTCCAAAATCGGCGGACGCATAGACAAGGTGCTCGTCCGCGAGGGCGATCCCGTAAAAGCCGGCCAGGTCTTGGTTACCTTTGACGACAAGGAACTGCAAGCCGCACTCGGGCAGTCACGAGCGGCGTGGGAAAAAGCGCACACCGGTTCGCGTCCCGAAGATATCGCCCAGGCGCGCGCCGCCGCCGCCGAGGCCAAAGCCGAATACGAACAACGCAAGAACGGCTATCGCAGCGAAGATATCGCCGCGGCTCAATCGGACCTTGATCGCGCTAATGCGGAAGAAGTTCGCACGCACAATGATTTCGACCGCTACGACGCTTTAGCGAAAAAAGATCTGGTTTCGCGGCAGCAACGGGACGCCGCTGAAGCTGCCTGGAAAGTTGCCGCCGCACAACAAAAAAATGCGCAGCAAAAATTGGCTGAGCTGCAACGCGGCTACCGCCCGGAAGAAATTGCCTCCGCGGAAGCGCGCTATCGCTCGATGCTGGCAACCCAGGAAAAATTCGAGCGTGGCAGCCGCGTTGAAGATATCGATCTCGCCAAAGCGGCTTACAACTACGACGCAGCACGCGCGCGCGAAGCGCAAGTTGTTTCGCCCTCCGATGCAACCGTGGAGGTGCTGGACGTCCGCCCGGGAGATTTAATTGCGCCGAATACGCCGGTCGCCACATTGCTGGAGCGCGATCAGGTGTACATCCGCATTTACATCCCCGAAACGGAAATTGGCCGCGTGCGCATCGGCCAGCAGGCGGAAGTCCGCGTCGACTCTTTTCCCGACACCGTTTTCAACGGCGTTGTGGAACAAATTAATCAGCAAGCCGAATTTCTTCCGCGCAACGTGCAGACTCGCAGCGAACGGGTGCACGAAGTAATCGGCGTAAAAGTTCGCGTCAATGACACTACCGGCGGTGTGCGCAGCGGCATGGCTGCTGACGTGAAGTTGAAAGCCGCGAATTAAATTTATGCCTGGCAATAACGAACAACGCCCGGGGGAGCCCTCCATCTCAGCGAAAAATCTGGTGCGCCGGTTTGGCGACTTCGTCGCTGTGGACGGCGTGAGCTTCCGCGTCGAAAAAGGAGAAATTTTCGGCTTCCTCGGTCCCAACGGCAGCGGCAAAACCACTGTTATAAAAATGCTTACCGGCCTGTTGCCTCTCAGCGAAGGAGACGCTTGGGTTGAAGGGCTTGATGTGCGCACCGATGCGGAGTCCGTGCGCGAGCGCATCGGCTACGTGTCTCAAAAATTCAGTCTGTACGATGACCTCACGGTCACCGAAAACTTGCAATTTTATGGGCGCATTTACGGCCTGTCGCCGGCGCGCATGAAGCAGCGTATGGATGAGATCGTCCAACTTAACGGGCTTGGCCCTTACATGAATCGCCTCGCCGCTCGCCTATCTGGCGGATGGAAGCAGCGTCTGGCACTGGGTTGCGCCATGCTTCACGAGCCTAAGCTTTTGTTTCTCGACGAACCCACGGCGGGCATTGACCCCGTTGCGCGGCGCGAATTATGGGACCTGCTGTTCGAGCTGTCCGGACACGGCATCACCTTCTTTGTCACCACGCATTACATGGATGAAGCCGAGCGCTGCAGTCACGTTGCGTACATCTATTACGGCAAACTGATTGCCGATGGCACACCCGTCGAGCTGAAAAAAATTCCCGAGGTGCAGCCCGCCGGCACGAAGCGCGTCGAAATCAGCACTCCTGAAGTGACCCGCGCGCTTAAGGTGGCACGCAAAATTCCCGGAATTCGCAGCGCCACCATTTTTGGCGAATCCATTCACGCGCTGGTTGAAGACCATTACGACCTGCCTGATCTTCGCGCGCAACTGCTGAAAAACGACATCACCGTAAGCGACATTCGCCCGCTAACACCCAGCCTCGAAGACGTTTTTGTCGAACTTACCTACAAGCACCAGGCGCAATTGGAGGTCGTCCGTGACTAATCTCTTTCGCGGCTTCCGCGCCGTTTTTTACAAAGAAGTGCTGCATGTGCAGCGTGATTCCGCCACGCTGTTTTTCTCTTTGTTCATCCCGCTAATTCAAATGTTTGTCCTCGGTTTTGGCATCGATACCAACGTGCGCCAGGTGCACACCGTGGTTTTCAATGGCGACGGCCGGCGCGAAAGCCGCGAGCTTATCGACCGCCTGAAAAATTCCGATACCTTCAACATCATTGATTATGTTACGAACGACCACGATCTGAACGATGACATCATCTCCGGGCGCGCACGCGTGGGCATAAAAATTCCCGTGGATTATTCCGACCGGCTGATCCACAACATGAGCGCGCAGGTTCTGGTGCTCATCGACGGCTCAGACTCGTCCGTCGCCGGTCAGGCCATTAACGTAACCACGGCCATCGGGCTTGACGAATCGCTTCGCCGCGTGCTCACCGACCGCGCGTCCTTCGCCGTAGACATGCGCCCAAAATTGCTGTTCAATCCCGACTCGCGCTCGCCAAATTTCCTGCTGCCGGGGCTCACTGCCATCCTGCTGCTCAACGTCACCACGTTTCTTACCGCCTTCGCTATCGTCCGCGAAAAGGAACGCGGCACGCTTGAACAACTCTTCGTCACGCCGGTGCGCCCGTTCGGTTTGCTGCTGGGGAAATTACTCCCCTATTTCTTCATCGGCTTTACCGAGCTTTGCCTGATTCTCACTTGCATGCGGTTCATTTTTCAGGTGCCCATCCACGGCAGCGTTCTGCTTCTCGCCTTGCTCTCGTTGCCTTACCTGTTTGTCTCGC
>Ga0193751_1002789_pt1 | contig 10501 bp, 9 predicted proteins | sample L1c2metaG_FD_143050 | JGI IMG/M metagenome (GOLD analysis project Ga0193751, IMG submission 143050) | Soil microbial communities from a riparian zone of the East river system, Colorado, United States - L1c2 | ecosystem: Environmental > Terrestrial > Soil > Riparian zone | place: USA: East River...
TTCCTCTCCGAACCATACCGGCGTGGCAACGCCTTGTCCCGTCGTGCGAAATGTTGTGAGAGAAATATATTTCTGACCTTGAATCGCCGCTGGAATCTGACTTGGCATAAGCCCCATCTTAAATGCGCAAGGCTAGATTGACATTGCAATCTTTACAGCTAACGCCGTCATCCCTTCGACTTCGCTCAGGGCAGGCTTTGACGGCTGTCGCGAAGGCCTCCTGCCTGCGGTCAGCGTCGGTGTTCGCAAATGATTCCGCAGCCGATTGCCCCAGTCCTATAATTTATGTTACAAGCCTGAACATGCGTAAATGGATGCGAGATCGGTTAGAGCGCCGCAAGAAGAAGGCTCCCGAAGCGGGAAGCCCAGCCGCGCCCCCGCCACTGCAGCCGGCATATTTTGACGCGGACCCGGATTTGGTCCCCGCGCCCGAGTCGACTCATCTCGAGTCGAGCCATATCGAGTCTAAGCTCCAAGCGTCTGAAGTTCCGTCCGCTTCCCAAGTGGAGTTTGAACCGCCGCCCGCTGATGAAGAATCTGCTCAGGCCACGCAGCAACCTCGCCGCTCCGTCGCCAGAGAACCGGTCGCCAGAGAACCGGTCGCGAGGGAAGAAGGCCAGCGGGGGCGCGGCCGCCGTCGCCGCGGAGGCCGGGGACGGGGCGGACGCGGGCGTGAGCAAGCCGTCGCCCAAGCCTTCAGTCCCGCCGCCGCAAAAGGAAGTATTCCCGAGGTGTCGATTCGAGAAATTGAAGGACGATCCGAAGAAGGAGTCCTACAACCGGCCCAGCCTGAGGCCGCGCCGCAACCGCCACGGATTCCCGCCGTCATTCCCGCGTCCGCCACGCGTCCGCCCAAAGGCATCGTCGTCCTCGCCATCGGGCTTCCTGGGTCCGGCAAGAGTTCCTGGTTCAAGCGCCACAATGTCGTCGCGCTCTCCAGCGACATGGTGCGCTCGCTTCTATTTGACGACGTCCGCGAGCAGCGTTTTCAGGATCTCGTGTTCTCCAATCTGCGGTCGATGCTCAAAGCGCGCCTGATCGCCAAGCGTCCCATGAATTATGTGGACGCCACGAACCTGACTCCCCAGGAACGCCAGCACTGGATCAAGCTTGCCAAGGACTACAACTACGAAGTCCACGCCGTATTCTTCGACGTTCCTCTGGAAGTCTGCATCGAGCGACACCAGCGGCGCGATCGCGTCGTCCCTGAAGATGTGATGCGTCGCATGGCCGCAAAGTTGAAGCCGCCCGCCTTCGATGAAGGCTTCGCCAAGATCACCGTAGTCCGCGTAAAGAAAAAAGAATAATCCGCGGGGCGGACGCGCTATCCCTTCAAATGCGGCAACAACTCCTTGAACGCCGCCGACGAAGACGATCGCATCAATTCATAAATCATCATCTCGGTCGACGAAATCACCGCGCCGGCGGCTCGCATGCGATCCAATCCTATCTTCCAATTCCACTCCGTTCGAGAGCTGACCGCGTCCGACGCCACGTGTACTAAGTATCCTTCGCGCAATGCTCCCAGGGCCGTCTGCATCACGCAAATGTGGCTCTCCATGCCGCACAACAGCAGAGTATTGCGCTGCCCAGGGAGCCGCTTAAGAGCGCTGCAAAATGCTTCGCTGCCGAAGCAGGAGAACAAGGTTTTGTCCATCGCTTCCGTCCCAGTCAGCAGGGATGCCAGCTCCGCGACCGTTCCTCCCAAACCCTTCGCATACTGCGTGCTGACCATTGCCGGAATCTTCAAAATTCCCGCGGCTCGAATCAAAAGCTGGGTGTTCTTCACCAGCTGATCCTTCTGAAAAATCGGCGGCAGCAACTTCTCCTGAATATCAATGACAACCAGCGCGCACTGTTCGGCTTCCAAAGGACGGCGCGCCATCTCGGCATAATCGGCTACGGAACGTATGGAATCGAGGGTGGTGACCATTGGCAGCTCCTGGGAAGAAAATGCGTCCACTCGATTCTACCGCTTCAAAAGACGCAGCCGACCTTTTGCCGGTTTGGGTTGACCCGCCTCGCTTTCAAACCATAAAATCATGTCGGGCGCGCGAGCTTCGGCTTCGGCCACAAACTGCCCCCTCGTTCAACGGCTAGGACACCTGCCTCTGGAGCAGGCTATCGGGGTTCGAATCCCTGGGGGGCAGCCAAACTCTCTTCTTGGCCCCACTGCTGCGTCGATTCGGTGAACGACCTACTCCCAGTGATTCGAGACCAGGCAGTTCGCCGGTCACAAGTAGCATTTTCTACGCTACAGAGGTTGTCATTAGCCACAGCACAGGTTTCCATGCCTCGAGGTAACTGGAACGAGATCGCAGGAGCCTGGGGGGAATCCGCATGATTGAGATTGCGAGACATGCCAACGCCTGTGTCTTCGCTTCACTGCGCTGCAGCGCCCCTGCAGCGCCCCCCTTTGTGATCACGTCCTCGAAAAAATCCATGACCATCCTTGTTGACAGCCAGCGACCCCTCGCCCGTTAGGCTGCCTTCCCACCGTTCTCGGAACCTCTCTCGGAACCTCGGCTACCAACTAAATCTTGTCGTAGTAACTCCATTTGCGCCGCTGCCTCGTTCATCTGCTCAGCATATTCGTGCCCTTGTCGGGGAAGAAAACCTCCGTAATTCTCCAGCAACAACCGGGAGCTCCTATTGATAGCAATGATGCTAGAACGCGCTTGGCCGGAAAGGGCAGATGTTAGTCTCTCTAGCCGCAGATCCCGCGCGGCCAGCTCAATTCTGCTCTGTGAGACTTCTTCTCCAAGCACTCGACCGTAGTGGCGGATCAGACCGAACAACCCTGCTGCCAGCAAAAGCAGAACAGAATTAGCGATGATGGTCACCAACAGTGCTCTCTTCAGTTCGGTAATCCGCTCTCCGTCGAATCTCGCGAAAGTGCTGCCCTCCCCCGAGGATAACGAAGACGCAATGCCGCGAAACACATCCATGTAGTGCTTGCCTTCGTTTGTATCAACGAGCTTGAATGCGCGATGGCGATAGCCCTGTTGGCGCAAAGTGATCGTGCGCTCCATCTCAGCCTGTTTTGATTTAGCCAAAGACTCTAAACGCGACTCCAGTGATCGTTCGCGCTGCGTCCGATTAGCGAGCCCGGCGCGAAGACTGACAGAATCTGTTTCGATCCTGCCCTTCGCATCAGTATAGGACTGCAAATACGCAGAATCCCCGGTCAGCAGGTATCCGCGCTGACCTGTTTCCATATCGGTCAGGTCTATCAAAACCCCGGAGAGTTTCGCTTGGAGTGCGGAACTTTCAAGTGTGAGCGCCGCAATCTTCTGCACCCGTTCTAAATGGTTGACGGCAAGGTACGCATTCCATGCAATGAAAGCGAGTAGCGCTGGAACGCCTATTTGCAGCGCAGCTTTTCGAATCATCTAGTTTCCCGTCCTTCACGTGACGTTGAGAACACCCTTAGTCTTGATTCGACTGGCTTTGGAAATCTCCTCCGCAACCTTGGCCGCTGCCTTGCTGCGGTGGACTTGCCCTTCTGCTGACATTACGGAACTAGCTGCCAGAGTGAAAAGCAGGGCATCCTCCTGCTTGTCGAAATAAAGCACTACTTGATTCGCTGCCATGTGCGTAAGCTCCGACTGATTCTTCTCAGAGGATAATAGGCTGATTCAGCACGGAAACGACGTTATCTGTTTTGGTGCGCCGATTATGAAAGTTGGTGCTGATGTCCGGGGATCAGATCCTCCTTCCACAGTTCTTCCAACGGAGCAATTAACGACTACACAGGCCTGAGATCGTGGATACTATTGAAGGAGTGCTGTCATGCCCAAAACTGCAAAGAAAATCGCCCTGATCATCGCCGCCTTCATTGTGGTTGTATTCGCCGTTTTTCTGTTCAACCAGACGATGCAGATCGTCCAGTCGGCGGGGGCGGTGAACCCCGTTTTCGGCAAGGGAGTGTTGTGGAGTCTCATTTTCACCTACTGCATCCTGATCACGAGTCCATTCGTGCTTTGGTTCCGGTTGCCGAAACGCATGCAGCCGCCAGAAACAACTGAGGGTGAGGCTTATGACCGATTTCTTCTCGATTTCAAGAAACGGTTATCACGCCATCCGAGACTCCGCGGACGCGCTCTGAATTCGACTGCGGATATCGAAACAGCCCTTCAGACGCTCGATAAGCACGCTGATGATGTCGTCACGTCCATTGCGTCAGCGGTGTTCCTCAGCACTGCCGTTTTGCAAAGTGGCCGATTAGATGTTCTGGTGGTGTTTGCCGCGCAAACACGGCTCATTTGGCAGATTGCCCACGTGTACTACCAAAGGCCGTCGCTTCGGGACTTTGTGCAGCTATATGCAAACGTGGCTTCTGCAGCCTTTATTGCCGCCGGCATTGAGGATATCGATGTCGATGTTCTGGTGGGCACGATTTTCGGCTCGACGGTTGCTGCAATTCCGGGAATGCACCTTCTCGCCAGCTCTGTCTTGTCTGGTTCGGCGAACGCCTTCCTGACTCTCCGCGTCGGAATGATTACCAAGGAATACTGTCGCTGCACGGTACGAGTCGAGAAAACGGGACTCCGTAGAGCCGCCACCCTGAAGGCTGCGAAGCTGCTCGGCTCGATTGTTAGAGAAGGAACCATGAAGCTCTCGAAGGCCACGGTCAACGCAGCGAAAACAAAAATGAGCCAGGCATTCGGACGTGTAATCGGGTGGCGTGGAAAGGTGGAAACTTCCTAGAGAACCAGAATACCGGACGATCAGAGCGGCACGATCTCGGCATCTCGACGGTCTGGACTTCGGCGAACTCTCCATCATTGTAATCAATCTCACTACGCATCTGTTGGTGGCCGACTCAACCACGTAATCCTGGCGAAGAGGGCGCTTGCGGGAAAGTCGATGTCAGACCAGTCGATGTCAGACCAGAAAGTCTGGTAGTCTCAAGGTCACGATAGGCAAAAAGGGAAAGCTCGTCGGCTCGTTCGAAGGGAAGCTTCATGCTGCGCTCAACTAAGCTTCCTGCAGCCAAGCCAAGATGGGTTGGAACTGGTGAATGGTTTGGCAGCCAAACTTTTCCACTACACTTCTCCACTACACTTCTCAACTACACTTCAAGGAAACCAGAATCCAGAAATTAGAGCCATGACGGTTTTTCATCACCCACTAATTTCGATCGCATCCATGAATCGGAGCCGCCGTCTGCTCCGCGCACAAGTCTTGTTTCTCGCGCTGCTTTGTGTCCCGGCAGTCTTTGCTGTCAATAATCCCGCCAACAACACGCACATCGTCGTGGTCCCTGTCGCCAATATGTACTCCGCCCCAAGCGACAAATCTGATGTCGTTTCCCAGGCTATCTATGGCAGCAACGTAATCCTCCTAACTGCTCGCGGAGAATGGTCCCGAATCCAAACTGCGGATCGCTACAAAGGGTGGATTCCAAGTCGTCACCTCCGTCTGATTCAGAACGGCACCGGTTATGCGACCTCCGGCGTAATCGTCCAGGTCGAAAGCCTCTTCGCGAATATTTATCGCGAGCCCGATGTCACGCGCCACAAGCCCGTGATCACCATTCCCTTCGAGTCGCGCCTGGTCGTGATTCCAGACGAGAGCGGACCAGACGCAAGTAGCGCCAAGGGCAAGACAACGCACGAGGGCTGGTTGCAGGTGCGCCTGCCCGATAAAAGCAGCGCGTGGATTCAATCGGGCGACGTAGTCACGGACCCTAAGCCCTTATCGATTCTCCAATCCATCGAACTCGCCAAACGTTTCCTTGGAATTCCTTACTTGTGGGGAGGTAGTTCGAGCTTTGGCTACGATTGCTCGGGATTCACCCAGATGCTGATGCGTTCGCGCGGCCTCGTCATGCCGCGCGATGCCGACAAGCAAGCCGCTTGGGCCGGGTTAGTTGCCGTAGAGCGCAAAAATCTCCAGCCTGGCGATTTAATCTTTTTTGGTTCATCGCCGAAAAACATCACGCACACTGGCATGTACATTGGCGACGGCCAGTTCATCCACGACTCCACCAATGGCCATCCAGTCGTGCAAATCGGCCGCGTAGACGATCAGCCTTGGACCCAGCTTCTGGTCGCCATCCGCAGAGTGAAATGAATCGTTGATTCTGATTATGTGGGGCGGATACTCCCGTGGCGGAACGCTTTGGCAAAATCAAGGGTGGCGGACAGGAGTGCCGCTTGGCGTCCTGTACTCTGGCCAATCCCATCACGCGCTGGGCTGTGTAGAATAAACTGCTGCGATTTCGTGCCGGCTTCCGGCGCGAAGAAATAATTCCTCCAGGTCGAGGTTCTCGTCATGCCCGATAAAGCTGTTGCCGATAAAGCGGTCGTCGATACCCAGGGTCCGAATATCGATTCCATTCTGAACGAGCAGCGCAAGTTCGAGCCTCCACCGGAATTCAGTAAGCAGGCCCACATCAAAACGCTCGATGAATACGAGCATCTGTACAAGGAATCCGTAGACGAGCCCGACAAATTCTGGTCACGCATCGCCAGTGAACTGCACTGGTTCAAGAAGTGGGACAGGGTTCTGGAATGGAATTGTCCCTGGGCGAAATGGTTTGTCGGCGGCCAGATCAATCTTTCTTATAACTGTCTGGATCGTCACATCGAAACCTGGCGCAAAAATAAAGCCGCCATTATCTGGGAGAGTGAGCCGGGCGAGGTCCGCACGCTGACCTACCAGCAACTGCACCGCGAAGTGCAGAAGTTCGCCAACGTTCTAAAGACCCTTGGGGTGAAGAAAAATGACCGGGTTGCGATCTACATGGGGATGACGCCGGAGTTGCCCATCGCCATGCTGGCCTGCGCGCGCATCGGTGCGCCGCACACGATTGTGTTCGGAGGATTTTCGTCGAACGCGCTGATTGACCGCATTCATGACTCGCAAGCGACCGCTGTGATCACGCAGGATGGATCTTATCGCCGCGGCTCCGAAGTGAAATTGTTTCCCGCGGTCGAAGAAGCGTTGAAATCGTGTCCGACCGTGAAGCATGTTGTGATTTATCGGCGCACCGGAACTGGGATCAACATGCAAGCGGGCCGTGATCATTGGTGGCACGAATTGATGTCGAAGGCGTCTGACGTTTGTCCAGCCGAGCCTCTGGATGCCGAACATCCGCTCTACATTCTCTATACCTCGGGCACAACCGGAAAACCGAAAGGCGTTGTGCACACGACCGGCGGATATTCCGTGGGTACCTACCTCACTACAAAATGGGTGTTTGATCTGAAGGAACAAGACACCTACTGGTGTACCGCCGATATCGGATGGGTGACGGGGCACAGCTACATCGTCTACGGCCCGTTGCAAAACGGCGCCACCAGCCTGATGTATGAAGGCGCTCCCAATTTCCCCGAGCCCGATCGCTTCTGGTCGATCATTGCCCGACACAAGGTGAATATCTTTTATACCGCGCCCACCGCGATCCGCACCTTCATCAAGTGGGGCAACGAGTGGCCGAAGAAGCACGACATGAGCAGCCTGCGCCTGCTCGGTACCGTCGGCGAGCCCATCAATCCCGAAGCCTGGATGTGGTACCGCGAAACCATCGGCGGAAACCGCTGTCCGATCACTGATACTTGGTGGCAAACGGAGACGGGGCACATTATGATTGCGCCGCTTCCGGGTGCGATTGCGACTAAGCCTGGGTCGGCGACGCGACCGTTTCCGGGGATTGTACCGGAGGTCGTGACTATGGAAGGGAAGCCTGTGCCGGACGGTTCCGGGGGATTTCTTGTGATCAAGCGGCCGTGGCCGGGGATGCTGCGCACGGTTTATGGCGATCCCGACCGTTACGTGAAGAATTACTGGTCGCAGATTCCCGGGATGTATTTCACCGGAGACGGCGCGCGAAAAGATAAGGACGGATATTTCTGGATCATGGGGCGCGTCGACGACGTGCTGAACGTCAGCGGGCACCGGCTTAGCACGATGGAGGTGGAGAGCGCGCTGGTGGCGCATCCGGCGGTGGCTGAGGCGGCGGTGGTGGGGCGTCCTGATGAACTGAAGGGGCAGGCGATCTCGGCGTTCGTTACGCTGGAGCACGGAAGACAGCCGACGAGTGAATTGAAGGAAGAGTTACGGAAATGGGTGGCGAAGGAAATTGGAGCGCTGGCCAAGCCGGATGATATTCGATTCACTGACATGCTTCCCAAGACGCGGAGCGGCAAGATTATGCGGCGGTTGCTGCGGGAGTTGGCGACGAATGGCAGCGTGAAGGGCGATACGACGACGCTGGAAGATTTTGGTGTGATTGCGAAGTTGCAGGAGGAGGACGAAGTTTAGAGCGCATCGATGTCGGCTTGCCGGATTCCCACTCTAACGTCGCAAAGGGCGCGACGTTAGAATGGGCCACCCGAGTTTTTGAAAGTTACTGGCTCAGCTTGATGGCGAGTTGGCGCTCGGGCTGGGTCATTTCGCCCCACAGTTTTTGCAGGTCGGCTTGCACGGACTGATTGTCCGGATCCTTTCTCAGCGCCATTGCGAACCAGCGATACGCCGTCGGGAGATCATGAGGGGTGCACAATCCCGCGGAGTAGAGGGCGCCCATTTCGACCATTGCTTTGGGATTCGCCTGCGCGGCGGCAGGCTTCAGCAGACGCATTCCACGCTCGCAATCCTGGGTGACGCCGCGTCCGTAAATATATCTCTGCGCTTCGGCCACCGCATCGGCCGATCTGGTTGGTGTGATGCCGGCATGGGGCTTCGGTTGCAGGTCGGGAGCGGGTCTTTTCGGTTTCGGCGCCGACTCCGGCGGAGTGTCGGACGCCGCTGGCTCCGCGACTGGTTCTTTGGCGGCAGACTCGTTCGCGGCTGAGGAATCCGGCGAAGAATTCGACGCGTCGTCAGGAGTGGGGGCCTCTGATTTGGGGGACGAGTCATTCCCGGCGTCAGGCGTTTTCGCATGAGTGTCAGCGGCGGAGGGATTGCTGGAAGTAGCATCCGGCGCGGCCTGCGGCGCTGGCGTGGCGGGTTGTGCCGGCGGAGGGGTGGCAGAGGCGCTGTTATCACCCGTACCCGGCAAGACATATGTGGTGGCGCTGGGGTCGGGTGTCTGAGATGTCGCCGCTGCCGGGCGCTTGGTCTGTCCTAACTGCAGCCACTTCCAGCGCAAGTAGCCAAAGCCGCCGGCTAATGCCAGCATCAGCAGAATCAGAGCGAACTTCCCCGCACCGCCGCGTCTGGGTTCTTCATCCTCGAGCAAATAATCGAGATTGCTTGAGCTCGCATCCGGGTCCGCGCTCAGACTCCCTCGCTTGCGGGGCGGCGGATCGTTCAGTCCGAGAAACGACGGTCCGCTGATGCCGGGCGATTGTTCTGAGACTGGTGCTGGAGGTCTAGGGGATGAGATAACCTGGGGCCGTGCGGAAACAGGAGTAGGAGTCGAAGCTGGCAGTGACGATCGGCTGGATGCAGTAGAAGCCGATGAAGATGAAACTGCAACGGGTGTAGACGTAACCACACTCGGTGCGGCCAACAATTTGGTTCCACACATTCCGCAAAAGCGGTTCTCTTCCGAATTGTCGTTACCGCAGCGAGGACAGCGCACCCACCCTCCTTAATGACTTCATATAGCTTACGATACCCTGGAGATTCGATGCAGGCGGCAGGGAACGGGGTTCCTGCAAAGTCACCTCAAAGCGGATGGGACAGGCGCCTGCAACCGGTATGAGGCACAAAGCAGGCAACCAAGAATTGCTTGTCAGGTTGCCTGGGGGTGATCGTGGGAACAAATCACGGGGAGATGGAGTCTTAGGTCTATACCGCTCTAGAACGGTTTGGAAAAGGACAATCACTTTCTGTCGGGCTCGAATCTTCGTGGAAGGATGGGACGCATTCAACGTCTTGGAGGTTCACAATGAAATCAGTTCTGGCCGCATTACTGCTCGTGATTACATTCACTTCTTTAACCGTGGCTCAGGTACGACCGCAGCGGGTTCGCACTGTAGAAGGCGTTATGGCCGACCGGCTCGCTAAGAAGGTTAGTCCTGTCTATCCGGCGATGGCGCGGAAGGCGCGCATTCAGGGGGTAGTGGTTCTTCAAGTGGAGATCAATAAGTCCGGGGATGTCGAGAACTTGCAAGTAATCAGTGGACACCCTATGTTTGCCGGCGCCGCGATCGATGCTGTGAAGCAGTGGGAATACAAACCTTACCTGTTGAACGGCGAGCCAGTGGACGTGGAAACCAGAGTGACGGTGAATTTTACGCTTGCTGGTAATCCCCCGGCGGAGGGTGTCGTGGGCGACGCGCCCGGAGGCATTCCGCGCGGCGAGGAGGGCGGCATCATTTCTAACGTTCCCGTGGAGGCGGCCCGTCCCGGAGTGGTGCGCGCGTCGGAAGGCGTAATGGCGGGGCTTGTGGTCAGCAAGGTAGCCCCTGGATATCCGGCCGACGCCAAACAGGCTCGCATTCAGGGAACAGTTCTGATGACGGTGATTATCGATAAGGAGGGGAATGTCTCGAACATTCAACTCGTTAGCGGACATCCTATACTGGCGCCGGCCGCTATCGAT
>Ga0193751_1002790_pt1 | contig 10496 bp, 7 predicted proteins | sample L1c2metaG_FD_143050 | JGI IMG/M metagenome (GOLD analysis project Ga0193751, IMG submission 143050) | Soil microbial communities from a riparian zone of the East river system, Colorado, United States - L1c2 | ecosystem: Environmental > Terrestrial > Soil > Riparian zone | place: USA: East River...
TCGGTGCGCGTATTGGCCTCGATGGTGTTGATCACGATGCCGATGCTTTCCGTCAGCTGGTCGAGGAACCCCTCGTGGGTCGGGCTGAAGCGCCCGAACGACGCGAGCTCCAGCACACCGCGCACCTGTCCTTCGAAAATCACCGGCAGCACCAGAATGTTCTGTGGCGGCGCCGCGCCAAGGCCCGAGAAGATCTTGATGTAGTCGAGAGGAACGTTGGACAGCAGGATCTTTTCCTTCTCGGCAGCGCACTGCCCAACCAGGCCCTCACCGACATCCAGCCTGCTGCCGAGCGCGCTTTGTCCCTTGCCCCCGTAGCTCGCGAGCAGCGTAAGGCCCGGATGCGAGCCGCTCGAATCGAGCACGTAAAACAGCGCGTGCTGCGCGCTGACCACGGGCGCCAGCTCGGACAGAATCAATCGCCCGACGGTGTTCAGGTCCTTCTGTCCCTGCAACATCCGGCTGAACTTGGCGAGATTGGTCTTCAGCCAGTCCTGCTCGGTATTTTTCCGCGTCGTGTCGCGCAAGTTGCGAATCATCTCGTTGGTCGTGTCCTTGAGCGCGGCCACTTCGCCGCGCGCCTCGACCGTGATCGAACGCGTCAGGTCGCCCTGCGTCACCGCGGTCGCGACTTCGGCGATCGCTCGCACCTGGGTCGTCAGATTCGCAGCGAGCTGGTTGACGTTTTCGGTCAGACCTTTCCACGTTCCCGCCGCGCCCGGCACCTTCGCCTGGCCGCCGAGCTTGCCTTCGACGCCCACCTCGCGCGCCACGGTCGTCACCTGGTCGGCAAATGTCGCCAGCGTATCGATCATGCTGTTGATGGTGTCGGTCAAGGCCGCAATCTCGCCCTTTGCCGCAACGGTCAGCTTTTGCTCGAGATTGCCGTTCGCCACAGCGGTCACAACCTTGGCAATGCCTCGCACCTGGCTGGTCAAGTTCCCGGCCATGAAGTTCACGCTGTCGGTCAGGTCCTTCCACGTTCCGGCGACGCCGCGCACGTCGGCCTGTCCGCCGAGCATGCCTTCGGTTCCCACTTCGCGCGCCACGCGGGTGACTTCGGACGCAAACGAGCGAAGCTGATCGACCATGGTGTTGATGGTGTTCTTGAGCTCGAGGATCTCGCCCTTGACGTCCACCGTGATCTTCTTCGACAAGTCGCCGGTCGCAACTGCGGTCGTCACATCGGCGATGTTTCGCACCTGCCCCGTGAGGTTCGACGCCATCGAGTTCACGCTGTCGGTCAGGTCCTTCCATGTGCCCGCGACGCCCTGCACATCGGCCTGTCCGCCCAATTTCCCTTCGGTGCCGACCTCGCGCGCAACGCGCGTCACTTCCGCCGCAAACGACCGGAGCTGGTCCACCATGGTGTTAATGGTGTTCTTGAGCTCGAGGATCTCGCCCTTGACGTCCACGGTGATCTTCTTCGACAAGTCGCCGGTCGCAACTGCGGTTGTCACCTCCGCGATGTTTCGCACCTGCGCGGTCAAGTTCGACGCCATCGAATTCACGCTCTCGGTCAAATCCTTCCACGTGCCGGCGACCCCCTGCACGTCGGCTTGTCCGCCGAGACGTCCTTCGGTTCCCACCTCCCGCGCTACCCGCGTCACTTCGGACGCGAACGAACCAAGCTGGTCCACCATGGTGTTGATCGTGGCTTTGAGCTCGAGGATTTCTCCCTTCACGTCAACGGTGATCTTCTTCGACAGGTCGCCGCTTGCCACCGCCTTGGTCACGTCGGCGATATTGCGCACCTGGCCTGTGAGGTTGGACGCCATGAAGTTCACGCTGTCGGTCAGGTCCTTCCATGTTCCGGCGACGCCGCGCACGTCGGCCTGTCCGCCGAGTATTCCCTCGGTTCCCACTTCGCGCGCGACCCGGGTGACTTCGGACGCAAACGAGCGAAGCTGATCGACCATGGTGTTGATCGTGTTCTTGAGCTCGAGGATTTCCCCCTTGACGTCCACCGTGATCTTCTTCGACAAGTCGCCGGTCGCAACTGCGGTCGTCACATCCGCGATGTTTCGCACCTGCGCGGTCAAGTTTGACGCCATGGAGTTCACGCTCTCGTTTAAGTCCTTCCACGTTCCGGCGACACCCTTCACCTTGGCCTGTCCGCCCAATTTCCCTTCGGTGCCGACCTCGCGCGCAACGCGCGTCACTTCGGCGGCAAACGATCCGAGCTGATCGACCATCTTGTTCACCGTTTTCGCGGTGCGCAGAAACTCGCCCTGCAATGGCACTCCGTCGACTTCGAGCGCCATGGTCTGCGACAGATCCCCCTGTGCGACGGCGCCGATCACGCGCGCGGTCTCGCTGGTCGGATGCACCAGGTCGTCTATGAGCAGATTGACGGCATCGATCGAGTCGCGCCAGAAACCCGTGACGTCACCGAGCGTGCCGCGCTTGCCGAGCTTGCCTTCCTTGCCGACGACTTTGGACAGCCGTTCGAGCTCGTGCGCCATGCGTTGGTTGCGGTCGACGACTTCGTTGAAGACGTCGGCGATGCGGCCCGCAACTCCGGTCCATTCCACGGGCAGGCGCACCTCGGTGTCTCCCCGCTTGAGCGCGTTGAGCGCGCCAAGGATTTCAGTCATCTCATCCGATGGGACGACGGAGCGTTCGACAACTTGCATGACGGCCTCCGATGCAGACGTACTTGTTTCACGTCCGCTGCTAGGATGAGAAATTATGCATCAGAATTTCTGCGCGCGACGATCGAAAACTCGACTCTGCACAGTCGGCATATTCAACGCTTGTAAAAATTACAAGAAGCGTTAAAGTCGTGGCACACAACCATCAACCGACGTGTCGCCGTCCGGGAACATTCCTTGTTTGCGTCGATGCGGCGGGTGGCATAATCAATTTCAACGGGACGCTCGTTCCGCAGCGCCGAAAAACCCGGCAGCGACAGCCATTGCAGGATCCATAACGTCAATCGCATGGACCGACATCGAACACGACGGCTCGCCTGCCGGCTTCGCCCTTTCAGTTGCAAACCGGAGCGCGGGTCGGTTCGCGGGGACACGTGACGACGACGGCACCCGGGCGGGAGCCGCCGCGCAAGACGCGCGGGCCGGTTCCGCTTCCGATAGGCATTGCGTTTGCGATCGCGTTGCTGGCGATCATCCTCGACGCCGTGCTGGTGCATCGTCTTGTTCTGGAGACGAGCCAGCTCGCCGAAGGTGTGCGGCGCACGCGCGTGGCGACCGCGCGTCTGCTTGCAGTGCAGCAACTTCTGGTCGATGCAGAAACCGGGCAGCGCGGATACCTGCTCACCGGACGAGACGATTATCTTGCGCCGTACAACAGCGCTATCGAGCGCCTGCAGACGGCGCTGGCCGAGCTCCAGCAGAGCTTCGACTTGACGGAGCGCGATCGTGCCGATTATCAAACCCTGGCGAGTCTCGCGCAGGCCAAGCAGGACGAGCTCGCCCGCAGCATCGCTGCGTACAAGGCCTCGGGTTCGCAGGCTGCGCTCGCGCTCGTCACCGATGACACCGGCAGAGACACCATGCAGGCAATCCGCGCGCTTGTTCAGATGCGCGCAGATGAACTCGAGCCCGACGTCGAGGCGCGCCGCGCCGCGCTCTTTCGCTCCATGGAGCGGGCCGCCGCTTTCAGCACTGCGACGGGGTTTGTCTCGGCGATCATTCTCCTGGGGTTGGGCGTGCTCGTGCTGCGCCATTTCAGCCGCGCGCATGCCAAGGAAACGCAACTCGAGGAAACCGCCGAAGCGCGCGCAAACCAACTCGGCGAGCTGTCGAGACACCTGCTCACGGTACGCGAGGAGGAGCGCGCCCGCATTGCGCACGAGCTGCACGATGAGCTCGGAAGCAGCCTGACCCTGCTGTCGCAAGACATCGCCCGGCTTCGCAAAGCAGCCCTGGAAGGAAAGCCCGCGCCCATCGAGCTGGTCGAAGGGATGCACGAAGTCGTGCAAGCCTCGGTGCGACAGCAGCGGCACCTGGTGCATTCGCTGCGTCCGACGGTGCTGGATTCGCTCGGCTTGCGCGCCGCGATCGAATCGCTTGCTCAGGAGTTTTCGAAGCACGCCGGCATCCCGTGCCGGTGCGCGATGGATGCGTCGGTCGACAAGGTCGATGAAGAGAGGGCGATTTCACTCTATCGCATCGTCCAGGAATCGCTGACCAACGTTGCCAGGCACGCCGGCGCGACCAGTGCGGAGATCATCGCGCGCGTCGCCGGTGACATGCTGATGCTCTCGGTGAGCGACGACGGAAGAGGCATTGCCAACGCGTCGGATCGCTCGCGCGCCTCTCTGGGCATGATGGGGATGCGGGAGCGTGCGCGTTACCTCGGTGGCAGTCTCACTGTCGGATCGCGACGCGACGGAAAAGGCACCGTGGTCGAGCTCCGTATACCGGCTAATACCGCTGCCGGCCTCGCCTCGGGGTAAACCCTCGTATCGCCCGCCTCTCGCGACGGTCGGAACAATAGGGTTACGTCTTAAGCTGCGGCTCGAATCGCCCGTCGATGGCCGTCCAACCCGCGTCGGCGAATATCGTCGTGCCGGTGAGATAGCTGCTTGCGTCGGACGCGAGAAACATGATCGGCCCGGCCATCTCCTCCGGCTCGGCCCACCGGCCGAGCGCGGTGCGCTTCGCATACGCTTCACTCCAGACGGGATTGCTGGTGATGGGCTGCGTCAGGGGCGTCGCCACGATCCCCGGCGCGAGCGCATTGACGCGCACGCCGTGGGGCCCGAGCTCGACCGCGAGACCGCGGGTGAGCTGTGCGATCGCGGCCTTGGTCGACGCGTAGATGCTCTGACCGGGCTCGACATTCAACGCGCGAATCGACGACATCAGAACCATGCTCCCGCGTTTGCGCTCCATCATCGGACGCGCGCAGACGCGCGCAACGCGGAATGTTCCCTTGAGGTTGAGCTCGACGACCCGATCGAACTCCTCTTCGGAATAGTCGAGGAAGCGCTTGCGCAGGTTCACGGCCGGCGTGGTCAGCGCGAAATCGAGCTTGCCATGCTGCCGCATGACGGTTCCGATCATCGTCTCGACGCTCGCCGTGTCCCGAACGTCGACACGAAGCGCGGTTGCGGCACCGCCCGCGGAGCGAATGCGCTCGGCGACGCCCTGCGCGTCGGGCTCGACCACATCGGCGACGACGACGCTCGCACCGAGCGCGGCCAGACCCTCGGCGCCCGCCTGCCCGATACCCGAGCCGCCTCCGACGACAAGCGCGACCCGGTCGGAGAGATCGAACAGCTTGGCGTAATCGATGGTCTTCGCGGGGTTCATGGCGCACCCTCCTTCAGGTTCATACCCCTCCCACTACGGATACAAGCTGTCTCAGGACCTCGACCTCCTGGTCGTCCAGCTCGGTGAGCGGCGCGCGCACGGGGCCGGCGTCGCGGCCGACCAGCCGCGCGCCCGCCTTGATCATGCTGACGGCGTAGCCTGGCTTGCGATTGCGCAGCGCGACCAGCGGCAGGAAGAAGCGCTGCAGCAGATCCTTGACGACGGCGGCGTCGCTGCCACGGACTGCGTCGTAGAAGCGCATCGCGGTCGCGGGTATGAAATTGAACACCGCCGAGGAGTAGGTGGAGACGCCCATCGCAAGATACGCCGGGGCGAAAACCTCGGCGGTCGGCAACCCACCGAGATAGACCAGGCGCTCGCCAAGGCGGTGATAGACGCTCATCATCAGCTCGATGTCGCCGATGCCGTCCTTGAATCCGATGAGATTCGGGCAGCGATCGGCAAGGCCTTGCATCGAATCCGCGCTGAGGCGGCACACGCCGCGGTTGTAAACGATTACGCCGACCGACACCGCGCCGCAGATCGCCGCGACGTGCGCGACAAGGCCGTCCTGCGATGCATCGGTGAGGTAATGCGGCAACACCAGAAGGCCGCTGACACCCTTCCGTTCTGCTTCCTGCGCAAGCTCGATCGCGGTTCTCGTTCCATACCCGGTTCCGGCGATGATGGGCGTGCGGTCCCTGCACACATCGACGGCGGCGCCCACGACGCGCGAATGCTCGTCGGCAGTGAGCGAAAAAAACTCCCCCGTGCCGCCTGCAGCGAACAGCGCGACGGCACCGAAAGGCTGCAGCCACTCGAGGCGTCGCCGGTACGACATTTCGTTGAACGACCCGTCAGCAGTGAAGTCGGTGACCGGAAAAGACAGCAATCCGTCGCCGACGCGCTGCTTGAGCTCGTCCGGGCTCAACCGCATGCGCCGCCCGCTCGAACGCGCAACCGCATCGCGACAAACGCTCGGCCAGTCGGATGCCGTGAGTGTTTCATCGCCTGGAAAGTGGACACGTCATCAAATAGGCGGCTTGTAGCGGCCGTCCACCGCGGTCCATCCGCCGTCGGCGTAGAGCGTCGTGCCGGTGACGTAGCTGCTCGCGTCGGAGGCGAGGAACACGATCGGCCCCGCCATTTCGGAGACGCTTCCCCAACGCCCGAGCGCTGTGCGCGAGGCAAGGGCCTCGTTCCATGCGGGGTTGTCGCGGATGACCTTGTTGATCGGCGTGGCGACGATCGAGGGCGCCAGCGCGTTGACGCGCACGCCGTGCTCGGCCATTTCGCTCGCGAGCCCCTTGGTGAGCAGCGAGATGGCGGCCTTGGTCGAGCCGTAGATGCTCTGACCGGGCTCGACCGTCGTGGCACGCATGGAAGACATCAGGATGATCGCGCCCGCTTTCTGCGCCATCATCGGCTTCGCGACCGCGCGGGCAACGCGGAACGTGCCCTTCAGGTTCACGTCGATAACGCGGTCGAATTCCTCGTCGGTGTAGTCGGCGAGGCGTTTGCGGATGTTGATGGCGGGCATCGCGAGAAGAATGTCGATCCTGCCGTGACGCGCGAGGACATCGGCTACTAGCCGGTCGACGCTTTCGGTCCGGCGCACATCGACCTCGAGCGCAACGGCCGCGCCGCCGCGAACGCCGATTTCGTCGACGGTTTCCTTTGCCCCCGCTGCGTTGACGTCGGCGACCGCGCAGTGCGCGCCGAACGCGGCCAGCGCGAGCGCCCCTGCCTGGCCGATGCCGGAGCCTCCGCCGACGACGAGCGCGATGCGCCCCTGCAGATCGAACAAGGAACGATAGTCCGGATGCTGGTTTGTCACAGGATCGATGCTCTTGCGGCGGCGCGAACCCTGCTCACGCTTCGAGCGGACCGGAAAGCACCCACGGCCCGCCCTGATAGACGTGCTCGGGATGCTCGCCGTCCTGCGGGCCGGGAGGCGGAAAGCGGTCTTCGAAGTTGCGCGAGCTGTCCTTGGCGTGAAACCCGAGGTGGCGCGCTTTGGCGTTGTCCCACCACTTCACCGCGTTATCCGACACACCGTAGATGATGGAATGATCGACGCGGGCCGTAAACAGCGCGCATCGCACGAGCTCGACAAGATCGCCGTAGCTCAAATAACTCACCATCATGCGGGGATTCTTCGGCTCCGGGAACGACGAGCCAATCCGAAGGCACACCGTCTCGATGCCGAAGCGGTCGAAGTAATACCGGGACAAGGCTTCACCGAAGCACTTGGTCACCGCATAGAGACAGTCGGGGCGAAGCGGTGCGTCGATCCCGATGGTCTCGGTCTGGCGGTAAAAGCCGGCCACGTGGCTGGAGCTCGCATAAACGACGCGGCGCACCTTGTGCTTGTAGGCAGCCTGGTAGACGTTGTAGAGCCCGACGATGTTCGCCGGAACGAGTTGCTCGAAAGGCGACTCCAGCGAAATACCCCCGAAGTGCACCACGGCGTCGACATTCTCGAGCAGAGCGTCCACCGCCAACTTATCCGAAAGCTCGGCAACGACGACTTCCTCGCCTGGCGCCGCGGCGCCGCAGCCGACGCGGTCGGAGACGCGCACGACGCGCGCCCATTCACGAAGCCGCGGCCGCAACACGCGCCCCAAGCCGCCGGCGGCTCCCGTCAACAGCAGGCGTTCGAACCGATTCAGCGTGCCCCCAGGGGAATTGCTTATTACTTGTCGTACAACTTTGGTATGATATCCTACTACTCGAATTCGGGCTGCGCAAACCCGTCGTTTGTCCGGGCTGCGCAAAACCTCGTTTCTGCAGTGGCGGATCCATCTGCACGCGGCCACATCGGAGGAGCAGTTGCGCAACGTATCGATCGACAAGCGGCCGCGCGACAGCCTCACCGCGCAGGTGCTTCGCGATCTGTCGGCCCGGATCGAGCGGGGCGATCTGGACGCCGGCGACAAGCTGCCTACCGAGCGCGAGCTGATGGCGGAATATCGCGTGAGCCGCACCGTAGTGCGCGAAGCCATCTCCAGCCTGCGCTCGTCCGGGCGCATCGACACTCAGCAGGGGCGGGGCGCATTCGTGCTGTCTCCGCCGTTTGCGATCTCTTACGCCATGGACGCCTCCGACCTTGCCAAGGTCGGCGACGTGCTGCAGATCATGGATCTGCGCATCGGCCTGGAATCCGAAGCGGCGTCGCTTGCCGCGCAACGGCATACGGCTGCCCAGCTCGGCGACATCCGCGCCGCGCTCGACAAACTCGAAGCCGGCATCCAGGCGGCGGAAACCGCGGTCACGCCGGATTTCCAGTTCCACCTCGAGATCATCCGAGCGACGGGCAACCCGTATTACATCGATTTGTTCACCCAGCTCGGACCGTCGCTGATTCCTCGCGCGCGCGTCGACCTGTTCAAGAACGATCGCAAATCGAAGGTGCGCTATCTCGAGCTTATCCAGCTGGAGCACGCGCAGATGTATCACGCGATCGCAAGGCGCGACGCGGAGGCCGCGCGCGCCGCCGTCCGATTGCATCTCGCCAATAGCCGGGAACGGCTGCGCGCGACGCTCGAAGGCACCGCCGCGGGCCGGGCGCGCGCCCGCCGCGCAGTTTAACGAGATATCCGAACAGGAGTCCGCACACGATTCATGGGCGTTCCGACGGCCGCCTAAGATTGCCATCGGCCAACAGACTCAAACGAAGAGCTTGGAAGGAGGTTCGACATGATTGCAAGACTGGAAGGGTTCGGGCGAGCGCTGATGCCGGCGCTGCTGGTTGCCCTGGGCGCGTTCGCGGCAGCGGATGTTGCTGGTCAGGAAAAGATGGTGCTCAAGGCATCCGACGTTCATCCGCTCGGCTACCCGACTGTCGTCGCGGTGGAGAACATCGGCAAGAAGCTCGAAAAGGCAACCAATGGCCGACTTTCGGTGCAGATGTACGCATCGATGCAGCTGGGCGGCGAAAAAGAAGCGATCGAGCAGGCGCAGGTCGGCGCGATCCAGTTTGCCCGGGTCAGCGTCGGCACCCTCGGCCCGGTGATCGACGACCTCAACGTGCTGAACATGCCGTTCCTGTTCCGCGACACCGCGCATATGAACAAGGTCGTCGACGGCCCGATCGGCCAGCAATTGCTCGACAAGGTGACCAACAACGCGGCGGCCAAGCTCGTCGGGCTGTGCTGGATGGATGCCGGGGCGCGCAGCTTTTACGACACGAAGAAGCCGATCAAGAGCATCGCCGACCTGAAGGGGCTCAAGATCCGGGTCATCGGCAACCCGATGTTTGTCGACATGGCGAATGCGCTCGGCGCCAATGGCGTCGCGATGGGCTACGACCAGGTGTTCAGCGCGCTGCAAACCGGCGTCATCGACGGCGCGGAAAACAACCCGCCGAGCTTTGTCTTCGACAACCATTACCAGGTGGCGAAATACTACACGCTGACCCAGCATCTGATCGTGCCGGAGATGCTGGTCTATTCGCGGGCCGGCTGGGACCAGCTGTCGGCGGATGACCAGGCGCTGATGAAGAAACTGTCGCGCGAGGCGCAGGCCGATGCCCGCGAATTGTGGAACAAGACCGAAGCCGACGCGATGGACCGCATGAAAAAGGCCGGCATCGAGATCATCCCGATCGCCGATAAGACGCCGTTTCGCGATGCCGTGAAACCGGTCTGGGACAAATACGGCAGCAAGTTCGCCGATCTGATCAAGCAGATCCAGGCGGTCAGCTGAGCAAGACGATGCAGGGTCGATCGATGCCCTCTCCGCCCTCCAGGGCGGAGAGGGATGGGACCCATCGTGAAAGCGACGGGGAGGGTGAGGTGGGCTGATGGCGAGCGCTGTGGAATCCCCCACCTCACCCCAGCCCTCTCCGCCCCCGGGGGCGGAGAGGGGGCGCGACGGAGCGGCGCATCCGCTGCGGCGGGCGATGGATGTGCTCTATCGCCTCTGCGCGGTCATCGCCGGCTCGGCGCTGGTGCTGATCTCGCTGGTCGTGCCGTGGGGCGTCTATACCCGCTATGTCCTCGACAGCGCCGCCTCGTGGCCCGAGCCGATGGCAATCCTGTTGAGCATCGTACTGACCTTCTTTGGCGCCGCGGCGTGCTATCGCTCGGGCGTCCATATGCGAGTCACCGTGGCGCGCGACCTGTTGCCGCCACTCGGCCGGCGCATCATCGATCTGGTCGGCGAAGGGCTGCTCGCGCTCGTCAGCCTGTTCATGGTCGTCTACGGCGCCCAACT
>Ga0193751_1002791_pt1 | contig 10495 bp, 11 predicted proteins | sample L1c2metaG_FD_143050 | JGI IMG/M metagenome (GOLD analysis project Ga0193751, IMG submission 143050) | Soil microbial communities from a riparian zone of the East river system, Colorado, United States - L1c2 | ecosystem: Environmental > Terrestrial > Soil > Riparian zone | place: USA: East River...
AGGATCGACGCGAGTGCCGAAACCGCCATGATATAAGGAAGGCGCTTCATTTTTGTCTGTCGGGAATTCATTGTAAGCGAGGCGCGAACGGCGCAATATAATGAGGAGAGGCGCTTGTAACGGGAGAAAGAGAGGGCTACCATTTAATATCCTTTTCTTTTAGGATAATTAATGCCCAGGGCCTATACCATTGCTACTGCTGCGCTTGCGCTCGGGACTTCTGTAAAATGGCTCGACAACGTCATGTCGCATAATCGCGTCCCCGGGGTAGCCCAGGAGCGCCAGGGAATATCTCGTCGCCTGACAGTTGAAGGCTTGCTGGTCCTGGCATTAGCGGTTTTGCTCATTCAGGAGCTCGGATTGCCGACGGTAAAAGCGATCGCCCTGGCCGAGGATCTGACGAAGAGCGAAGGTAGACACATTGCGCAGCAAGGGCTGAACCTGGGCCTCGATCTGCCGGCTTTTCGAGCACGGCTGCTGGAAAGCCTGGAAAACGCGGTTGAGATCGCACCGGTCCCGAAGAGAGGACGTCCACCCCGAAACAAAACGGGGCGCCTCGATTGAGACGCCCCGCCAGATTGTGCCAGTGAAGTCGACGTGGCTTAAGAAGCCTTCGTCACGTTCTCGGCAGCCGGACCCTTCTGACCCTCGACAATGTCGAACTCTACCGCGTCACCTTCGGCAAGGGACTTGAACCCCGAGCCGGAAATCGCGCTGTAGTGAACGAAGCAATCTTTCTGCCCGTTGTCAGGTGTGATAAAGCCAAAGCCCTTCGCATCGTTGAACCACTTCACTTTGCCGGTCGTACGCATTCCCTGCTCCTGAAAAATTTGTGTCTTGGGGAGCGGAGAACGCCCGACCCTCGACAATCTGATATGCGGGTCTCACTAACCCCACACTGGACTTGAGAGGGAAGCACAGACCTTCGCCCGCCCTTCCCAGCTCGACTTGGCGGAAAAATAGCAAGGACCGGCTGAGCAGACAATAGACAGATTCAAGGGCCGGTTCTGTGGACCCCCGTAACGAAATACTCCGTCTCGCCAAAGCAGGTGGTTGGCACTCCCCTGTGCTGGTCGTAGGTCAATGAAACCTGCTTGCCCGCATTCTGCTCGATCACCTTGGCAATCGAGTCGTTTCGAACCGTAAATGCAAAGATCTGCGGCATTGTTCCTGGCAGATTTGCCATCGCCAGCTCACCTTCCCAGGTCTTACAGATCCAACCCTTCTTGGAAATCTTCTGGACATACCCAGCCCGCTCTCCTGACGAGTACGTGTAGCCAAGAGAGACCCAGATCCAGAGCGCGACGATGACTGCGGGAATGAGAAGCAGCACGAAGAGAACGATGAACACCTTGCGATGCTCCTTCTTGACGGGAACTGGCGCCGGTGTGTCGGGTGTATCGGGGGTATCAACCATCTGAGCTCCAGAAGTGCCGGGAAGGGAAGATGTTCACGGTCCGACATGCACCGCTCGGACCAGGGAATTAGCTTTCAAAATCACCACACGCAAGCACACGTGCCGACCGTAACGCGAAGACCGACCGCATCCACGATGGTAGGGGACGTACCCATTGGGTCCGCCTACCCGATCGCCGTGCAGTCGATGACCAACACCGACACCGCCGACGCTGCCGCCACTGCTCTCCAAGTGGCGGAACTTTCACGTGCGGGAAGCAGGCTCGTCCGGGTAACGGTCAACAACGACGAAGCCGCACGGGCGGTGCCGGAGATCGCCAGCAGACTTGTTGACATGGGTGTCTCTGTCCCGGTGATCGGGGACTTCCACTACAACGGCCATTTGCTCCTCGCCCGGTATCCCGCCACCGCGCAAATCCTGGCCAAGTACCGAATCAATCCTGGAAACGTCGGCGGGAAACGTCGCGACGAGAATTTCCGGACGATCATCCAGATCGCGCTCGACAACAACAAGCCCGTCAGAATCGGAGTCAACTGGGGATCGCTCGACCAGGATCTTCTGACGTCGCTGATGGACGCGAACGCCCAGAGTTCCGCCCAGCGTACCGCGAAAGAGGTCTACATAGAGGCGATGATCCAGAGCGCTCTACGCTCCGCGGCGATCGCTGAGGAAGTCGGACTCGGACATGACCGCATTATCATTTCGGCAAAGGTTTCCGGAGTACAGGATTTGATCGACGTATATCGACAGCTGGCTGCTCGCTGCGATTACCCGCTCCATCTTGGACTTACTGAAGCGGGCCTTGGCTCAAAAGGAATCGTTGCCAGCACTGCGGCTCTCTCGATCCTGTTGTCCGACGGGATCGGCGACACGATTCGGGTTTCGCTGACGCCGCGTCCTGGTGGAGACCGCACCGAAGAGGTTCACGTCGCTCAACAGATTCTTCAGTCGCTCGAGCTCCAGAACTTCAATCCTCAGGTGACTGCCTGTCCGGGCTGCGGCCGTACAACATCGACATTTTTCCAGCACATGGCCGAGGACATCCAGACTTATCTGCGCGAGCAGATGCCCGGGTGGCGGAAGCGGTATCCCGGCGTGATCGACATGAAAGTCGCCGTGATGGGATGCGTTGTGAACGGGCCCGGTGAGTCGAAGCACGCCAATATTGGCATCTCGCTGCCCGGGACCTCCGAGGAGCCCAAGGCTCCGGTCTACGTCGATGGCAAGCTCATGGTCACGCTCAAGGGCGAGATGATCGTTCCGGAGTTTCTGAAAATACTCGACGACTACGTCGAGAAGACGTACGGCAAGGCGGCCGTCGCTATTACGGTCTAGCCGCTGGTGAGCCGGCGAGCTCGAGAAGCTCGCCCGAGACTTGGTCCAGCTCCGTCATTATCGGAGCGGCGAAGCCCACCTCACGAAGCCTGTCGTAAACCTGCCGGTACCAGCGCGCGGTCCCCGATTTTCCGCCGCCAAACCGATTCCAGACCGTCTCCGGATCGATTGTTCTCCGCAAATCCGCGACGATCGACGACGCATTGTGAATCTTGTCCGCCGCGCAGACCCAGCGCGCCTCTTCATTTGCCGCGGCCAGTCGTTCCAGGTAATCGGCCTTACGGTCATCCCCCGAAAGCTCCACACCGTCGTCATCATTTTTCCGATACGTGATGGCGAGAACTGCGTCCAGCACCTTCGTGCCGAATTTGTCGCCGATGCGCTGCTCCAGCATTTCTCGCGTGTAGCTGTCTCGGACGCAGTCTTCGACGACATCGTGGAGAATCCCCGCTACGACGGTGTCGTTATCGCGTCCGTATCGCGTAAGGATTATTGCTACGTTCGCGGGATGGGTCAGGTAGGGAAGCTTTGTTCCCTTTCGCACCTGCCGGTCGTGATGTTTGGCCGCGAACGCGAGCGCGTGATTAACGGCGTCCGAATAACCGGCGGCTGTCATTGCTTCACTGTCGCGAACCAGGATACGAGCTGCTCCAGTCCGCTTTGATCTTCTTCATTGAACGCATTGAGTTGGCCGGAATCTACGTCGAGAACAGCGAGTAGATCACCCCGCGATCCAAGAACCGGTACGACGATTTCGGAGCGCGAGCGGGGATCGCACGTGATATGGCCGGGATATTTGTCGACATCGGGAACGATGACCGTCCTCACTTCGGCCGCGGCGGTCCCGCAAACTCCACGACCGAAAGCGATGTCGAGGCAGCCCAGGGATCCCTGGTAGGGTCCGACGCGCAGCAGCACTCCGGGCTCTACGACCCGATAAAAGCCAGTCCAAAGATGTCCGAATGCATGATGGACAAGTGCGGCAATCGTTGCCATTGCCGTAATCGGGTCGGATACGCCGGCGAGAATCGCCTCACAATGTCCCTGCAGCTCCTTGTATGCTCGAGCCTTGGGAATCCCTCTTAGATCGGGAATTGTTTCTGCCATTTACCGGCTAGCGCGCAGCGGCGAGCTCTGGCTGAAATGCTTCCGATTGTCGCGTTGACCCAAGCATTTCCTCACGGGTTTCCAATTGCGGCATCTCTGCATCCCAAAGTACCAGGCCGTGAATGCGCATGTCGGCGCCGCGCAGAGTGTCCACTGCTGTCTTCAACCCTCCAACCGTTGTGTGAGCGATCCTCGCACAAAAGATCACGTCAGGTGCCGGTATGATGCTGGTTGCGCTCCTTTGGACGTAGCTCGTGGGGGCGGCAATGATGATGAAATCGTACCGCCGCTGCATTCGAGCGAGCTCTTTTTTGACCTCTTCGACCACGCTAGCCTCTGGTAGGCCCGACCGTCGAGTTCCGCTCGGAAGCACGTCCAGAGGTCTATCGCGGCCAATCGTGGTCGGCACAATGGCCTCAGGCCAGGTCGAGCTGCCTGTGATGATCCCGGAGAGACCGGGGTCCGGCCTGATCCGCAACACGCTTGCGACACTGCAAGTGGTCGGATCGACGTCCACGAGCAGCGTGCTCCGCGCCTCGTAAGCAGCGGATGCAGCCAGATTAGCCGCAACCGTTGCCACGATTCCTGGATCATCGCCCGTTATCGTGACAATGGGTACGCTTGCCTCAACCGATGCAATGTGGAGATAGAGCGTTCGGTAGCTCTCGGAGACTACATCGATCAATGGTGGTGCTTCGATATCCGCCTGTCGCCGGCTTCGCTCAACCACGACCTCGGGCGGCCTGATCACCGTAAGCACGCGCGCTCCGCTGACCTGTTCCGCTTCACGGGGGTCAGCAATGTGCGGTCGCTTCAGCTCCGTTCCGAATGACGCGGCGAACCCAACCGCCAGTGCGAGCACTACCGCCGCAGCCAGCATCGCCCAGGGTGGAGCACCAACGTTGGAGAGCTCACGCGCCCGCGCGGATTCACGATCAATGCGCAAGTTCTTGCTGCTGATCTGATCTACCTGGCGCGTCGCCTGGGAGTAGCTCTGCTGGACGGTCGCGCGCTGCGCAAGGAGTCTCGCCGTATCCACCGTAATGGCGGGTTTCACTACCGGTGCGGGAGCCGGCCGGATCAATGCCAGCTTCCCTCTGATCTCACCCCTTTTTGCATCCGCAACTGCCTGTATCGACCGACCGATCGCGTTAGCCCTCGAAGTAAGGGCCAGATACACCGGATCGACGGTGCCTACTGCTCCAAAGGCATTTCGATCGCGCTCGATGCCAGCCAGCGAATCGAGAAGAACCCTCACCTTGGGATCTGCGGCAACCTCGGGTGACGCAGCCAGAGCCCGGTACGAGGTGGGAAGGGGAGCGTTCTCCGCTCGATCGATCAACCGATTGAGTGTCGCCAACTGGGCGCCGAGCGAATCCCGCTGTGCTCGGACAGCCGGGGGAAATGTATCGATTACTGGCGCGGGGACAGGATTGGCTGCGCGACGTGCTGCATTCAATGCAGAATCGACGGCCGTGACCTCTGCCAGGTAGCGATCTCTCGCCGCAACAACAGGTGAGGAATCGGTCTTGGCCTCGATCTGCGCTGCCACCGCCAATGCTTTTCGCGACGCATTTCTCGGCACTAGCACAAATGCTATCAGCGCGGCGATGAATACCACGCCTCCCACAATCCCGAAGACCACGACGCGGCGCAGCGCATTTCGGGCACGCGCCGCCATCCAGAGATAGGCTGAGCCACCGCTCATCCGTGCAATGCTATGAACGTTCATGATTCAAAGAATCACGGAATAGGGTGCAACGCGACAGTCCGGGCTAGCTAGACGTCTGGACGGCTCTAGAGAACCCACTTGGGTTCTCATACGGAAAATACAATCTAAGCGCCGTCCTAGAAGCTGAGAATGACAAAAAGACGGCGAGAGCTCTCGCCCCCGCCGCCTCTTCTCTCCGCATTGAAAAACGCTATTGAACTGTAATTACGCCCTTCATGCCAAGCGCGAGGTGCGGAGTGCAATGAAAGGGATACTGGCCAGGTTTGATCTTCCCGAACGAAACTGTGACGGACTCCCCCGGGTTTGTCTTCAGGGCACTCGAGAGCTCACCCAGCTTGTCAGTGCCCATGTTCGAATCGAGTTGAGTCTTCACATCTGCCGCAACCGTCGCCGCATCGAAAGCAACGTTGTGCGGTCCGCCGCTCACGACTACAAACTTGGCGCCATCTCCCTCTTTGACCGTGAAGTTCGCAGGTTCGAAGCGGTAGCCTTTTGCGTCGCCGTACATCTTCACTTCGTGGACCTTGCCCGTTATCGGGGCCGGCGCCACTGACCCTGAGGTAGTTCCGCCAGGCGTGGTGGCAGTGGTGCTAGAAGTGGAAGCCGATGAAGTCGAGGTATCGACTGCAACGTGCGTCGTGTCAGCAGGCTTCTTTTCTCCGCCTGCGCAAGCGCCCAGCGTAATTACTCCAACAGCAACCGCGAATCCATAGAACCGCATCGTTTAAGGCCTCCCAGAGCCGTACGGTAGTGCATAAATAACAGTAGACTTCGTTGTTACAGAGATTGTGAATTTATTCACAAGCCCCTCAACACGCAAATCGTACTACGCCTAGGTCTGTCATGATTCGTGCCTTGAACGTAACCTACGCCGGATGATCGCAATTCCCACACTCGACCTGAGAGAAGCGGCTTGCGTCCAGCTCGCTGCCGACTCTTACGACAAGGAGTTGTTGCGCATCCCGGACCCGGTTGGCGTTGCCCGCGCCTGGCGACAGTATGGATTCCATCATCTTCACGTCGTTGATCTTGATGGAGTCGCTGGACGAGGAAAAAACACCGCGGAGATTCAGGCAATTCTGGCCGCCACCGATGCGGAGGTTCAGGTCGGTGGAGGAATCAGAAGTCAGGCATCGATTGATCAGATGTTGAATGACGGTGCTCAGCGGGTGGTGATCGGAACACGGGCGCTAGAAGACCCGGACTGGCTCATCGACATGAGCACGACCTTCCCCGGATGCATTGTCGTCGCTGCCGATGTGCGCGATCGAAGAATCCTCTCTCATGGTTGGACTCGCACACACTCTAAGCTGGTGCTCGACCTGATCGAAGAGCTCAATGGCCTGCCCCTCGCCGGCGTACTGGTAACCGCGGTACATCGCGAGGCGGCGATGCGCGGAACGGATCTACCCCTGATGGAAGATGTCGCCGAGGCCGCGGAATTTCCGGTTTTCGCTTCGGGCGGCCTGGGGAGCCTCAACGATCTTCGTGCTCTTGAGGATCGCGGGGTCGCCGCCGCGATAATCGGGATGGCGCTCTACAGCGGCGCGATGGATCCTCGCGTCGTCGCCGAGGAGTTCGCTGAGTAGCCGGTCGCTTCGTCGCCTGCACCCTCGGCTACCCCACCCTCGCTAGAACAGGCTGATAGTCCGCGGGTTCAGCTTCGATGGGTCGCCCACGTACGCGAAGCGAAAGCCCTTCATGTACTTTCTCGCTACCCGCTGAACGGCTTCGGGTGTGACGCTCTTCAGCTCGTCGACAAACTGATCGGCTTCGCGATAGTCTCCGCCGTACAACTGCGATCGGGCAAGGAAATCAGCCTGAGCCGCGTTTGTTTCGTTGTCCAGGAAGTACTCGGTGATGAATTGCTCTTCGAGCTGCTTTAGGCCGGCAGGGTCGAGCATGCCCTGCTGAAGATCGACAATGGCCGCTCGCATCAGTTTAAGCGTCGTGTCGGGCGAAACTGTGGAGACGTAGAGTCCGCCCAGCGTTGCCGCCCTGTCCACAAAAGGCGCGTGAACATCGTAGGTCAGGTTCTGGCGTGTTCGAATCTCGGCGAACATGCGTCCGGTCAGGACGGAAGTCGCTACTCTGAGGGCCTGATAGTCCTGTCCTTTTGCCAGTGGCCCACTGTAATAGCCAAGTATGTAATTGGTGGGCAGCTGTCGGCGCGCGATCACAACCGCCGTTGGGGACTCGGGAACCCGGGGTGGAGCAGTCCACTCATAGCTGCCACGCGGAAGCTGCCCTATCGACTTGTTCACCAAACGCTCGATGTGAACGCGGTCGATGTTGCCTACGACAACGAGCAGCATTCGCGATGTGACGAACTGTGTGCGCTGATAATCGCGGAGCGCCGCCGAGTCTATCGCTTGAATTGACTTTTCGTTTCCGCCGACTGAAACCGCATACGGATGGCCGACGAACGTGATGCTGTCGGCGAGAAGGTCAGCTAGCGCATCGGGATCGTCTCGCCGCTGCCTGATTCCGGATAGGTATTGGGCCTTGACGACGCTTATCTCCGATTTTGCCAGCGTCGGATGCATCACTCTGTCCACGAAGATAGTCCACGTAGAATCGAAAACCTCGGTGCTCGACCGAATTCCGAACATCGTCCAGTCGGCGCTTGGGGCCACTACGATCTCACTTCCAAGCTTTGCCATCGCTCGACGCAGCGCATTTTTTGGGTACTGTCGCGTGCCTCGCTCCGAAACATCGAGAAGAATCGGCTCTATCCCGGCGTTGGCATCGGTGACCTGGCGCGCACCGCCGAGAAGGTAGAGGTTCGCTTCGACGACATTGTTCGCGCTATTCTGGCGAAGAATCACGTGCACGCCGGATACATCGAAGCTGGTGGTCAGCGCGGTCATCGCGAGAGCAACGGAAAGCAACATCAGCGTGCCCCCGCCATCACGAGATCTCCCGGCGCGAGTTTCAGGGATTGCCGCTCGTCCGCCGGGATCAAAACTCCCGCAATGTGCGGCTTACTAACAATGTATTTGCGTGCGTACGCACGTAGATCGTCCAACGATTGTTGTGCCATGTAATCGACGTATCCCATGTAGTACTCGAGGCTGGCCACGCTCCACCAGAAGCCGAGTGTGTGAGCGAATCCGGAAGCGCGTTCACGGTCAAATGCCGATGTCACGGCTCGGTGCGCTTTCACTGCCTCCAGCTCGTCCGACGCGAAGTATCCGGGCGTGTCGAACTTGGCGATCTCGCCGTAAAGCGCCGCCAATGCCGGGCGGAGCTGCTCTGCTGAAGTTTGGCCGCTGATAGTAATTGGGCCAGTATGGTTCAATGTATAATAGTTGACTCCGACAGATTGCCACAGACCGCTATCGACGAGTTTCTGCTGAAACTGTGACTGCGCATCGTTGAGCACATCCGAGAATACATCTGCAGCGTAGGTCGATTTCGGATCCTGTCCGACGCTCGGACCCTGCCATTGAATTTGAACCGTCACGGCTCCCACCGGGGCTTCGACGATGAGCCCTTCACTTTTCTGAAGGGGTGGAATCGCTGGAATCGGGTCGGCCGCGAAAGGGTCGGCGCCGCGACTCCATTGACCAAGCTCTCGTTCGGCCATAGCAAAAACTGTCGCTGGATTGACGTCGCCGGCCACGATCAGAGCCGAATTATTCGGAACATAGTACTTGTTCTGAATGGTGCGCATCTTTTCGGGCGTAGTGGTCAGAACGATCTGTCGGTCGCCAATGACGTCCTTTCTGCTGAAGTTGCCTGGATAGAGCTTTGCATCCATCTCACGCGACAGCGCGAAGAACGGACTCGACTCGTTTCTATCGTACTCCCCGATTACCACCTGTCGCTCCCGTTCGAGCTCGTCCTGCCGGAAGAGAGGAGCACGCAGCGCCGTTGCCAGGAGATGCATTCCATCTCCCAGCTTTTCCGCGGGAACCGTCATGTAATAGTTGACGCGCTCCTCGGCCGTAGTTCCGTTGAAGACTGCACCCAAGTCTGAGGCGCGGTCCCAGAATTGATTTGGGTCGGGATATGTCGAGTTTGCGCGGAAGAACATGTGCTCGTACATGTGAGCCAGCCCTTCGTACGCGGGCGATTGCGTGAACGATCCGTTCTTTACATCAATCTCGATCGTCGCTAACGGAACGCCGTGGTTCTCGACGACGATTATCTCGAGCCCGTTCCCGAGAACTTTGCGCTGAATGATCTTCTGCAGCTCCGCTCTCTGGGCTCCGGCTCCCATGGGCAAGAGCGCGGATAGGAGAAGCGCCAGAGTAGCGCAGTAACGCATGACACCTTTTCTTTCGGACATGTCAGATTCTGGGAAAGCCCGTTCGAACTCCTCCGGGCAATTGATCGCTCGACTCGACAGCGCGAGACTCAAGCGAGATGAGCCACTTGCTCAATACACCACATTCAAGATCGGTGGTCCAGCCGATTTCTTCTACGATGCCACATCGACCGAGGATCTGGCAGGGGCTGTCACTGCTGCGCGTGAGCTCGGAATCGAGTATTTCGTACTCGGACTCGGTGCCAACATCCTCATCGGCGACAAGGGATTCCGGGGTCTCGTCATCCGGAATACTTCGAGTCATTTGAAGTTTTTCGACGATGGCAGGCTCTGGGTGGAGAGCGGAGCAGTGATGGCAAAGTTGATACCTCAGGCCGTCGAGCGCGGATTGTCGGGTCTGGAGCACTACGTCGGGATTCCGAGCACGGTCGGCGGAGCGGTCTGGCAAAACCTGCACTTTCTTTCGCCCGCCCCAGCGAGAGAGAGGACCATGTTCATCGCGGAAGTGTTCGAGTCGGCCGAGCTCCTGACACACGATGGCAGGCGACAGACGGTCGATCGGGACTACATGCAGTTCGGCTACGACACGAGCACACTCCATAAGCAGCGGGACATCGCACTTGCGGTGACA
>Ga0193751_1002792_pt1 | contig 10495 bp, 21 predicted proteins | sample L1c2metaG_FD_143050 | JGI IMG/M metagenome (GOLD analysis project Ga0193751, IMG submission 143050) | Soil microbial communities from a riparian zone of the East river system, Colorado, United States - L1c2 | ecosystem: Environmental > Terrestrial > Soil > Riparian zone | place: USA: East River...
AACCCTTCGATTCTTCCTTGGTTGGTATTTTAGGGTGTTCAACAGGTGGCAAGCTTAACTGTGCTTTAACTGCGCTTAACTGTTCCCAGTGCTTATCGGGTTCAGCCGTGAACCTAGCCACGCACTCACTATAAGCTGCTTTTGTTTTTGCTCGAACTTCTTCGGACTTGCCATTGGTTAAAGTCCATCCAGTCACACGCTCATAAACAAGCTTGACCATGGGGTGACTAAAGTCACGGGCTACCATCAGTTTTATAATTTCATCTTCACAAGGAACGCCAGACTCTTTCAAGCACAAGTCAATCAACTGACCTTGTGTTGGTGGATAGTCTCTGTAAATAACAAGAGCTTTCTTAATGGCCGCCACTGCATCACGTACCGTAAATGCGCTTAGCTCTGAAAGCCAATCATCCTCACACCCCTTCCAATCTCCATTCTCTCCAAGCCTTGAAGTCCAAAGGTTCCCATATTTGTTAGCAAAACGTAGGAATAACTTTTGAACCAGGCGTCTATCAACCTCATTATTGAGATATTGCACCGTGTTCATAAGTTGTACCCTTGTTCTGTTTCTGTAATTCAGCTTGGTATGCATCAAAGGAACCAGGTAGGTAGAGGGATGAGGGATAAATTTCTTATCTTGCCATTGGCTATCGTATTTAATGCGGTTAGCAATATCATTGAGAATTAATACTAGAATGGGGCTGTACTTCTTCTTATCCCAAATCTTATTAGAGCGAACCTTGTTTTTCTTTACGGGGTATATTTTCCAAAATTCATCAAAAGAATCGTCATTGGTGACTTGTGCAACGTCAGTTGCACTATCTATAAGAGATATTTCTTTTATATCTTCTTCTTTCTTTTCTAAACCTCTTTCTTTTTTATAGTCCTTGTTTTCCGGATCCGGTTCAGCCGCTTCCGGTAAATCAGGAAGCGGTGCAATATCTTGTGCAACCGTTGCTGCGCCTAGGAAATCCATGCCATCAAGCACTGTGTAAGAGGTAGTTATGTGCCTTCCGTTATGTGCATATTGCACATGTCGCACAAGTAGGTTTGTGTCAATCATATAGGTTAATATTGAATATATTTTGTCCTTTCCAACTTTAAAATGTTTTCGTAATTGAACTGGATTTAACCGCCAGTCATCACATTGGCTTTGAAGGTATGCCCATACGGCTATAGCCTCCATGTTGGTGCAGGTTTGCAATACTTTGTTGTATAGTTGAGTGAATGGTGCGCGTTTAATAGTAAGATTAGCTTCATCAAATGATGGTTTGCATTTTTGAACCGACATAGCATGTCCTTTATTTTAATTTAATGTTGACCTATCCGTAGTCATAGCTATAAAATTGAACGAGAGCAGGCAAAGCTTTATACTCGTTTTGTAGCTATGACTACGAACCGATCCCTGGAGTGCCGTGCGACAAACACGGCCACTCACTTCCCACATCGTAATATAATATTCAAACAAATATAAGTACTTTCTCAACAAATACTCAATTGCTTATTTTTTTGGATAAACTATTGCGTCCATAAATAAACAAATGTATAATTGCTTAATTGAATAAATAAGACGTATAAAAACAAGGATTTAAAAGATGAGTACTACAAAGCCAGAATTAAAATACTTTAATATGAGGCTTCCAAAAGATGTTTGGATGTTCTTAAAGCATAGTGCAGTATCACAAGAATTGTCTATGACAGATATTATTGTGACGTCACTTGATATGTACAAGAAAAAACTAGAGAAGAAGAACAAGCCAGTTGAAACAGAAGAGTAATAAGTAAAGCGTTGGGATAAAAGATTCGCCGTCCTTTACCCCAATGAACATCAATAATCCGTAGCAGGAGAATCAAATGAACGCTAACAGTGTAGCGCACGCTTATGTGCAAAATCAACAGTCATCATGGATTGATGATCCGTTCCATACAGGAACACATGTTGTCAAAGGAGTGACAAAGAGAATGAGTCACAAGAAAAACCTAGAAAACTACGCCGAGGAATTGGTCGCTAGTTACGCAAAATTTGTGTGTGAGCAATACGAACTTACCCTCGATATGCTTCCATATGATGAGCAAAATGAACTCGTACGCCACTATATTGAATCAATAGACCGTGAAATTGAATACGCTTGTTATGGGGCTGATGAATCCATTAACAGTGATTATTTATGCGCCCTTCTTTCAATGCTGCACAACGACTGCCAAGAAACCCGTGAGCATTTCGCAGAAGTAACCAAGAAAAATCTTCTAACCTATTACGCCCAATCACTTCAAGAAGTCCTTGATGATGCGTGCCATAGCTATCACCAAGCCATCAATAATGAACAAGGTCTTTACGCCCAACAAGACAGTGATACTGGTGAAGTTTATTGGGGTAGATTCTGATGAGGGAAATATACAGTTGCTATCATTTTGAAGTGTTCCCGATAGACAAAGAACTTTACTCCTACAAAATATTTGGCGAGGGATGCCCTCCTTATGATGATGGTGTTATTGAGTCACCAGACCAATTTGATTCTGAGCAAAAAGCACGATTTGCAGCCATTGGACACATTAGCTTACTTGAAGAGGGGCCACAACAATGATTAAAGATTACATTACACCACAAGAGCGATTGAACTTTAAAAGAGCGAAATATTTATGGTTGTTCAGAAAGAGATAAATACTTCATGTTTCTTGCCTAGCCGATGCTTAGCATGAGCTAGCCTTTGCTAAGCAGGAAACATCTGGGATTTATTTCAGCCTTTAAGTGGGCACCACTATAAAAGCAGGAGTTACAAATGGCATTACGAGCAAAGAAACCAGAAGCGATTGAAAAGCGTTTGAAGGCATTATTTTATGGTTCTGCCGGTGTCGGTAAAACGACAGCAGCAATTCAGTTTCCAAAGCCTTATCTAATTGATACCGAGAAGGGTGCGGAGAATGACCAATACACCAAGCTATTACAAAAAGCTGGCGGGGTAATATTTCAAACATCCGATTTTGATGAGGTTGTTAACGAGGTAAAATCACTTTTAGCTGAAAAGCATGAGTACAAAACGCTCATTATTGACCCATTAACAACATTATACAATGACCTTCTGGATAAATCAGCGCTAAAAAACGGCACTGATTTTGGTCGCCATTACTCCGATGCCAACAAGAAGGTTAATCACCTGATTAATTTGCTTCTTCGCTTAGACATGAACGTTATCATTACCTCGCACGCAAAACAGGTCTATGGTGACAATATGTCCGTTTTAGGCAATACATTTGATTGCTACAAAAAACTAGATTACCTTTTCGACTTAGTATTTGAGATACAAAAGCGTGGCAAGCACCGTGTTGCATTGATTAAAAAGTCGCGCATGACCTCATTTCCGGACACTGATACGTTTGACTTTTCTTACAGTGAAGTTGCTACCAGGTACGGCAAAGATATATTGGAACGTGATGCCGTTGCGCAAGAGTTGGCAGATGAAAATCAGGTAAAAGAAGTGTTGCGCTTGATTGAATTAATCAAAGTTCCAGAAGAAACCTATCAGAAGTGGCTGGATAAAGCGGGCTCTGAGAAGTGGCAAGAAATGCCAAAAGAAGCAATACAAAAGTGTATCGATTTTCTAACATCTAAAATCAAAGGAGAGTAATTATTATGTTTGTATATGACGTAATGAGCGAGCAGGAAGCTATCGAAGAGCGGTTTAATCTGCTTAAAGAAGGTGAATATGAAGCCGTGATTTCTGCTTCACAAGATAAAGTTTCTGCAAATAGTGGTAATCCTATGATGGATATTACCTTGCAGGTTTTTGATGAGGCTGGAAAGGCGCGTGATGTTCGTGATTTCTTAGTGTTTACCAAAACGATGATGTGGAAAGTTATTCACTTTGCCGATTCAGCAGGATTATTAAAAGAGTACGAAGAAGGTAAACTTTGTTCAGAATCTGCGATTGGTAATAGAGTTCGAGTTAAAATTACTGTTGAAGAGGGTAGCGAAATTCCACAAGATAAGTTAAAAGGAAAACCTGTTGGAAGTAAGTACCCCGACAAAAACAAGGTTGAAGATTATGTGAAGAAGGAAGACCAGAAGCCGTTGGCAAGCAACAGTTCTGATGATCCTTTTGAAGATGATGATGTGGCATTTTAAGGGGTTCAATTGAATTATTTAAAAGCTATAGGTGTTGGTTGTTGCGTCATAGTTTTGGCGCAACATATCCATATACAGTGGTGGGAAGGTATGTTGTTAGGCTTTGGCGTAACAGCAATGATAATCTAAGAGTTATGGGATGGAGCTCGAAAAGCTATAAGCGAAGAGCGCCTCATTTTGCCATAGGCGAGACCGTGATGCTTGTGATTAGCACGCGAGCAACGAGGTAGGTGCAGGTGAAATCCCTGCTATCCCACCCTTTATGGAAAAAGATAAAAATGAGTGAAACATGGTTTACAAGCGACACACATTTTGGACACAAGAATATTCTTAAATATGAGAAGGACGCTCGACCCTTTGAAACAGTGGAGGAAATGAATGAAACTCTCATTAGCAACTGGAATAACGCAGTGGGCAAAAAAGACACTATATACCATATTGGTGACTTTGCTTTCGGTCGTAATAATATCAGTATCGCTGGTCGCCTTAATGGAATTAAAAAGCTGGTTATGGGGAATCATGATACTTATCCTTGCGATGAATACTTGGCTTATTTTACAAGACTATTTGGAGCGCATTACTGGCGACGATGTATATTGACCCACATACCAGTTCACCCAGAACATTTAGGTACGCGATTCTTTTTAAATATACATGGGCACATGCATAGCAAAGAAGTAAAAACGGGCGTTCATTATGCTGTAGAAGAAAAAGCATTTGGCGAAATGGTATGGGTAAGTGATAAAAACTATTTTAATGTAAGCGTAGAGCGGCACGAACTTAAGCCAGTTAACAGTGATGTTATTAATGCAAGACTAATGGAGCTAGACGATGAAATTCTGCGAAGCGATGGACAAGCTGAAAGAAGGCGCGAAGGTTACAAGGCAAGATTGGAAAGGCGGTGTTTATTTTAAACTAGTAGATGAAGGTGTCAAATCATTTCAGCCTAAATTAATGCCCTATCTTTACGATGATGACATTATGGTGTCTGATGGCTGGCTCGTAGAGGGTAAAGAAGATGAGTATAAATTCTGCGACATTATACCTTTCCTGCAAGCCGGATTTAAAGCAATGCTTAAAGACTGGAAAGAAATGTTTATCTTCCTAGACAGATCAACTAAAAGTCTTGTGGTTCATTCAATGGATCAACTTCCATTTATACCAGACTTTGAATCGTTTACTGCAATAGATTGGATAGAAATAGAATGATAAATAAAAATGAAATTTCTGATGAAGAAATGATGGAGTTAATCAGAATAATTGGCAAACCAACCCTAGAATATATGCTAAAAAGAATACAGAATAAAATTATTTTAGATAAAAATAAGTCATCAATGCGTGTTAATTCTTTTTTATCAGTGGTGATTGGATCGTTAGCTGTAATTAATGCTAGAACTTTAGGATGGCTTTCTGCTGCCACTAAAGAAAGAACAGGAAAGGCCATTGATATAGAAAATCTTCGTCTGGCCCTAATAAAAAATATTAACGATCAACTTGGAATAAAGGTTAATTAAATGACAGAAGATAATGTAGACAAATTAATCCAAATGAATCAAAGATTGCTTCTTGTAATGGGTTACGCAACTTCCGCAATACTTGAACTTGGTCACCTTGTGCCAGAAGAAAAGAAACAGGGTATCTATTGGGTGATTGAAGCAATAGAAAACATTGTTTATCTGGATAAACCGTTGCCACCGATGCCTTGAGGATATTTTTATGACACTTACTTGCTATCGAGATAGAACCTATTGTGCGTCACCAAATTGCAAGAATGAATGCGGACGTAAGATGAGCAAAGAAGTGGAAGAGCTTCTTAAAAAAGATGAGTATGGGCGAACCAGCTATGCCTATTTTTGCGGTGAACCGGAGTCGATACCTATAGATACCAGCCACCAAGTGTTTTCTAAAGACATCAACAAGGAGCTTCATAATGATTGATTGCACGGAATGCATAGAGTACGCCCATAGGATTTTAGCTCGTGGTGAGATAAATGCAGATGAAGTTAACAAGTTAGCTATTGATAGACATATTCTAAAAGGTTGCGAAGGATGCAAGCACGAAAGCGACGGCCTTATTTATACCAGCAATCCACCTCAAAATAAGTGCAAAAAATGTGGAGAGTTTTATAGATGATGGTAATAAATAAACCTAATGAATTATCCGAAGTCCAGTGTTATCACTGCAAAACCATCATGAAAGCCCACCCTATGAGCAACATTAATTCCCCTTATTTCACTGAATGTGACATACATAAAGACAATAATTGTGCTCATGAAAGTGACGGAGAAAGATATGCAATGTGCAATAAGAAAGGTGTGCTCGATACCGTTGTAAATAAATGTTCTAAATGTGGAGACCTTTATGACTAAATTTGTAAAACCAACGTACAAAGGAAAGAAAGGAGAAAAAATTATTATTGATGCTGCGTGCAAAGGAGAAATAACGGCATATGTAAAGCATGAAGCAACAGGGGCTTTGGTTCCGGTAACTAAAGAAGCAGTAGCAAGAATGAAGAACGGCGAAACATTAGGAATTGAAGAAGCAGAAAGATTATATGATCGGTTCTTTTTCAAGTTACCATCCCTTGCGTCTAGATGGGGAAGGGAAAATAAAGAATGCTTAGGAAAGTTAATGGAACTTGAAGTGCCCTGTTTTTTTAATCCAGGCGAAGTTCCGCATAATGGAAAAGAAGCAACTGTTGGGCAAGACGATGTATGTGTATTTTTGGAATACATAACTGCCGTAGAAAAAACCAAGGTTAAAAAAATAAATGATATTGAACCAAGATTTATAAAGGCTTATCTATAATGATCAAACAAATCAGGAAAGGAAATCCAAAGTGGGTTCGTGAAATGTATGGCAAATATAGATGGGAATACCAGAAAGACGGCAAATATTATGCGGAAGGTTATTATGAAACCGCACAAGAGGCTCATGATGCATCTGTTAAGCATCAACAATTGATGGATACATGGCGTAATCCAGAGAACAACAAAGGATTGATATTCAAATGAATGACGTTCAAGAATTCTTTAATGGCGGCGGAGCAATTCAATCGGAAGAGGAAAGAAAGAGCATTATAGAATTTTGCAAAGATTGCAACCCTTATTGGTGCATAGGATGTAAAGCATTTAGCATTCTTGATAGAGGTAAAAGGTTTCATTGTGAATTATGTGGTTCAGAACTGGAATGCGCCGACCGTTCAAAAATAGATGAATTCCGTTTGGACATAAGAAGAAAGCTAATAGTTGAAATACCAAAAAAGATATGTCGTTAAGGTACACCTTCTAACTCATGCGTTCTTATACGTTCGTAACACCTGTAATAAATTAATTTAACCACATTACTATACAATGTATAAAAAGGTGGTATACTTAACTACTAATTTGGTAGGTAATTGGTAGGTAATTGGTAGTTATGACAAAACACGAACAAATAGCCAATGTGGTTGCTTTCCTATCTCTATTATTTGGAGAAGACAGCGAATCATGGAATACAGTAATGGGCTTCAACCCGAATTATATTATTAAAAAATTTGAGCGGTACATTTTATCGTCACGAACTGAATATGCTTGGGGTCTTCATCCTTCATTGCGAAATCATCGATATCAAAGATATGTTGATAAATGGGAGTTGGAGTTAAAAGAAGATGAATGAATTTACTTTAATAGAACTGCAAATTATTTCACTTGACATGCACACCTACATTAATAGAACGCCCATGTTATCCGAACCACCAATCCATAAAGAATTAAGAGAGAAAATTGATGGCATGATTGATAACTATTGCGAGCATGATGATTCTATTGAGCAAGATTTATTGCCACAAAGAAATTGTGAAAAATGCAATATGCCTGTTTTTGGCGAGTTCCCATGTCCATGTACATTGAGAATCAGAGGAATTTAATTAACATGACTCATCAAGTTGTAGGGTATGTCAGGGTATCATCACAAGGACAAAATACAGCTAGACAGTTAGTAGACATTAAACTAGACAAGGAGTTTGTCGATATGGTTACAGGAAGTAATCAAGACCGAAAAGGTTTACAGGAATGTATTGCCTATGTTCGGGAAGGTGATCAGCTTGTCGTTGACAGCATCGACAGGTTGGCACGAAACTTGCAAGACCTTCAAGAAATCGTGGGAAACCTTGTTAAAAAAGGTGTTTCCGTCAAGTTTATAAAGGAAAACCTTACTTTTACTGGAAAAGAAGATGCTTTATCCAACTTAATGCTTCAAATGATGGGCGCATTCGCGGAATTTGAACGAACAATGATACGTTCCAGGCAAAGAGAGGGTATTGATGCTGCTAAGAAAGCGGGTAAGCACTTGGGAAGACCTAAAAAAGTTGACAATAAGTTCATTAAAATTGTTAAAGAGAAGAAGGAAAGTTGTCAATCGATTCGTTCTATAGCTAAAGAAATGAATGTTTCTCGTGCAACTATATATAAAGCTCTATCCTAATATTGTGCTTGCACACAAGATCTGAATTTTGTAGTATGTGCAGCCTTTGAAGTTGTAAAGGTGTGCACTATGAGATTCTATGATATTGATGGTATTGAAGTCGATGTTCAAGACCCAAGTTTCTTCATAGATGAAGAGGTATTGAAAGAACAGCAGGAAGCCATAGCGGAGATATTTACCTGGTATGTCTAATATTTATAAATGGTTAAATCGTGAAAAATCACGTTATTATACTATCACTGTGCAAAAAAATGGAATTACTAATATTGTGCTCAATTTCAGTTGGGGTGGCTGCAATTCAAATCGTGGTGGCAAGAAGAATATTTTTGTCAAAACAGAAGAAGAGGTTCAGTGTTTTATTAATCAAATGATGAAAAGGCGAAAAAGTAGAGGGTATGAACTTATAACAGCACAAGGATAGTGAATGAAAAAAAATATTTTAATCCTATTAATATTTCTGATGTCTTCTTTTAATGTTGAAGCTACAAATTGTATAGAAAATACCAATTCTAATATTCCATACTACAAAAATATGGACACAATAGGAGACAGCATTACCTGGCAAGGAGAAGGTCAATATTTTAGATGTTTATTAAGAGATTATGGATTGCAGTACAATTTTGTCGGTAATAATGTTGATAGATTTTCATTTAAACATGATGGTGAAGGTGGCAATACGAGCGCCCAAGTAATTAAAAGATTGAATACTATACCTGTTTCCGATGTTTATTTTCTTCTAATTGGAATAAATGACATTTTACAGAATGTTCCTATAAATATTACATTGAATAATATAAAAAAAATTGGCAATTCGCTTTATGAAAAAAACAATAACGCAAGAATCTATATTAGTACATTATTACCTATAGCTTATAAACAAAATACGCAAGTACAGAAATTGAATAATTTACTATTATCTTCTAATTTTATGTGTACAAATTGTGTTGTTATTGATGTTGGTGGGGACTTTTATAGACTAGGAAATTGGTCTTCTTTTTTAATAGAAGGCATTCATCCTAACCTTAATGGATATAATGCCTTATCAAAAATAATCGCCGCTTACCTTGCGTAATAGTTTTTTATTCCTATGGGATAACCAGATATCCAATTATTACTGTTCCATCTAAAGAGGCGGCATTGTTATTAGTTATCGTTATCGTAGAAGTCCCGCTTCCGGCTGTAGCTTTAATTTCAAGACTATTTTTAGTATTAGTTCCACCCATTAAACTAAGTATAATAATTGATGTGGAAGCGATAAAAGTATTTGTCCACGTAATAGCGTATGCAGCACCTGTTCCAGTTGTTAATGAAGAAGTTGTTATTACCCCTGCTGTTCCGCTTGCAGTAACTGCATTTGCAGCCTCTGTACCATTTGCTTTATTGGATAGATAAATAGTACCGTCTGAATCAGGAACGACTATTGTTCTAACAGATGCAGTATTAAAAAATGAAAAAGTTGTGGAGTGTTGTTGTGCCGTTCCATTAAAAACTTGAAATCCAAGAGTTGTATTGCCGCCTATAAGCCTAACTGGAGATGATCCTTTAGACACTACATCTATATTTATATTAGTATCGGATCCGTTTGCCGTTAATTCAACGCCTAATCCAGTGGAATTGTTAACAATAGTTACATAGTTTACAGCAGAAGGCATACTATCAAATGCAACTACGATATTTCCATTAGAATCTTTTACCCCTAATGGAGCTTGAAGATATCCACTAAATGAAGCACTAAATAAACTTACTAATTGGGTGCATGTTTCTTTATAGGTGACTCCTGCTTGCACTACTGGAAAAATATCCGATAATGCAGGAGAAACTATTGCTGGTAAATTACTTATTTTAACGCCCATAATATATTCCTTGGCATATTGTTATGATATCTAGCTAAATTACCATACTCTTAT
>Ga0193751_1002793_pt1 | contig 10494 bp, 13 predicted proteins | sample L1c2metaG_FD_143050 | JGI IMG/M metagenome (GOLD analysis project Ga0193751, IMG submission 143050) | Soil microbial communities from a riparian zone of the East river system, Colorado, United States - L1c2 | ecosystem: Environmental > Terrestrial > Soil > Riparian zone | place: USA: East River...
CATCCTCACTATGGCTGGTACTAATTGGTCTTTCGCCCAAGGCAAGTTGGTACTCTCGACCGCCCCGAATGCCATAAATACCGTATCGTTCGTTTGGACAGGCACTCTGTGGAGAGAACTATCGCGTTCAACTAATGGTATCGCGGTAGATGCCAGCGTGACTTCTATACCCATTCCTTTCCAAGTGACTTCTAACGCCGATGCTCAAACCCTATTCAGATTCAACATGGATCGGGCTTGGAAGTTCTTGCAATCGGGTACTGGGTCTTCTACCAATCTTGTTTTACAGGATGAGACCGGTGACAAGCACTTCCTGCTTAAAAATAGCGCGGGCAATACTGTCATAGACTTCCTGATGAACAGCGCCTCGGCTACTGCATCTGTCACACTTACACCGCAGGTAGCCGGACAAGAAGGGTTTAATGTGACTACTACCAAAACTGGAAGAACGGCTTTGCTTTCAAAGATCATTACGAACCTGGCCAATACCGCCAACAATCTGCAACTGACCTACAACTCCGTTGTGACAGACGCAGCAACCTACGCTAAAAGTGGTTCTGCATTACAAATAGACGCTAATAACACCCAGACATCTGGGACAATAACTGATACTTCCAATCTTATTAAACTCTCCCAGAGTTTCAGTGGAGCGACAGGTACTGTCTTGGATATAAATAACTTGGGTAGTGGCAAGGGCATAGACGTCAGGAATAATGCTACGTCGTACTTCTCCGTAACTACTGCCGCTACGACCATTGGAGCGTTGAATGGAGTATTGAAAGGTACGACAGGCGTGGTAAGCGGAAGCGCTACTCTTACTGATTTAGGAGCGCCTACCGCAGACTTTTCGATGGCTAGCCATAAGCTGACGCTTCTAACCGATCCGACTTCTGCACAGGACGCTGCCACGAAATCATATGTCGATGGCGTAGCGGCGGGTCTTGACGCTAAAGCATCTTGTGTCGTTGCGACTACGGCCAATATCGCTCTATCCGGTACGCAAACGATAGACGGCGTGGCTCTCATAGCAGGCGATAGGGTCTTGGTAAAAAACCAGACTTCCGCAGAGACTAATGGCATTTATACGGTAAACGCCAGTACCTGGCCCAGAGCCACGGACGCCGATACCGATGCCGAGGTCACGTCGGGAATGTTCTCATTCATCACTTCTGGTACAGTGAATGCCAATACAGGCTGGGTATTATCAACTTCGGGTTCGATCGTCGTAGGGACGACGCCTCTTTCCTTCACCCAGTTCTCGGCCATCGCTGCTATCAACGCGGGAAATGGCATCGTGAAAGTCGGCAGTACTTTGCACTTTGCCCAATCAGCTGCCTATACCACAGGATTTCTTTTCTATCCTTCATCGAGTTCAGTCATATCCCAGACTCTTAAACTTTATTTCGAGGAATCTACGGGCATCCTATTCTTCAATAATCCCATTGGCCTCCTTGGAGGTTTAATCATGGGTACGAATGGCGAGAGCTTGGGTGCGGTGAGAACCGACGGCACGGCTTCCTTCGTCAGTTTGAACACCAACAACAATGTTGACGTTGGTGGCAGTCTTTCCGTGGGAACGACTACGGTTCTTAATTCTCTTACATATACTTGGCCGGCTTCTAATGCAGTCGGGCAATTGACTAATAATGGTTCTGGTGTCTTATCATGGTCTGCCGCTGGAAACGTGAATGGATCGGCTTCCTCCACGGATAACGCGCTGGTCAGGTTCGATTCCACTACCGGTAAACTAATTCAGAATAGTACGGTCATCGTGGATGATATCGGTAATATGACCCTGCCTTCTAATATCACGATTGCCGGAGGAACGATCATAAATACCGTCACCTACGGCTGGCCCAATGCCCAGGGGGCCGATGGTTCTATCCTGACGAATGACAGCAATGGCAACCTATTCTGGTCCACGGATTTGACTACGGGCATGACCATCGGCGGGGCTTCTATTTACCGCTCAGGTGGTTCCGACGTCGTTGTGGCGGATGGCGGCACGGGTGCTTCGACCAATACTCTAGGATTTAATAATCTTTCTCCTCTCACCACTCAAGGAGATATGATCTACCACGATGGCACTAATAATGTCCGGCTGCCAAAAGGCACGGCCAATCAGATGCTCCGCATGTCCGCCACGATCCCCCAATGGTACACCGGAGCAAATAGAAATCTGGTGGAAATGTCATCTCCCGTGGCTTTTACGACTACGGCTTTCGCCAACATCACTGGATTGTCTTTTGCCGTCACATCGGGAATCAATTACAGGTTCTATGCCATTCTTGCTTATACCACTTCAACTGCTGCTAAGGGACTCAAAGTATCTTTGACTGCTCCGACAACGACGGTTCTTGCCTACACGACAAGAACGGGTATGAGTTCGTCTGCCAGCGCCGCGGCTGAATGGCAGAGTTATCAAGCCACGGCCGATGCCGGTGCGGCCTCGACTTCATCCGTCTCTACTTCAGGCAATATCCTTATCGTAGAAGGATTTATTAGGCCTTCGGCTTCGGGTACGGTACAGTTTCGAGCCGGAATCCTCTCAACCGCCCAGACGGTAACGGTTTTAGCAGGTTCGTGCGTGGAATTTTGGTGAGTATGGCGGTAATATAATTCTATGTCCAACTCCGCATTTTCAACTGCCACTCCCTTAGAACGGATCGTTGATACCGACTATCACTATATCCAGCCGACTGATTCCGACGATTCATTCTCTGTGGGCGCTAATTCTGTCGCCACAGGCTCAAATATGGCCGTAGGCGGGGGAATAACCGTAGAGCCGACATCAGCCAGCACATTGGTCGTCGGCTTCGGCATGGACGTGACGGGCGACTACAACATCATCGGCGGGGCCGGAGGCACATTTACCGGAGACAACAACCTCATTTCAAGTCCCGGCTCAACGGTGACGGGCAGTCAGAATTATGTCTTTGGTTTGGGCAATACCGTGACCGGGTCAAACAATATGCTATTCGGTACCGGTCTTACGCTGACAGCTAGCGGGCAGATAAAATTCGGCTATCCGCTTTCTCTCTCTGGCGCTCCGACGGTTGACCTCCACGCCGCCACCAAGAAATACGTCGATGACGGTCTGGCTTTAAAATTGGGAAGCACCCTAGCGGCTACGGGGACGATTGACGATTCAAACACCGTTTTTACCTTTGCTTCCCTGCCCACCCTTATATTCGTCAACGGGGCGGCGTATAAGCAGACGGGCGGTAGTTTGACCTGGACGTGGAGCGCCGGGCCATTACAAGCGACTCTATCGCAAGCCGTCGGGACGGGTGGTACAATATGGGGGCTATGAAACATCTCTTCGTCCTCCTGGCTTTTCTATTGCTGCCTCTTTCGGTGACAGCCCAGATACGCCTTTTTCAAGGTGGAACCGGTCTTTCAACCTCGACAGTGGGTGATCTTATGTTCGGAACTTCCTCGGTGCAGCAGTACAGCAGGCTTACGATAGGGACGGGTGGCTATATCCTTGCTTCCATAGGAGGAACGCCGCAATGGGTGGCGACGACCACATTCGCCTCTCCTCTTTCATATTCCGCCGGCCAAGTCTCTTGCCCTACATGCAGTACCGGCCTTACCGGAGGATCGCCGAATACCTTGACCTACTGGACTTCCGCGAGCGCGGTATCGGCCACATCCTCTCCGACTGTCGGTAATGTCTATGCGACGACGACCACGGCCACTTCCACGTTCTTAGGGGGATTAACGATAGGCAATCCCACTACCGGATTCAATGTCACTCCCAACGGCTCTACAACCATCGGCGCAGCTACGGGAGTAGGAGTATTGGAAGTTCAAGGCATAGACTCCCTTTCCACCAATAGCCGTCTGGTGCAATTGGGGGTCTATAACACGGGAACGCAGTTGGTCGATCGTGGAGGCGTCATGGCTCTGGGAGGCATATCAGGTACCACTCTCACGTCCTATGGCGCGATAGCCGGCAGGAAAGAGAACTCCACCGGAGGAAACACGCAGGGATATATGTCTTTCTTCACCAGACCTAATTCGGGAGCGATGACGGTCGAGAGGGCCAGATTCACTTCGCAAGGCACGCTCTCCATCGGTTCCTCGACTCCCTCGGCTTCCTCGACCCTGATTGTCGTGCCTACGACTGGCATAAATGGCAATAGCGGTCTGGCAACCACGACTCTTACAGTCGGCACTCCCGCTCTTCGTTTCTGCCTAGAGACATGGGATAACGTAGGGACAAGAGTCTACGTCACTATCCAGGCCAATGCCTTTCTTTTATCAGCAACCTCATGCAAATGAAAAAAATCACCACAGAACAGCTGCAAGGCCTCCGAAACGACATCTACCGCTTGAATCCCCCTGTCCAGGTCTGGGAGCAATTGGTCAAGTTCTTCGATTCTCTGCCGGATGCCGATGAGAACAAGTAGCCTCATCTGGCTCACATTCCTAGTGTTTCTCATAATCTTTGGCGTGCTGGGACTTGTGGCCGAGATAATACATATTCTATGACATGGAAAGACGAAACCAAAAGTCAGAGGACATGCCGGACATCCCCACCAACATCTCTTTCATTTGGAAGGAGCTCAACCAGTTCTCCGTGGTCATCGAGAAACTCGGAAACAAGATGGATGCCGGCTTCAATGACCTTAGGGGCTTCTACATCAATCGAAACGAGTTCGACATGTACAAGAAGTCGGTGGAGGATTTGGCCCAGCATGTCAAAGACAATGAGAAAAAGAGGCCATTGGCGGATAAGATCGTGTATGGGGCCGTGGGTCTCATCCTCATTGCCTTCATGGGTTTCCTTATCAACCTAGCGTTTAATAAATGAACCCTCAAACCCCCACAGTCACGCCCGAACCCGTTACGGTCTATCCTAAGCTCCGTTTGTATTTCTCGGTCAAGCCGTGGTACGTCAATCAGAAATTCGGCGAGACCGCCAATCTTCAATACTACAAAGACAATGGCCTCACCATCATCGGCCATAACGGCATAGATGCCCAAGCCAATCATGGACAGCCGATCTATGCTTCCCATGACGGCATCTGCTACCCTGAAATAGACGATAAGGCGGGCAACGGCGTGGTCATCATGACGAAGGAGATGTTTGATTTTGATGGAAAGCCGGTCTACTTTAAGACAATCTACTGGCACCTGATCCAGGACGATGCGGTCGTGAAGACCGGTCAGATAGTCCGGGCCGGTGATTTGATAGGCTATGCAGACTCGACCGGACTGTCCACGGGGGATCACCTACACTTTGGCTTGAAACCAGTATTACCGAATGAAGCAGCCGGGACGTGGTACAACGTCTTTCAGACCAATGGCTACTTCGGGGCTATCGATCCTCAACCTTATTTCAATGGATTATTTGCACAAGACATAAACGTCAATCTTTCAAAGCAGCCCTTGAAGCATACTTTTTATATCCACATGAAGCGCGGCGATGCCAATTCAGAGGTCTTGTGGCTTCAAAGGTGCCTCGCTTCCATCGGCTTCTTCCCGGAGAATGTCATACCCAATGGCATATACGGGCCGGTAACTCAACGGGCGGTTTTTGATTTCCAGAAGAAATATGCGACGTACAGCCTTTCGGCATTCATGAACGTCTGGATCAATATGGGAACGAACGCCGGAGCGCTGACGCTTGCCGCTCTCAACAAAATCTTCTCGTGATATAATCAAGGAGCTTATCAGCTAACTTTTAACAATGAAAACAATTTTTGCAAGTAAGACATTCTGGCTCGCGGTGATACAGGCAGTCGTAGGCATCTGGGCATTGGTTGCCGCCGATCCGGCGTATGATGCCGTAGCGTGGGTCGCCATCGTGAAGTCAGTCCTTGATGTCGGATTGCGTTTCGCGACATCGAAGCCGGTTTCAATAGGAGGACAATAAAAAATGCGCAGGTTTTTAAGCTGCGCACGAAACATGAATCTGAACTAGAGGTTTACAGTATAACTGTTTCTACCTTTTTCGCCACTTCATATCTGGCCCAAAGTGTTCTGTAGATTTTCAGGCAATGCGGCCGGCAGAAGATATGATTGCGCCAGACTCTCCATCTTCTCCACCAATTTTTGCGGAATGGCTTATTGCAAAGATCGCAGCAGTAGAACGTTTTGTCTTTCATAAAAGCGATGCCGCCGCTTCAAGGGAGGGCGGCGATGAAGACGGCGGCAGGTACATGCCCCCGCACCCAGGCCACGATCCGTACCGACAATAGTGTATCAAATATTCCATATTTTTTTTATTCACTATGTAACCTATGTTTGCTCCGCACACATTAAAATTGTATGCCAATTCTCTATAGGAAAACTTTCCAGTAGCATATAATTTTCTGATATTTTTAACTTGTTCCAAAGTCAATTTTGATTGTCCATTTTCTTCTCCTCTACGAGGCTTCAATCTATGTCTATGACGTCCCTTTTTTACCATATCATTCATATTATCTTGATGAGTTCCAATCCACAGATGATCTGGGTTGACGCAATTTTTGACATCGCAGGAATGTAAAACATGCATCCCTCTGGGTATTTTTCCGAAATGAATAATAAAAGAAAAGCGATGTGTGGTGATATTCTTTTGGTTTCCTATTCCAATGAGTCCATATCCGTTTGGTTTTATGCATGCATCCCAGAACCAGCACCCGTCAGTCTTTCTGACTTTATTCCAAAATCTTTGTTCGAGTGAAAGAAATGATTTGGGCATAAAACAAAGCCGCCCCACAGTGAGGTGCGGTGGCGGCTTCGCCTTACGATACCACCTCACTGGTATCACAAGTGTGATAAAATCACGATAGCATGAACGAAAGTAAAAATCAACAAGCGGAGGTTCTATTCATAAGATCATCGAAATAACCAGAACGCCCGCCAGAATATCTATCCTGTTGGATAACGGCCGCCTTGTGAAAATCGAGCGTCTGACCCTTATAGACGGCGCACAGGCGTCATATCCCGCAAAGAGCGTCGGGAGTATAGAAGCCCGCTTTGCCGGAGGAATAATGATACTGGTCGTGGTCTTCCTGCCGCCGTGGAAGATTTGGGAAATCGGCTGGTCACCAGATAAACCGTTGATTCAAGCGGTCGCACGGGATGCGCAAATTCTCATCCGTTCAACATAGGAGGCCACATGAAAGAAATCGTCAGTATGGCGTATCTCACAGAATCCAAACCCTATCCGTTTGCGAGGATCGGACTGGCCAACCATCGGTCGTGGCTCATTACAGGCCAAGCAGTCATATCCGACAGAATAGAGCATATACCCTCCGGTGTCATCAAGGAAGTGGTCATCGTCAAGATGGATTCCAATTACTTGGTCACGCTCAATCTCTTGGGGGACATAGACTCTTATGACTTGGGCTATACGAAGGAGAAATCCTTAGCCGACCAAGTTGCCTCGGCCATCAACAAGCTCCTCTGGCCGCCGCCTGTCATTTGACATGGCGGTCTTTTTTTTGGTATTTTACAAGAAAAGCATGTTTCCATTATGCCAACTACCTCTGGCAGATACGTTCGATGCGGTGATATAATGGGAATGCTAGCAGGCGCATGCCATTCATATGAACGACAAAACCACGACTTCCGGTCGTGGCTTTGCTTTCATCCCTTCTGAATCAAATTACTGCTACAATCACCTTTTCGTTCCGTTTGCTAAACATCCCTACTTTGGCGACGAGGATAAGCATTTGGAAAATGCTTCTCTTTTTTGCATCAACGTATCTGAACGGGATTACTAAATCCCCCATGTCTAGTGCTAGCTGGCACTAGTGATTCGGGGAACATTCAATAGGTTTTTCATACGTCCTTACGAAGCAGATGGGCGACTCGATCCTATTATCTTCTACGAGAGTCTTCCAAACTCCGCTGGAAGCCGCCGAAGAAGCCCTCAACATCGTCGGAAACGGAATCATCGAAGTCGCAAAGGATAAAGTCATCGTCTATCCCTATCTGAAAGAACCCGTAGAGTTCGACATCCGCCCCGTGGCCGAACTGCTCTGACTCTTCAGGGCTTTTTTAATACCAAAAACCGCCTTGCAGGATTAGAGGCGGCTGTGGTATAGTGTCTTTAATAATCTCTCTCTGGCGAGGGGGATTTTAGTTTCTACTGTCGTCCCAAGCAACTCCCACTCCTGGTTTAGATAACTTCGGAAGTTTAACTGGAGGATTTACTTCGTTGGTAAGTTCTAATTCCTTGGTGAAGTAATACAATTCATTGCTCCCGAAGGAATACATCTCCGCATATTCGGGATATTTTTTCATCTCTTGATAAAGATGTTGTGCTCTATTCAACATTTCCAGATAGACTTCCATGACAGTCCGATGATTGTTTGATGGCATTGGTTTTCAAAGTACGTCCTGCTCGTACCTATATACATTCTACCATATTGACAGATAATTGCAAATGTGATGGGATAAATATGTTATTTCAATCGCTTGGTTGAGCGTCCGTTTTAAACGATTGAGAAAATACTTGCCGCCAAACCGCGTAACGTCAGGTCAAGTATTGACAATTAGTGGTTTAATAGTGTAAGAGACGTGCGACGAAAAAGAATCTTTTGAAATCTTTTCGCCATTATCATATTTTAAATGTGGTGTAATTTACGAAGGATTTTTCTTGGTCAGACAGACTCTGTGCCGTGCCTAAGAGATTTCCCCTACTCTAGTCGCCGACGTATGTTCTGGACGTCATTGGTCGTAGGTTCAGTCAGGCGGCGCAGACACGCCTCTCTTAGTAGCCCCATATTTTGCACGGCACTCTATCCACCTTCATAACTAAGTATGCATTTAACCACTTTCAGTTTGCGACCGTCATAAAATACTTTAGGCTTGGTCTTTTGCAGATATACCCGTGGGATACCTCCTTCATGGGAGATTAACAGACTCTCTGGTTCGAGAGCAATCCATCCTTTCTTTTTCTGTATTTTCTTTTTCATTTCTTTGGCGGTTAATCTTTTATCCAATAATAAACATCCACTGCTATCCAACCCAATGAGAAGCAGAACCAAAAATAAAGAAATACATTCATTTCTTTAATTCCTCTTTTAATCTCGCCTCGTTATTAGTCCAACAATCATTGTCATAAGTATTCCGAACAAAATCAAGGCAATCAATTGTAAGTCTGTCATTTTAATTCCTCTTTTAGATTTTTAAGATAGTTGTCAATATCGAGGACATGAGAGTTCCATCCGTTTACCTCATGCTGTGTTTCTTTAGGCCACGGCGGTTTTGAGTAATCCCTGGTATCTTCCGTCCCTTTGTTGTAGGACTCTATCTCCTCCACCACCTCTCTCAATGCTTGGCGGAGGAAGGACATGCCTTTTGTGCAATCATGGTCATCTCCCAATTGCAAATCTTCTTCTTCGGCTTCTCTAAGGATTTCTTGTATTTTGGTCATGGTATCAGTCTTTTAACTATCTCGCGGATCACGTTGACCGTAACTGCATTTCCGTACGCGCGATACGCCTGCGTATCGGATATGCCCTCAATCTTATGCCAGTCGTCTGGGAAACCTTGAAGGCGGGCACATTCCGTGGGCGTAAGTCGGCGGATATTCATATTGTCTTGGTAATAAGGCATCTGGCTTTCATGCGTTGAAATCGCTCTGCTAGCACCCTCGGTTGAAATTACTCGTTCTCTCGGCAGATAGTTTCCTTTTTCTCGATGCTCCTCTTTTAAGAGTCCGACTGTTCTAATACCTGCGGTATGTGCTTGCCCCCTCCTGCCGTCGGGATGGTCGGCGACAGCCCTTTCTTCGAGTAGACCCTGTTCCCCTGCCTCTTGTGCATCGAGTTCACCTTCAGCAATGTACGTTCCCGTGGCTTGCGCTCCTTCGTACCTTGCCGTAATGGTATTCGTAATGGTATTTTCGACGTGTCTCGATAGCTCATCAGGCGTTCGACCATCTTCTCCGAAAGGAAATACTTGGGGTCTGGGCGTTCCTCTAATATGTCCGATAATGAACACTCTTTCCCGATTCTGTGGGACGCCGAAATCCTTGCTGTTAAGCACTTGCCATTGTAGGTCATACCCCAGTTCTGTAAGAGTGGCGACGATTGTGTTATAGGTTCTGCCGCCGTCGTGGGAGAGTAAACCTCTAACGTTTTCAAAGAATAACAGGCGAGGTCTTTTGTCTTTGGCAAGACGGGCAAGATGGAAGAATAGAGTTCCTCTCGTGTCTTCGAATCCGCCTCGCTTGCCTGCGATGGAAAAAGACTGGCATGGGAATCCCCCACAAAGTAGTTCAAAATCTGGTAGTCCCGCGGTGTCAATTTCCGTAATGTCTCCGTAATTCTTGTGGTTGGGGAAGTGGTGCTCATATATTTTGATGGCGTATTTGTCGATTTCGGAATATCCAATACATAGTGGGGCTGACCTGTCTGCAGGGCGAAGCACTTGGTCGTCGAGATGAGCGGCCCCGACCCTCCCTTGTCGGCGTTCTTCCGATTGGGATTCCGCGCCGAGATGTTTGCGTTGTATATCGCTTTCATACGCTTGTTGTATTCCCAAACT
>Ga0193751_1002794_pt1 | contig 10494 bp, 6 predicted proteins | sample L1c2metaG_FD_143050 | JGI IMG/M metagenome (GOLD analysis project Ga0193751, IMG submission 143050) | Soil microbial communities from a riparian zone of the East river system, Colorado, United States - L1c2 | ecosystem: Environmental > Terrestrial > Soil > Riparian zone | place: USA: East River...
CAAAGCGTTTGACGATTTCAAGCGGTATTACCGATCGCTCGATCTTCTTTTGATCGACGACATCCAGTTCTTCGGCGGCAAGAGCCGCACGCAGGAAGAATTCTTCTACCTTTTCAATACGCTCATTGAGGCGCACAAGCAGGTTGTGATCAGCTGCGACACGTATCCCAAGGAAATATCCGGCATCGAGGAACGGCTCATCTCTCGTTTCGGCTGGGGTCTTACCGTCGCGCTCGATCCCCCGGAGCTCGAGATGCGAGTGGCGATACTTTTATCCAAAGCCGCGCAGACCGGGATGAAGCTCGACGAGCAAGTGGCGTTTTTTATCGCCAAGCACATCCGGTCGAATGTGCGCGAGCTCGAAGGCGCGTTGAAGCGCGTCCTTGCCTACTCCAGCTTCCATGGCCAGGAAATCTCGCTGACCGTCGCGAAGGACGCGCTGCGGGACCTCCTCGCCGTTCAGAACCGCCAGATCTCGATCGAGAACATTCAGAAAACGGTTGCCGACTATTACAAGATCCGCGTTTCCGACATGCACTCGAAAAAGCGTTCGCGTGCAATTGCGCGGCCGAGACAGGTCGCAATGGCGCTCGCGAAGGAGTTGACCCAGCTTTCGCTTCCGGAAATCGGCAGCAACTTCGGTGGTCGCGACCACACGACGGTGCTGCACGCGTGTCGCCAGATCGCCAAGCTTCGCGAGTCCGTCCCGGAGATGACGCATGACGTGAATTTCCTGCTCCAGGTGCTGCGGAACTAGCTCAAACGCATGTATGAATAGGTATCGATCCGGTTTATAATTTGTTGATTAACCGCGTCATTCAAACAATCGTATTTTCGTCCCCAATTTGTCCACAGCCCGCACAGTATTCATACACATCGATCGAGCGGACCAAGGTGCGGATGTCATTCGGCTTTTCCGTGTTTTACCCGATACAGGCCAACTCCTATTAGCTGTTCTTAGGTTTAAACAATGCAATTAAAACAGATACCCAAAGACGCGTTGCTCAAACCGTTGCAGGCGGTTTCAGGCATCGTCGAACGGCGCCATACCCTGCCGATTCTCGCGAACGTTCTGCTCGAGCAAAAGGACAATCGCTTGTACGTCACTGCAACCGATCTGGAAATGCAGATAACCGCTTTCGGGGAGCTCGCGGGCAAGCAGGATCAGTCGATCACCGTCGCAGCGCGCAAGCTGCAGGACCTGCTTCGCGCATTGCCCGAAGATGCGGCGATCAACATCGAGACTTCAGCGAACAAAATGACAGTCCGGGCCAGCCGTTCGCGGTTCAACCTGCAGACGCTGCCCGCAGCGGACTATCCGAGAATCACCCTGGCGCAGGAACGGCAGCAAACAATCAAGTTGCCCCAACGCGACTTCCGCGGATTGCTAAAGCTCGCCGAGTTCGCGATGGCGCAGCAGGACATCCGCTACTACCTCAACGGAATGCTGCTCGTCGTCGACAAGGATTTGCTGCAGACTGTTGCAACCGACGGACACCGCCTTTCGTTTGCCAGCCTGGCCGTATCCGGAAACTACACACGGCACGAGGTGATCCTGCCGCGCAAGACCGTATTGGAAGTAAGCAAGCTTCTCGAAGACAGTGAAGAGGAAGTTACTATCGATTTGCTGGCGAACCAGGTGCGCTTCCGGTTCTCGAACATCGAGCTGGTAAGCAAGGTCGTCGACGGAAAATTCCCGGACTACAATCGGGTTATTCCAACCGGGCACGCGAAGCAGATCGACCTGTCCCGGGCGCTTTTCCTGCAGGCGCTGCAGCGTGCGGCAATTCTGTCCAACGAAAAATTTCGCGGTGTACGGCTTGTGCTCGGCAATGACCAGCTCAAGATAATCTGCACCAACAGCGAACAGGAAGAAGCCGAAGAGGATCTCGAAGTTGAATACAAAGGGGAAGCGCTCGACATAGGATTCAACATCACGTATCTGCTCGATGTCTTGCACAATCTAACCACCGACCGAGTCTTGCTTGCGTTTGGCGACGCAAACTCCAGTGCCCTGGTTACCATGCCGGATCGCAACGACTACAAGTACGTTGTGATGCCGATGCGAATTTGAGCCAACAAAATCCGAGCCCTTCCGCGGCGCCGACTCGAAGTCGGCGTCGACGCATTAGCGGCTGACGAGAAACGAGAAATAGGCGAATGACCCAAGCGAATCCCAAGCCGACCGATAACGGCAGCGACTACGATTCCACCAGCATTCAGGTGCTCAAGGGCCTCGAGGCCGTGCGCAAGCGCCCTGGCATGTACATCGGAGACACGTCCGATGGCACCGGCCTGCACCACATGGTGTTCGAGGTGCTGGACAACGCGATCGACGAAGCGCTCGCCGGTTATTGCGACGACATCAAGGTCGTCATTCACGCGGACAACTCCGTGTCGGTGGTCGATAATGGCCGCGGAATACCTACCGACGTGAAGGAAGGCGACGAGCTCAAACGCTCCGCCGCTGAGATCGTGATGACGGAGCTCCACGCCGGCGGGAAATTCAATCAGAACTCGTACAAGGTTTCCGGCGGGCTGCACGGAGTAGGCGTCTCGGTCGTCAACGGGCTCTCCGAGTGGCTGAAGCTCAAGATCTGGCGTGACGGCAAAGCGCATCAGATGGAGTTCCGCGACGGTGTCGCCGTCGCACCGCTGGCCGTCGTTGGCCCGACCGAACGTCGAGGAACCGAGGTGCATTTCATGGCCTCGACGGGGACGTTCTCACACGTCGAGTTTCACTACGACATTCTCGCTCGCCGCATTCGCGAGCTTTCGTTTCTGAACAACGGCGTCAAGATCGAGTTGATCGATCAGCGTGATGGAAAGACGGAGAACTTCGCCTTTACCGGTGGCATCAAGAGCTTCGTTGAATACATGAACCGCAGCAAGAACGTGCTGCACCCGCGGATATTTCACGCGATCGGCGAAAAGGACGGCGTGATCGTCGAAATCGCGATGCAATGGAACGATTCGTACGCCGAATCGGTGCAGTGCTTCACCAACAATATCCCGCAGCGCGACGGCGGTACGCACCTAACAGGCCTGCGCCAGGCGATGACGCGGACGCTCAACGCCTATATCGAGAAGGAAGAGCTCGCCAAGAAGGCGAAAGTCGAGACGACCGGCGACGACATGCGCGAAGGGCTCACCGCGGTACTCTCGATCAAGGCGCCGGAGCCGAAGTTCTCGTCGCAAACCAAGGACAAGCTTGTCTCGTCGGAGATCCAGCCGATCGTTCAGGAAATCGTAGGCACCAAGCTCAACGAGTTTCTGCTCGAGAACCCCACCGACTCGCGCATCATCTGCAGCAAAATCATCGATGCGGCCCGCGCGCGCGAGGCCGCCCGCAAGGCGCGCGAGCTCACCCGGCGCAAAGGGGTTCTCGACGGAATGGGATTGCCGGGAAAGCTTGCCGACTGCCAGGAGCGAGATCCTGCGCTTTGCGAGCTCTACCTCGTCGAAGGTGACTCCGCGGGCGGTTCGGCCAAGCAGGGTCGCGACCGCAAGTTCCAGGCGATCCTGCCGTTGCGCGGAAAGATCCTCAACGTCGAACGCGCCCGCTTCGACAAGCTCATCAGTTCGCAGGAAATCGTCACGCTGATAACGGCGCTGGGCACGGGCTTCGGCAAGGACGAGTACAACGCCGACAAGCTGCGATATCACCGCATCATCATCATGACCGATGCCGATGTCGACGGCTCGCACATACGCACGCTGCTGCTGACGTTTTTCTACCGGCAGATGCCAGACCTGGTGGAACGCGGCCACATCTATATCGCGCAGCCTCCGTTGTACAAGGTAAAGCAGGGAAGAGACGAGGCATATCTCAAGGACGACCACGATTTGAAGCAGCATCTGCTCAAGGTGGCCCTGAAGGGCGCGGAGCTCATTCCCGGCGTCGGCAGGCCGCCGCTTTCCATCGAGGCGTTTGAGAATGTCGCCCGTCAATATTTGCTGGCGGAGGCCGTGATCGAACGCGTATCGCGACTCGTCGATCCGGCAGCGTTGTACGCGTTGCTGACCGGGGTGCCCATCGATCTTTCGTCGCCCACCGCTGCAGCGGAGAGCGCCGCGACGCTGCAACGCGCCGTTGCCGACCCGGAAGTCAGCATCGAGGCACGCTACGACGGTCAAACCGAAGTGCAAAGACTCATCATTGTCCGCAGGCGTCACGGCACCCCGCACACCACCGCGCTCGATGCGGATTTCCTGAGCAGCGGCGACTACGCGCAAATAAGGAGTGCCGCGGAAGTACTGCAAGGGCTCATCCATGCCGGCGCGACGGTACGGCGCGGCGAACGCAGCGCTCCAGTTCGCACCTTCAAGGAAGCGCTCGATTGGCTGCTGGCAGAGGCGCGCGGCGCTACAACGATACAAAGATACAAGGGACTGGGCGAGATGAACCCTGGACAGCTCTGGGAAACCACGATGGATCCCGCGGCACGACGACTGCTCAGGGTTCAGATCGAGGACGGCATCGCGTCGGACGAAATTTTTACGACGTTGATGGGCGAGGAAGTCGAGCCGCGCCGAGCATTCATAGAATCCAACGCGCTGGGCGTGCGCAACCTCGACGTTTGATCAAAAGCTGCGCTGTTCCTCAATGCAGCGTCAGGCAACCCTTTTGAGCCGGGACTGAAAACACGACCAAACGCCGATCATGAGGCGCGTCGGCGCGTCGCGCGCTTGGTTCCCTTGCGTGGCTCCGCGACCTTGGGCGGCGCACTTTTCTTAGTCGTTCGTGCCGTTCCGGCCCCGCGCTTCGGTTTAGTCACGACCGCCGATCGGGATGCCGCTGCAACTCCCGATTTTCCGGACTTTGCGGCGAGCAGCAGCAGCGCCTCGTCGAGAGTCAGCGCGTCGATTCGATCCCGGTCGGGGACCGTGGCATTGACACCGCCGTGTTTCACGTACGGTCCATAGCGCCCCGAATGCAGCTCCACCGGTTTCTTGTCTTTGGGGTGAGGGCCCAGAACACGTAACGGTGCGATTGCACGCGCCCCGCGTCCGCCGCGCCCTGCCGGACCCTTGGCTTCGAATTCAAAGCCGATCTTCCCGTCGGGCTGGCGCACGAGGTAGGCGGAAAAAGCGCGCCGGGTTCGCGACGACACGAATTGCAGTAAATCGGTCTTGCCGGTGGCGAGAAGCTTTTGCATTTGCGTGCGATCGACCGGACGCTGCAGTATGACGCGACCCGATCGAAAATCGCAGGTCCGCTCCGGGCCTACGGCTTTTTCGCACACGTACGCCGCCGGCATTTCGAACACTCTCGCCCCGCACTTGGGACACGCGCCAAGGGGCTCCTGTCCGCTGAAATCGGGCGCTTCCGCATCGCTGGAATCACCCGAACCGTCGCCGAAATCGAATTGCGCCTCATTGGCCTCGTTGAGCTTGAGCTTCGCCGTGAACGGGCGCCCCAGCTTGCTCCTGAATCCTTCCAGGGGTCCCACTTCGCGGTGTGCAAGCAGGGTTTCCGCTTCGGGTATTTCCAGCTGACGGCCTGCGATGATCTTCCACATGCCGAAGTCACACGACTGGCATTGGAACTTCTTGTACTTTTCGTGGACTTCGCCGCCGCACTTGGGACATCGTGCACTCAGGGTAGCGAAGTCGCCCGGGATCGTGTCGCTTTCGTAATTCTTCGCCTGCGAGACGATGTGCTGCGTCATCGAGACGATTTCACGCATGAAGTGCTCGCGCTTGAGCTTTCCGTGCTCCATTTGCGCGAGCTTGAATTCCCACTCGGCGGTAAGCTCCGGTGAAAAAAGCTCAGGCACGCCCAGGCCATGCAGCAGGGTCATGAGCGAGAACGCCTTTGCGGTGGGTTGCAACTCGCGCCCTTCGCGGAGTATGTATTTCTCAAAGATCAGACCCTCGATGATTTGGGCACGCGTCGCCGGTGTGCCCAGGCCCTTTTCCCGCATCGCTTCGCGCAGCTCGTCGTCGTCGATCAGCTTGCCCGCGCCCTCCATCGCGGATAGCAAAGTGGCCTCGGAAAAACGTGCCGGAGGCCTCGTCTGGCTCGCAGCGACCCTGATCTCCTCGGTCGCCACTTTCTCGTTTGGACGCACCGGCGCGAGCGTCGCCTCGTCGTCGGATCGGGCTTCTTTTCCATAGACAGCGAGCCAGCCCGGTGAAACGAGCACTTTGCCTTCGGTCTTGAACGGCTCGTCGACCACGCGCGTGATGCGGGTAGTCAGCAGATATTCGGCGGGCGGGTAGAAGACGGCGAGGAATCGCTTGACCACAAGGTCGTAGAGTTTGGTTTCCAGCTCGCTCAAGTGCTTGGGCCGTTGCAGCGTTGGAATGATCGCGAAGTGATCGGAAATCTTGCTGTCGTCGAAGATCCGCTTGTTGGGCCTCACCCATTTCGACTTGAGAATCTGGCCGGCGAACGTCGAGTACGCATTGGTTTCGCGCAGCGACTCGAGCGTGTCGCGTACGGTTGGCAGGTAATCCTCCGGCAGCGCGCGCGCGTCCGTTCTCGGATAGGTCAGTACCTTGTGTTTTTCGTACAACGCTTGCGCAAGCGAAAGCGTCGCTCGCGCCGACAAGCCGAAACGGCCGTTCGCCTCGCGCTGGAGACTGGTGAGATCGTAGAGAAGGGGGGCGACCTGCGTCGACGGCTTGGTCTCTTCCGAGACCACCCCCGGCTGGCCTTCGCATTTTGCCGCGATCGCACGCGCTTTGGCCTCGTCCCAGAGCCGCTCCGCGCGCGAATCGGGGTCATCGCCTACCTTCTTGAATTTTTCGTCGAACCAGCGCCCTTCGTACGGGCCGCCGGCGGCAGCGAATGTGCCGAATATTTCCCAGTAACCGCGGGGCTTGAAGTCGCGGATCTTTTCTTCGCGCTCGACGAGGATCGCGAGCGTCGGCGTCTGCACGCGCCCCACTGTCGTCAGCTGGAAGCCGCCCGACTTCGAGTTGAACGCGGTCATCGCCCGCGTGCCATTGATCCCGACCAGCCAGTCCGATTCGGACCTGCAAACGGCGGCGTCCGCAAGTGGGCGCATCGTCTCGTCGCTGCGCAGGCGTCCGAATGCGTCGCGGATCGCTCCCTGCGTCATCGATTGCAGCCACAGTCGCCTGATCGGCTTCGATGTCTTGGCGTATTGGGCGATGTATCGGAATATCAGCTCGCCCTCGCGGCCCGCGTCGCAAGCGTTGATAAGCTCGGTCACATCCTTGCGCTTGAGGAGCTTAAGCAGCAGCCGCAGGCGCGACTCGGATTTTTCGATGGGCTTCAATGCGAATTTGGAAGGGATGGCCGGCAGGTGGGCGAAAGTCCACTTGCCGCGCTTGACCTCCTCCTCTTCCGGCATCCCGATCTCGAGCAGATGGCCGACTGCCGACGAGAGCACATAACGGCTGCTCTCGAAGTAATCGTCATGCCGCGCAAACCCGCCGAGGGCGCGCGCGATATCCGCGGCAACGGAGGGCTTCTCTGCGATGATCAGGCTTTTAGCCATCGGAGGTTGTGGATTTGGTGTGTCGGGGGGAGCAGATGATAAGAGAAGGAGCGGCGGGGGTACAACAAAACTCTCGACCGATGCGCAACATTTCAGCGCAGGCGCTGGAATAGACCTCCTGGAAGCGTCGCGACTCGACCGCCAAGTTCGAGCTCGACCAGCGCCACGCTCACCGCACCCACGTCCAGACCGCTTCGCTCTGCGAGCGCATCGACGCCGAGCAATTCGTAACCTAACGCGGCAAGGACGCGACCGGCATCGCCGGCCGGTGGCGCGCGCTTCGCATCCGGCGTGCGGCCAGGTGCGACGATGCCCAGTTCTTCAAGCACGTCCTGCGCCGTCTCCACCAGTTTGGCTCCATCCTTGATCAGCCGGTGGCTGCCTTTGGAGAACGGAGAATGAATCGATCCCGGAATGGCAAAGACCTCCCGGCCTTGCTCGGCCGCGAATCTCGCCGTGATCAGCGAGCCGCTTGCCAGCGTTGCCTCGACGACCAGCACGCCTCGTGAAAGCCCGCTGATCACGCGGTTCCTGCGAGGAAAGTTCGACGGCAGCGGGGGTGTTCCGAGCGGGAATTCGGACAGGAGCCCGCCCTGCTGCGCAAGCCGCTCTCCGAGGTCCCTGTTGGCGGGCGGGTAAATCCGATCGAGCCCGGTCCCGACGACCGCAATACTGCTGCCCTTGGCGCTCAGTCCCCCGCGGTGCGCGGCGGCATCTATCCCCAAGGCCAGCCCGCTAATGATAGTGAAGTCCGCCGCCGAAAGCGCCGCGGCAAAGGCCTCGGCATTGTCCGCACCCTGTGCCGTGGCGTTCCGGCTGCCGACGATTGCAAACGAGGGTTGGTTGAGAAGCTCGCGCCGGCCGCGGTAGTAGAACGCGGGAGGCGGATCCGCCGTCGTCAGCAACGCTCTGGGGTAATCGACATCGTCCCACGCGACGAGTGCATGGCCGGATTCGGCGATCCATGCGAGCGTGCGCTCCAGTTGGCCGGCATCGGGGCCCTGCGCGATGAGCGCGGCGATTTCTGCCGGCACGAGCTTTCCGAGGCTAGCGCGCGAAGCGTCCAGCACCGCGTGCGGCGACCCGTATGCCTTGAGTAGTGCGACCAGCGAACGCGCGGGGATTCCCGGCAGAAGCTGCAGCGACGCCCAAGCCTCGACGCGGGCGTCGATCTCCATAGGGCGAGGATGCTGCTTAGCTAGGGCTTGCGAACCAAGTCGCCTACCACGACCGGCTCCGCCGCGTTGAGCACGATTGCGTAGGCGACTCTGTCGAACACGCGGAACACGAACAGCAGTCCCGAGCGTTCGGGTGGGATATTGAGGTAGCGCGTCGGGGGTACGATGACTCGCGTTTGTTCGGCAAACCTGGCGAGGATGTCCGGGCCTTCATAGGGTCGAGGATCGGCGATAACGGGAGTCGGATGATAGATCGCAAGCACATGGCCGATTTCCATTCCATCCTTGGTTCCCCGGTCGAGGGTGACGATGAAGCCGCGGCCCGCTTCGGCTGAATCGCCGTAAAGCGCAATGATATGGCCGTCTGCCGCGTAATCCGGCGCGTGCGGCACGTAGTTCACAAGCACCTCGCGGGGGGCCGGGATGAGCAGATCGTTGATGAGAACCTCCTCCCGTGCCGACGTGATCTGCATGCGGCTCACTTCTCCGAATCGCTCGACGCGCGCAGTGCCCAAGTAGCGCATCTCGTAGCCAAGCGCTTCATTGTTGTCGTACGAGCGCAAAACCTTGCCCGGCCGGTAGATGTACCACTGCGTCCCGCCCTTGTCGTCGACGTTGATTGCATAGACGAAATCGCCTTCGCCGCGCACCACGCGGTTATCTCGCGCAGCGATGATCTTCGCCGCGCCAGGCAATCCTTCGGCGCCCGTGATGACGGGTTGCGTAAGGAACGGCTCGATGTCGCCGGGAGGAATGCTCGGTATGGCTTCGGCTTCGAGACGGTCGACGCGAACGCTGGGCAAGAGTCGAACCGTCTCCCGCTCGCGAGCGACCGAAAGCCGCCATTGTCCGTCGACCTTGTCGAGCGCGATGACGTCGCCAGGATAAATCCTGTGCGGGTTCTTGATCTGGTCGCGATTCATGCGCCAGATTTCCGGCCAGCGCCACGGCTCCTTCAGAAATTTGCCCGAGATGCCCCAGAGCGTGTCGCCCCGTTGAACCGTGTATCGGTCGGGACGGTTGTCCTGGAGTTGAATTTCCTCGGCAGAAGCGATGGGGAACGCGAGTAGCAGCGGCAGCGCGCCGACCGAAAACAGCAGCCTCGCTGTGATAGAATTTAGGCGCATAGGGCCCCTCTGAACATGGCGTTGGCGGACTTGCGAACGTCCTAAACTACCCCAAAATAAGGGCTTAGGGGTGATTCTGCATCCCGAGTATCCATTTTGCAAGCAATTATGTTGCTGGACATCCTTGAATATCCCGATCCCCGTCTCAGAAAAGTCGCCGCGCCGGTGGCTGCGGTGACCGCGGGGGTGCAAAAACTCGTGCGGGACATGGCCGAGACCATGTATTCCGCGCCCGGCGTCGGTTTGGCGGCCACGCAAGTCGATGTTCATAAACGGGTCATCGTCATCGACATCAGCGAAACACGCAATGACCTACGGGTGTTTATCAACCCGGAGATCGTTTCCGCCGAGGGCGAGGTGGAGTGTGAGGAAGGTTGTCTTTCGGTGCCGGGGTATTACGACAAAGTCGTACGCGCCGAGAAAATAACCGTCCGGGCGCAGAACGAACACGGCGAATCGTTCGAGCTTTGTACCGACGGTATGCTCGCGGTATGCGTTCAGCATGAGATGGACCACCTTGTAGGCAAGGTCTTCGTCGACTACCTCTCCCCATTGAAGCGTGCGCGGCTAGCCGCCCGCCTGAAGAAAAAACAGCGCCTGGCGAGCTAGCCCGGTGGCCCGCAAGCTGCGCATCGGCTTCGCCGGCACCCCGCAATTCGCGGCGAAGGCCCTCGCGGCCATCCTCGAGGCGCGCTACGCCGTCGCCCTTGTGCTGAC
>Ga0193751_1002797_pt1 | contig 10484 bp, 8 predicted proteins | sample L1c2metaG_FD_143050 | JGI IMG/M metagenome (GOLD analysis project Ga0193751, IMG submission 143050) | Soil microbial communities from a riparian zone of the East river system, Colorado, United States - L1c2 | ecosystem: Environmental > Terrestrial > Soil > Riparian zone | place: USA: East River...
GGCAGGAAAAACCACCGAGGCCGTGAAGACAGCCCGCGAACTTTCCGCTGCGCACAAGGGGGATGCGCAGTTGCACTTTACGCTTGGCGTCCTCCTGGCCACCGCCAAGCAGTACAAGCCCGCGCAACTCGAACTCGAACAGGCAAACGCCTTGCAGCCGGAAACCTTCGAGATTCTTCACGACCTCGGACAGACCTATCTTCGAGAATATGAATACGCAAAAGCCGATCTCGCCCTCAACCGTGCGTTGAAGGTAAAACCCGACTCGGTTGAAACCCTTTATCTGCTGGCGCAGGTCTACTCCGAACAGGCTAAGCCCTCCGACGCTCTGGATCTCTTGGTGCGCGCCCGCAAGCTGGCGCCGCAGAATTCAGACGTAATCTTTTTGATGGCCCGCGTCAGCATGACCCAGAACTATTTTGAAGACGCGATTCCGCTGCTCGAATCCGGCTTGACAATTACGCCGCAACGCGCCGATCTCCACGCCGCCTTGGGCGAAAGCTACTTCATGTCCGGCAAAACGGAAAAAGCTATCGCGGAGTTTCAGAAGCTCATCGAATTAGACCCGTCAGCGCGCTCTTACGGTTTTATGGGACTGTCTTACCGGCACCTGGGCCGCTTCGATGAAGCACTGAAGTATTTCCAGGAAGGATTGAAACTGGATCCTCACAACACGCCATGCCTGTTCAACATCGGCTTTATCGAGGAGCGCCAGGGAAATTATGCTCGCGCGGAAGACTTGTTTCAGCAAGCGCTCCGTTCGAGCCCGGATTTTCCCGAGGCCCTTTTGGAGTTGGCGAATCTGCGCGTGAAAGATAAGAAATTTGCCGAAGCCATCGATCTCCTTCGCAGATTCGTGAAACTAAGTCGCGATCCCGCCGACGGCTACTACAAACTGGCGATGGCGGAACGGAGCCTCCATCAGACTGCCGCCGCGCAAAGAGATTTGAATGTCTTTCAGACGCTCTCGAAGAATTCGGCAACCGGACCATATCCCTATCAGCATCTTTTTGACTACCTCGACAGCCGCTCGAAGCTGTCTCCGCAAGCGCGCACCCAGCTGGATGTGGCCGAACTGAACGAGCAGATCAAGAAGCATCCCGGCCAGCCCCAGGACCTGTACCTGCTCGCCGAAACTTACTTGAAGCTTGGCCAGGCAGGCCCGGCCCGGGAAACGATCGCGCAGTTGGATCAAGTCAGTGCGGATGACTATCGAACCCAGACCGGCGTCGGCGTGCTGCTGGCGCGTTACCGTTTGTACGATGACGCCATCCAGCATTTCCAGTCCGCGCTGCGCGCCAATCCCGACTCCGACGACGTGAAATTCGATTTAGCTGATGCCTATTTCCGCAAGGGCTCATATGCCGAAGCCCTCGATGCTGCCCAGAAAGTTTCGCCGGCGGGGCAGGATGACGCGTTCCTCGCCTTGCTGGGAGATATCGAAGCTCACGTCGGCGCGACCGCCAAGGCGATGGAAATTTTTCGCAGCGCCATCAGCAGGAACCCCGACAACGACCAGTACTATCTTTCCCTAACATTGGTCCAGCTTCGCATGAACGATCTCACCAGCGCCGAGCAGACACTCAAGAAAGGTCTCGCCCGAATTCCGGGCTCGGGGAAAATTGTGTGGGGCATGGGTCTCGTATCCGTACTACGAGGCAATACCACCCAGGCTGCCGAGCGCCTGGAGCGGGCGGTAGACTTGCTGCCGGAGTGGGCCGGCAGTTATTCCACTCTGGGCATTTTTTATTATCAGACCGGACAAATTGAGAAGGCACGCGAAGTCCTCAACCGTTTCAAGGGCAGCAACGCCGGTGGTTTGGATGTCGGCCGGATCGAAGAAACTCTTTCCAGGGCTCCAGCGAACCCCTCCGCCGCCGGCCAGCCAATCCCCATGGCGGCCCGGCAGCAACTGCTTCAACTAGCCCTGCTGATCGCGGATCGCAGTCTGTGACCGATTCACGAATGGAAATGGAAATAGAAAAAACGACCCATCCGCGCCTTGCTCGAATCAGCCGATATGGCGCAACCCTCGCGCTCTGTGTCGCGATCAGCGCCACCGTCCATGACAGGGTTTTGGCCGCTCAACACTCCGCAGCCGAAGCTCCCATTCCCGTCCACTACACCGACGTCCGCGAAAGCGCCAAGATCACTTTCCAGCAAGATTCCACGCAAACCGAAGAAAAGTATTACCTCGAAACCATGGGAACCGGTGTGGGTTGGATCGACTACGACCAGGACGGTCTCATGGACCTCTTCTTTGTCCAATCTGCCGCGACTGACATCTACAAACCGCCGCATCCTCTACGTTGCGCCCTCTACCACAACAACGGTGACGGGACGTTCACCGACGTCACAGAGAAAGCCGGCGTAGCCGGTGAAGGCCACTACGGCCAGGGCGTCGCCGTCGCCGACTTCGACAACGACGGATATCCTGATTTGTACGTAACCGGCTACGGCCGCGCCATCCTCTATCACAACAATGGCAATGGTACTTTTACCGACGTCACCGCCAAAGGTGGCGTCGCCGACGAGGGTGGATGGTCCACCAGCGCCGGATGGTTCGATTACGACAAGGACGGCTGGCTCGATCTGGTCGTCACCAACTACATCGAGTGGACTCCCAAGAATAATCTCTGGTGCGGCGAACACCGCCCCGGCTACCGCTCCTACTGCCATCCCGGCAACTACAAAGGCCAGCGCCTCAAGCTCTACCACAACAATCACGACGGAACATTCACTGACGTGAGCGACGCATCTGGAGTTGGGAAGCCCGAGGCCAAAGGCATGGGCGTCGTTCTGGCGGACTTCAACAACGACGGCTGGCCCGATATTGCCGTCGCCAACGATTCCTGGCCAAACTTTCTATTCATCAATAAACACAACGGAACCTTCGAAGACGTTTCCCTGATCTCGGGAATCGCTGCCAGCGAAGATGGGCGCTACGAGGCCGGCATGGGCATCGATGCTGCCGATGTGGACGGCGATGGATGGCAGGACGTTTACATCACCCACCTCGACTTCGAACTCAACCGTCTATATCACAACAACCGGGATGGTACTTTCACCGATGATACGTTTAACTCGCGCATCGGAAACAAAGCGGTCCTCCTCAGTGGCGTAGCCATGAAGTTTCTGGATTACGACAACGACGGTTGGAATGACATCCTGCAACTCAACGGCTCCATGCTCGACAATGTTTCGCTCTATCACTCCGAAGTGTCCTACAAAGAACCGCTGCTCATGTATCGCAACTTGGGGAAAGGCCAGTTCGAAAAAGTGTCTGAGTCACTTGGTCCCGATTTCATGCGTCCCATCGTTGGGCGCGGCCTGGCCACCGCGGACTACGATAACGACGGCGACATCGACATCGTCACCAACAATCGCGGCGACTTTCCATCCCTTCTGCGCAACGACGGCGGCAATGCCAATCACTGGCTGACAGTCCAATTGATAGGAACCAAATCGAATCGCGATGGCATTGGCGCTTTCCTTAAACTTACTTCAGAAGGTTTCGTCCACGTCGAACAGGCCAAGGGCGGGATGAGTTACATGTCGGCCAGCGATCCTCGAATTCACTTTGGTTTGGGGAAACGCACCAGAATCGACTCCCTCGAGATTACCTGGCCGAGCGGGCAAGTAGATCGTTTGACCAACTTGGCCATCGACCAGATCATCGTCGTCAAAGAAGGCGCCGGAGTGATCCCGCGCCAGTTTCCCCATTTTCTAAAGATTCCGAGTCCCAAATGAATTTTCCGCGGCGACGCTTTCTTGGATCTTCTGTCGTCGTTCTCGGCAGCGCGTTGCTCGACGCACTCACGACTCCGCTGTGGAGATGGAAGCGTGGCTTCATCCTTCAGTCGGCTTCCTCCACCGCATCCACTTCTCCCGTGCAATTCGTAGACGTCGCCCGCGAAGCCGGACTCACCATTCCCAACGTCTGGGGAGCCGCCGATCACAAACGCTACATCATCGAAGCCAAAGGCAGCGGGATTGCCTTTTTCGATTACGACCACGACGGCTGGCTTGACATTTATTTAACGAACGGAACCCGCCTCGGCGAGACCTGGCCCGCCGGACAAGCCCCCACCTCGCATCTGTACAAGAACAATCGCGATGGAACTTTCACCGACGTCACGGAGAAATCCGGTTTGGCGCGCACAGGCTGGCAAACCGGCGTGTGCATCGGCGACTACAACAACGATGGCTGGGACGATCTCTTCTGCTGCTCCTGGGGACACAACATTCTTTTTCACAACAACGGAGACGGCACGTTCTCTGACGTCACTCGCAAAGCCGGACTTCACGACGAGCGCGTCCGCTGGGGCGCAGGATGTACCTTTCTCGATTACGACCGCGACGGGCATCTCGATCTCTTCGTCTGCAATTACATCCAGCTCGACCCTGCAAAGACCGCGTCGCCCGGCGATCCCGCGGCCTGCCAGTGGAAAGGCATCCCGGTCATGTGCGGACCGCGCGGCCTTACAGGTGACACCAATGTCCTTTACCACAACAACGGCGACGGCACCTTTACCGATGTGTCGCAAAAGTCTGGCATCCTCAAACCCGGTCCGCGATACTCCATCACAGCGGTCGCCACTGATTTCGATAACGACGGCTGGCCAGACATTTATGTGGCCGTGGACTCCGAACCCAGCATCCTGTTTCGCAACAATCACGACGGCACCTTTACGGACGTAGCGGTAATGGCTGGGTGCGCCTACAGCGAAAATGGGCACGAACAGGCCGGAATGGGGGTCGCGGTCGGAGACTACGATTGCGACGGCTGGTTCGATATCTTCAAAACAAATTTTGCCGACGACACCTGCAACCTTTATCGCAATAATCGAGACGGCACGTTCAGTGATGTAACATTCGCTTCTGGAATAGGCATCAACAACCAGTACGTGGCATGGGGCTGCGGATTCGTCGACTACGACAACGACGGCTGGCCGGATATCCTCCAAGTCAACGGACACGTCTATCCCGAGATCGGCGGCCACGAGATTGGCCAGGCTTTCAAGAATCCGCGGCTGGTATACAAGAATCTCGGCAACGGACAATTCAAGGACGTTTCAGCAACGATGGGCACGGGCATCACCGAGCGCTTTTCCAGCCGAGGCGCCGCCTTTGGCGACTACGATAACGATGGCGATATCGATGCCCTGATTTTGAACATGAACGATGTGCCTTCACTGCTGCGCAACGATGGCGGCAACAAGCAGAACTGGATCAAGATCAAATTGATGGGCATGAAATGCAATCGCACAGCAATCGGCGCCCGAGTTCGCGTCGTCACCGGCAGTCACGCCCAGATGGACGAAGTCCGTAGCGGATCCAGCGTGATGTCGCAAAGCGACCTGCGCCTCCACTTCGGCTTAGGCAAAGTGCAAACCATCGATCTTATCGAAGTAAAATGGCCCACAACTCAAAAACTCGAACGATTCACACAAGTGAAAGCGAACCAGATCCTCACCATCCGTGAGGGCAGCGGAATTGTTGAACCGGTCGTCCTCCAAAAGAAGTCAGCGAAATGAAAGCTCTGCTGGATCCAGGCGCGACACCTACCCGGCAGGTCCCTATAGTCGGACATATCTAGGCGGTTTGGCTATTCCCCAGAAAAGAAATCAAAAAAAAGCTTGCATCGCGGAGTCGAATGTGAGATGGTATGATTACTGATATAGTTAACTATATCAGTATATCCAAGCGGATTCGAAAGAAAATAAGGAGCTCGAACCATGAAAATCCCTCGATTTTGGCTGTTGTTTGTTCCGTTGTTGCTCTCCACTGTGGCCTTTGCCCAATCCGACGCGCAAAAGTCTTTCGACAAACTGAAAACTCTGGCGGGAACTTGGGAAGGCACCTTTGAAGGCAAGCCCATGCAGGTCTCGCTTCGCGTGACTTCCATGGGCAATGCGCTCATGCATGAAATGAAGTCCAGCGGCCCCGAGGATCCGATCACTATGTTTGATGTAGACGGCGATCGGTTGCTGCTGACCCATTATTGTGATGCGGGAAACCGGCCGCGTATGGTGGGGACGGTGTCGCCGGACGGGAAGACGGTGGAATTCAAATTTCTCGACGTCAGCGGCAGCACGCAGTACGGGCACATGCAGCACGTTGTTTTCAACTTCATCGACTCCGATCATCACACCGAAAAATGGGAGTTCGCGATGGCCGACGGCAAAACGGAGGGTGGATTGTTGGACCTGCGGCGCACTAAGTGATTTCTTTTCTGCCGCCAGGTGCTGTGAGGAATCCGAGGAGGCGCGGCGGACGAGCACTGAGTAGAACGCTCGCGGCGCCTCTCTCGTAAGAGCTACCTGAAACACAGGAATATCTGGAACCCATGATGGACCGTGAGTGGAACGACAGTCAGCCGATTTACCGCCAGCTTCGCGACCGTGTGGTCGCGATGATACTGGACGGTGTGCTCAAGGAAGGCGATCCGCTGCCTTCCGTGCGCAACGTAGCGGCTGAGTATCGGGTGAATCACCTCACGGTTCTGAAAGGCTATCAACAACTGGTCGACGAGCAACTGGTCGAAAGTAAGCGGGGTAGAGGCATGTTTATCAATGCCGGCGCGCGCAATTTGCTGCTGCAGGGCGAACGCCAGAAGTTTCTTGCTGAAGAATGGCCCCGAGTCTACGCGACCATTCAGCGGCTCGGGTTGAAAACGGAAGAACTCCTGAATGGTGACGCGAGTCGCGGGTCGTTATCCAGCGATAAAGCCATCGCTCAGTCGAAGGCTACAAAGAAGGAGGAGAGCTGAAGCCATGGCATGCATAGAAGCACGCGGCCTCCGCAAGGCCTTCGGCAAAACGGTCGCACTGGACGGCGTGAATCTGCGCGTCGAAGAGGGCCGCATCCTCGGACTCATCGGTCCCAACGGCGCTGGCAAGACGACAGCTCTCAACGCGATCCTAGGCCTCACACCATACCAGGGAAACCTGAGGGTGCTCGGACGCGATCCCTGGAGCGAGCGCGATCGACTGATGCTCGATGTCTGCTTCATTGCCGATGTCGCCGTGCTGCCGCGGTGGATGCGGGTTTCGCAGGCTCTCGACTATGTGGAAGGAGTGCATCCGCGATTCGATCGTGCGAAGGCGGAAGGCTTTCTCGAGAAGACCGATATCCTCCGCACGAGCAAGATCAGGGAACTATCGAAGGGCATGGTGACCCAGTTGCACCTTGCGTTGGTGATGGCCATTGACGCGAGACTGCTGGTGCTCGACGAGCCGACGCTTGGCCTCGACATTCTGTATCGCAAGCAGTTTTACGATTCCCTGCTGAACGATTACTACGATCGCACCCGCACTATTGTTGTGACGACGCATCAGGTGGATGACATTCAAAACGTGCTCACCGACCTCATGTTTATCAACCACGGTCGAATCGTACTCGATTGCAGCATGGAAGAATTCGAGTCGCGCTATGTGGAAGTGACGGTGCATCCCCAGCAGGTCGCCGCAGCCCGCGCGCTCATGCCTATTCACGAGCGCCAGGTGCTAGGCCGCAGCATCCTGTTGTTCGATTTGAAGTCCGATCCGAAGTCCGATCCGAGATCTGATCTGAAATCCGATCACATCGAACGTCAACAACTCGCCATGCTCGGCGACGTGCGCACGCCCAGCATCGCGGACTTGTTCGTTGCCATGTTGGGAACGCAGGGGAATAAGCCGGTCGATAATTCCGGCCAGGCACAAGGAGTGCCTCAATGAATACTCAAGTGAACGCGGTGCCGGAGTCGCCGCTCGGCTCGCAGACTGCGCCCGCAGTGATGTCACAGACCCGGCCGCTGTACTGGTCGATACGGCGCGAGTTGTGGGAGAACCGGTCCATCTATATCGCGCCGCTCGCTCTCGCCGCCGTCTACCTGTTCGGCTTCTTGATCAGTCTGTTTTGGGTGCCGCGCAGCATGCGCGGAATGGGGGCGCACGGCACGCTGCCCCCTGTCAACGTGCTTGCGATGCCCTACAGTCACGCTGCGATGTTGATCCTGCTGATCTCGTTCCTCGTCGGGATCTTCTACTCGCTGGACGCGCTGCACAGCGAACGCCGCGATCGCAGCATCCTGTTCTGGAAGTCGCTGCCGGTCTCCGATCTTACGACCGTGCTCTCGAAGGCAAGTATTCCGCTCGTGGTACTGCCGCTGATCGCCTTCGCGATCACCGTCGCGTTGCAGCTGATCATGTTGCTGTTGAACGCCGCCGTCCGGCTGGTGAGCGGTGCGGGCACCGCGATGCCGTGGGCTCCGCCGTTGTTCGAGATGGAACTGGTAACGCTCTATGGTACGGCCGTGCTGGCGCTCTGGCATGCGCCCATCTACTGCTGGTTTCTTCTGGTCTCAGGCTGGGCGCGGCGCGCCACATTTCTATGGGCCGTCTTACCGCCGCTGGCGGTTGCCGCCGTCGAGTACGTCGCCTTTCGCACTTCGTATGTGGGGTCCCTGCTGCACGACCGATTGGGTGGATTCACCGCGGCCGCTTTCGACCTCAAGGACAAGAATGGCGTCCCCATCGATGCGCACTTTATTCCCCTGGCACAACTCGCTCCCGGGAGATTTTTGAGCAGCCCGAGTCTGTGGCTCGGGCTGGTGTTTGCTGCGATATTTCTTGTCGCAGCGGTTCGGCTGCGCCGCTATCAAGGACCAATCTGATCCGCTCGCAGATTGGGCTCCATTTCACGCGTAAGGAGACACGAGTATGAGCGCAGATGTTGTGAAGGAACGGATCACAGAAACTTCGCCGCAAGTTTACGCGCGAATCGGTGGCGTGCTGTATCTGATTATCATAGTCATCGGTTTCTGCAGTGAGTTTTTCGTAAGAGACAAACTCGTGGTGTCAGGAGATGTTGCAGCCACAGCCAATAACATTATGGCCTCCGAGTCGCTGTGGCGCATCAGCATTGCCGGCGACCTGATATTGCTGGTGTGTGCTGTCGCGCTAACGCTGATCTTATATGTATTGCTCAGGCCGGTGAACAAAAATCTTGCTTTGCTTGCGGTGTTTTTCAACATAGTCGAATTCCCTATTGAGGCCACCAGCAAGCTATATCTTGTTGCGGCATTGTTCCTTTCGGGGAACGCAGATTACCTGAAGGCATTTGAACCGCATCAACTGCACGCTCTAGTGAAAATTTCGCTCAAGTTGCACGACTACGGCTTTGGCATTGATCTCGTATTTTTTGGCTTTGCCTGTCTGGTTTATGGGTATTTGCTTTTCAGGTCGGGTTATTTCCCCAGGGCTCTTGGCGTTTTGATGGCGATTGCCGGTCTGAGTTATCTGGCGAATAGCTTCACGCTCATCCTCGCCCCCGCATATGCAGGGAGGATCTCCCTCATTCTGGTGCTTGCCTTAATCGGAGAATTGTCACTTTGCCTGTGGCTCATCGTGAAGGGCGTGAACGTTCAACATTGGAACGAGCACACCAGCGCTGCGAGGGAGTGGCGATCGTAGCGCGCCATGCACCATTGATTCAATCGCTCGCTAAGGAGGGACGAGTATGAGCACAGCTGTAATGACGGAACGAATTGCAGAAGCGTCACCGCGTCTCAAGGCCAGGATCACCGGTGTGTTTTCTCTCGTCACCATACTGACGGGAATATTCGCCCAGGGCTTTGTGAGCGGCAGACTTGTGGTAGACGGCGACGCCGGAGCTACGGCGGCCAACATACTGGCGCACAAGAGCCTGTTTCAGTGGGGTTACGCAGTTTACCTCATCGAAATGGCGTGCAACATTGCTATGACGGCTCTCTTTTATGACTTGCTCAAGCCGGCGGGCAGGAGCGTCTCATTGGTTGCCGCGTTCTTAGGCTTCGCGGGTTGCGTCATCAAGACTTTTAGCCGCGTCTTTTTTATCGCTCCCTTGTTCATCCTGGGAGGCGCGCATTACTTGAGTGTATTCAGCGCGGAACAGTTGCAGGCGCTGGCGCTTCTCTTTCTCAAGGTGAATGACCGCGGCGCCGGGATGGCCCTGGTATTTTTCGGATTCTATGCACTCCTGACGGGCTACCTCATTATCAGATCCACCTTCCTGCCTCGGGTTCTCGGCGTGGTGTCGGTACTTGGAGGTCTGGGCTGGCTGAGCTTCCTGTATCAGCCGCTCGCCCACCGTCTGTTCCCCTACGTTGTCGCCTGGGCCCTTCTGGGAGCACTGGCGGAAATCGTGTGGTTCCTCGTGTTCGGGGTGAACGAACAACGATGGAAGGAGCAAGCCCGCGCAGCGGGAGAACGGCGATCCTAGCGTGCAATGCGTTCTTGGTCCGATCGGTTGCATAGAAAGGAGAAGCGAATATGGGCACAGCAAGAGTGGCGGAAGAGATCGCAGAATCGTCACCGCGCTTCAAGTCCGGAATTACGGGTGTCTTTTACTTGGTCACCATACTGATGGGAGGAGTTGTTTTCTTCCTTCACGGCAGATTTGGTTTGATAGTCGATTTCATTGCGACCGCTTGCTATATCGCGGTGACCGCCCTCTTCTCT
>Ga0193751_1002798_pt1 | contig 10484 bp, 6 predicted proteins | sample L1c2metaG_FD_143050 | JGI IMG/M metagenome (GOLD analysis project Ga0193751, IMG submission 143050) | Soil microbial communities from a riparian zone of the East river system, Colorado, United States - L1c2 | ecosystem: Environmental > Terrestrial > Soil > Riparian zone | place: USA: East River...
CAAATCGCCAAGGAGACCGGGAAGGATCCAGCCGATGCGGCGTTCGATCTCGTCGCGCAGGGGAAGGGGCGCGTCATGGCGCTGTACTACATGATGAGCGAACAGGACATCGAAACCGCGCTCCGATTTCCGTGGACCAGCATCGGAAGCGATGCCGGCGCCTCCGTGCGTCCTGGCGAGGGTGATGACCTCGGCCTTCCGCATCCGCGCGCGTTCGGAAACTCGGTGCGCGTGATCGCGAAATACGTCAAGGAGCGGCACGTGCTCACTCTCACTGACGCCATTCGCAAGATGACGTCATGGCCCGCCACCCGAATGCGCCTCGCGAATCGCGGCGTCGTGAAGGAAGGAAATTGGGCCGACGTGACGATCTTCGATCTTGCCGCGCTCCGCGACCGCGCGACCTACGAGCAGCCGCGGGAATATCCTTCCGGCATCGACTGGGTGCTCGTGAACGGAGTGATCACCATCGATCACGGCAAGCACACGGGCGCGAAAGCGGGGAAGGTGCTCTACGGGCCAGGCCACGAGCTGTCCTCGCGCGGAGCATCATCGCCGTCGTCGTGCGCCAGGTAGTCTCGATTCGCTCGCCGCAGCCCTCGGGGCATTCACACTCGGAATGACAAGGATCCCCATGTTGACCACGATCGTCCCGAAGCGTGCACGCCGCCGCCAGTCGCCTCTCGCCTGCACGAATTATTTCATGACGGCGGCGGCGCTGGTCGCGTTCTGCGGAGGGCTCGCGGGACAAACCCCGCGCGCGGCGCAGACGGCGCACGCGGTTGCGCCTACGGCGATTGCCCGCGCTCCCGCGCCCGAGTCGTTCTCGCTCGACCAGATACTCAGCTATCCGTACGCGGAGGAGCTGACGTCCTCGCGGAGCGGAGCGCGCATCGCATGGGTGTTCAACGTGCGTGGTGTCCGCAACATCTGGGCGGCAGAGGGTCCGAAGTTCAAGGCGCGACAGGTCACGGATTATCGCGCCGACGACGGCCAGGAGCTCACGCATCTCTCGATCACGAGCGACGGCAAGTACATCGTCTACGTTCGCGGCGGGGATCACGATGCAAACTGGGAGACGGAGCCGCAGCCGGATCCGTCCCACTCCACCGTGCAGCCAAAGGTCGAGATCTGGGTCGCGCCGTTCGCGGCGTCGCGCAAGCCCGCGCAGCTCGTCTCCGAAGGCGACGAGCCCGTCGTCGCGCCGCGCGGTGACCGCATTGCATTTACGAAGGATCACCAGATCTGGATCGCACACCCCGACAGCGGTTCATCCGCGAAGCGACTCTTCTTCGCGCGTGGGGAGATCGGTTCGCCCGTCTGGTCTCCCACGGGAGACCGTCTCGCCTTCGTCTCGGCGCGCAACGACCACGCCTTCATCGGCATCTTCACCTCCGACTCAGCGCCGATCACCTTTCTCGCGCCCTCGACGTCCAACGACGGGTCGCCGCGATGGTCTCCCGACGGGAAGCGCGTCGCCTTCGTGCGGCAACCCGGCACCGGCGGTGCGCCGGAGACGTTGCTCGAGCTGCATCCGTCGCCATGGGAGCTCTGGGTCGCGGACGCTACGACGGGAGTCGGACATCGCGCATGGAAGGCGCCCTACACGTTGCTCGGAACGATGCCGAGCACGCAGGGAGAGGCGAATCTCTCGTGGGGCGCGGGGAACCGGCTCGTCTTTCTGAGCACGCTGGATGGATGGCCGCATCTCTACTCGATTCCGGAAGCCGGCGGCACTCCCATGCTGCTGACGCCCGGGCACTTCATGGTGGAGTACGTGGCCGCATCTCCGGACGGCGGCACCATCATCTACAACGCGAATGAAGGAACGACCCGCGGAGACATCGATCGTCGCCATCTCTTCAGCGTGCCGGTCGATCGTGCGGCGCCGACCGCGCTCACCTCGGGCGAGGGGCTCGAGTGGGATCCGCATCTCACTGACGACGGACGCACCGTTGCCTTCATCGGCGCTGGAGCGCAGAGGTCGCCGCTTCCCATGGTCATCGCCGTCGGCGGCGGGGCGCCGCGCGCGATCGGCGAAGAGGTGGTGCCGGCGACTTTCCCTGTGTCGCAGCTCGTGACGCCGAAGTCGGTCGTGTTTCGCGCGGCAGACGGAACGGTGGCGCACGGCCAGCTCTTCGAGCGCGGCGAAGACAAGGGCGGCTCGAAAAAGCCGGCGGTGATCTTCGTGCACGGCGGGCCACCGCGACAGATGCTCCTCGGCTGGCACTACATGGGCTACTACTCGAACGCCTACGCGGTGAATCAGTATCTGGCCAATCACGGCTACATAGTTCTGTCGGTGAATTATCGGCTCGGCATCGGCTACGGCGAACGGTATCACAACCCCCCGCACGCGGGACCTTGGGGAGCGTCGGAGTATCAGGACGTGCAGGCGGGAGCCGCGTATTTGCGCTCCCTCGCCGATGTCGATGGATCACGCATCGGGATCTGGGGCGGCTCGTACGGCGGATACCTCACGGCGCTCGCGCTCGCGCGCAACTCCGACGTCTTCAAGGCCGGTGTCGATCTGCACGGCGTGCACGATTGGATCGACGATATCGGCCACTTCTTCACGGACGCGAAGCTCCGATACGAGCAGGGTGACATCCAGCGCGCGATCGGCGTGGCGTGGCGATCGTCACCCGTCGCCTCGATCGCGACGTGGAAGAGTCCCGTGCTCCTGATTCAAGGCGATGACGACCGCAACGTGCGCTTCCACGCAACCGTGGACATCGCCCGCCGGCTCGCGGCGGCCGGCATTCCTTACGATGAGCTCGTGCTGCCCGACGAGATTCACGGCTTTCTACGCCACCAGTCGTGGATGACCGCGGACTCCGCCACGATCAGCTACTTCGACAGTCACCTCCGCGCGCGCAACACACCCTAGTACTCCAGGGGTGGGGCGCTGAACGCACAGCGGCGCAGAGTGAGCGCCTCTATCGCTTCACCCGAAGCGCCACCCCAGCATGTTCCATTGCGCGAAGAAGAGCGAGACGGCGACGGCGGCGATGACGATCAGGGTGAAGTGGATGCGGCGACCGACACCCCAATAGGACCGCCGCCACACGTCGATTGCCGCGATGACGAGCGCGATCGTGAGGAGCACGAAAAGGATCGGCATGACGAGTGCCACCTTGAGCGATGTCGGAATTGCTCCACCGAGGTTGGCAATATTGCTCGCGATCACCGCTCCGAGCACGATGAACGTCAGAAAGAACCACACGGCACCCGCGAAGCTGAGCCACACCGCGCGCTTCTGCTCGCGCGGCAGCGCCTTGATTCCGCGACGCCGGTAGAAGACCGTGAGAATCGCGGAAATAAAGAGCAGCGCGGAAGAGCCGAGCGCGAGGTACCAGAGTGACGGGGTCTCGATCCAGGGCACACGCTCGGTCCCCATGAACGGGTACGCATCGACCGACAGTCTCGATACGGCACCCGACGAGTCCGTGGTGAACGCGATGTGCAACGGACCCTCGACCTGAGTGAAGACACCGTCGCTCGTGGGAACGAACTGCGCGGGATGCTCTCCGAGGCCGGTGACGAGCAGTCGTCCTTCCTTGGGCATCACGGACACCGTGATGGGAGGGGCGGCGACCTCCAGCGCCTTGTCGATCTTGGTGGAGCTATGCCGCGCGAAGCGATACGCGCCGCTGTACTTCTCGGCGGTCTTCGCAAAGTCGGGCGCCGCTGGTGGCAGCGGCGCGAGAGGCGCGGGGAAATAGCGATCGAAGAATGCCTGCAGAATCCCTTGCCGCACCGGCTCGGCCCCAGATCCAACGTAGGAGAGGAAAATGCCCGTCTGGGCCTCGGGGATGATGAACATCGCCGTGTGGAAATACTGCGTGTCGCCCTCGTGTCCAATGAAGCGCACGCCGTTGATCCGCTGCTCGTAGAATCCAAGCGCCATGGCGGGGAGCCGCGGGTCGTTCGCGAATGTGCGCGCGTGCATGAGCTGAGTCGTTGCGCTGTCGAGAATGCGAGCGTTTCCGTACCGCCCGTTCTGCAGATGCGCCAGCATGAAGTGGGTCATGTCGAGCGCGGACATGGATCCCGAGCCTGCGGGTCGGAATCCGCCGACGTACTCGAACTTCTTGGCCTTGTAGACGCCTTCGCCGCGCGTGTATCCGGTGACGGCGTCCGCCTTGAGCTCAGGTGGCAGTGGCTCCTGGAACGTCGCGTGGTGCATGTCGAGCGGATCGAGAATGTTTCGGCGAATGTAGTCGTTGAACGGAATTCCGCTGACGTTCTGGATTATGAGGCCGGCGAGTGCCGCGCTGTAGTTGGAGTAAGAGGACAGCGTTCCCGGCGGGCGCACGCGCGCCGGCATGTGCTTCTTCAGCGCGACGTCGATTGGATCGACGCGTCCCGAGTCGTCGGTAATGAGGTAGCCCAGCGCGCCATCCTCGAAGCCCGCCGAGTGCGTCATCAGATTGCGAACCGTGACGGGTTTGCCGTAGGCCAGGGGGATCTTGATGTCCTTGAGATACGTGTTGACGTCGGCATCGAGGTCGACCTTCCCCTGCTGCACGAGCTGCATCAGCGCCGTCCACGTGAACAGCTTCGACGTGGACCCGATACGAAAGAGGCTCGTCGCGGGATCGACCGGCGTTCGCTTCTCGACATCGGAGAACCCGTACCCGTGCGCGAAGAGGACGCGGCCATCCTTCACCACCGCCACGACCGCGCCCGACACGAACAGCTGGTCGACGAACTGTCTCATCGCGCCGTCGAAGAAGGCGGCGAGTGCGACGGTGTCATTCAGCGCGGCGGGTCCGCGTGCGGATGCGTCGGCGGGGAGGGGGTGGGCGGGCGTGAGCGCCGCGCGCGTGGGGGCGACGGGTCCCTGCGCGCGGCCGGCGGCGGCGAGCACCGATCCGGCGACGAGGAGCGTCGCCAGCCGGCGCAGGAAGAAGTTGCGACGAACGTTCATGTCCCACCTCTGGAGCCGTGGATGAGCGATGCTGACTCAGGTATACACTAATGGTATACCGCAATGCCGCAAGCGCGCCGCTGCGAACAAAGTTGACGATTCGGTGCAGCTGGCGATCAGTGTGGCGCGGTCAGCGCCGGCGGGATGTCGCTGAAGGGGATGTTGAGCACGGGGTATTCGGCCCATCCCCGGTAATCGAAGTGCCACCACTCCGCGTGGTACACCGTGAACCCTTCGGCCTCCATCGCTTGCCGCAACAGTGCGCGGTGCCATCGCTGGAGCGACGTGCCCCCCGGGTAGTTCGCAAAGGAGCGGTCGGAAGTCTCATCGTAGGTGCCGGGCATCTCCACCGGCGCCCCCGTGGCGAGATCGTAGAGCGTGATGTCGGCGGCGGCGCCGCGATTGTGGCGTGATCCCTGTGATGGATCGGCGACGAAAATCTTCTTGTCGGCAGGCACGGCGTCCCAGAACATCCGTGTCACGTACCAGGGCCGATAGCTGTCGTGCACGAGAATGCCGTAGCCCTTCGTGCGGAGCCACCGATGCGCGCGCACCAGCGCCTCGGCAGCCGGACGCTGGAGAAATGCACGAGCCTCGGGATAGAAGCGCGTGCCGAGGAAGTTGTGCGTCGTCGCGTAGCGGATTTCGAGATGGATCGTGGTGTCGGAGCGCGTCGCCCCGCCTCGACTGGCGCCTTGGCTGCGCGCGCCTCGCGCTCGAGCTCCGCGATCGGTCGCACCGGCGTGACGAGAAGCTGATTTCCCGATGCCGGGCCGATCGCGCGGCGCGGAAGCCACACGCCCCCGACGCGCACGCCCGTGACCCCGCCAGCGTCATCGAACGAAAAGCGAACGGGCTCCGAATCGAAGTACGATGCACGTGGAGAGGCGAACGCCGAGTCCGAGAGCCGCACGAGCGGCGTCTGGAAGAACGAGCGGGCGAGCGCTTCGATGCGCCCGTGGTCCTCGAGGATGTAGAAGATGTCGCGGTCCGAGCCGTACTCCCCGACGAGCTTCGCGAGCTGCGGCCGCACAGGCGTCGGCCGCAATGCCGAGTCGCGCACGAAACGCCTGCCCGCGACGATCAATGCGTTGCCTCGCGGAAGGATATGCAGACCGAAGCCGAGACGATCTTCGCGGACGAGCGTGTCACCGTGCTGGCGCAGCGCGCCGAGTACCGGCCGAATCGAATCGGAAGGTGAGCTGCTCGGCAGCCGCGTCGCTGTCCGACGGCGCGGTGATGTACGTCAGATCGAGCACGGCACCCGGCACCCGGTAGCGCCCCGCTAGCATCGCGGCACTCACGTGCGGCACCGGAATCGTGATTAGAAGCGGCGGCATTGGCCGATGACGCCGCTCCGCGATCATCGCACGCAACGCCGTGCTCGCGAGTTGTCGTGCCACGCCGTTCGAGCCATCGAGGGTCGTGACGATGACGACGCCCATGCGCTCATCCGGAAGCATCAGGAGCTCGCTCGAAACGCCGCCGATCGCGCCGCTCTGCGTCACCGCACGCGAGCCATCGATTGTGTCGAGCCACACACCGATGCCGGCGTCCGTGCGCGCGCCGGCGGTTTCCATCCTAGGCGCCCACATCGTGCGAAGCGTCGTGGAGCGCAGCACACGCTCGCTCGCTGCGGTGTCGCGCGGGAGGAGACCCATCATGAGGCGGCCGAGATCCGTCACGGTGGAATAGAGCGAGAGTGCGGGCGACTCGCCCGTCCGCGATCGAGGCGCGGGTGCGCGGCGGCCATCGTAGCTCCACGCGTATCCCGTGGCGACGCGGGACGCGAGCGCCGGCGAGAGATCGAACGCACTCTCTTCCATGCCGAGCGGCGCGAGAACGTGTCGCGCCATGTAGGAGGCGAACGACTCGCGCGCCACGCGCTCGAGCACGAGCCCCGCAACCGCGATGCCCGCATTCGAGTACTTGACGCGCGTGCCTGGAGCGAGCACCAGCTTCGTCGAATCGAGGCTCGCGACGGTCGCGGCGAGCGAGGCGGAAGTGGTGTCGGAGAAGTGGCCGACGGGCGATTCCCGCACAAGCCCCGATCGATGCGTGAGGAGATGCCGGATCGAGATCGGCGTGCGGAACGGATTCACGGGGTGGAACTCCGGCAGATAGCGCGCGACCGGAGCATCCAGCTTCACGCTGCCCCGTTCTACCAGTTGCAGGACGCCAATCGCCGTCGGAATCATGGACAGGGCGCCTACCGGATAGACCGTCTCCGCAGTCGCGGAATCGCGCTGGAGGGAGTCCGTCGTGCCGAAGCCGCGCGCCCAGACGATCCGGCCATCGTCGACGAGCGCGATGGAGAGCCCGGGGAGCTGGTAATCGCGCATGGCCTGGGTGATCGCGAGGCGCATGCGAGCCGCGACCAGCGCGTGCGATGCGTCGGGCTCGATGACGTTCGTGCGGATGCGTTGCTGCGCAGCGGCGGAGGCCGATGCGAGCGCGGTGACAACGACCAGGCGGGTGATGGCGAGCGGCGCGCCGGAGCGCATCGTGCTACCTCTTTCGCGGTCGCGTCTTCGTGCGCGACTCCGGCTCGGCGTCGTCGCGCCCGGCGCCAGCCCAGCTCCCGCGCTCGCCGTGCTGCGAGATGATGCGTCCGAGCCGGGTGGCGGCGTTGTCCCAGTTGGTTTCCACCGCCGCCTGAGCCGCGTCTGGATCACCCCGCACGATGCTGCTCGCGATCACCTCGTGCTCCTGCACCGACGTGGGGAGCTCGTCGAGCAGCACGCTGACGTAGAGCCGCGTATAGCGCTCGCACTGCGGCTTGATCGCGCGGTGCAGCGTGAGCAGCCGGGGGCCGGCCACGGTGTCGACGAAGGCCTGGTGGAAATGCAGGTCGAGCTCGAAGAAGCGCGCCGCGGCGCCGCGCGTGCGGGCCTGCGCGGCGAGCTCTCGATTCAGCGCTCGCATGCGCACGGCGAGCTCCTTTCGCCGGGCCGGCGGAAGCATGGCAGCGGTGCGCGCGGCGAGTCCCTCGAGGTGGCCGACGATCTGAAAGAGCTCCTGCCCATCGTCCATGGTGAGCGGCGCGACGATGAGGCGTCGTTCGCGTCCGCGGCCGGACGAGGCGACGAAGCCTTCCTGTTCGAGGCGGTGGAGCGCGCTCCGGACGGGGGTGCGGCTGAGTCCAAGGCGTTCGGCGATGACGCGCTCGGAGATGCGCGAGCCGGGTGGCAGCTGACCCCAGACGATGACGCTGCGGAGGTCCCGGTACGCTCGCGAGACGTTGTCGAGTCGCACATCGGCGCCGGCGTGGTCGTCGCGCAGCGGGCGAGGGCGCGCGGGCTTCTTGGTGGGGAGGGGTGCGCGTCGCTGCACAGTCGTGCAACGATACCCCGTTACGAAAGTCGGCGCAAGCGCGCGCACGGGTGCCGGTCGCCGCGCGGAGCAGGGCGGTCCGGCATGGCGAATCGGTCCACCATTGTGGTATACCGAAGTGCGTCATATGTTGGTGTTCGAACACCGCTCCCGGCTCGCCCTCGTCCTTGCGCCAGGACCTCGTGGCCCTCGATTCGCCCCGCTCCCCATCCCCCCTCGACTCCCACCGCCTCGCCGAGGCCGCGGCGGACATCGCGATCCGCCCGCTCACGTCGCTCGCCGATTTCACGGCCTGCGTCGCGCTGCAGAAGGATGTGTGGGGCGCCGAGTTCGAGGACGTCATCCCCACCGCGCTCCTCCAGGTCGTCTCCCACATCGGCGGCATCGTCGCCGGCGCCTTCGCCGCCGACGGTGAGCTCATCGGCTTCGTCTTCAGTCTCACCGGCAGCCGCAATGGACACACCATCCACTGGTCGCACGCGCTGGGCGTTCGCGAGTCCGCTCGCAACGCAGGCGTCGGCCGCATGCTCAAGGAGCACCAGCGCGCCGAACTCGCGCACCGCGGCATCTCCACGCTGTACTGGACCTTCGACCCGCTCATGGCGAAGAACGCGCACTTCAACCTCAATCGCCTCGGCGCGCGCGTCGTCGAATACGTCGAGAACATGTACGGCACCACCGGAAGCCCGCTCCACCACGGGCTCGCAACCGACCGGCTGGTCGTATCCTGGTCCACCGCATCGCGGCCGGTTCGGGATCCCGACGCGAGCGCTCGTACCGCACCGCCGGCAGGCCATCCCATTCTCACACCGCAACCGCGCACCGGTGACGTCGTCGCCCACACCAACGCGCCCGAGCGGCCAGCTACTCTCTGGCTCGAGGTTCCACCCGACATCGAGCGAGAGTCGCCCGCGACTATCGCCCTGTGGCACGCGGCGATGCGCGCGAACTTCGAGTGGGCGCTGCGGAACGACTACGCCGCCGTCGCGCTCCATCGCGATCCACTCACCTCCCGCTCGTTCTACGTTCTCGAGCGCAGCGCGGGCGCGCCGGCATGACGATTCTCGCGGACACCGCCGCGCCATCCGACATTGCGAGCGAAACGCCGGCGCTGCGCCGAATGCTCGGAATCACGGACCTCACGCTGATCGCGATGGGAACTGTGATCGGCTCGGGCATCTATCTCGTTCCGGCCGTCGTGCTTCGCCAGACGGGCGGTGCGACGGGGCCCGCGATGCTCGTTTGGCTAGCGGCCGGCGTTCTGTCTTTGCTCGGTGCACTGACGTACGCCGAGATGGGCGCGATGAAGCCGGAGGCCGGCGGACTATACGTGTACGTGCGCGACACGTTCGGTCCGCTTCCGGCATTTCTCTATGGATGGACGAGCTTCTTCGTCATCGCGAGCGGCTCCACCGCCACGCTCGCCGTAGCGTTCTCCGGCTACCTCTCCGCGTTTCTGCCGATGGGTCGCGTGACCTCGCGTGTCGTATCGATCGCGATGATCGCCGTGATCGCGGTCCTCAACGTGCGCGGCACACGCAAGAGCGCCACCGTGCAGAACTGGACCACCGGCGCGAAGGTCGGCGCGCTGCTCGGGCTAAGCATCGTTCTGATCGCGTTTGGCCGAGGCTCGCAGGCGCAGGCGTCCATCTGGCCGGCCACGTTCACACCATCGCTCGCCGTGGGCATGGGCGCGGCGATGATCGGCGTGCTATGGGCCTACGAAGGCTGGCAGTACGTCACCTTCTCCGCCGGCGAGACTCGCGATCCGCAGAAGGTATTCCCCCGCGCGATCACCATCGCCACGGCTGCACTGGTCGCGCTGTACCTGCTGGTGAATCTCGGATACCTCGCCGCGCTGGGTCCCGTCGCGGCGATGCACTCCGAGCACATCGCCGCCGACGCCGCCTCAGTGGTTCTGGGCTCCGCGGCCGGAAAGATCGTCGGCGCCCTGATTCTCATCTCCATCTTCAGCGCGGCAAACGGGCTCATTCTCACCGCGCCTCGTGTGTACTTCGCCATGGCGCGCGACGGCGTGTTCTTCAGGCGCCTGGCGATCGTCAGTCCGCGCTTCGGAACGCCGGCGTTCGCGATCATCGCCATCGCGATCTGGGCAGCGGTGCTCGCGGCGAGCGGGACGTTCGAACAGCTGCTCACGTTCGTGGTGTTCACCGGCTGGATTTTCTACGCGCTCGGGGCGCTGAGTGTATTCGTGTAC
>Ga0193751_1002799_pt1 | contig 10480 bp, 5 predicted proteins | sample L1c2metaG_FD_143050 | JGI IMG/M metagenome (GOLD analysis project Ga0193751, IMG submission 143050) | Soil microbial communities from a riparian zone of the East river system, Colorado, United States - L1c2 | ecosystem: Environmental > Terrestrial > Soil > Riparian zone | place: USA: East River...
GCGCCAATTCGCGCGCGTTCCAGCAGCGTATCCGGATAGGTCCGCATCCATACCGACGGCATCAGATACTCAAACATGGTGCCGGACCAAGAAAGCAAGACCGGGCGCCCGTGATCAAGGATCTGGGCGCGGCCAAGCGAAAACCAACTCTCCGGGAGCAAGTCATCTTTAGCGATGGCGACGAACAAAGCGGTCCGCGCCTCCGAGGCAAGCAGATCGTAGCAAGAGGCATGAAGCTGCTCCGCTTCTACATCGAACCCAATCGACAAGAGCCTGCGTTTCCGGTTCAAAAGAAACTCGAAATCCATTTCGTCGGCGAATTTCGCTGCGTCTGCGGCAATTTCGCAAAGGCTTTTGATCAGGCTACGAATATTAAGCTCTGCATCCGGCAATAGGGCTAGCAAGCGTTCCACGGCCTCGCGATCTGCGGAATCCGCTTTCGATGTGAGCAGGCTTGAGAGCTGGGCGAGGAAATCCGGCATTAGCGCCAACGGGAGGTTTACAGCGTTCATCAGGGGAGCCAGAGCGAGGTCGTCCCTCAACGCTTCGAATTCTGGGAGTTGCCACGGCATGTACTTGCCAACCAGATCCCTAATTTTCATCAAGCGCTCGCGCGCCTGCGCAGCAAGCCAATCGGCATCTGCGACGCGATGGTTAGGCGCAGAATCGATACACACTGAATCGGGCAGGTCCAGCAAGCATTGCAGCCAGTTCTGTCCCGAGGTTCTTTTTCGCGACGCAGAAAAGCGGGGTTTCGGCAAAAGAGGTTCTGAGCTGCCGAGCAGGCGAAGGTGGTCGAGAAACCCTTCCGCCAGGTGGGACTGAACAACCGGCTGACGTAGTTGCTCAAGACAGCCCTGCTGCAGGGTCCAGAGCGAAGCCGCCAAGTTGCCGCTGTCCACGGACGATACGAAACGAGGCGGGAGAGGCTCGAGGGTTCGAGTGTCGTACCAGTTAAACAAATGTCCCCGATAACGACTCAGACTGGTGGCGGTTGCCAGGGTACGTTGGCTCAACTCCACAAACTCGGGAACGGTAAGATATCCAAACCGAACCGCCGCTTGACGAGCATTAATAAGGAGGCCGATGTTAGTCGGCGACACTCGTGCCGCGACTGCAGCTGGTTCCTCCTGGAAATTGTCGGGAATCAGCCAGTGATGTTCTTCGGTGCTGAATTCGAAGAAATACCGCCAGGTACGAAGCGCAACCCCGCGCAGGAAAATCTCGTCTCGCTCCATGGTTGGATTAGAGGGTTTGCGAGGGGGGAGATCCAGCCAAAGTGAAAGCGGCTTGCTCGCCGCCCACAGCAGCAGGATAGGAAGCGCCGCCGGCAGTACGCTGGGCCGTACCGACCACAGCAACACACCCATCGCCAGTGCCAGCGCCGGTGTTGCGTGGAGATAGAAATCGAGCGCAGTGCGCCTTTGCCCGCCCGACTCAGCCTGAGCCGCGGTTTCCCATTGCAGCAGACGCTGCCCGGTCACTGTCTTCCGCACTAGAGCGCGGACAATAGCGTCTCCCGAAAGGAACATTTGATGCGCCAGAAAAGTCAGACCCATGAAGGCATTGATCAAGGCCGTAACCAGAGCGCTGAGGGCGTCACGGGCTGCTGCTGCCTTCCAAGCAGTGGCTGCTCGCAAGAGGTCAAACAAGAACCGGAGCAACCCAGGAAGCAGAAGAATGGCAACCGTCGCCAAAGTCCATTTGCGAGGAGAGCCGGGCAGGACGAGCCATCCCAGCACCAGCAGCAGAAATGTTGCCGGTTCGACCAGGCTGCGGCGCAGATTGTCCAGAATCTTCCAACGCGAAATGAGCGAGATGGGATTAGGGACGCGACGTCCGGATTCACCTGGAACCTGTGGGCCGAGCCATTCTGCGACTTGCCAGTCGCCCCGCAGCCAGCGGTGTTTGCGACGATTGTAGGCACTGTAATGCGACGGATAGTCCTCGATGATCTCGATATCGCTTACTAGACCTGCACGAGCATAGGCGCCTTCGATCAAATCGTGGCTGAGAAGGGCGTTCAGCGGAAAGCGACGGTCGAGCACCTGCTGCAACACGTCCACATCGTAAATACCTTTGCCTGCGAAACTACCTTCGCCGAACAGGTCCTGATAGGTGTCGGAAGCTGCGCGAGTATAAATATCCAGGCCGGTCTGGCCGGAGTAGATTTTTGCAAGACGGGAACGGCCAGCGCTTTGCACGCTGATCCCGACGCGGGGCTGCAGGATACCGTATCCGGCAACAACGACGTTCCGTTCGGGATCAATAATCGCCTGGTTTAGTGGGTGGGACATGGTCCCGATCATGCGATGGGCGGAGCCTCTCGGTAATTCAGTGTCGGCGTCGAGCGTAATTACAAAGCGGACCTTTGCCAGTACCGAAACATCCCCGATTTTGACCGGGAAATTGTCGCTCTGCTGGCGCAACAAAGCATTCAAGTGCAATAATTTTCCGCGTTTGCGCTCCCATCCCATCCAAACCCTTTCTTTCGGGTTATAGACACGGCGGCGATGCAGGAGAAGGAACGCGCCCCGCCCTTCCCCGGCATATTTCTGGTTGAGGCCGTTGATTAGTTCGGAGCACAAATCAACCAAGCGGTCATCCTCGGTCGGCGGAACAGGCGAATCCGGGAGATCACTTACCAGCGCGATGTGCAAATTGCGATCGCTGTTGCCCAGGAAACGTACCTCCAGATCGTCCACCAGCCTGCGCACCTGTTTTTCGTTCAGGAGCAACGTAGGAACGGCAACCAGGGTGATGCAATCATCCGGAATGCCACTTTCGAAGTCGAGTTTCGGAAGAATCTGCGGTTGCAAGAGTGAGATGGTGAGATAGTTCATCAGTTGCACCGCGCTTTGGGAACACGGTAGCAGCAATGCCAGCATGGCCAGCAGAAGCGGCCCGGGTGAACTTTCACGCGGGGTCACATACAAAGTCAGCAGCGTCATCAATCCGGCGGTCACCGCGGCGATTGCCGGCAGATAGAACTCGTCTGGATGTTCCTTCACGAGAGACTGCAGACGCTGAATAAGCGGCGGATGGAATCCCACGTTTTCGCGAAGAGTATGCACTCCCTCTGCGACAAGGTAGCAGCCAACATGAGCACTGCGATTGGCTCCGCGAGAACCTGCGTGTGCGTCCCTTTGATATTCCCTGGCCAACCCCAATGCCGCCCGGGCGATCTCCGGCTCCGAGAGATCTGAATATTCGGCAATGTTGGAGACTGCTTTGCGATAAAGATCGCGGCTCTCGAAGTCCATCACGGCGTAGTCCCCGGTCGGGTCCTGGCGCAGAATGCGATCAAACGTGATTAAAGGTTCGATCACTTCCTTCCAGGAAGTGTGGGTAACATCGCGAAGGCTGTGAAGGGACACTTCAAGCTGATACGACCTCTGGGTGGGTGCGTTTTTCTTAGGGACGGAAGCCAGGATCGCGATCTGTTCCAATAGGACCAACTTAAGGACCGCTACCAAAGCCCACAACTCCTTCAGGCTAAGGACTTGGCGCTCCTGAAAGGCCTCGACGTAAAAACTGAAGGCGGGCTCACTGAATTGATAACCAGTCACAGCCAGCAGATCTTCGGCGACGAGCATGATTCGCGGAGCGGGCGCCCCGCTTCCAGTTCGCACATGCGGAAGTCGCCGCAAGGATTGGAGTTCGTCGCCTGTGCTGTGAAATTCCGCAGACAGGAGAGCGGCATTGTCATACAAGGGCTTGAGCTCTTCGGTCAAAGTCGAGCGGCCACTGGAGACGTGAAGCGAATGCAGCAAGGGCCTGAATTGGTCTGCCATTACGCGCCAGCGATTGGCAAGGTAAGCAGACGCGCGCGTGCCCGGCAGACTCGTAAGCGCCGAACCGAATTCTGACGCGCGGGAACGCAAGGCGTCCGTATCGAACGTTTTATCGGCGGAAGCCCCGGGTGCGAGTTCAGTACTCTCGTCCACAGCTCCCAAGTGAGAAATCCCTTGCATTTTTCGGTCACTCTCTAGCGATAACTGGCAGCTTGCATTTCAAACATTTCGGCGTAGCGGCCACCCAGACTGGTCAATCGCGCGTGGCTTCCGTCTTCAATCACTCTGCCGTTTTCGAGAACTACAATTCGATCGGCCATGCGCACGGTCGAGAATCGATGCGAAATAAACAGCGCCATTTTTCCGGCGGTGAGATCGGCGAAGCGACGAAAGACTTCGAATTCGCTGCGCGCGTCCAAAGCAGCGGTAGGCTCATCGAGAATCAGGACTTGGGCGTCGCGCAGGTAGGCGCGCGCCAGCGCAATTTTTTGCCACTCCCCTCCAGAAAGGTCGACTCCGCCGTCGAAACGGCGCCCTAGCATCTGTTCGTAAGAGCCGGGAAGTCTCGCGATCACCTCGTCGGCCAAGCTCTTTTGCGCCGCTTCCCGAAGCAGGGCGGTATTTTCGATCTCCTCGATATGGCCGACAGCAATGTTCTCGCGGGAGGTCATCTCATAACGCATAAAATCTTGAAAAATGACGCCGATTTCGCGGTACAGGTCTTCCAGGTCGTACTCGCGAAGATCCACGCCGTCCAGAAGAATCTCGCCTTCGGTCGGGTCGTATAACCGGGTGATGAGCTTCACGATCGTGGTCTTACCTTGTCCGTTCTCCCCAATCAAGGCGACCCGCTCTGCTGGATGAAGATGGAAATTCAGGCGGTTTAGCACCGTACGTTCCGTACCCGGATAGCGAAAGGAAACGTCGCGGAATTCGAAACCTTGCTGGATCGGCCGCGGAGCGCGCAGCGCATTCGGCTTCGAGCGAATTGTGGGCTTCATCCTGAAGAAGGCCAGCAAATCAGTGAGGAACAAAGCTTGGTCAGCGATCCCAGAGAGGGTCGAGAAAACCTGCTGGATGTTGCTGCTGGCTTGCAGAATAGCTTGCGATAGAAAATAGAAAGTGCCAATAGTTAATGCGCCGCTTACCGTGCGCCAGATCACATAAGCATAGGCGCCGTAATATCCGCCGGTGCTGATCAGCGACAAGAGCAATCCGATGCGCAGCCGCTTGCGCGCCAATGAAACATCCTGCCCATAAATAATGTCCGACAGCTTGGCAAAGCGCTGGGTGAAAAAGTCACTGAGGTTGAAGAGTTTGAGCTCCTTTGCAGCCTCTTTGGTAGCCCCGGCCTGGCGAAGGTAATCGAGTTGCCGCTTAATCGGGGTCTGCAGAAAATTCTTGGCGTAGCCAAGAAAAGCGAAGTGGGTTTCCCCCAGAAACGCCGGCAACACGGCCGCAATGAGAAGCAGCATCAGCCAGGGCGAATACATCATCACTGCCACCGACCACCCCGCGGCGGTGATTAACTGCAGTTCCAGCCGTCCTATGGATTGAATCATGACCAGCCGGTCCGTCGCCTGCACTCGTGCGCGTTCTAGCCGATCGTAAAAAATCGGGTCCTCATAGGCGGTGAGGTCCAACTCAGAGGCGTGCTTCATCACTTGAATGCTGACGTGCCGAGTGTATTTGTTGGCGAGCAGGGAATCGGAGTAGTCGATCATTCGCGCCACCATACTGCTGAGCGCCGCGAGGCCAAACTCAGCGAGTACCAACCACCAAAGCCGCGAAGGAAGCGGACCGTGTGCCTGCAGGAGGTACACCAGAATGTCAATGATCAGCTTTGGGATGTAAGCCAGAGCAATCGGCAGCAAAGCGGCAATGATTCGAGCGACGATGCCAAAGGTGACTACTGCCGGTCCCGACTGCCAGACGATTTTCAGGATTGGAGGTACGTTCCGAAGCGCTGTCACACGTTCTCGCCATCCGCCCTCGAAGCTACTGTGTGTGGCTACACTTGGACTTGATCCTGACATGAAGGTTGGTTTGAAAGTCAGACCGTCTAATGGTTTCGATAATTAAACGCGATACTTGAGAGTGAAAGAATACCGGACAGGTTGCTTACAGCAAAGGGTTTTGTGGGCCGAACCTGGCGTGTGGCGGAGCGGTTGCGCAAGCCTGTCGCAGTACGGGGATTGCGGTGGCCGCGGGGATTTGGTCCCGAGTTGACACGCAAGTGTCCACCGAGACAACAGAAATCAGTTTCGGGAATGAAAAAGAACATAAAAACTGGGTAATCTTCCCCTGGCGGGTCACAGAACTTCCGCTTCCCATTCGTCATCGAACCTGCTGCCTGTGTTGTCGGTCACTTTGCGTTATGCGAAGCCTCATTCTCTGCAAGGAAGCCAACCACTGCAGTTCTCCCCCCTGCCGGGAAGTTATTACTCGCTTCCAAATAGTTAGATACGGGTAAAGGCGAGCTAACTAACACAAAACAAAGGCTAGTCTGTAATTTGGCACAGGAAGTGCTATCTAAGGTAGCAATACTGTTCTTGGCGGAGGAGAAAGAAAATGGAAGCTCAAATGAAAGATTGGAGATTGCTATCTGAAGCGGCCAGCCGGGAACAGGACCCGGAAAAGCTCATACGTCTGGTAGAAGAGTTGAATCGGGTTCTCACCCAGCATGAAGTCCTCAAGAGGCGCAGACTTGCCACTAACTGAGCATTCCTTCTTTCACGCCTTGCCACAGAAGCCACTTCGTCAGAGTAGTCTCCTCACTTCCGTCCCCGTAAGGTGTTGCTATCTAAGGTCTTACACCTAGTACCTGTGTCAAAAATACCCGGATACCTTAGAAAAAAAATACTTGGGATGTCCTTCTGAGTAGTGGGATTTGCTGACTCCCTTCTAGAATCGGCGGAACCCAAAAGCAATCACTTTGTCTCAACATAGTTTAGGAGAGGTCTGACAGAAATGAAGGCAGTAGGAGTTTTCGTAGTGGTGGCGGCCGCGATCCCGGCCATCGCAGGAGTTTCCGTCTCCGCCCCAGTCAACAATAGCAATGTAGCAACCAGCGTCCAATATGTTGCCACCGCAACTACGTCGTGCGGCAAGGGAGTCTCATCCATGGGCATCTACACGGCTCCCTATGCGCTCGCATATACGGTGAATGGTTCCAAGCTCAACACAGCGTTGAGCTTCAATCCAGGCACCTACCACACGGTAGTCCAAGAGTGGGACAACTGTGGCGGAAGCAGCGCAACGCCAATCACCATTGTTGTGAGCGGCAGTGCAGCCCAAGTGCAAGTCATGGCCCCCGCGAACAATGCGAATTTAGCAACGCAAGTGCAATACGTGGCCACTGCGAGCAGCAGTTGTCCCACCGGAGTTGCCGCCATGGGGATTTACACGTCGTCTGGGGTTCTGGCCTATAAGGTTAATGGAGCCAGTCTAAATACGGTTCTGACGCTTAATCCCGGAAACTACAACACCGTGGTTCAGGAGTGGGACCAGTGTGGCGGATCCGCAAAAACGCCGGTCGCGATTTCGGTTGCCGGAGTCCAGTCCGGGGGGTCGGTGAAAGTGACGGCGCCTCTGAACAATAGCACGGTAAGTCCAAGCGTCCAGTTCGTTGCCTCTGCCACGGCCAGCTGCGCGGCGGGGGTTGCGGCGGTTGGAATCTACACTGCTCCGGGCGTGCTTGCTTACAAGGTCAACGGCGCCACACTAAACACTAATCTGACCCTCCCGGCAGGGGTCAATCACACCGTGGTTCAGGAATGGGACCAGTGCGGTGGCGCCGCTACGACACCGATTGTGGTCACGGTCGGTTCCGGTGGCGGCCCGTCCGGCCAATTCGTGAATCTTCATCAGAAATCTGGGTGGACGGGATACGGGCTGCTCCCTCCGACCTACAACATTTGTTCATCCTGTGTGCCGGGCGGACCGCAGATTACGTGGGGCATGACCCAGGGTGTGTCGTCACCGGCTCTCACCGGCAACGCCGCCCGAATGGATGTTGGAGGGCAGACAGTCTATTCCGATGCGCTTTGGAACAATCATTTGATCGGTGATTTTTCGTCGCAAGGTCTCCCCGATTCCGGTCATTCCGTAGTTCCCAATGTCCACAACTTCACCTACGACGTCTATTTCTATGCGACCAACATAAGCGCCTCGCAGGCACTGGAATTCGATATCAATCAATTCGTTAATGGCCAGTCTTTCATCTGGGGACACGAATGCCGCATTGTCGGAGGAAATCAGTGGGACATCTGGGACAATCAGGGACAGAAGTGGCTTCCAACCGGGATTGCCTGCAATCCGGTAAACAACGCCTGGAATCACCTGGTCATTCAGGTGCAGAGGACGTCCGCCAATCACCTTCTGTTTGAATCGATTTCGTTGAACGGCCAGACCGCGACGCTGAATTATGACGAAAACCCAACCTCTACCAATTGGTATGGGATTACGATCAACTATCAGCAAGACGGGGACTACAATCAACATCCCTATTCGATCTGGCTGGACAACCTAACCTTCACATACTGGTAAATCCTCGCCGAAGATCGGTGACCGAGGCGGCCATCCTGCATTCCGCTATGTTCAGCTCCTGCGGAGGCAGGATGGCCGCACTCTTGTGCGCACTCATTTCCTCAAAACTCCCTCCAATTTCGCAGGAGTCCCGGGGTCTCTGAGGTGTTCACCCTAGATAGTAGGCCGTTCGTCTAATACACCTCCGTACTCTACTGTATTGACATTCGCTGAAGTACCCTCTCCCCAGGAAAGACCGACCCCTCGCAAAGTAGGAGCTTTCGTTTCATGAAGTACACCCTGATTCTTCTGGCCCTCCTCATGCTGCTCATCGGCTGCGGAGCCAATTTGAGTAATCCCGCCGCACCCCAACTGATGCCGGCCGCGAATTCCGCCGCAGATTCTGCCCCCTCGCCCACAACCTACGACATGCTCGCCTGGATGACCATGCAGCCATACCTCAGCGCAACTCATCACATGGCCGGCACGGCTAATCCCCTCTACACCAGCGTTACTGCGTCTCGCTTTTTCTGGACGAAGACGGGAGGTGGCTATCCCTGGGATATTCAGCTTTACGACAAGAACTACATCTATCTGTGGGTGACGGAGTTGAATTGGCAGAATCCGAACACCTTCAAAGCGTTCAACAGCCCGGTAATGGGCAAGTTCAACCTTCCTTTTGCGCCCCGGTTTGCTAAGGGCGGCTATCCAGGCTCCAGTATCAAGATCAGTGACTCCACGTACGAAATTCATTCCGACTGCAACACCTTCGTCACAAAAAATCTCGGCCACGTCATCAACGAGGTCTGGGGACCCTACCAGGAAACGCTAGGGGGACAGCTTCCCGCCAACCTGAAAACTCTGGTGGTCAGCTATCGCTACAGCTGTGACGCCAACTATTCCAACTGTGGGGATAAAGAGGAATTCCACCTGGCACAGCCCTACGGTCTGGTCAAATGGCAACACCAAAAGCTGGGCGCGAATGGGACCTATAATCCTCCCGACAACGTGACGTACTTTAATAAGGTAGTTACCGGCCAAGTCACGCCAATCACTACCTGCTTCTGACCGTACGCTGAGTCTCGGGCTAATGCGGGAAAAAGCACGCGATCGGCCGCCCCCAGGAGGCCCTCGGGTAATACCTGTAAAAGGTGCTACGGTGAACACCCGGGAACTCGCTCCAGCCAACCTCACGGGGTGCCTCCTCATCCATCTCTCAACCACGAGGACAGCGTCTCGTGCTGGAGTCTAAATGCCGGTCACTTCGGTTGGTGCATGGCGCGTGCGGCTACAACCCTCGGGAGATGTGGGGAAGCCCTGTTACGTGCCACGATTCGCCGCACGCCCACTCATCGCCGGCCTGATTGCATCGGCTTCCCTGGTGGCAGGGGCACTGGCGCAGCAGGGCACACCGGCGCCTGCCGGTTCGACCACCCAGGTATCGACTCAAGCGCCCGCGGCAGCCTCGTCCGGCCCTGCCGCCAACTCCCCGCAACCGACGTCACCACAGGAGCCCGATGCCGAGGCCGGCGGGTTTGTTTTCAGGAAAGAGGTTGAAGAAGTGGCGCTGCGTGCGATCGTGGTTGATCAGCAGAATCACTTGATCTCGGGCCTGAATCGCGATGCTTTCAGCATCTACGAGGACGGAAAGCTCCAGCACATGACGTCATTCCATCAGGAGAACGCTCCTCTCGCGCTGGGGATTCTGATTGACAATTCCGGTTCGATGCGCCCGAAACGCCAGAAGGTGAACGAAGCCGTACTTAGTCTAGTTCGCTCCAGCAATCCGGGAGATGAAGTGTTTGTGGTGAATTTCGGGGACCAGTACTATCTCGACCAGGATTTCACCGACGATGTCGGCCAGCTGACGGCGGCTTTGAATAAGGTGGAGACGCGAGGGACGACCGCACTCTACGACGCCATCGTGGCCTCCGCGGCGCATGTGAGGCAAGGCGCAAAAATTCAGAAGCGAGTTCTTCTGGTGGTGACCGACGGCCGGGACAATGCCAGCCAGGACACTCTCGAAGAAACCCTGCGGCAACTGCAACGGGAAAACGCGCCTGTTGTCTACGTAATTGCTTTTGTCGACGAAAACGCGGCCGCGAGTTCAACGATCCGCGCACTACAAGCGATCACCCTGAATAGTGGTGGCGCTGCCT
>Ga0193751_1002800_pt1 | contig 10480 bp, 10 predicted proteins | sample L1c2metaG_FD_143050 | JGI IMG/M metagenome (GOLD analysis project Ga0193751, IMG submission 143050) | Soil microbial communities from a riparian zone of the East river system, Colorado, United States - L1c2 | ecosystem: Environmental > Terrestrial > Soil > Riparian zone | place: USA: East River...
ATGAGCCCTTTCGGCTCCCAGTGCAGAGGGCTGGGGTCCGTCAAGGGGTGATGGGAAGGGAAGTGGAAATGGCTAGGACTTCGCGAATTCAGTGGCGTGCGCTATCCAGACGAACCGTTGTCATTCGAAGCCTCGCGTGCGCTGCAGGAGCTGTAGCATCGCTTGCCCCAGCTAAGGAGGCTTCCGCCAAGATGGCTCAGAAGGCGGTCGAATATCAGGACACACCAAAGGGCGATCAACAGTGCAGCAACTGCTCTCTGTTCCAGGAGCCGAACGCCTGCACGCTGGTCGACGGTGAAATCAGTCCGGCGGGCTGGTGTAAATTCTGGGTCAAAAAGACTGGCTAAGCACGGGCTTTCCGATCCAATAAGCAAAGCGACGCGGTACCCCCGTGGTAACCGCGTCGCCGTGTCCCCGTGCGCCTCAAATTGAGGGCGCATATGAACGATTTATTCTGCAACTCTGAGCACAGGCATTTCAATGAGATGAGCCAACGGACTCACAGAAAAAACTGACCGCCCACAATTCCCGATTGATCTGCGTCAATACAGGACTATTCGAGCGGGCGCATCTATTTGGAGCCCAAGGAAGACAAGCGGTCTTGACCGAACCGATTAGCTCCTAGGCACCTATGCGGCTCAGCGTTCCCACTCTCCCTCGGCCGCTACGCGAGCTGTAACGCTTTTGATTTGCGTCTGCAATTGGAAGCAGCCGATTTCGGTGGCCGCGCAATTTTCACTTCACATTGCGTGTTCCGCGCGACGCAACCTCAGCCGGCGAGGGAGAAGACGAGGATTGACAGTGTAGGGTGGCGGTGCGGGAGCTCAATCCACGCCGGAATTTCAAAAGAAACGATTCGACAGCGATTGAAGTCAATTGACATAGGTCAATGCACTCTGACCCTGAGTGAGGATTTATTAAAAAAGTGCATTGTTTCTTCAACGAAGAGGCACAGATGCATATGCAACCTCGGGAAATGATCAGTGGAATGCGGCGATGGTGGCAGAATTGGGGGCATGCAAATTCCAGCCTCTCCGAGTTGGTGTGCTGCGGAGAATATGAAGCTGAGCGAATGGCTCATGACTTGGGTCTACCTATGTCTGAACTTCGTAAGCTCGCAGAGCATGGTCCTGAAGCAGCTGATCTGCTGACCCGTCGAATGGCTGAGCTAAATCTGGACAGTAATGAGGTGGCCGCGGTTGTACCTAGAACTCTCCAGGACCTTCAGCGGGTCTGTACAATGTGTGAAAGCCACAGGCAGTGCGCGCGAGACCTTAGGCGTGATCCAGCCGACCCTGCATGGGAGGATTATTGTCCGAATGTTGCGGTCTTGAAGATGTTGAATGGATTGCCTTGGATAGCCCGGAGCGAATGGTAGGCCCAAGTGCTGGCGAATGGCGCTGATTGTCATGTCACATGTCCGGTTTGGGTCAAAGTGAGACCTAGCGTCTTATCCGCGACGAGTCCGTTCATCCCTCAGTGTCAGACATTGGACGGTGCTGGTCGCATCTTCTAGTGCGACGTATCAAGAATGGCTCTGATGAGCCACATTTCGCTCTCCCCTGTCTTGGCCGTGCTATTGACACAGATCAATGCACCTCACAGCTACGTGTCAGAATTATTCTTTTCCCCGCCGCCGTGGAAGCGGGGCGACACCTCACTGAGGAACCACAATGGCTCCGTTTAAATCAGCGACAACTATCTTATCGGCAGTGGCATTCGCAGCACTGGTTGCCACTTCCCCGACTGCGGCACAGCCCGTGCCCCAGGGGCAGAGTCCCATGATGCGGCCAGGTTCGAGCGGCCAGATGCCGCAGCAAATGCGTGGCGGCATGATGGAAATGATGGGCCACGGCAGCATGATGGAAATGATGGGGATTGCGGATCACGTTGAGGGCCGCATCGCCTTCCTCAAGACTGAATTAAAAATAACAGACGGCCAGATGCCCCAATGGACCGCCTTCGTGGATGCGCTACGCGCGAATGCCACGCGGATGAGCGAGATGCGAAATACAATGATGCAGGGTGGAATGACGGGCAGCGCTTCAATGAGCGCGCCAGATCACCTTGATCGGATGGAAAAGATGATGACTGCTATGACGGAGGCAGTCAAAACAACGAAGTCTGCCCTGACACCACTTTACGGCGTGCTGACCGATGAGCAAAAGAAGGTGGCAGATCAGCTTATCCACGGGCCAATGGGCATGGGGCGCATGTAGCCAGACCGCACTCAGCGTCTCGCCGTCCACCCGCACTTCCCTACGTTCCCGGTGTGTGGTGATCGTCAGCAAATACTGACGACGAATGAAGGACAAAGGGGACCACTGCTCGACACGTGAATACTGTGATGGCCAGCATGGCGTACTACTTCAGCAAACTTCTGTCGGTTACCTTCGATGAGGCTATTAAGCAAACGACCGCGGCCCTTAAGCGCGAGGGGTTCGGCATCATCACCGAGATCGATGTGCAGGAGACGCTTAAAAAAAAGATCAACGTCGACTTTCGGCCTTACCGTATCCTGGGAGCGTGCAACCCGGCGCTTGCTCATGAAGCGTTGAAGCTCGAAGACAAGGTGGGAACTATGCTTCCTTGCAACGTGGTCGTACAGGCCGCTTCACCTGGCCAAGTCGAGGTCGCGGCTATTGATCCCATCGCCTCGATGAGCGTCATCGAGAATCCCGCTTTGTTGGAAAAGGCACGCGACGTGCGCGCAAGACTGGAGAGAGTGATCAACTCGCTCTGATACTCTAGACAGCCCAATCTCATGTCTCTTGCGCGGTTACAGCGGAGCGGTTTAGTGCAATTCTGTTTTGCGACGCGAAAGGATTTTGCGACGCTGACCATCGAGTTTCATCAATGCTGTGACTTCTGGATTAGGTCAAAGTCGGTCCTCCAACGATGTCCGCGGCACGTCTGCTTTGCAGCCATTAGCGACCAAACAGCAGACATTCCGGAAGGTCGGTTCAGGGCCAGACTCGGACATTCTGCACTGCAAAAGAATTGCTGAAATCCTTATCGGTTTGGGTTTCGTTCTTACTTCATCGCATTGGGCACCAATCGCCCATCTGCGTGTTGCTAACGCCGCGCGCCAGAGAGGATCGCGGCTTTCTTCTCATCGTATTCCGGCTTCTGGATTTCGCCTTTGGCAAAGCGCTCATTGAGGATCTGCAGCGCCGAATGGGTCGGGTCACCCCAATCGTGGGACATCGGGCCCCAGTGATGCCGCGCGCCCATGCAACCGCGGGCGAAGAAGAAAATGACCACGAAGAAGAGAACCAGAAACAGGAGCATCATTGGAAACATTCCCCAAAACGGCCAGCCACTGTCATAGCCATAGCCCCACATATGCCACGGACCAGGCCCGTAATAATTCGGCGGCGGAGTCGTTGGTTGCTGCTGTGTCTGGGCGAGCGCTTGCAGCGGCGCGACCAGCACGCTGAAAGCCAGTAACCGAATCGAGAGGTTTGTCCTCATGACCAGGTTCCTCCAATGCTAGAACGAGCTAGATTGAGCCTAAATGCGGCGACGAATCTCGCGTTGATATACGTCAATTACCAACGTGCCACGGCGCAGGTAGGGTGGCAGGGCACATCACACGACGCCTCGACATCCATGATGATGCGGGATTTCACGTCGACTAGATAATTGTCGGCATAATCAAAGAACGCAGGGCCGCGCTGGGCTCCCGTCCATTGCCAGGCTACGCTCGATGTCGTGGCCAAGGCCCTGAACCGATTTGGAGACTTATACCAGGTTCCGCGATTTCAAGGCGTTCCACATCGAGTAGGCCAAAGGCTTCAAGGCCAATCTTCCGGAGCAAATGAGCGCTCGGGCCCAGGATCGCCTTAGCAAGGCTTGGAGGCTCTAAGTCGTATCCGGCGGCCTACGTGTCAGAATTTTACGGCCCGTGAACATGGCCGACGTGATGCTGCCGCCCTCATGTAGTTCGGTGAGCACAACCGCGATCAGGTGGAGCACGATGACGACCACCAAACCATAGAATGCAAATTCATGCACCGTCACGAAAGGTTGGCGGAGGGCACGCATCGCTTGGTATGACGCTTTATCGATCAGATCAGAGGCACCGGGATAAACCGCGGTCGGATCAACTCCCGGAGCAACGACCCACTGCGCAAACCAATGACCGAAAGGCGGCCAGAACAGATCGGTTCCGGCAATGACAAGGCCAGTCGCCAACTGGATGACCAGGAGCAAGAACAGCAAGGACACCCCAATGCGCGCCAACGGATTGTGTCCGACATATTGCTGCGGCTCGCCCGACAAAAACGAGGCGGTATAGGCGCGCAATGCTGTCAAATAGCCGGAACCGCCTGGCAGGATGCCTCGCCACCGCGTGTATCGGTTGCCGAAGAAGGCCCAAACGAAGCGCCAGACGAGATTCGTCGCCATAACGTAGCCAAACGACACGTGAATGCGTTTCAAAAGAATTTTGCCGCTAGCCGAGAGCCCGAGTGCGTCATCATTTAAGACGGCGAGTCCGGTGGCGATGAGTCCTATAACAGCAAGGGCATTGATCCAGTGGAACCAACGCGTTGGTGCATCCCAAGCGAAGTATTCCTGGTACTTTGGAACTGTCATCTGTCGAACTCCGGTCACGCGAGAATAAAGCCTATTTAACCTCCTCGCGCATTGACCCGGATCAATGAGCGTAATGAGGGTCGATGCGTCGCCGGGGTGGTTGCAGCGCGCCACCTAACATTTAGCGACACATTACCCCTCCTCGCGTGTACTCCTTTATGTGGAAGGCAGGGCTGGGAACCCTCTTCAGAATAGTTGCTGACTTAACTATTGGCTTCTTCAGGGCTTTTCCAACCATTTGAGACGGCGTTCAGCTAACAGAGCCTGCCAATCAATTCTTGTGAAGGCGTAAATCACCGGTATCAACAGAAGTTGCGAGAGCAGAAAGTAGACTAGAAAATAGGGTGCAGTCTCAAACCAATCCCAGTCCAGCCAATCACCAACTGTAGAGGCCGTTCTCGTCCAAAACGCGTAACTCACGAATCGTCCAACAAAGAAGGGAATGGCCAAGAACGCAATTGGTAGTGAGGTCAATCCATACGCAATAAACAGATAATTTGATGGCAGTGGGCTGAGCGAATAGCCTAAGAATGTACCAATCGTCATTGCTCGCTGATTCTCGATTGCAGTCTTAATTGCATCGACGTTACGCCGCGATTGCTCTGTCAGCAATCTCTGCCGCACGATTTGTCGTGACAACTTGGCCAAAACGATGCGGCCGCAGGTCGCCGCCACCGCTGCGGCAGAGGCGAGCAATAATACGTCAATGTTCGGAAGGGCGAGGCCGATGAATGACATCGTTGTCCAGGTTGGCGGAGCAAATGCCGGCAGCAAATTAAGCACAAACACGACAATGAACAGTACCGTCATCATGTAGGCCAGACTGTTGATCTCGGTCATATGCGTGGCCGCGGCGTGTTAAATTGGAGAATTGATCCAAATCAATGAGCCTTTGCATGTAAAGGTGGAATTTATGGCGATAATTCTGGGAGTTCTACATGGCGCGGTGGCTAACTGTATTGCCGTTAGTGTTGCTCGTAGCACAGGTTAGCTCAGCATCCAGTTCCGCGGAGGGGCGAAAGACGTCGGCCGAATCCGTAATCCTGATACCCGGCGCTTTGAGTAGGATAGAGGCGTACGGGCCAATGGGCTCCTGGCGACTCTGTTCGCCGCAATCCGTCGGCCTCACTGAGTGGCGCTCCAGCTATTTGGAGCACCTGATCAGGCCGAGCAAATCCCAAATGGAAATGCTCGGTAAATTGCAAACTGCATCGGCTGCGGCAAAGAAAATCATTGCGTCTTCCTGCGCTAAGGAAACAGTATCGACCGGACCAATTCATTTCGCTGAGATGCAGAAGCGCTTGGCTGGGCTGCTCGAGTCAATCAAAGTCCTTCGCGAGCCATACGAAACTTTTTACGCATCACTCGATAGCCGGCAAAAAGCACTGCTAGACGGCTTGGGACCGACCCGCCGCGGGTGGGCGTGGTGAACAATTTAGCCCCCTGGGGAAAGCTCTTAGCATGACCCTCGCCGCAATCATGGTAACCGTGGATTCCGATCCAGCCAGTAAAGCCCGGATCAGTCTGGCCGCCGATCTGGCGAGGCGGTTCGGAAGTCTTCTGATCGGCGTTGCCGGCTGGCCGCTACTCAAGCGGCCCGGAGAAAAGATATCAGACAATGACCTCGCGGAACGGGCCTCAAAGGAACTCCAGAGTCTAGGAGAAAGGTTTCGTAAAATCGCAGAGGAGATCGCTGTGCGGGTCGAGTGGCGCTCCTCAATGGATTTTCCGAGAGAGGTGATTCCAAAGGAGGCACGCGCTGCCGACCTGCTTGTTATCGGCCAAAGTATGCTACCCGGCGATGTCGTTCACAGTTACGACCCAGGAACGATCATTTTGGCAGCCGGCAGCCCAGTTTTGGTGGTGCCGCCTGGAATAGATCGCCTCGAATTTTCACGTGTCCTGGTCGCGTGGAAGGATACCCGCGCTGCCGTTTTTGAAATTAGCCGACGAGGTCAGCATTGCAGTGGCAAAGACGCCAGGGGCCGAAGATGCAGATGCGCAGATTGCAGACGTGGCAAAATATCTTGACCGACACGACGTCCACGTTGCCCAACAGATTGCCACTGTCGCCAGCGAGGATGAGGAAGTTCGTCTCCTCGATTTGGCGAGACAACACCGCGTCAACTTGATTGTGGCTGGGGCCTACGGTCGTACGCGGTTAAGTGAATGGATTTTCGGCGGTGTCACTCGTCATCTCCTGTTGAACAGCCCTGTTCCTTGCCTGCTTTCTAACTAAACGTCACGGCAGGAGAGCCGAAGGTGTAAGGATTTTTATTTGGGCTGGATGGTCACCGGAATTGTGGCGAGTGTGCCCAGAATTTGACAGCGCCGGCGGATCGGTACCCATTCATAGAGAAAAATCTCCAAAGGACGCCACATCGCGACCCATCCAATGATCAACATCCCTTCGCCGAAAATGTCAAAAGCTGCACTATGCCCAAGCGAAAACACCAGTTCTCGTAATGCCACACAGCAGAACAGGAATCCTAAACCGATCGCCAGCGCGATACGGCCGTCGCGGAATAGCAGACGTAACCTTCGGCGTTCGTGCGCTTCGCGATAGGCGAAATAATTGTGAATCGCTTCGCTCAGATCGGGAGCGCCAGGCTCTGGGACCTGATCCAGCGGCAGATGGATCACAAGGGCGGACGGGTGATGGTGCGAAATCTCCTCGGCCGATCCGATGATGTATTCCTCCGCCTCTTTGTCTAAGTCACGCTCGTGAAATGGAGACGGATCAAGCGAGTTGAACAGCTGCGGCAGCCGGTTGAGGTTGATCTCTATCGCTGCCTTTGCGTTTGACGTTTTTTGATTCTTCGGCTCAGCCACAGCAAACGTCCATTTGATGATGACGAGACCAACACCCCTAAGAGGAGCGGCTTAAGGTGTCGGAATGTTGTCGATCAACAGGCGCAGTGTATGGCCGGCCGCATAGGCCAGCGCCGCTGCGCTCATTCCAAGAAACACAGTGTCGAGCCCAGACCGCCACCAAGCAGTCACCGAGTAGCGACTTTTGACTGCCCCGATGGCAAAGCACGCGCATGCCGTCGCGATAACGCACACACTGAGTTTAGTTGGCGCCATCCGGTGTCGCTTTTAATCGCACGCACACCAGATAACTAACATTGATTTCGATCAAATCAGCTTGCCGGATTTAGCGCTAAACAACGTTGGGCGAAAGCGCGAAGCCACTTAGCGTTGCGGGCGATCATGGTCTATCCCCTTGAGAGTGCTTTGGATGTTGGAGCTACTAACTGAAAGGATATTTCGACGAGCATTGATAGCGATCGCTCTAACCGGTCTCTTTTTTGGAGCCGCGGCCTGGGCGAATGGGCGGAATGATGTAGCAAATTGGTGTTGGGCCGCCGGCACATTTCCAGTGGTTATGGGTCTGCTGATTTCTATGATCCGCGACTTTTTGGCGGGTCGCATGGGGGTGGATTCGGTCGCCTTCGTGTCAATGTCGGGCGCGCTCGTGCTCGGTCAGAATTTGGCGGGCATCGTCATCGCCATCATGTACGCAGGCGGTAATCTGCTTGAAGATTTTGCGGTCGCACGAGCTGAGCGTGACCTCAGGTCGTTAATTGATCGAGCACCGAGAATAGCCCATCGTCGCGCCGAATTGACCATTGAAGACGTACCGATTGAGCAGGTCGCAGTTGGTGATGACATTCTTGTTCGCGCTGGCGAAGTCGTTCCTGTTGATGGGCTCATCACCAGCCAACTAGCGATGATCGATGAGGCGGCACTGACCGGGGAGCCGATCCCGGTTTGTCGTCAGGCTGGTGAGCTGGCGCGGAGTGGTTCCCTCAACGCGGGAGATACATTCGAAATCCGCGCCTCCGCCGCCGCAAGCGAAAGTACCTATGCAGGCATTGTCCGCATGGTAAGTGCGGCGCAGACCGCAAAGTCGCCTTTCATCCGCTTGGCAGACCGTTATGCGCTGCTGCTCTTGCCAATCACGCTTGCGATCGCGGGTGGTGCCTGGTTCTTCTCCGGCGATCCCATCCGCGGACTGGCCGTGCTGGTCGCAGCGACGCCATGTCCACTAATTCTGGCGGCGCCGGTCGCCTTCATCGCCGGGGTCGCGCAAGCTGCAAAACGCGGAATACTCATTAAGGGCAGCGGGCCGCTCGAAGCCCTTGCGGGCACTCACACGGTGATGTTCGACAAGACCGGTACGCTAACAGTCGGCGGCGCACGGCTCGTTGCAATCGAAGTTGCTCCAGGCCGAAGCGCTGACGAAGTTCTGCGGATTGCAGGTTCGTTGGAACAAGCCTCACATCATGTTGTCGCTGCAGCGATCGTTGAAGCGGCCTTGGGGAAGGGACTCAAGCTGACTATTCCATCGGAAGTACGGGAGACCATGGGCTCCGGTTTGGAGGGTGTGATTGATGCACAGACTGTTCGAGTAGGCTCGTATCAAATGGTCCATGGGGCTCGCATGCCGGAAACCTGGGCGGTGCGGGCGCTGAGACGTGCGGCGTGGCGTTCGGCGCTGAGCGTGTTCGTTGCCTTAGATGGGCGCACAATCGGGGCAATATTGCTCGCTGACGAGCTACGGCGCGAGACGCCGCGCGCCGTACAAACTCTGCGAGCGGCCGGAGTAGCGCGGATCGTGATGGTGACCGGCGATCGAGCAGACGCCGCTGAGACGATCGGCGCCGCTCTTGATCTCGATGCGGTTCTTGCTGAAAGGGAACCAGCCGACAAGGTCGATGCCGTGGCGACCGAGCAGCGCCAAAACCCTACCGTGATGGTCGGTGACGGCATCAATGACGCGCCTGCGTTGGCGGCGGCCAACGTCGGTATCGCCATGGGGGCCCGTGGCGCTAGTGCTTCGTCGGAAGCAGCCGATGTCGTAATACTCGTCGATCGCCTCGATCGAGTTTCCGATGCCGTTGCCATCGCACGGCGTACCCGCGGCATCGCGTTGCAGAGCATACTTTGCGGAATGGCCCTTTCCGGATTGGCAATGTGCTTTGCCGCCGCCGGTCTGCTGCCGCCAATCGCAGGCGCTTTGACACAAGAGGCCATCGATGTTGCGGTGATCCTCAATGCGTTGCGCGCGTTGGCTTCCGGCCACAAGTTTGGTCATCAAAAAATGCCAGCAGCGGCAGCTACAACGCTGCGTCAGGACCATAAGCGAATGGAACCGACGCTCGACCGGCTGAGAGAAATTGCCGACGGGCTTGATGCCGCTGAGGGAGCGGGAGCGGTAACACTGATTTCGGAAGCTGACGATATCGTTTTGCGCCACATCGTCGAACATGAGCGCGACGATGAAAGGGCCGTGTATCCGCGTGTCGCTAAATTTTTGGGGGATCGCCACGGGTTAGGAGCAATGAGCCGAGCGCACCGTGAGATTATACATATGGCACGGCTTCTGCGACGGCTCGCCGAGGGCCTCACTGCTCAAGATACGGACCATTATCTGATCAGGGACGCTCAGCGTGTCATTGAAGGGATTGAAGCGCTCGTGCGTATCCATAATGCCCAGGAGGAAGACATCTACGAGCAAGCCATTGGAGCGTAGCGGCGAGCACGAAAGTCAGAAATTTCCCGAACGTGTCAGGCGATTCTCGTCGGGCCCAGATGAGCTCATGAACTGCCCCGGCAGCGATCAAAGATGGCAAGGGGCACCCAAGACGAGGGGAACACCCTGTCTCCGAACATTCAAACCTCAACGATGAACGAACCTTTCGCAATGCGTCAATTGACGGTGGCGAATGTCCGGTTTGGGTCATTCGCTACCGATGCGCTTGGTGCCCCGCTTGGCACGATGTCCGGAGTACCCCGAAAGCCGACATGAGGTTCCAGCGCAATATCTGTCGTGATGGGCCAACAGATGGGGTAATCGGCCGGCGAGCTTGTGGAC
>Ga0193751_1002801_pt1 | contig 10479 bp, 10 predicted proteins | sample L1c2metaG_FD_143050 | JGI IMG/M metagenome (GOLD analysis project Ga0193751, IMG submission 143050) | Soil microbial communities from a riparian zone of the East river system, Colorado, United States - L1c2 | ecosystem: Environmental > Terrestrial > Soil > Riparian zone | place: USA: East River...
GTTCTCGAGCTGTCGCGCGAATTCGTGAATTGCGCCGGATGACACCAGCCCCCGGGCCTCGAGCCAGCGGGCAAGGGCGACGCACAAGGCCGCCGACGCGCCCAGACCGGCGCCACAAGGCAGGCGGTTGACGATGAGCAGCACGCCGTTCAATGCCGAGCGGCCGACGTCGAGCAATTCCAGTGCGCGCTCGAGGGCGCTCTGCGCGCACGCGTGGAGGATGTCGTGCTGCAAGCCCCTGGTCTGGACTCTCAGATCTCCGCCACTCGGCGAATGGCGCAGCTCGAGGCCGCACGCCTTCAGCGGAAACGCGAGCGCGCGCGAACCGCGAAGCACCGCGTGCTCTCCCGCGAGGATCCATTTGCCGAACGTTTGCGTGTAAAAGTCGCTCACGCTACTGCAGACGATATGACGGGATGCGATCGCGAATACCGCTCATGCAACGTCGAGAGCAGCGCACGCTGGTCCGGGCGAAAGAGGAGATGGACGTTCGGGCCCGCGTCCATGGTCACGATCGGCCCGTCGCGTTGCCTTGCCCAAAGGTCCGCGCAGTCCTGAACGACGCGGTCGGAGTCAGGTGTCCGGTACCGGAACGGCGGATCGCCGGTGTGGAAGAGCTCGTGCATGTCCTCGAATTCCTCGTAACATATTTCGTACGCGGATCGCCAGTCGGAACTCTCGAGCGCCGGCAAAAGCTGTTCCATGCGCATCCGTGCCCGGTCCACGCGGCCGAAAAAGTGCGGGCTCTTGGTGACCCGCAGATGCGCGTCCGACGAGCTGACCTTCTTGCGGCCGCCGTCGACGATCACCACCATGTGCATCAGGTGTCCTACGTGAAAATCCAACGCGTGGATGCTATCACCATCCCACACGCACCATGGCTCGAAAAACGAGCGGCAGCTCGATCCGGAGGCGGTTCGACTTAAACGTGCCAGCTGAGTGGAGGTTTCATCGCGGCGCAGGAATGCCGCGACCGCCCTGGTGGCCGCGCAAAAGCTGGACGCCGAGCTTGCGATGCCTGCGTCCGCGGGAAAATTGTTCGCCGAGCGGACGAGCACGCTCTGCCGGTAGCCCCAGAGATCGCACAGCTTTCTGACGTAATCCAGGAAGCGGCCCTCGCCTTCGCGACTGAGTCGCATTGGCATGGTTGCGGCCCGAGGAAGAATTTCCCAGCGATCGGGGCCGGTCAGAGCTGCCGACACGGCGACCGTCGATTTCAGGTGTGGCAAGGTGTAGGAAAGCGATGGGTTGAAAGCAACGTTGCCGTCCGGATCGCGCTTGCCCATGTATTTGATCAACGCGATATTGGAAAATCCGATCGCCTCGGCGGCGACCATCTCCCGTGCGCTCATTCCGACGGCGCGCTCTTTTCTAGTCAATCGTGAGTCCACCGGAAAGCTGGGCACGACCGACCGGCGCCGCAATTTCGCGTGCGATCGTCGCCGCGATTGCCTTTGCCGAGTCCGACCGGACGATCGCCACAACGACGTCAGCGCCGAGCGCGCCGCAGCCCTTGCGGGCCAGCACACCGGGCAACGCGTCCAGGCGTTGCAGTATCGCGCCGGTGTCGGGATGGACCAGTGCCTGCCGCTCGAGCTCATCGGCGTATCCGCACATGGCGCCGACAAATCGAGCCGAGTCGCGGCTCGCCAAAGCTGCGCAAGCGCTATTCGCGTGCGCCGAAAAACCAGTGACGTCGACACGTCCCAGGTCCCGAAGATGCTCGTGGGTCGCCACTTTGTTCCCCGTCGGCACGAAGAAGAACTCCAGATCATCGAACGGCCACCCGTGTTTCCGGATGGCGCGGTCTGCTTTGGCGAACTCGACGATCCCGCCTTCGATCTGAGCGATGATATCCGCACCGGAGGGCGGATAACCGTGGCCGTCCCAGGCGAGGTCGACGTAGACCGAGAGGAGGCGTTCGATATCGATCCCGGGCACCCGCCCGTGAGCGCTATTTTCGCGGATGCGTTCGAGGGCCGCATAGCACATCAGAAACTGCGCGGCGGAGGCGCCCCAGCCACCCGCGCCGCCATGGGGATCGAAGAATTCGACGTCGAATCTGCCGAAAATTCCGATGTGCGCGGTGATCAGTCGGCCCGCCGCGGATGTCGGCTCGATTCCCCGTACCGCGCCTGAGCCCGGGAGCACCCGCAGCTCGAACCGTGGCAGCGTTGCAGCTAGGAGTGTCCGGCCGCCCTCGAGCGCGAGATACTCGCCAAGAAAGAAGCTCTTGCTCGGGACGCTCAGGCGCAGGACGTCGCCGGCGTCAAGCACCCGGTGCCGCGCTCCTCATCTCCTGAAGCAGCTCGACCGCGTTGCTGTGCGAAATTCTTTTGCGGATGCGCAGGATCTCTTCGAGTCGGCGCTGCAGAGCGGGAACTTCCTCCAGACGTGCTCCGGCGCCGAGCGAAAGATTGCGCGCATGGAGCTTCATATGGCCCTCGATGATGCCCACCGTGGTCAGCGCGCGCAGCGCACCGAGGTTCTGGACCAGGCCGACCGCGGCGGCTACGCGCGAGAGTTCGTTGGCCGACGCGACACCCAGCATGCGCAGGCACATCGACGCGGTGGGATGAAGCTTGGTGACCCCGCCCACGGTGCCCACGACGAGCGGCGCTTCCAGCTTGCCGACGAGATGCCGTCCATCGACCCGCCACCGCGTGATGCTGCGATAGCGGCCGTCGCGCGCCGCGTAGGCGTGCACGCCTGCCTCGACGGCGCGCCAATCGTTGCCGGTGGCGACGACGACGGCGTCTATTCCGTTCAGCACGCCCTTGTTGCTGGTTGCCGCGCGATAAGGGTCTTCTTCGCCGAAGAACGACGCCTCCTGGATCCGCTCGGCCAGGTCACCGTCGATGTCGGTCAGTCGTACTTCGGCAAACGTGAGCTTGGTGTCGACCAGGTTCGACAGAATGCACATCGTGACGCTTTCGCCGGTGCACTCTTCGATATGGGGCCGCAGGAATTCGCATACCTGGTTGACGATATTCGCGCCCATCGCATCACGCGGATCGAGCAGGACGTGGCATCGTGCCGCCGTCGGGACGCCTGACCGCCCGTATCTCGAGACCGTTGACCCCGCCGCCGCGGCGCACGAGGCTCGCGGCCGGCTCCTGGTTGGCGATCGCGATCAGGTGCCCCTTCTGTGCGGACAGCCGCGATTGAAAACGGGCCCAGTTGCCCACGTTGGCGCATTGGACCTGCCCGATGATGTGCGCGCCGCGTACTTCGGTCGTGATACTCCCGCAATCGCGCACCCAGCGCGCGGTCTTGCTCGCGGCGGCGATGATCGATGTTTCCTCCACCGCCATCGGTATTGCGTAATCCCTGCCGTCGATACGAAAGTTGGTGGCAATGCCGAGCGGCATCTCCAGATAGCCGATTGCATTCTCGATGAAGCTATCGGCGAACGACATATCCTTCAGGCCGCCGCTGCGCAAATACGCGATGTCATCGACCTCGAGCGCGCCCATGTCAAGGAGTGCCTTCAACCGCTCGTCGCGTCCGAGTTTGGAAAAACCGGTAAACGCCGCCGCTAGATTTTTTGTCTGCATTTCCACACATTTCCTGTTGAGAGCTGTTTGAGATTGGCGCAACCCGTGCAAAACATCGCGATCCTGAGCTCGAATTCGATCTGGTCGGCAAGGAGATCCAGCGCGGCGACGGGATCGTCTGCGTGATCCGTCAGCGCGGCGAGCCATGGCTTGGCCACCCCTATCATCCGGGCTCCCATCGCGAGCGCCTTGGCAGCATCGAGGCCATTTCGAATGCCGCCCGAGGCCCATATCTGGTAGCCGACGCTTGCCTGCCTGGCGTATAGAAGCGAATCGCAGGTGGAGATACCCCAATCGGAAAACGTTCTCGCCGCCTGTGCGGAACGCGAGTTATGGTGAGACCGCCTGCCTTCGATGCGGCCCCAGTGGGTTCCACCGTATCCGCCGACGTCGACCGCGAAAATGCCTGTTCCGTCGAGCCGCTTCAGCGTCGGCAGCGACAGTCCGCACCCGACCTCCTTGACGATCACCGGCACCTCGAGGCTGCGGCAGACGATTTCGAGTTTTTTCAATCCACCGCGGAATCGAGGCGTGCCTTCGGGCTGGAGCACTTCTTGCAGACTGTTGAGATGCACGAAGAGGCCAAGCGCATCGATGCTGTCGACCAGCCTTCGAATGTCGTCCGTGGAATTCTCGATGAGTTGCGCAAGGCCGAGATTTCCGAGCAGGAGCGCGGCAGGAAACTCTCCGCGCAGGCGCTTCCATTCCTGCGCGGCGTAGTCGTCGGTCAGCTGTCTGCGCTGGGAACCGACGCCCATCAAAATATTTCTGCGTGAGCTGAACTCCGCCAGGACCCGGTTGACGGCATAGCTGCGATCATGCCCCGCGGTCATCGAGCTCACGAACAAAGGCGAGCTCAAAAGGTGCTCGCCAAATCGCGTCGCGATCTCTACATCGTCGAAATCGAGATCCGGAAGCGCCTCGTGCAAGAGCTCTATGGCATCGAGCCCGTTGTCCTTGACCTGAACCGATTCGTCCAGCGCGAGGCGCAGATGATCCTTCTTGCGGGACTCGAATTGCGACGCCGGTTCCGTCGAAAGGGATTCCTTATGGATCGTCAAGGGAGTATGGGGGCCGGTTTGATGGCTGTCGCCGAAGTGCTGGGCGACAGGATAGTCATTTATCGCACGCGCGAGAGGAAGCAGAGGCGACGGCTGACGCCCTATAGGATACCAATCGATTGTGTCGGAATTATGGCATTTTTGTGACAGAGAAGGGCCCGCCTGGCGCGCGGCAGGAAAGGATGGCCGGACAAGCCGATGCTATCAACCAGAAACGCGTTGTCATCGGTCTGTCACACTGGATCGCGACAATACCGCCATCCCAATAACAAGGCTTCCGATGGATAGGAAACATTTTTTCACGATACTGCTGAGCGCGACGGCGTTCGGCTTGGCGATGCCCGCAGCCGCGATCGACATCACCGGCGCGGGCGCGACCTTTCCGTATCCGATTTACGCCAAATGGGCCGACGCCTATAAGCAGAAGACCGGTGTCGGGCTCAACTACCAATCGATCGGCTCGGGCGGCGGCATTGCCCAGATCAAGGCCAAAACCGTGGACTTTGGCGCCTCCGACATGCCGCTGAAACCCGACGATCTGCAGCAGTCAGGCCTGATGCAGTTTCCGGCGATCATCGGCGGCGTGGTTCCGGTCGTCAATCTCGAGGGCATCGCTCCCGGTCAGCTCAAATTTACCGGGCCGGTTCTGGCCGACATCTTCCTCGGCAAGATCAAGAACTGGAACGACAAGGCCATTGTCGACCTGAATCCAGGACTCAAGCTGCCTGCCGACCCGATCACCGTGGTGCGCCGCTCCGACGGCTCGGGCACGACCTTCATCTGGACCGATTACCTCTCCAAGGTCAGCCCCGAATGGAAAGAGAAGGTCGGCGCCAGCACCGCAGTCGCCTGGCCGGAAGGCGTGGGCGGCAAAGGCAATGAAGGCGTCGCGGCGTACGTGCAGCGGATCAAGGGATCGATCGGCTACGTCGAGTACGCCTATGCCAAGAAAAACAAGATGAGCTACGCGTCGGTGAGAAACAAGGAAGGCCAATTTGTGCAGCCGGACGACGAGACCTTCCAGGCCGCTGCCGCGTACGCCGACTGGAAGAATGCGCCGGGCTTTTATCAGATTCTTACCGACCAGCCCGGAAAGACAAGCTGGCCGATCACCGGCGCGAGCTTCATCCTGATGCACCAGAAACAGGAAAAGCCGCAGAACGCCGCCGAAGTACTGAAATTCTTCGACTGGGCGCTGAAGAGCGGTCAGAAGATGGCAACCGAGCTCGATTACGTGCCGATGCCCGACAGCGTAACCAAGGTCATCGCCGACGCGTGGCGCACCCAGCTCAAGGACGGTTCCGGCAAGCCAGTCTGGAACTAGTGGAGGCTGCAGCAGGCCTCGCGGCGCGCGAGCGCCCGCACGCAACTCGGAGGATCCCGGCCGCGAACCCGCGGCCGGCGCATTTCCAGGCAGGGGAAGTATCATGACGGGCACTTCCGCTTCGATGGCACTGTCTGGCCCGATGGATCTACGCGTGGAATCGCGCGGGCAGCGCGAGCCGAATCCGCCCGCCCCGCGGCAGGCCGCGGCGCCGTGGCAGGACTGGGCATTCGAGCACACGACCATGCTGTCCGCGGTACTTGTGCTGTCGATGCTGCTCGCCATCATCGGCGCGCTGTCGTACGCGGCGCTGCCGGCGCTGGAAAAGTTCGGCCTCGGGTTCTTTTTCACCAATGTCTGGAACCCGGTCAAAAGCGAATTCGGGGCGCTCGCCCCGATTTACGGAACGCTGGTCACCTCGGCCATCGCCTTGCTGATCGGCGTCCCCGTCAGCTTCGGCATCGCGCTTTTCCTCACCGAAATGTGCCCGCCGATCCTCAAGCGCCCCTTGGGCACGGCGGTCGAGCTCCTCGCGGCGATTCCCTCGATCATTTACGGCATGTGGGGCCTGTTCGTGTTCGCGCCGCTGTTCGGCGACTATGTGCAGCCGCTGCTGCAGAAAATCTTCGGCAACCTCTGGATACTGGGCCCGTTGTTCAAGGGGGCTCCGAACGGCATCGGCATGCTGTCCGCGGGCATCATTCTGTCGGTGATGGTGATCCCCTTTATTTCGTCGGTGATGCGCGACGTGTTCGAGATCGTCCCGCCGGTGCTCAAGGAGTCCGCGTACGGCATCGGGTGCACGACCTGGGAAGTGGTGCGCAATGTGGTGCTTCCCTACACCAAGGTCGGCGTCATCGGAGGAATCATGCTGGGCTTGGGCCGCGCCCTCGGCGAAACCATGGCGGTGACCTTCATCATCGGCAATGCCTACCGCATCAGCAGCTCGCTCTACGAGCCCGGCAACTCCATCGCTTCGGCGCTTGCGAACGAATTCAACGAGGCAGCGGACCCGATACACCGCGCGTCGCTGATCACGCTGGGACTGGTGTTGTTCGTGCTGACCTTGATCGTGCTTGCCTTGTCGCGCCTGCTCATCGCGCAGCTGGCCAAGGGAGAGGGGCGTCGGACATGACGACCGCAGGCTTCGAGCGGGAAACGTCCGGGCGGTACCGCAAGCGCCTGTTCGTCAACCGCTTCAACCTCGTCATGTCGCTTGCGACGATGGCGTTCGGCATGGCGTTCCTGCTGTGGATCTTAAGCGTGCTCTTTGCCAATGGATTCGCTGCCCTTGCGCCGACGCTTTTTACCCAGATGACGCCGCCGCCCGGTTCTGCGGGAGGCTTGCTCAACGCCATCTTCGGCAGCGTCGTCATTGTCGGCGTCGCCACGTTTGTCAGCACGCCCATCGGAATCCTGGCAGGGATCTATCTGGCCGAATTCGGCAAGGATGGCTGGCTCGCCAGCGTTACGCGATTCATCAACGATATCCTGCTGTCGGCGCCATCGATCGTGATCGGTCTGTTCGTGTACACGGTTTACGTCGCGCAGGTGGGCCATTTCTCCGGCTGGGCCGGCTCGGCGGCGCTGGCGCTGATCGCCATTCCGGTCGTCGTGCGAACGACCGAGAACATGCTGCACCTGGTTCCGAGCAGCCTGCGCGAGGCGGCGGTCGCGCTGGGAGCGCCGATGTGGAAGGTGATCCTGATGGTTACGCTTAAGGCAGTGCGCGGCGGCGTGATCACCGGCGTATTGCTGGCGGTGGCGCGGATGTCAGGCGAGACCGCGCCGTTGTTGTTCACCGCGCTCAATAATCAGTTCTGGAGCGTGAACATGGATCAGCCCATGGCCAACCTGCCGGTGGTGATTTTCCAGTTCGCGATGAGCCCGTTCGAAGACTGGAAGACACTGGCCTGGGCCGGCGCGCTGCTGATCACGCTTGCGGTGCTGGCGATCAATATTCTGGCGCGCACCTTCTTCCGCCAGTCGGCCGTCAGATGATAGCCGTGGATCTCCGTTGGGAGGCGCAATGAATTTCGAAGCGGTTGCGACAAGACCGGAAAAGCACGACGCACTGCTGCCGCCGGCGCCGCCCAAGATGTCCATCAAGGGACTCGATTTCTTCTACGGCAAGTTCCAGGGGCTGAAGGACATCAACCTGGACATCGCCGAGCGGCGCGTGACCGCGTTCATCGGCCCGTCGGGATGCGGCAAGTCGACGCTGCTGCGGACCTTGAACCGGATGTATTCGCTCTACCCCGGGCAGCGGGCGATCGGCGAGATCATGTTCAACGGCGCCAACATCCTCGACCCGGGAACCGATCTCAACATGCTGCGGGCGCGGGTGGGCATGGTATTTCAGAAGCCGACGCCGTTCCCGATGTCGATCTATGACAACATCGCGTTTGGCGTGAGACTGTACGAATCCCTGAGCCAGCGGCAGATGGATGAGCGCGTCGAATGGGCGCTGATCAAGGCGGCGATGTGGCAGGAAGCGAAGGACAAGCTCAAGCAGAGCGGCATGGCGCTCTCCGGCGGCCAGCAGCAGCGTCTGTGCATCGCCCGCGCGGTGGCGGTGAAGCCGGAGGTGTTGCTGCTCGACGAGCCGACGTCGGCGCTGGATCCGATCTCGACCGCAAAGATCGAGGAGCTGATCAGCGAGCTCAAGGCCGACTACACCATCGCGATCGTCACCCACAATATGCAGCAGGCGGCGCGGGTCTCCGATTTCACGGCTTACATGTACCTGGGAGAGCTGATCGAATTCAGCGCCACCGACGAGATCTTCATCAAGCCCAGACGCAAGGAAACCGAGGATTACATCACCGGCCGCTTCGGCTGAATTGCGCCTCGGGGTCACGAAGGAGCCAAGCTTGAACGAACACACTTCCAAGCAGTTCGATATCGAGATGGAGGGCATACGCTCGGGCGTGCTGTCGATGGGCGGCCTGGTCGAGACGCAGATCGCGCGCGCCATCGCGGCGCTCAAGTCGTCCGACGTCGACCTGATCGACGCCGTCGCGACCGACGAGCTGGCGATCAATCAGATGCAGGTCGATCTCGATCAGCAATGCAGCCAGATCATCGCCAGGAGGCAACCCGCGGCGATCGACTTGAGAATGGTGCTGACGGTGGTCAAGGTCGTCAACGAGCTGGAGCGCATCGGCGACGAAATCAAGAAAATCGCCTACAAGGCGCAACAGATGCAGCGCCCCGAACGGCTGTCCAACGTGCGCTTCCACGAGATTACCCGCGCCGCCGAGCTTGCCGAGGACAACCTGCGGCTCGCGCTGGACGCCTTCGCCCGGCTCGACGTCAAAGCCGCAGCGCAGGTGATCAGCGACGACGAGGCGATCGACGCGGCGTTCCTGGCGATTCTGCGTCAATTGATCAGCTACATGATGGAAGATCCACGCACGATCACGCCGGCGCTGGAGATCGTCTTCATCGCCAAATCGATCGAGCGCATCGGCGACCATGCCAAGAACATCGCCGAGAACGTCGTGCATGTGGTCAAGGGCAAGGATGTGCGTCACGCGACCGCGGAGCAGATCCGTGCCGAGGTTGCTGAGTGAGCTCGCCTAGCGTGGTTACTCAGTCTTTCTAATTGGAAGAGGCGATCTCGGATGAGACTCGGACGCCGCCAATGAGCACGTCGATCCTGGTCGTGGAGGACGAGCCCGCGATCCAGGAATTGCTGCGCTTGAATCTCGAGGACGCGGGCTTTACGGTGCACACCGTTGCCGACGCGGAGAGCGCGCAGGCGCTGATCAGGAACGCGTTGCCGGACCTTGTTCTTCTCGACTGGATGCTGCCCGGACAATCGGGACTCGCGCTTGCGCGGACGCTGCGCAGCGACGCGCGCACCCGGCAGCTGCCGATCATCATGGTAACGGCGCGAAGCGACGAAACCGATCGAATCTCGGGTCTCGAGGCATGGGTCGACGATTACGTGACCAAGCCCTTCTCGCCGCGCGAGCTCAAAGCGCGAATCAAGACCGTCTTGCGCCGCCGTGCACCCGAGTCGGCGCAGGAGACGCTGACGGTCGGCACTCTGACGCTGGATCCGGCCACGCATCGGGTCACGGCCGATGGCTCACCGGTCGAGCTGGGCCCGACGGAATTCCGTCTGCTCAAGTTCTTCATGGCCCGCCCGGAGCGTGTGCACAGCCGTAGGCATCTGCTCGACCAGGTCTGGGGCGATCACGTCTACATCGAGGAGCGGACGATCGACGTTCACATGCGCCGTCTGCGGCGTGCGCTCGAACCGCACGGACAGGCGGCGATGCTCGAGACCGTGCGCGGCAGCGGCTACCGGCTTGCCGCGCCAAGATAGCGCGTGGATTCCTCGCCCAACCGTCAACCCACGGCTTTGCGTACGTGAATCCCATCTGGCTGCGCGGTCTGGTGGCGCCAGTTCTTGTCATGGCGCTTGCCCTCGCGGTGGGTGTGGTCGAGGGCGTGGCTGCGGCGCTGACCGTGACCGCGGTCGGCGCGCTGGCGATCATCGCCTGGAACCTGTTGCAACTCAGCGCGC
>Ga0193751_1002802_pt1 | contig 10477 bp, 13 predicted proteins | sample L1c2metaG_FD_143050 | JGI IMG/M metagenome (GOLD analysis project Ga0193751, IMG submission 143050) | Soil microbial communities from a riparian zone of the East river system, Colorado, United States - L1c2 | ecosystem: Environmental > Terrestrial > Soil > Riparian zone | place: USA: East River...
ACGCGAACATCGATGCGTACTCGATGCCGATGACTCCAGCGCCGACGACCGCCAGTGAGCGCGGAATTCGCTTGAGAGCGCCGATGTCGTCGCTCGTGATGATCGTCTCGCCGTTCGACTCGATGTTCGAGGGCGGCACGGCACGCGTTCCACTCGCGATGAGAACGTTGGCGGCGGAGATCTCGCGCCAGGTCCCGGTGCTGGTGACGCGTATCCGGTGCGAATCGACGAACGCGGCATCGCCGCACATCACGTCCACCCCATTGCGCGACAGTTGGTTGGAGATGACTGCCCCCTCACGCGCTACGACTTCATCTACGCGAGAGAGCAGCTCCGATACGGTCGGCCGTTGAATGGTTCGCGTGCTGCCGCCATCGGGACGCGCGGCGGCGGCGGCGAAATGCAGGACTGCCTCGCGAAAGGTCTTGCTCGGGATCGTGCCGGTGGCGAGACAGGTTCCCCCGACGGTGGTTCGACGCTCAATGAGCGCAACGCGCTTGCCAAGCTTCGCCGCCTGAACGGCGCCGCGCTGGCCTGCCGGACCACTGCCAATGCAGATGAGATCGTAGTCGAAGGAGTCACTCACTGAGCGCCCAAGCTACAAGCGGCGCGCCAGGTTGGCTACGTCGACCGAATCACGAGCTACCTGTCGCCAGCCACCACCCCACTGGTCTTAACGACTAGCGTGCCTTTCATACCGATGGCTTCATGCGGTTCGCACACGAACTCGTACTTGCCCTCCGCAAACCGCGCGTCGATCACCAGGTCGTACGTCTGACCTTTGGTCGTCAGGTATGGCCCCGTTGCGGCACCGCCGAGTTTGGCACCGCGCGCCTGCGCCGTGAAGTGGACGTTGTGCATTACGCCCGCGGTCTCAATGAAGCGCAGCGTATCGCCCGGCTGTGCGACGGTGTTAGCGGGTTCGAACCCGTATGGCATCGCTCCGCCCTTGTCAACGAGCTTCACGACGATCACGTGTGGGACGGCAGACGACGCGTTCTGGCCACTGGCACGAGCGGAGAAGACGAGCAGCGCCGCCAGCGAGACGGTCATCAAAGATTTCGAGCGGGTCATGGTTTCTCCATAGGGATCGAATCGATCAGATGTGCCGGAACGTCCGGTTTAATTGATCGAATTACAGCTTTCCGATTACAATAGGAACGATGTCGTATCGGCTCTGTGCGATCCGTAAGGAACAGCCTGAAATTGAGCGGGGGAATCCCGCACATGGTGTAGTCTGCGCCTCCTCCGGCAATTGCAATCCGTACACGACGACCTCGTTAGAGAAGTCGGCAGGTACACGTGTCCGTTGGCGATCATAGGGGCGGCGAACTTTCGCGTAATTGCCCCCTGCGTCGCGGGTGGTTCAGCTGATTGTTCCACAGAGCTCAACAAGTTGCTGGTGCGGTCGAATGGGATGGCACGCAACGCATCATTCTCGGACCATATTGTAGTTCTTTTGGCTCTAACGCGGGTACGCCGCCAACCCCGGCATGCTGGCGGGAATCCCGAGGCTTCCCGCAGGCGGCAGCTTATGGCTCCGGTACCACTCCTGCCGCGCGAGATCGATCCGGTCGGCGCGCTCCATCCACAGCTGCGTCGTGAGGTCGTAGCGCGCAAGAATGTTGTGGAGCCAGTACGGCCGGTTCTCCCTCAGCCATGCCTTCTCGTACTCATCCCGGATCAGAGAATAGCCGTCACGGAGATCCTGGAGCCTTCCGTTCACGCCGGCGATGTCCGCCAGATCGCGGCCCGGTGATTTGCTCGTGGTATCAGCGGCGCGATCGTACATCGCGACTACTTCGTCGGCGAACTGAAACTTCATTCCGATGAAATCGATCCGGCGCGCTCCCAGCTTCATCGCCTCGATCGCGTCGCGCTCGCGGGTGATTTTGGGACTCGGCGAGAATGCGCAGGTCGTGCGTGTAAGGCCTGATGCGCTGGGCCATGCTACGCCCTTCGTCGGTCCAGGGATCCAACCAGAACAGGTAGTCGCTTGCATCACCAACCTTTGCGTTACTCAAGAGCGCATGGGCCGCTGAGAGTTGTCGCTGCGCTTCGTCGATCTTGCCGCTCAAGTCGCCGTGAAACACCCGGCCATAGCTCGAGGCAAAGGAGTCGATGCTGCTCTCCCCTTCCTGCCACCCTGCTGCCGCGCCGAACAGATCGCCGTACCAGGTCTGATTGAACAGAGCCTCGCCGTCGTCATCCCATGACGTGTTGATCATTCCAGTGGCGCCGAGCCGCTGCCCATCGCGCACAAATCGTTGGATGTTGACGAGTGCTATGGCGTTGTCGGGATAGACGCGATTCCAGCTGCTCACGCCGGGAGCGACCCATGTCTCCATTCCCACATTTCTAAATGGCGCGATGAATCGAACGTAGGAGGTATCGGCGCCGTACGTCCATGGGACGGCGATCAGGTCCTTCGGAATAGTGTTCACCAGCTCTGGTGAGCTCAACGCGACGTCGCCCCAGAACAGAAATTTCTTTCCGCTCGGCCGAAGTGCGTCCGCGATCTGCTTCAGGAAATCGAGATAGACGGCGCCGATTCCCACGCTCTTCACCCTGTCCGCGGTCTGCCCGCGCCCGAGCTCGAACGTTTCGTCCGCGCCGAGGTGCACGAAACGGCTGGGAAAGAGCGTGTTGATTTCGGCGAACATTTGCCTGATCAAAGGAAGCGAGCCCGGCTGTCCCGGCGCGAGCACGTGTCCGTGCGACGTCTCTCCGAGAGGCGAATAGATCTCGTACTTCAACACATGGTGCAGGTGGCCGAACGCTTCCTGCTCCGGAACGATCTCAACGTGGTAGTTGGCTGCGTACGCGACGAGCTCCTTCACATCGGCGTGTGTCATCGCTCCGCCCGGCGGCGCGATCAACGGATTCGAGTCATAAGCGAGCGTGTGCTCGAAGTACGGCGAGAAGAAGTTGACCTTGTACGCGGCGAGCGTACGGATCTGTTTTTTCTGGAAGTCGAGCGTCGGTACTGGGCCACGTGAGCGCATCGCCGGCCAATCGCGAATCGTCGCGCGATAGAGCCTGGCCTGATCGCCGTCGCCGCTCACAATCTGCTTCACCGTCTGCGCGCCGTAGAACACGCCGGCCGAAGTCGTAGCGATGACCACGATGCGGTTGCCGTCGGGGGTGATGACGTAACCTTCGTCCTTCATCGCCGGATCGAGCTTGAGCGAATGGCGCCGAAGCACGCTCTGAGCAGTGGAAGCATCGGCGCGGAGGAGCACCACGCGGGGACCTGGCCCCGTCTCGCCGGTGACCACGCGAATCCCGCGATCCTTCAGCGCATTCGTGAGATCCAAGGCTGCAAATCGATCTTCAGCGTTCGCGGGCCGGGTGACAGTGATCCCGTTTGGCACCGACACTGACCCTTCCAGCTGCATCTCCCGCGGCTGGGGAATGAGGCGGAGATCCGTTTGGGCCGCTGAGGGCGTAGCCAGGAGGACGGAAAGAAGGAAGAGAACGGGCGTGGATTTCATTTTAGCAGTGGTCGAAGATTGATTCGCTGCGCCCGACAAATATGACTCTCTATCCGCTTTTCTGAAGGTGAGTCCCTTGTTTTGAAAGCCACGCCTCGGCCGAAGGAACCTCAAGGAAAATGTGGACCGGGCTTATGTAATCCGCGTTGAGCTTCTCATACATTCGAGTCATTCCGAACAGCATGCGTCCGGTCACGACTATGGCAGTCGGACCAAGCTCGCCCCGATTGAACATCTCGCCAGACATATTGGACAGACTTTGGATCTGGACGACCGACATTTCGGCTTCAGCTCCGCTGGCGTCGAACAGCTCCGGATAGCCACGGGCCGTGAGCGCTCTCGTCTCCGTAAGATGATATCGGAGCTCCTCATAGGTGAGGAGTCCCATCGCTCGGGAGTATAGCCTTCCACTCGTGTGCTCGACTCTGGCAGTGATTGGCATTCCAACTGAAGATAACGTTCGGGTGCGCGCTTGCTTGTAGGAGAGCTTGTCTTGTCGGAACTAATCAACCGCCCCTCCCTGACTGATACCGTGCCTGGCTCCTTATATGCCTTGACAAGCATATGCTCACTGGTGTATATAAGGAGCATGAAATCTGCGTTCGAAATCATTGCCGAGCCGAATCGCCGCGCGATAATCAGCCTCCTGGTCTCCTCACAACAGTCGGTTGGACAGATCGAGCGTCGCCTTCGTATGACCCAGCCGACGGTGTCAAAGCATCTGCGAGTGCTGCGCGACGCCGGTTTCGTGGAATCCACCGTGGACGCGCAGCGCCGTGTCTACCGGCTGAGACCCGAACCACTTCAGGAGCTGGATGACTGGCTGGGTCCGTTCCGTCGGTTCTGGTCCACTCATGTGGATGCTCTCGAGCGGCACCTCGATCGCATGGATCAATCGACTCCAACGAAAAGAAAGGAGAAGGGGACGCGGCCCAAACCGCGAATTAACAAAGGAGAGACGAAATGAAAATCAAAGTGACCACCGTCCACGTGGACGACCAGGAAAAAGCCCTGCGCTTCTATACGGAGGTACTGGGGTTCGCCAAGAAGTCCGATTTCAGTCAGGGCCCATATCGCTGGCTGACCGTAGTCTCGTCCGAGGAACCCGACGGCACCGAGCTGCAGCTGGCGCTGAATAACAATCCAGCAGCCAAAGCGTATCAGCAGTCGATGTTTCAACAGCGCCAGCCGGCCGCCATGTTTTTCACCGACGACGTCAAGGGCGACTACCAGCGGATCAAGGCGCGCGGCGCCGAGTTCACGATGCCGCCCACCGACGTGACCGCGTCCACGATTGCAATGCTGGACGACACCTGCGGTAACCTCATTCAGCTCAGCCAGCTCGCACGCCATTCACGCTAACGAGAGGATGATGACCAGTCGCGCGCAGTACACACCGGGTCCGGCCACCGGCGCCCAGATACTAAAGGACGGAGAGAAGTGGACGCTCGTTCTTGTCCGAGAGCTGCGCCACTCGCCGGAAAAAGTCTGGCGGGCGCTAACCGACCCGGCGCAGCTGCGCGAATGGGCGCCGTTCGACAGCGATCGGAGCCTTGACACGGTTGGAACGACGGTGAAGCTCACGACCGTGGGAGCGCCCACTCCGCGAATGACCGAAACGACAGTGACGCGAGCCGACGCTCCCAACTCGCTCGAGTACAAATGGGGTGGCTTCGACATGCGGTGGCAACTCGAAGCCATTGGCGGCGGCACGCGCCTGACGTTGTGGACCAATATCGGTCACCGCTTCATCGCAATGGGTGCTGCCGGGTGGCACATCTGCTTCGATGTGCTGGATCGGCTTCTCGCGGGTCAGCCCATTGGACGCCTCGTCGGCCCCGATGCCATAAAGTTCGGCGGCTGGCAGCGATTGAACGCCGAGTACGCAAAGCAGTTCGGTATTGAAAAAGGGTAACCGGCCGCCCACATGCGGGATAGCCGCATCCGCCAACTTGTTCCCTTCCGCCGGTCACCGTGAGTGGGACTGCGCGAGATAAGTAAGGTCGGTGAACCTCTAGTTCTCACATCAACAGCCGCTTTGGCTCCGTGCGCAGCTCTTCGTCCACATTAGTGCCTGGCTCGCGCCCCCGTGGCAACGGAGTCGGCTCAGCACGAGGGGCACTTGCAGGGGTCTCGGCCACACCATCATGGATGTTCTTCTTGAACTCTCGGATGCCCTTACCCATCGAGCCTGCAATCTCAGGGATGCGTTTAGCTCCAAAGAGAAGCATGACGATTACCAAAACCATCAGGATATGCGGAAGACTCAGATTTTCAAACATGACTGGTTGACCCGGAGGGAAAGAGAAGAATTGTCTGACGGGCTGCTGTTCTTCCGCGCTTGCGGTACGCGATTCTCGCCACGAAGATGCTTAGCTCATACAAACCATACAGAGGGATCGCGAGAGCGAAGAGGGAATATGGATCAGCGCCGGGAGTGATAAACGCCGCTACTGTAAGGCATATCACGACGGAGTGCCTGCGATACTTACAAAGGAATTTGGGAGTGACAATTCCCAAAGCCGTCAGAGCGAGAATTGCGATCGGCAATTCGAAAACCGCTCCAAATGCAATGCACATGCTGATGGCAAAGTCGAAATACTCCGTCGCGGAGATCATCGGTGTCAGCGCGTCAGACTCGAGTCCCATCAAGAACTGCAGTGTAAGGGGCAAGACAACGAAAAAACTCAGCGCGATTCCGGAAAGGAACAGAGCCACAGCGCCGACCAAGATCGGCACGATGACGCGCTTCTCGCTCGCGTACAGCGCGGGTGACAGGAAACCCCAGAGGTGGCCTAATATCACGGGTGAGGCGAGTATTAATCCGAACGTGAGTGACGCATTGAGCAGGATGTGAAAAGATGTCCCCGGATGGGTGTAGATAAGGTTGCGTCCGTGCAGGAATGGCAGTATCGGCCGCTCGAGAAGACGAATTAAGTCGATTCTGGACAGCAGCAGAAAGCCCGCAACCACGCCGAGCACTACGGCTCCCACGATCCAGAATAACCTGCGGCGTAGTTCCTCGAGATGGTCGAGGAACGGCATCGCGGCGGCGGATTTCGAGGGGATTGGCTGAGCGGTCATAGTCTTTTTGTGCTACATGACCTGCAAGTTCGCCCTTAGAAGAACGCGGCATCTTCCAGATCTCATATTAGACCACGATGGTCCGCGATTTATTCGACAGCAGGGTGCCACAGGTAGTATGCGAGACACTCTCCCCGAGCACGTAGGGCAACGAATCTACGAGGCCTTTAAGCGGAGTGATCTCGACGCGACTTACGCGAACTACGACTCTGTCTTCACGTACGAGAGGTTCGGTGACCCGCTGGCTCGCACCAGCTACGGCGCGACGACTATCTGCGGCAGATGAAGGCTGACACGGCAGTCATGCGCATAATAAAGGGGCCGAGAATCGTGCTTGTGCGCACCGATGTGTTTGGCGCCTTCGTAAATCAGGAGTGGAGCGAGCGGTTCCCGGATGACAGAGAGTTCAAGCACTTCGAGCTGTTTGAGGTGCGCGGTGGCAAGATCGTGAGGGAGATCGAGGGAGATCGACTGCTGAACCCGAATCGGTGAGCGTCGGGCTTCGCACGAAAGAGATCCTCCTGCTCAGCATGTCGCGCGTTTGAGAACATTTTGCGCGCTTCCGCGAACATCTTGCCTTCAAACCAATTTAAACTCGCACCCATCTAATCCTGAGATTGCCCTTAGATAAGGGGCTCTACGGACGTCTGTTGCTCAGGGTTGTCCTCGCCACGGTTGCCCTCGCTCGTCGAGTGGCTCTACGCAGGAGTTGCGCTGATATGAATCGAGTTCTGTTGCCTTCAGTTGTGTTTGCGGGCTTATTCGCCGCCGAACCTTCACAGGTCAGCCCGCCCGACTTCCGTCTGCAGCTCGTCCCGGCAATTGTCTACAAAGTAGACGATCCGGGAGGTAGTAGAACGTCCTCATTCGTGTTCGATATTGCAGTGATTTGTTCCACCGATTGCGCGCTCACCCCGATCTCCGCCAGCGTGGAACTCTCGAGTGCCGGATCTACCGTCGAGCGGCAGAATTGGACGACCGAGATGCTGGCAAAGATCAAGAACATGAGGTATCGAATCGAGCCGAACACCCCGCTCGCGTCGCCGACGCGTGCGTTTACGCTGCCGGAAGCATTTGACGTTCGCTTTTACCTTCGCCAACCCCAAGCGTTGGCGATTGACTCCGCAGCTGTCCGGCTAACAGTCGCCGACGCGAAGGGCAATCGGTCGGAGCAGATGCTCGGGATCCCGATACGATATTACCAGCAGAAGACAGCCCTCATCGTTCCCTTTCGCGGCCATGGCATCGTTGGGCAGGACTATATCACTAGTGGCGGCCACGGCGGCTATACGAATGCCTTTGGCATCGACCTGGACGGCTTGGATCAGAATGATGGGGAGCTTAGCGATGCCAACGAGAATGCATCGGATGCGGGCTGGGGCCGCGAGATCTTGGCGCCCGCGGCTGGAACCGTGGTCTACGCCCGCAACGACGTACCCACTAACCCGCACCCGGGAGAGGAACCTGATGACAATTGGTACAGGCCACTACATGACCCGGTTATGGCATATGTCGGAAATTGCGTGATCATCGATCATGGCAACTCCGAGTACAGCGCCCTGATGCACATGCAGCCAGGCTCGGTCACTGTCAAAGTGGGGAACCGCGTCGCCGCGGGCCAAGTAGTCGGAAGGTTGGGGAACTCGGGAGACGCATTCGGACCACACTTGCATTATCAACTTCAGTCAGGCCCACGGCTTTTTCAGGACCAGTCGCTGCCGTTCAGGTTTCAAAACATCGATGCTCCGCTTCACCGAGGTGAGTACTTCGTCGCCAAATAGATTGGCGATCTTGTACGCGGATCCCCGCTCGGCGTTTGTCGCGCGGTCCTACGGTGCTTAGAACCCCTGAGGGCGCTCTCCGACAACGCCAAGTGACTGCTCGAGCGCCATTCCAGCACTGGCGATGGTACCCTCGTCAAACAGGCGACCAATCAAAGTGACGCCGTGCGGAACTCGCCGTGGCGGCGAGAATCTCGGAAGTGGATGAGCAGGATCGGGCGCCCAATCGCTGCGCGCCTCCGACACGTGCACGAACCCCGTGCGGAGCGTCAACGACGGATGCCCCGTGTTGTTGGAAATCACGAGCATCTCATCGCGTAACGACGGTACCATCAGGAGATCCACCTGCGACATGACGCGCTCCATCTCGCGCGCGACCTTTCGGCGGAATCGATCGGCCTGAACGAAGTCCACCGCCGAGAGAAATCGCGCTTCCCGGAACAGATTCGGCCACGCGTCCGGCGTTTGCACGCGAAGCTCGTTTGCCTTTCCGCTCAGCGTCAGCTCCTCGAACGCGGCTGCGGCTTCGGCGAAGAGGACGACGTTCAACGAGTCGTACGGCCAATCGGGAATCGAAACCGGAGTCGGGATCATGCCGACTTTTCGCGCCGCTTCCAATGTCGCACGATCGACATCGGTCGCCGGACTCTCTTCCATCCACTTGGGAAGGTACCCGATCCGCAACCCGCGGACTGAAGCGCCAGCACCGAAGTCGAGCGAGCTGGTGACGCTCGACACGTCGCCAACATCAGGACCTGAAAGCGCCCGTAATACGAGCATCGAGTCTTCCACGCTACGCGCCATCGGGCCGAGCTTGTCGTACGACCAGCACAGCGTCATCGCGCCCGTGCGTGGCACCCTGCCGTAAGTCGGACGCAACCCGGTAATACCGCATCGCATGCTGGGACTCACAATGCTGCCCTGCGTCTCGCTGCCGATGGCGAAACCAACGAGGCCTGCCGCAGTCGCGGCGCCAGGACCAGCGCTCGATCCGGACGCACCTTCTTCGAGGAGCCATGGATTCATCGTTTGGCCGCCAAACCATATGTCGTTGAGAGCGAGCGCGCCGAGACTCAGCTTGGCGACGAGCACGGCGCCGGCATCGTGAAGACGTCGCACTACAGCAGAATCCACGGACGGGACGCGATTCCGGAATGGCTCGGCACCGTAGGTGGTGGGAATGCCGGCAGTGTCGAGAAGATCTTTGCCACCCCACGGAATTCCGTGTATCGGTCCTCGATACTTCCCTGCGGCAATCTCTGCGTCCGCACGCCGGGCCTGCTCGAGTGCGAGGTCGGGCGTGAGCGTGATGACGCATCGCAGCTGGGGATCGAAGCGCTTCAAGCGGTCGAGATATATGTGCGTCAAGCGCTCGGAGGTGAGCTTGCGCGATTCGATCCAGCGGGAGAGCTGAGTGACGGGGGCGAACGCGATGTCGACGTCGCTCGTCGGGAGCGGGCCAGGATCGCCGGTGCTACGGACGAACCGATCCTTTGCCGGACGAAGTATTGCTCCGGGCAGCATCGGGTTCCACCGCGTCGCCGGAGCGACATCCGCCTCGAGCGCGACTTTTCGCGGACCAACCCGACGCTCGAGGAGTGGTGCCATCGTCGAGCGCCAGGTCGCTGCGGCCATTGTGCGTTCGGCGCTCGTCATCTGGACCTGCGCGAGCTTTTCCGCTTCGGCGAATGTGGTCGTGGACACTTCAGGTCCTACGGCGTTCGCGGTTCCGAAAGTTGGTGGAGCGCCAGCGGGGAGATCGCCTGTGCGCGGAGTTTCACACGGCGTGCCGGAGACAGGGCTGACCTGTTGACTCTGTCCTCGACATGCCGCCGCTGCGCCGAGAAGACCGAGTGGGGCACGGATCAAGAATTGGCGGCGCGTATTCATGATGCGTTCGATTGGTGTTGGCGCATTGGTTGACCCGGAGGAAAAAAGTACGATTCCTCATTGCGCCGAGATAGCACGCAGCGAGGTCCAGTGACCCACGCGAGGGCAGCCACTACGCCACGGCGTTCCGGGCGATGACCTCGCGATAGAACGCGGCGCTCAACTTGGGCGTGCGACGCTGCGTCGCGTAGTCCACGTAGTGGAGGCCGAAGCGGTTCCCGTAACCGT
>Ga0193751_1002803_pt1 | contig 10477 bp, 11 predicted proteins | sample L1c2metaG_FD_143050 | JGI IMG/M metagenome (GOLD analysis project Ga0193751, IMG submission 143050) | Soil microbial communities from a riparian zone of the East river system, Colorado, United States - L1c2 | ecosystem: Environmental > Terrestrial > Soil > Riparian zone | place: USA: East River...
CACCTGCTTGGCATCGATGGCCGCGACAATGCATTGCGCGCCGTAGCGTCCCGACGCCCGTGCGAAGAGCGATGGGTCCTTGACGCCTGCCGTATTGATGCTCACTTTGTCCGCGCCGGCATTGAGCAGCGCGCGAATATCCTCGACGCGGGCGACACCGCCACCGACGGTCAGCGGGATGAAAACCTGATCGGCAACGGCTTCGATCATGCCGTACAGCAATCCACGCGTCTCGATGCTGGCCTGGATGTCCAGGAATGCGAGCTCGTCCGCTCCCTGCTCGTCATACCGGCGGGCCACTTCGACCGGATCGCCCGCGTCCTTCAGATTGACGAAATTGATTCCCTTGACGACGCGGCCTTGCGCGACGTCCAGACAAGGAATGATTCGTTTCGCGAGTCCCATAATCGGGGTCAGAGCCCATTTTCCCATAGTGGGGGTCAGACCCCAGTTTCCCAACGGGAAGCGAGGGAATGGGAAACGACAGGAAAATGGGGGTCTGACCCCTATTTACCTTTGGCGGCCTTCAGCGCAGCCTTGAAGTCGAGCGTCCCCTCGTACAGCGCACGGCCCGCGATCGCCCCGGTCACCCCGTCGCTCTCGAAGCTCGCGAGCTCCTTGATGTCCTTGAGGCTGTTGACCCCGCCGCTTGCGATCACAGGGATCTTGAGTTCGCGCGCGAGCTTGACCGTCGCTTCGATGTTCACGCCGGTGAGCATGCCGTCCCGACCGATATCGGTGTACACGACGGCTTCGACACCGTAGTCCTCGAACTTCTTGGCCAGATCCACGACGTCATGCCCGGTCATCTTCGACCAGCCGTCGGTGGCAACCTTGCCTTCCCGCGCGTCGAGGCCGACGATGATATGCCCGGGGAATGCATAGCAGGCGTCGTGCAGAAATCCCGGGTTCTTCACCGCCGCTGTACCGATGATGACGTAGGTGATGCCATCGTCCAGATATCGCTCGATGGTGTCGAGATCGCGTATGCCCCCGCCCAGCTGCACCGGTATTTCCTCCCCGATTACGCTGACGATTTCGCGAATGGCCATCTCGTTCTTCGGCTTGCCCGCGAACGCTCCGTTCAAATCGACGAGATGCAGCCGCTCCGCACCGAGCTCCAGCCAGTGCTGCGCCATCGCTGCCGGGTCTTCGGAAAAGACCGTCGCGGACTGCATCTCGCCTTGCCTGAGGCGGACGCAGTGACCGTCTTTGATATCGATCGCGGGAATGATCTGCATGGCGGCGGGTAGGCGACTGCGGAGTCGCTACCTTGGCAACGTACGACGCGTGTGTTCTAGGCGCGACCGTCCCAGGTAACGAAGTTGGCGAGCAATTGGAGGCCGGCGCGCTGACTCTTCTCGGGATGGAACTGCACGGCAAAGATATTAGCGCGTGCAACCGCGCAAGTAAACGCCGTTGGATAGTCGACGGTCGCAGCCGTCGCCTCAAGGGCGGCGGGCGCGGGATAATAACTGTGCGCGAAGTAAAAGCGCTCGGCGTCGGAGATGCCGCGCCACATAGGATGCGCGCGCGTTTGGCGCACGGGACTCCAGCCCATGTGCGGCACCTTCAGCCTCCGGCCGCCGCTATCGATCATTGCCGAATCGCGAAAGCGCTCGACGCGGCCCGGCATGACGCCCAGCGTAGCAGTGGGCCCTTCCTCGCTTTCGTCGAAGAGCATCTGCAAGCCCAGACATATCCCCAGGAACGGACGGTCCCGCGCGACCCTCAGAACCACGTCGCGCAGGCCGCTCTCGTCCAGGCCGCGCATGCAGTCGGGCATGGCGCTTTGTCCGGGCAATACAACGCGCGACGCGCGCCCGATGACGGCAGGATCCGCGCTCACCACAATGGTGCGGTCGGGCGCCACGTGCACCAGCGCCTTGGCGACGGAGCGCAGATTGCCCATTCCATAGTCGACGACCGCGATGTCGGGCATTCAGGGCAGCTACAACGCGCCTTTCGTCGACGGCACGACGCCTTTGGCGCGAGGGTCCGGTGCGATGGCCATGCGCAGCGCTCGCGCGAACGCCTTGAACACGGTTTCCGCCTGATGATGCGCGTTGTCACCGCGCAAATTGTCGATGTGCAGGGTCACCAACGCGTGGTTGACGAAGCCCTGGAAAAACTCGTGCGTAAGATCGACGTCGAAACCGCCGATCATCGGGCGCGTGAAATCGACGTGAAATTCGAGTCCCGGACGGCCTGAAAGATCGATGACGACGCGCGACAGCGCCTCATCGAGCGGCACATAGGCGTGGCCGTAGCGCGTCAGGCCCGACTTGTCGCCGAGCGCTTGCTTCAATGCCTGGCCGAGCGTGATGCCCACGTCCTCGACCGTATGGTGGCCGTCGATATGCAGGTCGCCCAGCGCGGCGACTTCGAGGTCGATCATTCCATGCCGCGCGACCTGGTCGAGCATGTGATCGAGGAACGGCACGCCGGTGGCGAGCTTAGCGCGTCCACTGCCGTCGAGGTTCACGCTCAACGTGATGGAGGTTTCCTTGGTGACGCGCTCGACCCGGGCGGTGCGCGCTCCGGCAGCGGCGGTGGCGGCAGCGGTCGTCACGAGCTAGCAACCAAAGAGGCGAGCGCCGAGAGCAACGCGTCGTTTTCCTCGGGCGTTCCAATCGTGATTCGCAGGCAATTTGCCAGCAGCGGATGCCAGCCGTGAACGTTCTTCACCAAAATGCGCCTCGCCTTGAGTCCTTCGAACACCCGATTCGCATCGGGAACGCGCACCAAAACGAAATTCGTCTGGGTCGGATACACGCTCGTGCCCGGCAGCCTGGCCAGAGCATCGCTGACCCGGCTTCTCTGTTCGCGGATTGCTGCCGCCTGTTGTGAGATCCATGCCGTATCGGCAAGCAGCGTTTCGGCCGCAGCCTGTGTAAACGCGTTGACATTATACGGCTGGCGCAACTTGTTCAACTCGGTGATCCATTCCGGCGCGGCAACCGCATAGCCCAGCCGGATGCCGGCCATCCCGACCTTGGAAACCGTTCGCAGCACGAGAACGTTGGCGAATTCAGCGGCCCTGGGCAGAAAGCTCGCATCGGCGAACGCGTAATACGCCTCATCGATGACGACCAATCCCGGCGACGCGCGGATCACCGCCTCGACGTCGGCGGTGTCGAAGAGGTTGCCGGTGGGGTTGTTGGGGTACGCCAGAAACACAAGCGCCGGCCGCTCGCGCGCGATCGCCGTCAGCATCGCATCGCGATCGAGCCTGAAGTCGGGTTTGAGAGGGACGGGGACAAAGCGCATTCCGGCGAAAAGCGCATCGAGACGGTACATGACAAATGACGGGTCCGGCGCAAGCATCGTCGCGCCGGGCTTCGCGAGCGCAAGCGCGATCAGATGAATGAGCTCGTCCGACCCGTTACCGAGAAGCAGCGCCAGCGGCGAGGGAATGCGCAGGGCGCGCGCGAGCGCTGCCTTGGCCGCATACGCACCGCCGTCCGGATAGCGATTGATCGCCACCTGCGATAAGGCATGACGCAGGCGCGAGCGCACCGCCTCGGGCAGCTCGTAGGGATTCTCCATGGCGTCGAGCTTGATCAGGCCCTCGCCCTTGGCAACCTCGTAGGCGGAAAGCGCGCGGATCTCCGGGCGAACCACCATTGCCACGACGTCCGCTGCCGAGCCGCAGCGTGGGCCGACTGTCATATCGATTCGTCGTCGGCGGCGTAGAGGTCGACGCCACCCGTTGCGAACTTGGCGAGATCCGCCGCGGTCGCCTGGCCTTCCGGTGTCGCGAGTGCGGACTGAATCGCGGCAAGCGAATCGAACGTCAAGACGGCGATCAGGTGGTACGGCACCGCCGTGCCGCCGAGGGAGGAAACCGGCCCGCGAGTGATCTCGTATCGTTTGAGCCCCGGGACTTTTTTTGCCAACGGAACATGCAAGCGAAAGTAGTACGAGTCGAATGCCGCCGCGTCGGCGGGATGCTTGTACATCGCGAATAACTTGGCCATGTCGCCCCCTTGCATTCTTGCGATAAACGATACGAGCATGCTTGTTCGATCAGCCGCGGCAAGCGAAACGACCGACCTACTCGCCGATCCGATACTCCGCGCTTGCCGCATGCGCCGGAAGTCCTTCGCCGCGCGCCAGAATTGCCGCGATCCTGCCCAGCGTGCTGGCGCCTTTTCGGGATACGTCGATCACGCTGGTTCGCTTCTGAAAATCGTACACGCCCAGCGCCGACGAAAAGCGCGCGCTCTTCGCCGTCGGGAGCACGTGGTTGGGACCGGCGCAGTAATCGCCCAGCGCCTCCGAGCTGTAGTGCCCGATGAAAATCGCGCCCGCGTTTTTGATCCGGCCGAACAGCGGTTCCGGGTCGGCGACGGCGAGCTCGAGGTGTTCCGGCGAGACGGTGTTGGCGATATCGCACGCTTCGACGAGGTCTCGCACGCGGATGAGCGCGCCGCGATTGGCGATCGACGCCGCGATGATGTGCTTGCGAGGCATGGCGGGGAGCTCCCGTGCCATGCTCTCCGCGACTGCATCGAGCAGCGCCGCGTCTGGCGTGAGCAGAATCGCTTGCGCCATTTCGTCGTGCTCGGCTTGCGCAAAGAGATCCATCGCTACCCAATCCGGGTTCGCGCTGGCGTCCGCGATTATGAGTATTTCCGAGGGTCCGGCGATCATGTCGATGCCGACGGCGCCGAAAACGCGCCGTTTGGCGGCCGCGACGTAGGCGTTGCCGGGACCGACTATCTTGTCGACCGCGGGAATCGTCGCCGTGCCGTAGGCGAGCGCCGCCACCGCCTGCGCTCCGCCTATCGCAAAGGCTCGCGTTACGCCGGCGAGATGCGCCGCGGAAAGCACAAGAGGATTCTTCACGCCGCCGGGGGTGGGCACGACCATGACGATTTCCGCCACGCCGGCAACCTTGGCCGGAATGGCGTTCATAAGCACCGAAGACGGATACGCCGCCTTCCCTCCGGGAACGTACAGGCCCACCCGCTCGAGCGGGCTCACCTGCTGCCCCATCCGTGTGCCGTCGGCGTCGCGCATTTCCCAGCTCGACGCCGACTTGCCGCGCTGACACTCGTGAAATTCGCGAATCCGCCCGCTGGCTGCGACAAGGGCATCGCGCGCGTCGCGGTCGAGGGAATCGAATGCCGCTGCAAGCTCCGGAGCAAGAACCTCCAGGGCCGCGACGCTGGACGCCTTGACTCGATCGAACAGCGCGGTGTATTCGAGCACGGCTGCATCGCCGCGCATGCGTACGTCGGCGACGATGTTGGCAACCGATGTGTCGATGGCTTCATCCTGCGCGGTATTGCACGCGGTCAGCCGCGCAAGCGTCGCGGCGAAATCGGGCGCAGACGAATCGAGGCGGCGAAACTCAGCCACGAGCGCTTCCTTTCGCCGCCGCGGCGATCGAATCGAGCACGGGCTGTATGGTTTCGCGCTTGAGCTTGAGCGCTGCGGGATTGACGATGAGCCGCGCGCTGATCGGCAGGATATCTTCGACTGCGACCAGATCGTTGGCTTTGAGCGTGTTGCCGCTGCTGACCAGATCGACGATGGCCTCGGCCAAACCCACCAGCGGGGCGAGCTCCATCGAGCCGTACAGCTTGATCAGGTCGACGTGCACACCCTTGGCCGCGAAATGTTCGCGTGCGGTCTTGACGTATTTGGTGGCGACCTTCATGCGCGCTCCGCGCTGGATCGCGCCCCGGTAGTCGAAGCCACGCCTGGCGGCGACGACCATGGTGCAGCGGCCGATCCCGAGATCGACCGGCTGGTACAGCCCTTCGCCGCCATGCTCGAGCAGGATGTCCTTTCCCGCGACGCCCAGATCCGCTGCGCCATGCTCGACGTAGGTCGGAACATCCGACGCTCGGACGATGATGAAGCGAACGTCCGGCAGGTTGCTGGCGATGATGAGCTTGCGCGAAGTCTCGGGGTCTTCAGCGGGCCGGATACCGGCGGCGGCAAGAAGCGGCAGCGTCTCGTCGAAGATGCGCCCTTTGGCTAGCGCGATAGTTAATGTCGACATGGCGGCGGACAAACGCGCATTTTAGCGCATTCACCGCACCGCCTCAGGCGTTCACAGCTGTGCCGCGCGTCCACCCGATATCGCCGGCGATGTATACCGCCCGGATTGCCCGCTCGTCGCCGAGGATCATCTGCACGAACAGCGCTTCGTCGATGTCTTCGCAATGCCGCATGCGATGCTCGATCAACGGGGTCGACTTCAAGTCGAGCACGATGACGTCGGCCTCCATGCCTGTCGCGATGCTGCCGATCCGGTCTTCCAGATAGAGCGCGTGAGCGGCACCTCGCGTGGCGAGATAGAAGGCATGCGCTGCGGAGAGCGATCGCCCGCCGAGCCTGGCGACCTTGTACGCGTCGTGCATGGTCGAGAGCATCGAAAAATGAGTGCCGCCGCCGATATCGGTCGCAAGCGCGACGCGAACCGGTCGTCGCACCTTCCGGGCATTCGCGAGGTCGAACAGGCCGCTGCCGAGAAACATGTTCGACGTCGGGCAATGCGCCAGCGCGGTACCCGAGGCGTGACACCGCGCGAGCTCGTCCTCATCGAGCCAGATGCCGTGGCCGTAGATCGCGCGCGTGCCCAGCATGCCGTAATGATCGTAGACGTCGAGATACCCTCTGCGCTCGGGAAATAGCGCCCTCACCCGGTCGACCTCGCGGCGGTTCTCCGCGACGTGTGATTGCAGAAACGTCCCGTCGTGCTCGCGCCAGAGCGACCCGGCGAGGTCCATCTGCTCGGGAGAGCTCGTCACTGCGAAGCGCGGCGATACCGCGTAGGAGAGCCGCCCTCGACCGTGCCAACGCGCAATCAGCGCTTTACTCTCGTCGTATCCGCGTCGTGGCGTGTCAGTCAACATTTCCGGTGCGTTGCGATCCATCAGCACCTTGCCGGCGATCATGCGCATATTGCGGGAGAGGGCTTCCTCGAAAAACGCATCGACCGACTCGGGATGCACGGAGCAGAACACCGCGGCGGTCGTCGTTCCCGCGCGCAGGCACTCGCGCATGAAAACCCGCGCGGCTTCACGCGCATGGTCCCGATCGGAAAATCGCTGCTCGGCCACGTAGGTGTGGCGATCGAGCCAATCCATCAGGTGCTCCGCCGGCGACGCAACGATGGCGGTCTGCGGGTAATGAACGTGCGCGTCGATGAAACCCGCCATGATCAACGACTCGGCATACGCCGTGACCTTCGTTCCCGGAGGCAGCCGCGGCAACACGTCCGCCGCGGCGCCGAAATCGACGATAAGCCCGCCGCGCATGGCCACGATCGCGTCGGATTCATAGCGCATGGAGCGCGCGGAATCTTCGACGGACGGGTCGCCGGTGAAAGTAAGAACGGGACCGCGGATCGCCGTGACGCTGTCGCGCTGCAGGACGGCGCTCACCTCGATCTCGATTGTCGCTCTACGCGACGCGGCGAATGCGCGCGCCGAGCGCGGAAAGTTTTTCCTCGATACGCTCGTAACCCCGATCAAGATGGTAGATGCGATCGATCACGGTTTCGCCTTCCGCGATAAGACCTGCGATCACCAGGCATGCCGACGCGCGCAGATCGGTCGCCATGACCGTGGCGCCGGTCAAACGCGGCACACCCTTGACGATCGCCGTGTTGCCCTCGACCTCGATGTCGGCGCCGAGACGTTTGAGCTCCTGCACGTGCATCATGCGATTCTCGAATATCGTCTCGGTGATTACGGCCGTGTCGTCCGCGATGGTCATCAAGGCCATGAGCTGCGCCTGCATGTCGGTGGGAAAGCCCGGGAACGGCGTCGTGCGCATGGTCACCGACTTGAGCTTGCCCTGGCGCCTGATGCGAATGGCGGCTGCGTCGACGGAAAGCTCGGCTCCGGCTTCGATGAGCTTGTCGAGCACCGACTGCAGGGTATCGGCGCGCGCACCGAGGAGCGCGACGTCGCCGCCCGCTGCGGCCGCGGCGGCGAGAAACGTCCCCGTCTCGATGCGATCGGGCATGATGGAATAATGCGCGCCGTGCAGGGCATCGACCCCTTCGATGACGATGCGGTCGCTGCCGGCGCCCGAGATCCGGGCACCCATCGCCTTCAGACATTCGGCGAGATCGACCACTTCAGGCTCGCGTGCCGCATTGCCGAGGACCGTCGTACCCGCGGCGAGCGTTGCCGCCATCATCAGGTTCTCGGTGCCCGTGACGGTAACGACGTCGAATACGAACTGCGCCCCCGACAATTGCGCCGCCTTGGCGTCGATATAGCCGTGGTCGAGGTCGATTTCCGCACCCATGGCCTGCAGGCCCTTGATGTGCTGGTCGACGGGCCGGAGCCCGATCGCGCATCCACCGGGAAGCGAGACTCGCGCTTCGCCGCAGCGCGCGAGCAAGGGGCCCAGCGCCAGTATCGATGCCCGCATGGTCTTGACCATTTCGTACGGAGCGAGCGGCCAGTCGACTTTTGCCGCCGACAGCGCAAGCGAGCCATCGGACTTTTCGGAGCGAACGCCCATCTGCGACAAGAGCGAACTCATAGTGCGCACGTCGTTGAGCTGCGGCACGTTGGAAAGAACGAGCGGCTCGGCCGTGAGCAGCGAGGCGCAGAGTATCGGCAACGCCGCGTTTTTGGCGCCTGAAACCCGCACCTCCCCGCGGAGCGCGCCCCCGCCCTCTATGGCAAGTTTGTCCATCAGGATCGCTGCCGCGCGGCCCACTGCGCCGGCGTCAGCGTCTGCATCGACAACGCATGAATCTCTTCGCGCATTCTTTCTCCAAGTGCGCGATAGACGAGCTGGTGCTGTTTGACTTTCATCAAACCTTCGAATGCGCTGCTGACGATCAACGCCTGGAAGTGCTGCCCGTCGCCCTCGACAGCTACGTGCTCGCAGGCGAGCCCGGCCTCGATCGTGAGCTTGATGGATTCGGGAGTGACCACGACGAAAGACTAGTGCCGAAGCTTGTATCCACGCTGCAACAGTGCCAGCGTAAGCGCCGAAAGCAGAAGGCAACTCACGGCGACGATGGCGAGGCTCTTCGATGGATCCACGTCGGACAAGCCGAAAAAGCCGTAGCGAAAGCCGTCGATCATATAGAAGAACGGATTGAAGTGCGACAGCGCCTGCCAGAACGGCGGCAGCGTATGAATGGAGTAGAAAACGCCTGAAAGAAAGGTAAGAGGCATGATAAGAAAATTCTGAAACGCCGCGACCTGGTCGAACTTGTCTGCGCAGATGCCGGCGATGAGGCCCAGGCTTCCCAGGATCGCGCTGCCAAGCAAGGCAAACGCGAGCGCCCACAGGGGTTGCACGGGCGCGACAGGCGAAAACCACAGCGTCACAAGGAAGACCCCGATCCCGACCACGAGTCCGCGCACCATCGACCCCAGCACATACGCGGCAAACATGTCCAATGGCGACAACGGCGACAACAGAACGAAAATGAGGTTGCCGGTGATCTTGGATTGGATGAGCGACGACGAGCTGTTGGCGAAAGCGTTCTGCAGCACCGCCATCATCACCAGTCCGGGTATGAGGAAGGCCGTGTAGCTGACTCTTCCGCCGAACACCGACACGCGCCCCTCGAGAACGTGAGAGAAGATCAGCAGATACAGAAGCGCGGTCAGGACGGGCGCCGCGACCGTTTGAAAGCTGACTTTCCAGAAACGTAACAACTCCTTGTAGAGCAGCGTGAGCCAACCGACGCCATGCACGGTCGGTAGCGGCATCATGCCGTCCGCTTCATGATGCGCAGGAACACCTGCTCGAGATCGGCTTCCTGCAGAGACAGGTCGCCGATCGTGATTCGCCGGTCCCGCAGCGAAGCGAGCAGGCGCTCGAGTTCGGCATAGTCCTCGAGCGACAGGAGATAGCTCGTTCCCTCCTCGCGCAACACGCGCTTGCGCCATTCGTCCGGAAGCGATTCGGCGGAGAGTCGGACAGTCAGCCCCGCGAAGCTCGAAAGCAGATTCTGGGTCGTGTCGAGTGCGACGATCTTTCCCGCTTTGAGCATGGCGATCCTTCCGCACAGCTTTTCTGCTTCCTCGAGGTAGTGCGTGGTGAGGATGATGGTATGCCCGTCGCGATTGAGCTTGCGGATGAAGCCCCACAGGCTTTGCCGCAGCTCGACGTCGACGCCGGCGGTCGGTTCGTCGAGCACGATGACCGGGGGCTTGTGCACCAACGCCTGGCCGACCAGCACGCGGCGCTTCATCCCGCCCGAAAGAGCGCGCATGTTGGCGTCGGCCCTTGCGGTGAGGTCGAGATGGTGGAGTATTTCGTCGATCCACGCGTCGTTGTTGCGAACGCCGAAATATCCCGCCTGGATTCGCAGGGTCTCGCGCACGGTGAAAAATGGGTCGAACACGAGCTCCTGCGGAACGACGCCGAGACGGCGCCGCGCCTCGGCGTAGTCGGCGACGACATCGTGGCCAAGGACGCGCGCGGTGCCGGAGTCGGCGCGGGTGAGCCCCGCGAGGATTGAAATCAGCGTCGTTTT
>Ga0193751_1002805_pt1 | contig 10476 bp, 10 predicted proteins | sample L1c2metaG_FD_143050 | JGI IMG/M metagenome (GOLD analysis project Ga0193751, IMG submission 143050) | Soil microbial communities from a riparian zone of the East river system, Colorado, United States - L1c2 | ecosystem: Environmental > Terrestrial > Soil > Riparian zone | place: USA: East River...
CGACCGGAAGAGACGGGAGAGCAGGATCGGAGCGCGCCTCGCGGCCGTCTTGGCGGGGGCGACAACAGGGGGCTGAAGGCCGGGACCGGCTGGCCCCGTGCGAACGTCCACCGGCGTGGACACCTTGGGTCTCGTGAAGGTCACCAACTGTTCGTTGACCGTGGCGGGGCGCCCTCGAGGGTCTCGTGGAACGGCTGAACGGGCGCGCGGGCGCCGCCTTCGCTCTATCCGAGTGAGGAAGGGCTCGCCCCGCGCCTCTGTCCGAGCGTGTGAATCGGCTTGACAAGCTGTGCTAGGACGTGGCGCGCACGGGCAAGTCGGGCACGGGCCAGTCATGCTCACCATAGACCGTCCCGTCCGTGAACTCGATCGAAATGCGTTGTCCGACGTCGCCGCGTCCGGGCGCGACCTTCACGCGGGAAACGATCTGCCGCAGCACGCGCCGGCGCTCGTGCATCGGCAGCTTCTCGACCTCTCTCGCGACGCCGACCGGGGTGAGGAAGTCCCCGAGCCCGAGCGGAGCGTCTACCTGTGCCTGCCACTCTGCTAGTGCTGCTTCCGCTTGCTCCAGCGCGAGACGCTGTTTCGAGTCGGCGGGGAGCGTTGTCCCGATCTGGTCCTCCAGAGCCTCAACCTCCGCCCGCGCCGCCTCCACGGCCTGCCGGAGTTCCTCACCGCCTCCATCCTCACGAGACTTCTTCATCCACCCGAGCCGTGAGAAGGCGACCGAAAGGATGTAGCCCTCAGCCTTGTCGTAGCCGATCGCGACGTGTCCCTTACCGATCGTAGGACAGCGCAGGTAGCTCTCGCCCTTCGAGTACGTCCGCACTAGACCCGTCCCGCAGGCGGAACAGCGGCAGAGCCCTAGCCCCAGCACGTAGCCCTCTCCCCGCATCGCGCGGCGCCCGGGGGTGCTCACCTGTGCCTTTTCCCACTGCCAGGCGGGAATAGGGCCGTCCGGCTCGCGATAGGCCCGATTGCCGACGATGTGACGAACGGACTGCCGCGTCCATGGGCCGCCCCCCGGTGTTGGCACGCCGCGCGCGTCGAATAGCCGCACCGCCTCTCCCCACGAGCCACCGGCAGCCCGGAGCACGAACACGTCTTTCACGACCTGCAAGTGCTCGTTCTCGACCAGCTTGCCGTCCGCCTGCCGGCTGTAGCCCGCTCGAGGTTTGCCGATGTGCACACCCCGTGCCTTGGCACGTTCTCGTGCATCCCTCCAACCCTCACTGATTCGCCGCAACTCGAACTGCGCCAGGCTGAGCATGATCGAGAGGACGAGCTCGCCTTGCGCGGTAGAGGTATCGAACTCACCGTCCGCGGTGAGGACGACCCCTCCGGCCTCATTGATGTCATTGATTGCCTGGAGCCCGCCGATCAACGTGCGCGCGAAACGATCAACCCGGGCGACGATGATTCCGCCAGACTCGCCGGACTTGATTCGCTGGAGCGCTCGGTTGAACTCCGGGCGGTCCATCTTCCCGCCCGAACGGTCTAGGTCAGTGAAGACCTGGCCGACTCTGAGCCCGCGCGCCGTAGCAAGCGCTCGGCACTTCTCCCCTTGGAGGTCTGGCGAGATGAACGAGTCGCCTTCGCGACCGCCGACTCGACTGACCCTTATATAAACGTCAAGCGGCCGGCTGATCCTCTTCGGGCTCACGCACTCATTTTAGGCGTAAACTGCATTTACGCAAGTACCCGGGCGAGAACGTCTGGGCGGGAGGCAACGAGCTCGACCTGATCGTCCGCCGCGGGCGGACGCTTCGATTCGTGGAAGTAAAAGAGAAGCGGGGCGCGCGTTTCGGCGACCCGCTCGAGATGGTGACGGCGGAGAAGCAGCGGCGGCTGCGGCGCGCGGCGGAGGCGTGGCTTGCCGTGCGCCCCGAGCTCAGGCTGCTCGCGGTCGGCTTCGACGTGATCGCCGTGCGCGACGGCCGGGTCCAGCGAGTTCCGCAGGCCTTCTAGCAGCAGCGTCGAATCGAGTCGCGTGGCCGTCACGCAGGACGAGCTGTACGCGACGCTGGACCTCGAGCTCTCGTGGTCGGAGGCTGCGCTGCCGGAGCGCGTGCGGACGAAGCACGTCCACCGGCTCCACCCGTACCACGGCAAGTTCATCCCGCAGCTGGTGGAGACGCTGCTCGGCCGCTACCTCCAACGTGGCGACCACGTCCTCGATCCGTTCGCGGGCTCGGGGACGACGCTCGTCCAGGCGCTCGAGTCCGGGCTCGACGCGACGGGCGTGGACATCGCCGCGTTCAACTGCCTCCTCATGCGCGTCAAGACGGCCCCGTACGATCTCGCGGGGCTGGGGGAGGAGCTGCGCGACATCGCGGCGCGCGTGGAGTCGCTGCCGCGGCGCCGGACGCGCCCGAGCGGATATCTCCGCGAGTGGTACGCGCCGCGGGCGGCTGCGGAGCTCCTCGGCTTCCGCGAGCTGATCCCGGAGTACCGGCATCGCGACGTCCTCCACGTGATCCTGTCGCGCGCCGCGCGGTCGGCGCGACGGACTGCGCACTTCGACCTCGAGGCGCCGAAGCAGCCTCAGCTGGGGGAGTACTGGTGCCACAAGCACCGGCGGGAGTGCCGGCCCGTCGAGTCCGCCTCCGGTTTCCTCCACCGCTACACGCACGACACGCTCGCGCGCATCGGGGAGTTCGCGCGGGTGCGCGATCCGGAGCGGGACGCCACCGTGGTGCACGGGGACGCGCGGGAGACCGCGCTCGTGGGGCCGTTCGACGGGATCCTCACCTCGCCGCCGTACCCAGGGCTGATCGACTACCACGAGCAGCACCGCTACGCGTACGAGCTGCTCGGCCTCGACGACCGGCGGGAGCGGGAGATCGGCGCCGCCGCCTCGGGGACGTCGCTGGCCGCGCTCGAGGCGTACCGCAACGGCGTGGCAGCCGTACTCGCGGGGGCGGCTGTGAAGCTCCGGCCGGGAGCCCCGATCCTCGTGGTCGTCAACGACCGCCGCGACCTCTACTCGGAGATCCTCGCGCGTGCGGGTCTCCAGCTCGAGGAGCGGCTACGCCGCCACGTCAACCGCCGCACCGGCCGGCGGGCGGGGGAGTACTTCGAGGACGTCCTCGTCGCGCGGGCGATCTAGGAGGTCTCTCGCTGCCGCTCGAGTAGCGCGAGCACCGCTTCCGCCACGCGGCCCGGCTGTTGGATGTGCAGTGGGTGCGTGGTGCCCTCCCAGACCTGAAGCTCCGCGCCCGGAATCCAGGCGACGAGTTGCTCGTGGGCGCGACGGATCGACGACTTCGCCCCGTGCTCGCCTGCCGTCACCACGACGGTCCGAGGCGCACTGACCTTGCCGGCGCGCACCGCGCCCGCCAGCGCCGTGCCGTCTCGCGCCAGATGCCTTGCCCAGCGCGCCGTCTGGGCGGCGAACCGCGAATCGGTGTAGACGTCGAATGCCTGCTCCTGCTCTGTATCCAGCGAGACTCGACGTAGGTCGTGGCGAGCGGCCGCGTCCCACTGCCGCCGGCTCACCGGGCCGAGAGTCGCGAGCACTCTCAGGAAGACGGCCATCGATCTGAGCGTCCGGGCAGGTGTCAGCGGAGTCGGGTCGAGCAGCAGCAAGCCACGGACGAGGCCCGGCTCGTCGACCGCGAGTTGCAGTGCGATCAGCCCGCCGAGGCTGTGTCCGACGACCACGACCTCCCCGTCGCCCCGCTCGCGGACGGCCTTCGCCAGCGCCTGAGCGTACTGGGGAAGTCTCAGCGGCCGCCCATCGGCGGACTCGCCGACGCCCGGCGGGTCGGCCTCGATGACCGTCGCCCGCCCCGCGAGCGACGGCTCTAGCTGGGGGAAGTAGCCGTGAACCGTCGACGCGCCCCCGGGAACGAGAAGGACGCGAGCGTCGCCCATGCCCGCAGTATCTCTCCTGTCTTGACGTGGGCGGCCGATGCGTCTCAGCCGCTAGTTCCGGCCGAGCGTGAGGGGAAAGATCGGCTGGACGCTGAACCGCATCGCCGGAACCTGGATGTGGCGCGCGTACCTCCGCCGCGCGCTCACCGAGGCGGAGAAGCGCGGAAGCCGCGACGAACCCGGCACCTAGGCGTCAACACTCCGCTCGTAGCCTCGAGGCGTGCTCGCACGCGCGGTCACGCACGCGCTCGTCGGCCTCGAGCCGCGGCGCGTCGACGTCGACGTCGAAGCCCACGTTCGCGACGGCCTTCCCGGCTTCACGATCGTCGGCCTCGCCGACCGGGCCTGCCAGGAGGCCCGGGAGCGCGTCCGCAGCGGGATCTCGGCCGCAGAGCTGAGCTTCCCGGACGGGCGCATCACCGTCAACCTCGCGCCCGCCGAGCTGCGCAAGGAAGGCTCCGGCTTCGACCTGCCGATCGCGCTGGCCGTGCTCGCCGCCTCGCAGCAGCTGCCGCGGAGCGCGCTCGAGCGCACGGCCGCCGTCGGAGAGCTCGCTCTCGACGGCCGCCTCCGGCGCGTGGGCGGCGTTCTCGCCGTTGCGGAGGGCGCCCGGCGGCTCGGCGTCGAGCGTCTCCTCTGTCCGGCCGACTCCGCTCGGGAGGCTGCGCTCGCCGGCGTCGCCGCCATGCCGATTCGCCACCTCGCCGAGGCCGTCGCGTACCTGCGCGGCGAGCTCGAGCTGGATCCCGAGCGGCCGCTGGCGCCCAACGCGAACGGTGGAGTGTCGGCGCCCGACCTCGCCGACGTCCGCGGCCAGGAACGTGCTCGCCGCGCGCTCGAGCTGGCTGCCGCGGGCGGGCACAACGGCCTCCTCGGCGGGCCTCCGGGGACGGGGAAGACGATGCTCGCGCGCCGGCTCCCGGGGATCCTGCCCCCGCTCGACTCCGACGCCGCGCTGGAGGTGACACGGATCCACTCGGTCGCCGGCCTGGTGGACGGCGAGCAGCCCCTCGTCTCCCTGGCGCCGTTCCGCGCTCCGCACCACGCGCCTCGACGGCCGCGATCGTCGGCGGCGGGCCGCGCCTGCGGCCGGGCGAGGCGAGCCTCGCGCATCGGGGCGTGCTCCTCCTCGACGAGCTCGCCGAGTTCCAGCGCCCGGCGCTCGAGGCGCTGCGCCAGCCGCTCGAGGACGGCTTCGTTTCGATCTCGCGCGCCGCCGGACGCGTCGTCTTCCCGGCCCGCTTCCAGCTCGTCGCGACGATGAACCTGTGCCCGTGCGGCGGCCGCGGGGACCCCGCTGCGCAGTGCAGCTGCTCGGCGCAACGGCTCGCGCGCTACCGCGACAAGCTCTCCCGCGCGCTGCTCGACCGCTTCGACCTCGTGCTCGCGATGCCGCGCGTCCGAAGCGAGGAGCTCGCCGCCGCGCCAAGCGAGAGCTCGGCCGCGGTCGGCAAACGCGTGGCCGCCGCACGGGAGCGGCTCGCCACGAAGCCGCCCACGCGGGACGGAGAGGCCGACGCGCTCCTGCGCCGGGCGGCGGACCGACTCCACCTCTCCGGCCGCGGGTACGCGCGCGTCGGCCGGGTCGCGCGGACGATCGCGGCGCTGGCCGGGTCGGACTCCGTGCGGCCCGAGCACGTGGCGGAGGCTCTCTCGTACCGCTCGCCGCAGGAATTCGAGCGTGTCTGAGCTCGCGCTCGCGGTCTTCGCCTCTGAGACGGGCACGCATCTCGTCCGCCCTCCGCGCGGAGAGCGCTGGCGTGCCTTCGAGCGGCGCTTCGACGAGCGCGCCTACCTCGAACGGCTCGCTGCGGGCGGGCATCGCTTCCTGTCGCGCTCCTCGACCGAGTTTCCGCCGCTCCTGGGCGCGATCCACGACCCGCCGGCGGGGCTCTTCCTTCGCGGCGAAGGCGAGCCGGAGCTGCTCGCGCGGCCGGCGGTTGCAATCGTGGGAGCGCGCGCGTCCTCCGGCTACGGCGCCTCCGTCGCGCGCAGCCTCGGCCGGGAGCTCGCGGCTGCGGGGCTCGTCGTCGTGAGCGGGCTCGCCCGCGGGATCGACGCGGAGGCGCACCGCGGCGCACTCGAGGCGGACGGGACGACGGTCGCAGTCCTGGGCTGCGGCATCGACCGCGACTATCCGGCCGCGCACGCGGAGCTCTCGCGCCGCGTCGCGGACGCCGGTCTCATCGTTTCGGAGTACGCGCCCGGGGTGGAGCCGGCACCGTGGCGGTTTCCGGCTCGCAATCGCATCGTGGCCGGCCTCTGCGCGGCCACCGTCGTCGTCGAGGCACGCGAGCGGAGCGGCGCGCTCATCACGGCGGATCTCGCCATCGAAGAGGGGCGGGAGGTCTTCGCGGTGCCGGGAGAGATCACGAGCGCGCTCTCGGAGGGAACGAATGCGCTGCTCAAGCTGGGTGCCGCTCCGCTGACAAGCGCCGGCGACGTCCTCGCGTCGTTCGGCATCGAACCGGAGCCCGCCGCAGGCGGGGACTCGCCGCTCCTCGAGCTGCTACCCGCGACAGCCGACGAGCTCGTGCGCCGGACCGGCCTCGGCGCGGACGAGGTTGCTCGCGCGCTCGTCGAGCTCGAGCTCGAGGGTCGCGCCGTGGTGCACGACGGCGTGTACCGTCGCGCTTCGTGAACCCGTACTGGCTCGAGGATCCGGCGCCGGAACGCACCGCGACACAACAGAACGGGCGCGTCGACGTGGCGATCGTCGGCGCAGGTATCACGGGTTGCTCGGCCGCGCTACGGCTCGCCGCGGCCGGCCTCCGCGTCCGCGTGCACGACGCCCGCGGGATCGCGGAGGGCGCGAGCGGCCGCAACGGCGGCTTCGCCCTGAGCGGCGGCGCCGCTCGCTACGACGTCGCCCGCGAGACGTACGGCGCCGAGAGCGCAGCGACGTTCTGGCGCTGGACCGAGGAGGCCCTCGGGCGGATGTTCGAGCTCGGGGGCGACGCTCTGGAGCACACGGGCAGCTACCGCCTGGCGGCGGACGAGGAAGAGCGCGAAGGGATCGAGCTCGAGTACGAGGCCCTGCGCGACGACGGGTTCGCGGCGGAGTGGCTCGACGACGTTCCGGGCGGAGCCGCCGGCCGGTTCCAGGGCGCGATCTCCCATCCCGCGGACGGCTCGATCCAGCCGGCGCGCTTCGTCCGCCGCCTCGCGGCGCGCGCGGCGGAGGCCGGCGCCGAGTTCCGCGAGCACTACCTGGTCGAGGACATCGACGCGCTCGACGCCGATCGCGTCCTCGTCGCGACCGACGGCTACGGGCACGGCCTCGTCGTGGAGGTCGCCGACCTGATCTGGCCGACCCGTGGCCAGATGATCGCCAGCGCGCCGCTCGGCCGCGTCCTGTACGACCGCCCGCACTATGCGCGCCAGGGCTTCGACTACTGGCAGCAGCTCGCCGACGGGCGGATCCTGCTCGGCGGCTTCCGCGACGTCTCGATCCTCGACGAGCTCACCGACGTCGAGGAGACGACCCCGGCGATCCAGGCCTCGCTCGAGTCGTTCCTGCACGAGCTCGTCGGTGAGGAGGTGGAGGTGACGCACCGGTGGGCCGGCATCTTCGGGCTGACGCAGGACATGCTCCCGCTCGTCGGGCCCGTGCCCGGCCGCGACGGACGCGTCTGGGTCGCAGGTGGCTACTCCGGCCACGGCAACGTCCTCGGCTTCGCCTGCGGGGAGCTCGCCGCCGACGCGCTGCTCGACGACACCTCGTCGCCGCAGCTCGAGTTGCTCGATCCCGCTCGGTTCTTCTGATCCGGATCTCGAGCCGAAGCAGCATCACCCACTTCGGGTTGTAGAAGAGCGGGCGTGCACCGGGAGCGCGTACACCAGATGCCGGTGCGTAGCCGAGAAGCGCGGGTGGCAGCTCTGAAGGATCAGTAGTTCCCGGCGACCCGACCTGAGGACGGCGACGTCCGCCGCGGTCACGATCCGATGACTGCTGACGCGGTAGCGGAACGTCCCGTACGGCATCCGGATCGTGACCGTGTCGCCGCGGCGGAGTCGGTTGATCTGTGAGAACGGCGCGCTGTAGGTCGTGCGGTGTCCGGCGACGTAGACGAGCCGGCCTTCGCCGGGCAGGTAGTCGCCTGCGTAGAGCCCCGGCCCCTGGTCGAGATCCGCCTCGCTGGTTCCTTCGACGAGCACGGCGTCGAGACTGAGGCGGGGGATCAGGATTCGGCCCATCGCCTCGCCGTCGTGGGATGCGCGCCGGTAGACGCTGGCTCGCTGCACGAGCGAGCTCGCTTTCGAGGGCGCCTGCCGGGTCCGGAGCTGCGCGGCGAGGGCCCGTTGGTGACGCCAGCCCTGGATCGCCGTGATCGGATCCCGCCAGCGCCAGGTCACGAATACCCAGGCGAGTGTGAGCACACCCGCGCCGATCAGGGCGAGGGAGAGCGTTCGGGCAGCGGTCGTCGCCCAGGCGGTCACACGTCCGCCGGTGGGGCGGCCATTACGGCCGCCCCACCGAGAGCGCGACGCCTCAAGCTGCCGTCGCACTGCTCCTCCTTCGCAACGCGAGGCCGAGCAGCAGCGCTGCCAGGCCCAGCACGAGCCAGCGGACGAGCGAGACGCCGGTGAACGGGAGCTGGTTCGGCAAGTTCGCCGAACCGGCGACGCCCGACGAGCCGGCGACGCCCGACTTGGGGGTCGCCTTTTGCTTCACGGCGGCGTTTCTCTTCGACCGACTCGCGGTCGCAATGCCCCTTTTGGCGACCGCCGCGGGCGACCGAGCGGCCGTCCGGGTCGCGGTCGGTGGGGAGTGTGGGGAAGACGATGCGCTTCCGTTCCCCGACTGCACCGTCCCGGACGAGCCGGACGCGGTGTTGCTCCCGCCGACCTGGGCTACGCCGGTCGAGTTCGAGGCGCCATTGCCCGATCCACCCGCGGAGGGGCTGGTCGTTGTGCTGACGCCGTCGGCCGACGCGGTTGCGCCGGCTCCGGTCCCGCCGGCCTGCGCGGTCCCGGTCGAGTTGGAGGCGCTGTTGCCGCCTCCGAGCTGCGCGGCGCCGGTCGATCCGGTGGCGGAGTTTCCGCCTCTACCCGACCGCGTGACCGAGCTCGCGGTCGAGACCACGGTTGAGGTCGAGACCGCAGGAACGGCCGAAACAGGCGATGCGACGGCTGGAAGCGAAGCTCCAGGGCCTGCGGCGTGCGCCGTCGGCGTCCAACCGAAGGCTGCCACCAGCACCGGCGCTGCCAGCCCGGCACAGACGCGCATCCGTGAAGTCGCAATACCCATCAACGCCGCAAACGTCGTAGGCACTGCAGCTCGTCTTGGCGCGAGCGTTCATTACCCTGAACGCGAAAGAACTAACCTAGAGGTTCTTGACGTCGGCGATGAGCTTGTCGATCGAGTCCTTCGCGTCGCCGAACAGCATCACCGTCTTCGGGTTGTAGAAGAGCGGGTTCTCGATCCCGGCGAAGCCGGGGTTCATCGACCGCTTGAACACGACGACGGTCTGGGCGTCGTCGACGTTGAGGATCGGCATTCCGTAGATCGGCGAGCCCTGGTTGTTGCGCGCGTCGGGGTTGACGACGTCGTTCGCGCCGACGACGAGCGCGACGTCCGTCCGCGGGAACTCCGAGTTCGCCTCGTCCATCTCCTTCAGCTGCGGATAGGGGACGTTGGCCTCGGCGAGGAGGACGTTCATATGGCCGGGCATCCGCCCGGCGACCGGGTGGATCGCATAAGAGACCTCGACGCCCTTCGACTCGAGCAGGTCGGCGAGCTGGCGGACGTCGTGCTGCGCCTGCGCGACCGCGAGGCCGTATCCCGGCACGAAGACGACCTTGTGCGCGTACGCCAGCATCACGGCGACGTCTTCCGCGCTCGCGGTCCGGACCGTGCCGCCGTCCGTGCCTGCGGCGACCGCTGCCGCCTCCGGCGTGACCTGGCCGAACGCGCTGAACAGGAGGTTGCCGATCGAGCGGTTCATCGCCTTGCCCATCAGGATCGTCAGAAAGGTGCCGGAGGCGCCGACGAGCATGCCGGCGACGATCAAGACGTTGTTGTCGAGCTCGAAGCCGCCGACCGCGACGGCGAGCCCGGTGAAAGCGTTCAGGAGCGAGATCACGACCGGCATGTCGGCGCCGCCGATCGGCAGGACGAACAGGACGCCGAAGACCGCACCGCCTCCGACGACGATCCACAGCAGCCATTGATCCTGCACGCCCACCGAGAGGGCGACACAGAACGCGACGAGCGCGGCGAGCAGGACGAGGTTCCCGACGTTCTGGCCGGGATACGTGATCGGCCGGCCGCCGATCAGCTCCTGCAGCTTCGCGAACGCGACCATCGAGCCTGCGAACGAGATCGCTCCGATCAGGCCCGAGAGCGCGATCGCCACGAGCGTGTCGATGTGCGGCCGGCCCGGCTGGGGGAGGAACCGGTGGAGCTCCGCCAGCGCGATGAGCGCTGCCGCTCCGCCGCCGACGCCGTTGAACAGCGCCACCATCTGCGGCATCGCGGTCATCTTGACCTTGCGCGCCGCGACCGCGCCGAAGCCGCCGCCGATCGCCATCGCGATCACGAGCTCCCACCAGCTGCCGCCGCCGGCCTTCACCCAGGTGACGGCGATCGCCACGAGC
>Ga0193751_1002806_pt1 | contig 10475 bp, 14 predicted proteins | sample L1c2metaG_FD_143050 | JGI IMG/M metagenome (GOLD analysis project Ga0193751, IMG submission 143050) | Soil microbial communities from a riparian zone of the East river system, Colorado, United States - L1c2 | ecosystem: Environmental > Terrestrial > Soil > Riparian zone | place: USA: East River...
GGCCAGGTCGCCGCAGTGACCGTGACCGAGCTGAACGAGCAGGAAGTCGCCGAGTACCTGCCCATGCCGGAGGACGGCGATGCCTGACCTCGTCGGCCGAGACGATGCGGTGGAGAACCTTCTCGCCGCCATCGAGACGCTGCGCAAGTTCTGGGAGCAGCGCATCACCGGCGACCAACTCGACGACGTGGACCTGATGGGCGACGTGTTCAAAGCCGCCGAGCACGTCGCAGCCACGCGAACGCGCCTAGACGAATCGGAGAAGCGCGTTGACTGACGACTGGGTACAGCTCGGGAACACGCTCGCGCCGATCATAGGCATCCTCCTGGCCCTGCTCCTGATCACGTATGAGCCCGCTGGCCCCCGCTACAAACCCCCACTAGGGCCAGACGCCGAAGCCGAGCAGCGCCAAGCCCGATACGGGACGCCGGACCGGAAGCGTGCGCGACGTCGACCGGTCATGAGGGTGGACTCGGACTGGGAGGTCCACGAGTCATGAACGACATCCTGTTCATCCAGGCGGCGCTTTCCCCGTAACCGACTAGCTCACCGCGCGTTGAACTGATCGGGAGCGCACGAAGCGGAGGGTGGCCACGGGGATGGTCACCCTCCGTCCCCGTCACAACGCAAAAATGAGCCGCTCCACCCGCAATGCACCTCGGGGAGGGTGCGCGGGTGGAGCGGCTCTTGCGTGTCCCGGCCTCGCGGGGAACGCGGGGGGTCGGGACCGGGACGGAGCTCTAGTCGTCGTAGTACGGGGTCTAGCGGCGAAGCCAGTGCCACAGTGGGGACCGGGCGGCGGCCAGCATCTGGTCGGCGAACTCGACGGCGGTCTCCAACGCCGAGTCCTCGTCGGTGTCCTCGACGGTGAGCGTGGCGACGGGGAAGCCGAGGATCCGCAGCGTGATGGTCATACCGGCACCTCCTCATGCGGCAAGGTCAGCCGCGACGCCACCAATGGACGAGGTAGGTGGCGGCAGCGAGAAGAGCAAGGATGTAGCCGGTGACGAGGCTGTAACCGAGCCAGTCGGGGACGCTGATCACGAGACGAGCGTAATAGGGTGATCCGATGAGTGATGACCGGTTGGCGCTGACCCGCGAAGACGCCATCGTAGCGATCATGGAAACAGCGCGTGAGGCCGACGAAGCGCTGCACCCGCGTTACAGCTTCGTGGTCGAATGCGCCGAGGCGTTGCGTGTGCTAGGCGCCACCGAGGCGGAGATCCGATCGGCCCAGGGCATCCCGGGCTAGGTGAAGAACGGCATGAACAGCGAGGCCGGCAGAGCCAGCACCTCCAGCGCGACGATCGAGTACTTCTGCGAGCCGAGCGCCGACAGTCCCACCGCGTACGTGCCGATGAACGGGACGAGGGACACGTCAGCTGGCCGCAACCCACAGCGACGCGCCCAACGCGTTGGCCGAGGGCGTAATAGAAGCCGGGAGCGTGGTCTGCAACGTCCCGTTGGTGGCGAACCGGTAACTGGCCGCCGAAGTGATCGCGCCGTTGTTGAACGCATTGATGCTGGCGGTGGTCCGGCTCATCGTCGGCGGGGTGGCGGCGTTGAACAGCATCGCCACCCAGTACTTGCCCGGCGCTACCACATAGGGTGTTGCGAGGGTGACTCCGACGGCGGCGTTGAACAGGGTCACCAGCGAATCAGCGGCCCCCGACGCGACCCGGGCTCCGGCGGCTGTGTATAGGCCCACCCAGTTCTGCCCGGAGGTGGGGGTGACCCCGGCGGCGCCGGCCATGTACCAGAGCTTGTTGATCGTGGTGGTCACCCGGAATGACAGAGTCGACAGGTACATTGTTCCGTTCACGGCGAGCATGGGGTTGTTGCAGCCGGTGGCCGGGTCATAAGCCCACGCGGTCAGGCCGTGGTCGGACGGCAGGATAATGTTCGGGGTGACCCCGACACCGTTAACGGTAAAGCCGTGGGTGGTGTCGATCAGCCCGGCACGGTAGCTCAAGTCCACGTCTTGGAGCATTGTTGCCCTTCTAACTGTAGTAGCGGACAACGTCGCCGACGGGCAGCACCGGGATACCCCGCGAATTGATCGCGTCTATCAGGGTGTTGAAGTCGGACTGCAGCAACTGCGTAGTGGCACCGGGTGTCGTGGTGGTGAGCTGATGCAAACACAGGATCAGCCAGTCACCGTTAACCACGCACCGATCCAACGGCCCCCCGGCAGCGGTCATAGTGGACACGGGGGTACCACCGGTCGCGGAACTGATCCCCGTCCACGCCCGCAACCGCTGCGGCATCGGCGGCGGCCACGTCTCCGCGTTTTCACTGATGATGGTCCGGGACGTGGCGAAATACTGGGCGGCGATACTGTCGATGGGGACACTGTCGGAGGTGAGGCTGAACTTCCCCTGCGGGTAAGCGAAGCTGTCGGCATAGAACCCGTTCGCCACCAGCCACGCTTTCATGCTGCGCATCTCGGTGCTGACCTGAGCCGCCGTCAATGTGTCGTACCCAGCGTTGTGCGCCGCCGATGTGTAGGCGTGGCCAGCCACTTCCCAGCCGCTGAACTGTGACAGGGTTTTCAGTTCCGGCAAGGTGAACTTTCCTGACGTACCGAGCAGGTCCACAATGGAATAGATGGTGCCGCGATAGCCGTATCCGTCCATGTACGGGCGGGCGTAGTCATACACCGACTGATAGGTATCATCAAAAGTGATCGACACAACACCGGTGGGGAACGTAGTGGAAGTGTCCGGGACGATTTCCATGGACTGCAGATGGTACGTCACCGCTGCCACACCGTCGTCGTAGACGGCGAACCTGAAATCGGTGAACCCCGTAGTGGTGTTGGGTACCCCCGTTGAGCTGAGCGTGCAAGTGCCGGCGACGTTTTTGACGTTGGCCCACGGGATGGTGATACTCACCCACTCACCGGACTGCACCCAATTGACGCCAGCACCGTGGATATGGGGTGCCCACTGGAAGTAATTGGCCATACTGGAGGTGCCAGCATAAAACGCGATAGTACCAAGATGAGTGACGTCAACAACCTGGAACGTCAACCGGATCATCTTGCCAGTCAAGTCACGCGCCGTGCCCCCGGTAATGGCTATTCCGGATTGCAACGCATTCGCGGCGGTCGTGACTGTGGCGCACTGGGTACCGCGAATGAACGTGGACGTGTCATTCAGGTTCGACGAACCCACACTGCCACTCGTGGTCCATCCATGTCCGGTCTGGAAGTTCTGGATGTACGTCGCTGGTCGGAACGGGATCCGGCGGGACGGCCCGAGCTGTGACCGAAAGTCCAGGTCGTTGATCGCGGTGTTTGCCAAGGTCAGGTTTGCGGCGTTGACCGGGGATGTCGTGGCCGGACTATCAGCCCACACTGGGAGGGTGTACGCCATCAGACGCGAGCTCCTAGCCTAAGTCGGGGACCCGGCAGTAACGGCGGTGCGCATCACCGGAGTGTCCGCAGCTGGGATACTGACGACGGTGGGCGTTCCAGCGGCCACCGCTACCAGCACCGTCGGCGGCCCAACGCCGACCGCCGCGAGCGGTATCGGATTCCCGGCGAACACGCCGCCGGACAACACGGGTGGCCCGGCGGAGACGCCACCGATCTGGACAGAGATCGTGGCGTCACCGGCTGGCGCCACCTCGGCTAGCGATCGCAGGATCAGCAGCGACCGAACAACCGCGTCAGCGGCGAGTGCCGTGTCGCTGACCGGCCGAACGATCAGGGCATGACTGGTCGTGTGGTCCGTAGCGGGCGCGCTGTCGGAGACAAATTTGGAGGCGTTGTCGTGTGTGACGGTCTCGACGGCCGGCGCTGCGTCGGTAACTGTGCGGGTGACGTGCAGTGCCCGCGTAGTCGAGTCAGTGGCGGTGGCGGTATCTGTGACCGCACGGGAGGTCGCTACGGACCGGTTGGCGGTGTCTGAAGCCAGTGCCGTGTCTACGGCGCCCCGGAGGTCGTCCAGTTGGGTGGCGACCGCGTCGACCGCGGGGGCCGTGTCCGTGACGCCACGAACGACGTTCAGGGCACCCAAAGCCACATCGCCCGACGTGGCTGCCTCGGTGACCGTTCGTGCGGCTACTACCGCGCGGGTGGCGGAGTCCGACGATGACGCCGTGTCGGCGACGCTACGGACCTGGGCACCGCGAACAGCCACATCGGTAGCTGGCGCAGTATCCGAAGCGGTCCGCGTGAACGCCTGGGCGGCGCGGGTCGCTGTGTCTGAACTGGGAACCCCTGCCGGGTACAACGCCAGCGACGGGTACAAGGCGCTGTACGGGTACAGGGGAGGGCCCTGGGTGCCGTCCGCCGCTGCACGACTGAACGCCTGGGCGGCGCGAGTAGCGGCGTCCGTTGCAGCCGCGGAGTCGACGGCGGTACGGGTGTAGGAGTCGACCCGGCTTGCGCTGTCAGTGGCGGAGACTGTGTCGGTGACGGAACGCGCCAATACCAGAGCGTTGGCGACCGTGTCCGTAGCTGGTGCGGTGTCGGTCACCGGGCGCGACTGGACGTGGCCCGTGTCGGCGGAATCCGAGGCGGTCGCGGTGTCCGCCACAGACCGGGGAAGGACCAGCGACCGTGCCGCCGCGTCGGTAGCTGTCGCGGTGTCGGCCCCGGGGCGAGAGACGGCCAACGACCAGGTGACGGCATCCGAGGCTGGTGCGCTGTCCGACGCCGATCGTGCGCCGGCCTCGGATCGGACGATCGCGTCCGTAGCGGCGGCGGTATCAGCCGCCGTCCGTGTGAACGTCTGAGCCGAGCGGGTAGCGGTGTCCGTGGCCGCCACCGTGTCGCTGGCAGCCCTGAGGAGAGTGAGGGACCGGGCGGTCGAATCCGACGCGTTGGCCGAGTCGGCGGCGGTACGAGTGAAGGACTGCGCGGCCCTGCCGGCACTGTCCCCCGCTGGTGTGCTGTCAGCAACAGCGCGCGCCAACACCAGAGCCCGGCTGCTCGCGTCAACGGCGCCGGCGGTGTCAGCCGTTGTGCGGGCAGCCGTGTCAGAGCGTGTGACCGCATCAGATCCGACCGCCGCGTCCGATGCGGTCCGGGTAAAGGTTTGAGCGGCCCGGGACGCGGAATCCGAAGCGCTCGCCGTATCCGAGACCACCCGTGCGAGGACCAGCGCGCGGGTCGCGGAATCCGACAGCGACGTCGACTCCGACGCGGTCCGAGTGAAGGTCTCAGCGGCCCTGCTGGTGCTGTCAACCGCCTGCGCGGTATCCGAGACCGCCCGGATCTGAGTCAGGGCCCGAGTGGTCGCGTCAGACACCGCTACGGCGTCACTGGCGGTCCGGGAGAACGTCTGGACGGCGCGGGTCGCGGAGTCGGTAGCCGCAGCGGTGTCGGCGACTGTCCTGGCATCCACCAGGACGCGGGTAGCCGCATCAGAGATGCTGGTGGTCTCGCTCGCCGTACGGGTGCCGGTGTCGGATCGGGTGACCGCGTCGCTGGCCGCCGCAGTGTCCGAGGCGGACCGCACGAAGGTCTGGGCCGTACGGGTAGCGGCGTCGCTGGCCGCCGCCGTGTCGGACACAGCCCTGGCGTCCACCAGGACCCGAGTGGTCGTATCGCTGAGTGTCGTGGTGTCCGTTGCGGTCCGTGCGAACGTCTGAGCCGAGCGGGACGCGGAGTCCGACGCTGACGCCGTGTCCGACACCGTCCTGGCGTCCACCAAGGTGCGGGTAGCCGTGTCAGAGACGCTGGTGGTCTCGCTCGCGGTCCGGGTGAAGGTCTGAGCGGCCCTGGTCGCAGCGTCGGTGAGAGGGATTGATTCGGAGACTGCCCGGGACTCGACCAGCGACCGGGTGGCTACATCGCTGAGCGTGGTGGTCTCCGTAGCGGTGCGTGTGAACGTCTGCGCCGCGCGGGTAGCCGCATCACTAGCCGACGCTGTGTCGGCGGCCGTCCTGGCGTCCACCAAGGCGCGGGTCGCGGTGTCAGAAACACTGGTCGACTCGCTAGCGGTACGCGTGAACGTCTGCGCAGCCCTGGCGGCTGTGTCGGTGAGGGGGATCGACTCGGAGACTGCCCGGGACTCGACGACCGCCCGAGTGACCGACTCAGTTGCCGCCGCCGTATCGGTGACGGCCTGGGACAGAGTTACCGAACGGGTGGCAACGTCCGACGCTGCGGCTGTGTCGGTGGCGGTCCGGGACAGGTTTTGGAGAGCCGCGACATAGATAACCGGCTGTAGATGACGAGGGGGCCTACCCCGACCTAAGCGAGCCACCGGTCAGCCCCCTTCTGACAGCCTCACACCACCCATTCCAATGATCGTCACTCGTCCCAGAGCACCCACACCAGCGCCCCAATGCTGACGCTCGTCGTCATCCGCACCCGCAGGAAATGCGACACCGGGACGCAGAACTCGCGGCCCAACGTCCACTCCCACTCATACTCAGCCGCCCCGATCGGAATGACCTTGTAGTGGCCCGTACGAGTCGCCACAACGGAACCCTCGGTGCACGTGGTGGACGCCGTGTAGCCAGTCGCGCCAGTGCCCAGCGTCATGATCGACGTGCCACTCAGGGCATCCGACGTGTAGGGCTGCACGCCGGCAGCTACGTGGGCCGTGAGCCCAGTCGCCGCTATCGCCACCGTATCGATGAGCTCCACCGTGCACGCGGCGGTGAGCACGGACGCGAACTCCACACCGAACGCGACCACCTTCAACGTGTTCGTCGACGGGGTGGCGATCTGCAGCATGGTGCGGATCGCGGTACCGGTGGTCTGCGTTGCCTGCGCCGCCGTTGTGGGCATCGCATTGTTGGATGTCCAGTACAGGGTCACAAGTTCTCCTACCAGCAGGACGCGCGGATGAGCCGGGCCCGGTTCGTCGGTTGGGACGGGAGTGTTCCCTGTACTTCCACCGCGGCGATCGAGTACTTCTGCGCCGTCGGGGCGGTCAAACCCACCGCATAGGTACCAGCCGCGCCCGCATTGGCGTGATAGCCGACGTAACAGGTCAGGGTCGACGACGTAGATGTGTCGATGTCAATCAGGAGGTCGGTGGCGGCCCCGGCCCCGGTGCGCCACGTGTAGCCCGTCGTAGCCCCGGCATTCCAATCGCCGTCAACCACCACAACGGCGCTGTTGGCTTTAGCGACGACGAGGTTGGCCGTGGGTGCACCGGAGGCGTTGCTGGCGGTGATGGTGCCGCCGAAACCGCTGGTACCGCTAAACCGTTCGCAACCGAACGCCCACATAAACGTTCCGCTGCCGCCTGATTTGCTGGCAGACAAAGTGAGAGTCTCAGCGGCCGTGCACGGGCCCGCCGTCCATAAATACGACCCGGCAAAGCTTGCGGTCCCGTTGAGGATCGCCGCGACATTCCAGGTCAGCCCCGTGCCGCCGGTCGGGGTGGCGACCGTGCAAGCGTTGTCCGCCATCGACGCCCACGCAACCAGCCGGTCACCAATCGCGGTGGTGACTGACATCGTGTGTGTCGGCGTGTTGCTGTTGATACCAGCATCGCTGGCACCCCCATCACCGGTACCCACCGCGAGGTAGGAGGCGACGTGTGTCGGTGCGGGCATCTACTCGGCTACCCCTCCATCGTTGCTGGTCAGGGGCTGAGCAAGATCATCAGAGGCTCACCGTGTCGGTCACGGTGAGCTGGTCCCCAATTGCGGATAGTGTCGCCGTGGTCGACAGCAACGTCTCGAACTGGATCCGCCCGGTCGCGCCGGTGAGCGTGTTGAAGATGCCGATCTTGGCGATGGTCTTCGGCAGACCGGTGTCGGAGCCGTTGACCGTGAAGGTGGCGGCCAGCGAGTAGGACGCCGCGCCGGTTGTGTGGGCGTAGGTGGCCAGCTTGCGGATCAAGCCGCCACCAGCGACGGTGTACTCACTGGGCAGTGTCGTGTCCGTGGCGCCCGCGGCCGTAGCGTCGGTAGTCAACGCCATATACCAATACGGGGCATTACCCGGCATGATCGCAAAGGCGACGTTGCCCGGAGTGGTGCCGGCAGCTCCACCAGGAGAACCTGGGGTGTACCACCGGTCAACCGTCGCCACCGTCGCACTGTTGGTGGTGATGACCCCGTACACGACCCCGGTGGTGATGATGTGCCCGATGTAGGCGTCGGTTGTCCACCCGGCAGCGGTCATAGTGAGTGACGTGGACGAGGTAGCCGTCGCGGTACCCGCGAAACCCGCAGCGTCGCCCCCCATGCAGCACGCCTGAGAATCCGCACCACTATTGGTCCTGATCTTAACCACTCCTTCGATACTTGGGCATAAAAAATCCCGCCAAAGCAGCTACCTGGCGGGCGTTAGGTCAGATCAGATGGACTTACGCAGTGGCCCATTTCTTCGGCTGTCCGATGGGGCAATCGAAGAAGGCGGCCAACGCCTTAGCTAAGTCAGGATCGTCCGACTCCACCCACGCGGCCGGGGCGGAGGAATGGCGCGGCCACAGGCCGTCAGCGTGGATAAGGGTCCGCATCCTGGTGGCGAGGTCGTCCTCGTCGAGAATGACGAAGTTAGTAACCCTGTTGCCGTCGAGGAGGGCGCCCGTGGCGTCGCGGTCGAGGCAGGCTTTGTTACCGAGACGAACGGTCGGCATGGAACTCCCCTAGTGTGTGGTTTCTGGGCTGACTAACACGCGACCCTGGGCGATGCGATAAACCTTGCCGCTGGGATCGGTCAAATTGAGGTCGTAATGGCCATTCGTCCACGTCCACGCCGACGACACCGCCGCCGCGACCTGCAGGATCACCGTCGTCCCCGACACGATGATGTTGCCGAATGTCGCGGACCACTCGTACAGGATCGGCTCATCCACGGCCCGCCGAACTTGGGCGCGGGCAGTCCACCCGGTGACCGTGAGGGGTTGATTGTTGCCGTCGATGACCGGGAAGGTGATCGCCCAAGTCTCGCCCTGGTTGATCGCCAGGTCGTATCTCAGCGTCATTAGTGAATGGCTCCGGAGCCCAGCATCAGACCAATCGACATGGCAGGACTCCTACTTCTATGAGCGGAGGATCAGACGAACGCGGGCGCCATCACGTAGACCAGTTGCACCAGCCCGGCGACGAGTAGGACCGCACCGACGGCGAACAGGAGTCGGGAGTCGAAGGCCGCCCCGACGACGGCCACCGCGAAGCCGCCGAGGACCAGGCCCGCGACAACGGCCACGACGGGTTAGGCGGCCTCGTGGCGGTGCGGTGTGGGCTTCACCCTCGGCGCGCCGAGGCCACCCGGTTTGACCCGCTGGATGAACCCGCTCGACCCGGTCAACCCCCCCGGGGAGAACACGGCGGCGTGGCTGGTGTAGGCGACGATGAACCCGGACAGAATGGTCAGCCCGGCCGAACTCCAGTCGAACGGGACCTGGTTGGCGATCGCGTCCAGCCACGCGGTCAGGAACCCGGAGATCGCCGACAGGGCGAGCAGTAGGAGCGACTTCCAGCGGGCCGACGCAACCTGCGCGGTGACCAGCGCGACCAGCACCGGCAGCAGCGAGTTGATCAAAAGGTTCAACCAGAGCGACGCATTACTGACCACGGTCCCCTCCTTCTAGGCAAACAACTCGAGGGCCCAGCCGACCGGGTTCGGCGCCGTGTACTGCACGCTGATCGTCTCGGTGCCGGCCGGGATCAGCAGGTACTTCCGCACGTCGTGGATCACCGTCAGGCCGGGGAGTGTCCGCAGGTAGTTGGGGGTGCCGTCCGGGTTGGTGCCGATGAACCAGACGGTGATGTCGGTGGCATCCACCCAACCGGTAGACAGAGACAACCAACCCGACTTGAACGCGAATGGTGGCCCGACGGGGCAGGGCAGCACCTGGCGGACGGCGACACCGGTCCGTTCCCACGTGCCCTGACTGATGGCCTGCACAAGCTCCTCCGGGACGGTGGTGGGCATCGGGCGCAGCAGCTCATTGAGATCTGCGTTTATGCCGCCAACGACGATTGATCCTCTAGGAGGCGGGACTTGCCAGATGTGCACCGGGTCCGACGCGGCCGGGGCGATGCCGCACTGCCACAGAGCCGATCCGCGACCGGTGGCGATACACGCGTCGATGAGCTCAAAAAATCCATAGCAACCGAGGGCGCCACGACCGAGTACGGAGGCGGCGCCGTCGAGGTAGGCCAGCGCGGTCGGCAGCTGGGATGCGCTGAAGTGCCGATCGGCCGCCATAAAAATGATGCCGCCGGGTGGGTAGCCGATGTTGTCCGCTCCCCGACGCGCCCTGCCGGCGTTGGTTGCGCCCGCGTTGTAGCCGCCGAACATGTCATCCGTACCCTGCTCGTGGACCAGGTAGACGTCCACACCGGCGGCGATCAGGTCGCGGTATTCGCTGGGCACGATGTGTTTGGTGCTGGTGTGCGCGACATCGTCGACGTATCGAACTACAAATTGAAACCCGGCGTCACGGATCGTCGACCCCGCCAACCTGCCAGCCGAGTAGTCGAGTCCCCTAGCCCCCACAGCGGCGACCGTGGCGGGCCGGGTGACCGCATCGAACACGTTCGACGGGGA
>Ga0193751_1002807_pt1 | contig 10474 bp, 11 predicted proteins | sample L1c2metaG_FD_143050 | JGI IMG/M metagenome (GOLD analysis project Ga0193751, IMG submission 143050) | Soil microbial communities from a riparian zone of the East river system, Colorado, United States - L1c2 | ecosystem: Environmental > Terrestrial > Soil > Riparian zone | place: USA: East River...
CACGACCCGAGAGGAGGAGCGTGGGGACACCGTCCGCCAGCCCGGCCACCAGCTCGCCGGCATGTCCTTCGACCGCGGCGCCTGGAACATTGGGGATCTCGTGGTATGGGATCCACAGGCGCGGCTCGTGCTCGAGCAGCTGCACGACACCGCCGAGCCCGGAGCCCAGGACGAATCCGAGTCTCGGTGCCGAGAGCTGCGGAACGACCCCCAGGCGCTGCCGAATGCTGTTAGCCGCTTCCTCGACGCGCCGCTCGAGCTCCGCCCCGTAAGCTCCGTCGGGGAGCGCGCGGCGGGGCTCCTCCACCTACATCCGCTCCAGCAGGTCGCGCTTCTTCGCCTCGTACTCGTCCGGGGTGATGAGACCCTTGTCGCGCAGCGCAGCCAGGCTCTCGAGGGTCGCCGCCAGCTGATCTCCGGGCGAGGGGGCGGCGGGCGCCTGGGCAGGTGGCGGCGCGGACTGGGCAGACGCCGGGCTGGCCGGCACCTGGGCCACGCGATCAGATCCGGCGCGCGGCGGCATCGCGTCGGCGCGCTGCATCTCGGGCACGGCGGGCGCGCCCTGCATGCGCGGTGGCGGAGCGAGGTCGGGTCGCTCCAGTCGCTCCTTCTGGTTCATCATCGCGATCTTGAACTTCACCGGGTCGGCCAGCATCACGTAGTCCTGGATCCCCGCCGACTCCTCGGACGCGGTCATGATGTCGAGCGTGCCGAAGTCGAAGATGCGGCCGAGCCAGCTCTGGGTCAGATGGGCATCGTTGACCTTCTCCAGCGCCGAATCGGACATGTCCTTGTTGAAGACGCCCTCTGACTTGATGAGGCGGCGCGTGGTGACCAGGTACTCCTGGTTGCGCCAGCCCCAGATCCGCATCCCGATGCGGCCGAGCGAGACGATCAACGCCACCACGACGACGATCGTCACGATGCCGTCGACCGTCGGGTTCACCAGCGGCGGGTTGGTGCCGAGCCAGATCGCGACGGCCAGGGCCAGGATCGAGACGACGACGAACGGCCAGGTCTCGCCGAGCACCGCGAGCCAGTGCTGGCGACTCTCAAAGACGACCTCCTCGCCCCGGCTGAGGAGGTTGCGGGCGTAGCTCATCGATCTGCTCCGCTTCTGGTCACGCTCGTGGATGCGCCCGCGTGTAGACCTCGCGGAGGCGCTCGCCGGTCAGGTGGGTGTAGAGCTGGGTGGTGCTGATGCTAGCATGGCCAAGGAGCGTCTGGACCACGCGCAGGTCTGCTCCCCCCTCGAGCAGATGGGTCGCGAAGCTGTGCCGAAAGGTGTGCGGCGAGACGCGCCCGGGCACCTTGGCGGCCTCGGCCCAGTGCCGCACCAGGCGCCAGACCGATTCGCGTGCCAGCCGCTCCCCACGCTGGCTGACGAAGACCGCAGGGCTCGGGCGTGCGGCTGTCCAGGCCGTGCGCGGTCCTGACAGGTACCGATACAGCCGCTCACGGGCCTCCTCGCCCATCGGAACGCGGCGCTCCCGGTTTCCCTTGCCGATGACCCGCACCTGCAGCCCCGGCAGATCGAGCCGATCGGTGTCGAGGCCGGTCAGCTCGCTGACCCGCAGGCCACACGCGTAGAGCAGCTCCAGGATGGCCCGGTCGCGGATCCCGACCGGCTTGTTCGCGGGCGGGGCGTCGAGGATGCGCACCACCTCGTCCGGGTCGAGCACCTCCGGCAGGTAGCTGCCGGGACGCGGGGCGTCGAGCAGTGCCGCCACGTCGCGTTCGGCGATCCCCTCGCGCAGCGCAAAGCCATAGAAGCTGCGGATGGCGGCCACCTTGCGTGCCTGCGTGCTGGCCCGCCTGCCGTCGCGGCGCAGGGCGTTCACGAAGTCACGCACCGGCTCTGGGTCGCTTCGCCAGCGGCTGCCCGCGGCACCGGCAAACTGGGCCAGGTCGCGACGGTAGGCCGAGACGGTCAGCGGCGAGAGGCCACGCTCCACGCGCAGCTCACCAAGGAAGGCCTCGATGGCGGTGCCGAGAGCGGGGTCCGGAAGCATCCGCTCAGTACGGCAAGAGCGAGGCTTTGGTTCGCAGCAGCGCGTAGAACGGCGTGCTGCCGGCGGGCTGCACGATGCGCAGCGGGACCGGCAGGGCGGACACCTCCACGGTCTCACCGATGGCCATCGGCAGGTCCCGCTGCCCGTCGATGCTGATCACCGCTTCGGCCACCGCATGGCGCAGCGTCATGCGCACCACCTGGTCCTCCCCGGCCACCACGCTGTGCAGCGGTGAGAGGTAGGCGGCCACCGGGGTGATGATCATGTTGCGCAGGCGTGGGTCGAGGATCGAGCCGCCCGCGCTGAAGGAATAGGCGGTCGAGCCGGTCGGGGTAGCGACCAGCACCGCATCGGCCACGTAGGTCGCCAGGTGATCGCCGCTCACGTCGACGGCGACCTGGATCATGCGCACCCGCTGCCCGCGGCCGACCACCACGTCGTTGAGGCAGGCATGCGTCTCGCTCGACCCGTCGGCGCGATGCAGTGTGGCCGAGATGCGGAGCCTCTCCTCGACCGAGTAGTCGCCGGCCGCGACCTGGTCGAGAGCGTGCTCGAGCTCCGCCGGTTCGACCTTGGCCAGGAAGCCGATGCGACCCAGGTTCACGCCAAGGGTCGGAACACGAGAATCGCCGATCGCCCGCGCGGCACGCAGGAACGTGCCGTCGCCGCCCAGGACACAGACAAGGTCGCTGTCGGCACCGGCGCTCTCGATCTGCTCGGCATCGTCCGACGACGCATCCCAGGCTTCGGCGGCATTTGCCGCGCACCACGCCCGGCCGCGCTCCAGCACCGCGCGCGCCTCGGGATTGGTCGGGTTGTGGACGAAGCCGACCCGCATCAGCCCGCGTTCCGCAGGCGCGTGGCGATCTCGTCGACCCCGCGACGCAGTGCGGCCAGCTCCGCGGCCAGCTCGTCGGGCGTGATCGCCGCATAGGAACGGTCGAGCCCGGCCGCGATCAGCGCCCGCATCAGGCTCGACGGTGAGACGCCTCGACTGCGGGCGACCTCCTCGACGCGCTCCAGGAGGGCGTCGGGCATCCGCAGCGAGACGATCTGGCGCATCGTATCGGGGGCCAGCTCGGGGAGGGGCGCTGCGACCGGCAGCTCCTCGAAGGCGCTCAACTGCTCGGCCGTGGGCGGGCTCTTGCGCTTCATCGCCCGAATCGTAGTACGCGCGTCACACCATGGGCGTCATCGCGCGCTCCATATCGCCCGCCCAAGATCCGTCGGTGGCCCCGCCCAGGACGAGCAGGGTGAGGAACTCGACGTTTCCCTCCGCACCCACGACGGGCGAACGGATCACCGACAGGGCTGCGAACCCCGCTCGATGAGCATCGTCGGCGAACTGCACCAGCACCTCGCGGTGCACGGCGGGGTCCCTCACCACGCCGCCGCGTGGCACCGCCTCCCGGCCGGCCTCGAACTGGGGCTTGACCAGGGCGATGACGCGACCTTCGCCGGCCAGCAGCCGGCGCACGACGGGCAGCACCAGGCGCAACGAGATGAACGACAGGTCGAGCGTGGCGAGGTCGATCGGCTCGGGAAGATGGTCAAGCTCGCGCAGGCTGGTTCGTTCCATGCTCACCACCCGCGGATCGCGACGCAGCCGGTCGATCAGCTGTCCGCGGCCGACGTCAACCGCGTACACCACCCGTGCGCTGCGGAAGAGCAGGACGTCGGTGAAGCCGCCGGTCGAGGCGCCCGCATCGAGACAGGCAAGCCCCGACGGGTCGACCTCAAAGGCATTCAGGCCCGCTTCGAGCTTGTCGCCGCCGCGAGATGCCCAGCGGCGTCGCTCAACGACGGCGACATCGGCGTCGGTGGCCACCAGCTGGCCCGGCTTCAGGGTGCGCGTGCCCGCCCCGCCGAGCTCCACCTGGCCGGCCAACAGGAGGGCCGATGCTTCCGCCCGGGAGCGTGCCAGGCCGCGCTCGACGAGCAGCTGATCGAGACGGATGCGCGCCACGCCTACGCGGCGCTGGCGCTCGCGCTGGGTGACTCTCCGGCCTGCGCGGGCACCTCGGGCGCGGCGAGGCCCAGCGCGTCCCGAATCTGGTCGGCAATTCCGGCCGCGTCGATTCGCTGCTGGCGACGCAGATCGTCGACGGCGCCGTGATGGACGAACCCTTCCGCCAAGGCGACCTTGAGCAACGGCACGCGGACGCCGGCACGATTGAGCGCATCGAGCACGCCGTCGCCGAATCCGCCCATGGCCGCGCTCTCCTCGGCGGTGACCACCAGCCGGCGGCCGACCGCCTGGGCAGCGATCAGGCGCTCATCGAGGGGCTTGGCCCAGCGGGCATTGATCACGGTGGCTGCCAGCGCATGGTCGTCCTGCAGGGCATCGGCCACGTGGAGCAGGCGCTGGACGATCGGCCCGAACCCGACGAGGAGGAGGTCTCCCCCGCTGCGCAGGACCTCGCCGCGGCCGATCTCGAGCGGCTCGCCATCACGGTCCGCCAGGCCTTCGCCGGGGTCGCGCGGGTAGTGCAGGCTGATCGGGCCCTCGCGCTGCATCGCGGTGACCACCATGTCGCGCAGCTCCTGCTCGTCCTTCGGTGAGCCGATCACCAGGTTGGGGAGCGAGCGCTGCGCTGACAGGGTGAACATCCCCTGGTGGCTGGTCCCGTCCTCGCCGACCAGCCCGGCGCGATCGATCGCCAGCAGCACCGGCAGGTCGTTCTGGCAGATGTCGTGCACCAGCTGGTCATAGGCGCGCTGCGAGAAGGTGGAGTAGAGCGCCACCACGGGGCGCCTGCCACCGAGCGCCAGGCCGGCGGCCATGGTGACCGCGTGCTGCTCGGCGATGCCCACGTCGAAGAAACGCTGCGGGAAGCGGGCGGCGAAGCGCGCCAGGCCGGTCCCGGTCGGCATCCCGGCAGTGATGGCGCAGATTCGATCGTCCTCGGCCGCCAGGCGCACCAGCTCTTCTGCGAAGGTGGCGGTGTAGCTCTTCGGCCGGCGATGGCCCTCGGTCTCCGGCGGCAGCGGCTCCTCTGTGGGGTCGATCAGGCACAGGTCGATCGGTGGCAGGCTTGCACCGTGGAAGCTGACGCTGTCGAGCTCGGCGGGGGCATAGCCCTTGCCCTTGAGCGTCTTGACATGGACCAGAACCGGGCCCGGCAGCGCGAAGGCACGCTCGAAGACCTGCTCCATCTCGGCCACGTCATGCCCGTCGAGGACCCCGATGTAGGTGATGCCCATGTCCTCGAAGAAGCCGACCTTGGCCCACGAGCGCTTGAAGCCCTCCTTGGCGAAGGCCAGCACGTTGAAGAGCAGCGGCCCGATGATCGGGATCCGCGGCAGCACCCGCTGGGTTGCGGACTTCGTGCCCTGGTAGGCGGGCGTCAGCCGCAGCTTGTTGAGCTTCGTCGAGAGGCCGCCGACCGAACGGCTGATGCTCATCTCGTTGTCGTTGAGCACGATCAGGAGGCGATGCTTCGTGTCGCCGAGATGGTTCAGCGCCTCCATCGTCAGCCCGCTCTGGAGGGCCGCATCGCCGACGCAGACCGCGATCCGCTGGCGGCTGGCAGGGTCGCCGGACGGTCGCAGGTCACGTGCCGCCGCCAGGCCGACCGCGATGCTCACCCCGGTGCCGGCATGCCCGCCGTCGAACACGTCATGGACGCTCTCCGAACGACGTGGAAAGCCACCCACCCCGTCGAGCTGGCGAAGCGTATGGAACCGCTCGAAGCGACCGGTGAGGAGCTTGTGGGCATAGGCCTGGTGCCCGGTGTCCCACACGATCCGATCACGTGGCGAGTCGAGCACGCGGTGAAGCGCCAGCGTGATCTCCACGGTTCCCAGTGAGCTGGCCAGGTGCCCGCCGGTGACCCGGACCGTGCGAATCATCTTCTCGCGCAGCTCTGCGGCGAGGGAGCTGAGCTCGGCGGGCGACATCCCCCGCAGCTGTGATGGGTCGGCCAGGGACTGAAGGACGTGGCCGGATTCGGGGCTCTGCATCGGCGCGAAAGTATAGACCGATGCCCTTGCGCCACCTCTTGGTGGCTCTAGCCTTCGGGGGTCGGTTCTTCCTCGGCGCCTTCGACCAGGCCGCGACCAAGCTGGGAGATCGTCAGCTCGGCGGCGCGCAGTCGTCCCTCCGCGGCTGCGTGCAGACGGAGGGCCTCACGGTAGCGTGCGATGCTCTCCTCCAGGGGCAGGTTCCCGGCCTCGAGCGCCTGCACGATGCGCTGCAGCTCGCCGACCAGCTCGTCAAAGGGGCGGGCGGCGAGATCGTCGGCGGGCTTCGGCTCGCTGCTCACAGGAGCTCCTCCGGGTCGCGGGTGACGTCTTCGACACGGGTTGTGAGCCGGCCGCTGGCCACGACCACCTCGAGCGGCTGCCCGACGGTTGCCTGGCTCGGGTCGCGCACGATCGTGCCATCGGCCAGGCGGGCAATCGCGTAGCCACGCTGCAGGGTCGCCGTGGGTGAGAGGGCCCGCAGGGCATCGGCCAGACCGTCCAGGGACGCCTGCTGCCGTTGGGCGCCGGTCAGCAGCGCGCGGTGCCCGCGGTCGAGCAGGTCGGCGGCGCGCTGGCGGGCGGCGGCCGTCTCGGGCCGCAGCCCGGCAAGAGCTCGCGCCTCGGCTCCTAGGAAGCGTCGTCCCTCTGCCAGCCGGCCGAGAAGGGCCACCGAGGCCCGATCCCGCAGCCGCGCCAGGATGCCGGGCAGCTGCGCGAGGTCGGGCACGGCCTGCTCTGCGGCAGCCGACGGGGTCGGGGCGCGCAGGTCCGCGGCGAAGTCGGCCAGGGTCACGTCAGACTCGTGGCCGACGCCGACCACCACCGGGACCGGCGACGAGGCCACCGCGCGTACCACGCGCTCGTCGTTGAATGACCACAGGTCCTCGAGCGAGCCGCCGCCCCGCGCGAGAATGACGAGGTCAATCGTCGTGTCGGCGTACAGGCGCTGGAGAGCGCGCACGATCGCCCCGGCCGCCGTCGCCCCCTGCACGATGCTCGGCGAGAGGATCAGCTCGCCGATCGGGTAGCGGCGGCGCATCACGTTGCCGATGTCGCGCCACACGGCGCCGACCGGGGAGGTGACCACCCCGATGCGTCGCGGCCAGCGCGGCAGCTCACGCTTGCGAGCGGCTTCGAAGAGCCCCTCGGCGCCGAGTTTGGCGCGCAGCGCCTCGTACTGCTGGTGCAGGTCACCCGCACCGGCGGGGGTCAGCGACTCCACGTACAGCTGGTAGACGCCCTGTGGCTCGTACGCCCGCACTTTGCCGTGGCAGATCACCTGCATGCCGTGCTCGGGACGGACCGTGGCGCGTGCCAGCTCCTCGCGAAACAGGACGGCGCGGATCTGGCTGGCGGCATCCTTCAGGGTGAAGAAGCAGTGGCCTGACGGCGGATAGGTGGGCTGGCTCACCTCGCCTTCGACCCACACGTCGGCGAGGGTCAGGTCTGCGTCGAGCAGGGTGCGGACCCGCCGGTTCAGGTCGGTGACGCGCAGGATGCGAGGGGCGGCGCGCGCGCCCTCCCAGAGCGTGGCCTGCTCGCCGCTCATTGCAGGCGGGTCACGTACTCGCCATTGCGGGTGTCGATGCGCAGCATGTCCCCTTCGTTGACGAAGAGGGGCACCTGCACCACCAGCCCCGTCTCAAGGGTCGCGGCCTTGCGGGCGCCCGTCGCCGTGTCGCCGGCGAACCCGGGCTCGGTGCTCGTTACCCGCAGGTCCACTGCCACCGGCAGGTCGACGCCGAGCACCTCGGTCTCGTACGACGTGACGAAGACATCGGTCCCCTCCTTGAGGAAGCGCGCGTCGTCGCCGATCTGCCTGGCGGTCACCGCGAACTGGTCGAACGTCTCGCTGTCCATGAAGTGGTATGAGTCGCCATCCCCATACAGGTACTGGACCTTGCGCTGCTCGACCCGTGCCCGGGGCCAGCGGGTGCCCGCCTGGAAGGTGCGCTCCACGATGTCCCCCTTGCGCACGTTCTGCAGCTTCATGCGCACCTGGGCCGAACCACGGGCCATCTTGATGTGCGTCCAGTCGAGGACCTTCATGAGCTGTCCGTCCAGCTCGATGATGATCCCCTTTTTGACGTCGCCGGTGCTGATCATCGGGTCGTCACGCCGGCGGGCACTCGGCGTTGGCCTTCGCGATGTTCGCGTTGTGCTGGGCGAGCGTCACCGCGAAGTAGTGCGAGCCGTCCCGCACGCCTCCAGGGCAGCCGGCGACGAAGAAGAAGTAGCCCTTGCTCGTGTCGGGAGAGGCCACCGCTTCGATCGAGGCGATGCGCGGCGCCGCGATTGGGCCCGGCTGCAGGCCATCGTGCAGGTACGTCTGGAAGCCGGCCAGCTCGGCAGGCAGCTTCACTTGGCTGCCGGTGGTCTGCAGCGGTGGCCACCAGTTGATCGTGCCCCATTCGTTGACCGGGATGCCGCCGTGCAGGGCGGTGGCAAGGCCGTACTGCAGGGTCGGATCGGCCTGCAGTCGCCAGCCGGGGGTATTGAGCCGATTGAGGTAGACGCCGGCGATCAGCGGTCGCTCCTTGTTGAGGACGGCCTCGCGCTCGACGATCGAGGCGAGTCTCACCGCCTGGTCGATGGTCATCGGCCTGCCATTGAGCTTGCGGGCAGCGATCTTGGCCCTGATCGCAGGCGTCAGCCGAATTCCGAACGTATTGAGCAGCTTTTCGATCACCTGGCGGGCGGTCGCGTTGGCGTCGACCCGGTAGGTATCCGGATACAGGTAGCCCTCGAGGGTGCGATTGGCGGGCAGACCCTTCAAGAAGTCGTACTTCGCCAGCAGGTCTGGCGGCGGTGCCTTGGCCAGGGCCACGAATTCGTCGACGTTCATCGTCAGCTTCGTGGTGGCCAGGTAGGCCGCCATCTGCTCCAGGCGCCACCCCTCGCGAAGGGTGATGGTGATCTCCACGCCCGGCTGCTGGCGCAGAGCGGCCACGATCTCCGATGGCGTCAAGGTCGGCGACAGGTCATAGACGCCCGCCTGCAGGTCACCCGACCGCCCGGCCTGCTGAACCGCATACTGGAAGGCGAGCTCGCTCCGCACCACCCCCCGCAGAAAGAGCAGATGACCAATGACGCTGTCTGTCGAGCCCTTCTCGACGATGATCGTTACGCGGGGCCCCGAGGGAGCCGCCGGCACGTCCGCCAGCTCATCGGGCTTGTACCAGAGCACGAAGTCGCGCACCAGCCCGTTGTCTACCGAGCCGGGATGCGCCTCGACCCAGGTCAAGAGCTGAGGGGAGAGCGTGAGGAGCCCGACGAAGATGGCCCCTGCGGCCACGACCACCACGGCCCCGAACCAGACCAGCAGGATCAGCGGCTGGAACCGTCGGCCACGGCTGGGCGGCGTCCCACGCTGCTGGCGGAGCGCACGGATCCGCGCGTCGCGCAGCTCGTCCTGCTCATGGCGTCGGGTCGGGCGAGGGGTCATCGGGCCTCCTGAGCGTCCAGGTATTCTTGCAGTATCAGGGCCGCCGCCGCCGAGTCGAGCTCTCCTGAGGCCCGAACCGGCCGCCTCCCACTCAGGGCCATCCCCTCTGCCGCCTGCCAGCTGGTGAGCCGCTCGTCCACGTACTCGACCGACAGGCCCAGCTTGCTCAACCGATCACCGAAGGCGCGGGCCGCGGCAGCCTGCGAGCCCTCCGTGCCGTCCATGTTGCGCGGAAGCCCGACGACGGTGCGGATCGCCCCTTCGGCCCGCGCCAGGGCGACAACCGCGGCCAGGTCTGCGGCCTCGCGCGTGCGATGCAGCGCGGGCCGAGCAAAGGCCATGGCCGTTTCGGTGTCGCCCACGGCGACGCCGATTCGGCGGCTGCCGTGATCGAGGCCGATGATCCGGCTCACTGGCCGCTCGAAGGAACGGTCTGGACCGAGATGCGGAAGGCGAGCTTCGGGAGCCGATCGACCCAGCCGGGCCACAGGTCGATGTGCACCTTGCCGAGCCCCGCAAGCGCGGTCGTCGCCTCCTGGCGCGTCATCCCGGCCACCGTGCTGCGCACCGTCCCCTCGTCGATCCTGGTGGCAGCGACGCCGCTCACCGTGACCTGCACCATCAGATGCGAGCCGCTGACGGAGGCCGACCCGATCTGGATCGTGACGGAGCTACCCACGATGGCCATGCCCGCCGGCGCCGCAGCCGGATCGGATGCCAGCTTCTGCCGGGTGGCAGCTTCGACATCGGCCTTCTTGGCCCAGGCTCGGTCGTAGGCGAGGGTGCCGACAAGGTCGAAGGTCGGGGTGTCCTTCTTGCCGACCAGCCCTTCGGGGATCGGGATCGTCGGCACCTCAGCAGCTCCAGGAGCGGCGTACACGCGATCCGTGCTTGAGCCGACAAGCAGGTCGGCGAGGTGCGTGGCCAGCTGGGTCTGAATGGCGGTCACCACAGCGTCGACATCGGACTGCTGGATCACCGTGTGAGTCGTCTCGTCTCCGCCGCTAGTGGCACCTGGGTTGATCACCAGCCGGGCCTTGTTGAGATCGGA
>Ga0193751_1002808_pt1 | contig 10472 bp, 9 predicted proteins | sample L1c2metaG_FD_143050 | JGI IMG/M metagenome (GOLD analysis project Ga0193751, IMG submission 143050) | Soil microbial communities from a riparian zone of the East river system, Colorado, United States - L1c2 | ecosystem: Environmental > Terrestrial > Soil > Riparian zone | place: USA: East River...
CCGATCCCCGAGTTCCGCAAGGAGCTGCTCGCGCAGATGGACCGGCTGAAGGTGAGCCGCGAGCTCGCGTCGCGCTACATCAACGACGGCTTCTCCGGCGGCGAGAAGAAGCGCGTCGAGATCCTCCAGATGGCGATGCTGAAGCCGCGCATCGCGGTGCTCGACGAGACCGACTCGGGCCTCGACATCGACGCGCTGCGCGTCGTCGCCGGCGGCGTGAAGGAGCTCGTCGGCCCGGAGATGGGCGCGCTCGTCATCACGCACTACCAGCGCATCCTCGACTACATCACCCCGGACCACGTGCACGTCTTCGTCGACGGGAGGATCGTCGAGAGCGGCGGTCCCGAGCTGGCGAAGAAGCTCGAGGCCGGCGGCTACGCACCGTACGAGGGAGTGACCGTTTGATGGCACAGACCGAGACCGAGATCGTCCAGGGGATCGGCTCCGACTACGCGATCAAGTACGGCTTCTCCGTCACCGAGGACTACTTCTACAAGTCCGGGCGCGGGTTGTCGCACGAGCTCGTCGACGCGATCTCTTCGCACAAGAACGAGCCGGACTGGATGCGCAAGTTCAGGCATCGCAGCCTCGACTACTTCTACGCCCGCCCGATCCCGCAGTGGGGCGGCAACCTGAACGACATCGACTTCGAGAACATCTTCTACTACATCAAGCCGACCGAGAAGCAGGCGAACTCCTGGGAGGACCTGCCGGCCGACATCAAGGACACATGGGACAAGCTCGGCATCCCCGAGGCGGAGAAGAAGTACCTCGCCGGGGTCGGTGCCCAGTACGAGTCCGAGGTCGTCTACCACAAGCTCCAGGAGAACCTGGAGAAGCAGGGCGTCCTCTTCCTCGACATGGACTCGGGGCTGCGCGAGCACGAGGACGTCGTGAAGCAGTACTTCGGGACGATCATCCCGCAGAACGACAACAAGTTCGCGGCGCTCAACTCGGCCGTGTGGTCGGGAGGTTCGTTCATCTATGTGCCGCCGGGCGTGCACATCGAGATGCCGCTGCAGGCGTACTTCCGCATCAACGCCGAGAACATGGGCCAGTTCGAGCGGACGCTGATCATCGTCGACGAGGGCGCATACGTGCACTACGTCGAGGGCTGCACCGCGCCGATCTACTCGACCGACTCGCTGCACAGCGCGGTCGTCGAGATCATCGTCAAGGACGGCGGCCGTTGCCGCTACACGACGATCCAGAACTGGTCGAACAACGTCTACAACCTCGTCACGAAGCGCGCGGTTGCCTACAAGGACGCGACCATGGAGTGGGTGGACGGGAACCTCGGCTCGAAGCTGACGATGAAGTACCCGGCGATCTGGCTCATGGGCGAGCGAGCGCACGGCGAGGTGCTGTCGATCGCGTTCGCCGGCAAGGGCCAGCACCAGGACGCGGGCGGCAAGGCGGTGCACGTCGCACCGCACACGACATCGGTGATCACGTCCAAGTCCATCTCGAAGAACGGCGGCCGCGCCGGCTACCGCGGCCTGCTCGAGGTGGCGAAGGGCGCGACCGGCTCGAAGTCGAAGGTCGTCTGCGACGCGCTGATCCTCGACGAGGAGTCGCGCTCCGACACCTACCCGTACATCAAGATCGAGGAGAACGAGGTCGACATCGGCCACGAGGCGACGGTGTCGAAGATCGGCGACGAGCAGCTCTTCTACCTCATGTCGCGCGGCCTCTCCGAAGTGGAGGCGAGTGCGATGATCGTGTCGGGCTTCGTCGAGCCGATCACGAAGGAGCTCCCGCTCGAGTACGCCGTCGAGATGAACCGGCTGATCCAGCTCCAAATGGAAGGCTCCGTCGGTTGATCGTCGAACGGACGGATTTCATCTCCGTCCCCGTCACCGACATGGAACGGGCGAAGCAGTTTTACGGGGTGACCCTCGGCCTGCCCGAGATCGAGCACCCCGAGCAGGGCTTCCCCGAGTACCAGCTGGGCGAGAACCTCAGCCTGTACCTGCTGCAAATGGAAAACATCGGCAGCTCGTTCACCGGGCCGCACACGGCGTCGATCGCGCTCCGCGTTCCGGACGTCGCGGCGACGCAGAAGGAGCTCGAGGCGAAGGGCGTCGAGTTCGGCGGCGACCCGTACGACAGCGGCGTCTGCCACATGGCCTTCTTCCGCGACCCAGACGGAAACGCGCTGATGCTGCACAGGAACTACACGCGGTGAGCCGCAGCGCCGCCGTCGAGGCGTACCGCTCGCTGCCGCTCCCGGACACGACCGAGGAGCACTGGCGCTTCACCGACCTCGCCGGCTTCGATCCAGACGCGTTCGCAGGGGCGGCGTCGGCGGAGATCGAGACGCTGCTCGACCTCGACGTCTCCGGCTACGCCACTGTGACCGCTGACGGCATCGACATCGCGAAGGCACCGGAGGGCGTGACGTTCGCGCCGCTGCCGGAGGATTACGAGCGGCTGTACTCGCTCGTCGGCTGGGACGAGAAGTTCGCCGCGCACAACGCGGCCATGTGGAAGAACGGCCTGCTCGTCGTCGTGCCCAAGGGCGTCGTCCTCGAGAAGCCGCTGTACGTGCGCATCGCCGCCACCGGGCAGACGTTCTGGCGCCTCGTCGTCGTCGCCGAGGAGGGCGCGCGCGCATCGCTCATCGAGGAGTACGCGTCACCGGCCGCGGACACCGAGGCCTACTCGAATGCGGTCACCGAGCTCTTCGTCGAGCCGAACGCAAAGCTCGAGTACGTCTCCCTGCAGAACCTCTCCCGCGAAACGTGGCACTTCGCGTCGCATCACGCGCGCGTCGAGCGCGACGCCGAGCTCGACTGGGTCGCCGGCGGCTTCGGCTCGAAGAAGGGCAAGACGCGGATCCAGAACGACCTCAACGGGCGCGGCGCCACGTCGCGCGTCACCGGCGCCTATTTCGCCGACGGCACACAGCACCTCGACTACGACACCTTCCAGGAGCACATCGCGCCGGACTGCACGTCCGACTTCGCCTTCAAGGGCGCGCTGCGCGACCACGCGACCGCGGTGTGGCGCGGAATGATCCGGGTCGAGAAGGACGCACAGAAGACGAATGCGTACCAGGAGTGCCGGAACCTCATGCTGAGCCCCACCACGCATGCGGTGCCGATCCCCGGGCTCGAGATCCTGGCCAACGACGTCCGCTGCACGCACGGCGCCACCGTCGGCCGCGTCGACCGCGAGCAGCTCTTCTATCTCATGGCGCGCGGCCTGCCGCGCACCGAAGCCGAGCGCCTCATCGTCCGCGGCTTCTTCCAGGACGTGCTCGACCGCATCGAGCTCGAGCCCGTCCGCGAAGCCGTGACGGCCGCGCTCGAAGCCCGCATCCCGCAGGGCTAGCCCTTACATGCGCCGTATGCGGCGCTGGTAGCGTCCGCGGCGCATCGTGATGCGTCGCCCGGAACGACTCATGCTGATGCTGTCGCTCGCGGCACTCGCCGCGTGTTCCAGCGCGCTCGCGGCCCGGGCCGCGCCGACGCATGTCTCGCCGGGGTCGTGGTGCGGCGGGCCGGCGTGGCGGCTGATGAACCTGAGTGACCCGCAGCGCGCCAAAGTGCACCTCGGACGGACCGAGACGACGATCCCGGAGATCGCGAAGTTGCGGTCGCCCCAGGTGATCGGAGCCCGACGGGCGACGAGCTTCCAGCTCAACACGTGGCGGCTCCACGTCGTCGTCGACCGGTACCGCATCGCTTCGAACGGCGAGATCATCCTCGTCCTCTTCGACATCCCGAGCGGCATGTACATGGACGCGTACCTGCCGAACCCGCACTGCCTCGGGCCGCGGTCGCGCGACCGCACGGGCATGATCGCCGCGCGGCGCGAGTTCACCGACCATTGCCCGCACGCGACGGCGCAATGGCAGCTGCTCGGCGCGAGCGTCGACATCTCGGGCGCCGGCTTCTGGAACAGCGTCCGCACGACGCGCGGCGCGCTGCCGAACGGCGCCGAGCTCCGGCCGCTTACGAACCTGTCGCTCGTCACCGGCTGCGGCGTCGGGAGCTGAGCGCGTGCGCTGGCGGATCGGAAAGGAGCTCGAGCGCGCGGTCGCCGCGAAGCGCCGCGTCCAGATCGCGCTCGCCGTCCTCATCCTGCTCCTCGGCGCGCTGCTCGCAACCGGCGTGTACAGCACGTTCGCGCTCTATCGCTCCGCCGAGGACCGGTACATCCACACGCTCTTCCCGTTGAGGACGCACTCGCAAGATCTCGTCCTGCAAATGGTCAACGAAGAGACCGGTGTGCGGGGCTACATGCTCACCTCGGACCGGCGCACGCTGCAGCCGTACTTCCTCGGACGGAAGAACGTCCTCACCGACCTGGCGAAACTCTCGCCGCTCACGGCATCGCGACCCGACCTTCAGGCGGAGCTCAAGCCGATTCGCTACGAGATCCGCGCGCTAGACGGCTACTTCGCCCGCCAGATCACCTTCGAGGCGGACGGGCAGCTCGGGCAGCAACGGGCACGGACGGACGTGCTCGGCGGCCAGCGCCTCTTCAATCGATTCCGCGTCAACTCCCAATCACTCGCGGCGTCGATCACGGCGTTCGTCGACCAGACCCGCAGCGACGAGCGGCGTACGCTCACGCGCGCAATCGGCCTCCTGGTGGCGAGCGGTCTGTTCGCTCTCGGGATTGCGATCTCCCTCATGCGACGCGTGCCGGAGCGGCTCCGCAAGCTCTACTCGGACGAGGAACAGGCGCGCATCCGCGCAGAACATGGTGCGAACGCGTCCCGTGCGCTCGCGCATGTATCCGACGCGGTGGTGATGCTCGACGACGGGTCACGGGTGCTCTCGTGGAACAACGCCGCCGAGGAGCTGTTCGGCGTCCCCGCGGAGGCTGCACTCGGTCGGCCCGCGGGCAGCATCTTCCCCGAGTTCGGGGTCCTCATCGAGCGGTCCGGCGGCGAGCTCACGCCGGTGCGCATCGGCGGCGAGGAGCGCTGGCTGGCGATCTCGCTCAGCCGCTTCGAAGGGGGCCGCGTGGTCACGCTTCGCGACGCCACCGCGGAGCACGTGCTCGAGCGCGCCCGCGCCGACTTCGTCACCACCGCCTCGCACGAACTGCGCACGCCGCTGACCGCGGTGTACGGCAGCATCCGCACGCTGATCGACCGCGAGGACGAACTGTCCGAGCCGGTTCGCCGGCGTTTGCTGAAGATGATCGAGCAGGAGTCCGAGCATCTCGCGCAGATCGTCGACCAGCTCCTCGTCACCGCGCAGATCGATCGCGGACGGCTCCGGATGGAAGAGCGCGACTGCAACGTGGCGGAGCTCTGCGCCTCCGTGCTCGAAGCCGCCGACTCCCGTAAGCCGGAGTCGATTCGGCTCGAGCTCGTCGCGCCGACGACGACGCGCCCGCTGCGCTGCGACCCGCCGCGCCTGAAGCAGGTGCTCGTCAACCTCGTCGAGAACGCAATCAAGTACTCGCCCGGGGGCGGGCGCATCGAGGTCCGCATCGCGGACACACCCGACCGCCTCCGCATCGACGTCCAGGACGAGGGCCTCGGGATACCGCCCTCCGAGCAGGCCCGCATCTTCGAGAAGTTCTATCGCCTCGACGCCGAGATGACCCGCGGCGTCGGAGGCTCGGGCCTCGGGCTCTACATCTCGCGCGAGATCGTCGAACAGATGGGCGGGCTCCTGTCGGTCCGCTCTCGCCGCGGCGCCGGCTCGACCTTTACGGTGACGCTGCCGCGGGTGCCAGCCGGCGTGACGCCGGCGCTCGTCAGGTCCTGACTAGCGGCTTGTATTTGATGCGGTGCGGCTCGAGCGCCTCGGCGCCCCGCGTCTCTCGCACCCAGGCCGCGTACTCGCCCCACGTGCCCTCGAACCACGTCGTCTGGCTGTCGCCCTCGAACGCGAGAATGTGCGTCGCCACCCGGTCGAGGAACCACCGGTCGTGCGTGATCACCACCGCGCATCCGGCGAAGTCGAGGAGCGCCTCCTCAAGGGCACGCAGGGTGTCGACGTCGAGGTCGTTGGTCGGCTCGTCGAGCAGGAGTACGTTGCCGCCGCTGCGGAGGAGCTTCGCCAGATGGACGCGGTTGCGCTCCCCGCCGGAGAGGTCGCCGACCCGCTTCTGCTGATCGGAGCCTCTGAAGTTGAACCACGACACGTACTGGCGCGAGTTCACCTCGCGCTTACCCAGCTCGATCGTGTCGAGACCGCCGCTGATTTCTTTCCACACGGTGGTTCCGGGCTCGAGGTCGGCGCGCGCCTGGTCGACGTACGCGAGCTGGACGGTGTCGCCGACGCGCAGCACGCCAGCGTCCGTCGACTCCTCGCCCGCGATCATGCGGAAGAGCGTCGTCTTGCCGGCGCCGTTCGGGCCGATGACGCCGACGATTCCGGCGGGCGGAAGCGAGAAGGTGAGGTCCTCGACGAGGAGCTTGTCGCCGAAGCCCTTCTGCACGCCCTCGGCCTCGATGACGACGTCGCCGAGGCGCGGGCCGGGCGGGATGTGGATCTCGACCTTGTCGAGCTTGACGTTCTGCTCTTCGGCGTACATGCGCTCGTAGGCGGCGAGGCGCGCCTTCGACTTGTCGTGCCGCGCGCGCGGAGACATGCGCACCCACTCCAGCTCGCGCGCGAGCGTGCGGCGCCGGGCCGACTCGGTCTTCTCCTCGACTGCGAGGCGCTCCTGCTTCTGCTCGAGCCACGACGAGTAGTTCCCCTGGAAGGGGATGCCTCGGCCGCGATCGAGCTCGAGGATCCAACCGGCGACGTTGTCGAGGAAGTAGCGGTCGTGCGTGACCGCGACGACCGTCCCCTTGTACTCGGCGAGGAAACGCTCGAGCCATGCGACCGACTCGGCGTCGAGATGGTTCGTCGGCTCGTCCAGCAGCAGGAGGTCGGGGGCCGACAGCAGCAGGCGGCAGAGCGCGACGCGGCGACGCTCACCGCCCGAGAGCGTCCCGACGTCCCGGTCGCCGTCGGGCACGCGCAGCGCGTCCATCGCGTGGTCGAGATGCTGGTCGAGCTGCCACGCGTCGGCGCGGTCGATCGCGTCCTGCACCTTGGCTTGCTCGACGAGCAGTGCGTCGAAGTCGGCGTCCGGCTCGGCGAACTTTGCGGAGACCTCGTTGAACCGATCCATCAGATCCCGAAGTGGCCGCACGCCGTCCTCGACGTTCTCGCGCACGGTCTTGGCGGGATCGAGATCGGGCTCCTGCTCGAGGAGGCCGACGGTCGCGTTCGGCGCGAGCTCGGCGACGCCGGAGGACGGCTCCTCCTTCAGCGCCATGATCCGGAGTAGCGTCGACTTGCCGGCGCCGTTCGGGCCGAGGACGCCGATCTTCGCGCCGGGCAGGAACGACAGCGAGATGTTCGCCAGCACCTGACGGTCGGGGCCGTAGAACTTGTCGGCCTTGTACATCGTGAAGATGTAGTCGCTCACGCAGTCAAAGGTAACAGTGCGCTGACGAACCGCTAACGGATGGCTCCTACGCTGACGTCGTGCTCGCAGCCGCCGCCACGCTCGTCCTGGGCCTCTGGTGGCCGGTCGCCGCTCCGAACGGCGCCCACGTCGCGTTCACGAAGGTCGACTCGCAGCACATGGAGCTCGATGTCCTCGACGTGCGCTCGCACCGCGTCGTCCACCTGGGGACGAGCGCCGGGCAGCTCTTCCCCGCGTGGTCGCGCGGCGGCTCGCACGTTGCGTACGCATCGGGCGGCGTCCTGTACGTCGCCGCGGCCAACGGCTCCGGAAAGCACCGCTACCTGGCACCGACCAAGTCGTTCGCGCCCGCGTGGCGGCCCGGTGGGACGCAGCTCGCGTACTTGACGACGCACGGCGCGCGCAATACCGATCTCTGGGTCGGCAATGCGCTGTGGGCGCGCGACGCGATCGGGCGACCGGCATTGAGCCCGGACGGGGCGACACTCGCGTTTCAGCGCGACGACGGCATCTACGCCGCGACCGGGCCAGGAGCCGAGCGCCGCGTGGCGTCGATCGCGAACCCTGGCCAGCCCGCGTGGTCGCCGGACGGCGCGACGATCGCCTACACCGCCGGTCACGAGCTCTTCGTCGTCCCCGCGAACGGATCCGCGCCGCCGCGACGCATCGCGTCCAATCTCCACGACTCCGGCACCCCGAGCTGGTCACCGGACGGCGTCAGTCTCGCCGTCTCTCGTGCCTCCGGTGTCTGGGTCGCGAATCTCCAGGGCGGCGGCCATGCCGTCGACCAGCAGGCGCATGCGTTCGGAGTGGGCACCTCGTGGAGCGGAGCGAACCTCTTGATCTCCGCGTCGGCGCCGGGCTGTGGCGACCGAACCGCAATCGTGCTCGTCAGGCCCGGCGGTTCGGCCGGCGTGTTTCCGGGCAGCTGCCCGTCCCAGTAGTACAGTCGCGCGCGTGGCTGGAAGCTGCTGCGCGCGCGACTACGAGTCGTTCTTCGGACGGCGGCAGGCGGCGCGGGACGCACGCGGCTTTCGCCGCCGCGGCCTGCGCGGCTCCGCGCGCGACCTGGTCGAGCTGAGCGGCGACGTGCGCGGCGCGAGCGTGCTCGAGGTCGGCGGCGGGGTCGGGGCGATCGAGTTGGAGCTGCTCGCCGCGGGCGCCGACCGGGCGACAAACGTCGAGCTCTCGGGCGAGTACGAGGACGTCGCCGGCGAGCTGCTGACCGAGCGTGGGCTGTCGGAGCGCGTCGAGCGGCGCATCGGGGACTTCGTCGCCGAGGCCGGCACCATCGAGCCGCACGACGTCGTCGTCATGCACCGCGTCGTCTGTTGCTACCCCGACGTCGACGCGCTCGTCGGCGCGGCGGCGGAGCGGGCGCGCCACAGGCTCGTGCTCACGTTCCCGCAGGAGCGCACGATCGTCCGCGCGGCGCTCGGGCTCGTCAACGCGATCCTCAGGCTGCGTCGATCGACGTTCCGCGTCTACGTCCACTCCGCACGCCGCATCGAGGCCGCTGCCGGAGCGCACGGTCACACGCTCGCGGCGCGACGGCGGCACGGCCTGCTCTGGGAGTCGGTCGCGTTCTCGAAGAGCTAGCGAAGCGCCGCGAGCGCCTGGTCGAGCTTCGCCTTCGGCGCGCCGACGAAGCCCGACGCGACGACGACGACATTGCCGAACTGCTCGCGCACGATGTGCTGCGGTCCCGTCCCCCACTTCACCAGCGGCACGGCATCCAGCGCCTGCTGTGCGTGCGCGTTCGTGTCGAACACCCACACCACCTCGCCTGTGTGGAAGGTCGTATTCGACCCGCTCAGCTGCGCCTGGACGTTGAAGCGCATGTCGCTCTGGTTGAGGGCGAGCGGCAGAAACGGCACCTGGCCGGTCACGTACTGGTTGCCGGTGACGACGCCGGTGAACGGAAGCCCGGCGTCGTAGAACGCCTTCGAGACCTCGAGCACCGAGTGGGACTGCGTCTTGCCGCCTCCGCCGCCACAACCGGCGGCGAGAAGGGCGAGCGAAGCCAGGAGGACGACGAGCCTGCGCACGGCGTCAGCCTAGCGGGGCGTGAAGGCGAAGACGCCGGAGGTACCGCCGCCGACGATGACGATGCGCCCGCCGAGCGCGACCACGGCAGGGTCGGCCAGCGAGACAGGCAGGCGCGCGGCGACCGTGACTGAGCCGTGGACGATGCGGAGCACCTCACTGCCGCCGACGAGATAGAGCGCGTTCCCGAGTGCGGCCATGCCTGCGTGCGCCTCGGGCGCCGGCAGCGTCGCCACACGCGCGACCTTCCGCGTGGCCGGGTCGATCGAGTAGACCGCCGACGAGGTGCCCGACGGCGTGATGCCGCCTGCGACCACGATCCGGCCGCCCAGGACGGCGACCCCCGCGTACCGCGTGCCGGCCGGCAGCCGGGCGACCGTTGTCGTGCGCCCTCCTCCGTCGTAGCGGAGGATCGCGCTCGCGTAGACCGATCCGGTGTAGCCGCCGACGAGATAGGCCTTGCCGCCGACGACGGCGGCGCCGAGGTCGGACAGCGGCTCGTCGAGCTTGCCCGCGCTTCGCGCGGTGCCGGCGAGGCTCACGCGGTCGATCGTGTCGACCGAGACCGACTCCCCACCACCGAAGAGATAGATCGAGGAGCCGAGAACCGCCGCGGCAGCGTCATGCGTGGGCGCCGTCAGGCGCCCAACCGTGCGGAGGTGCTGCGGCGTGCCGAGCATGATGCTGTCGGTCGACGATGAGCCCGTGTACCCACCGAGCACCATCAAGCGCCCGCCGGGAAGGGCGACTGCGGAGACCTTCGACAGCGCCTGTGGGAGCGACCCGATCCGCTGCACGGTCGAGATCGTCTTGCGCGCGGCCTTCACGCCGCCCGGCACGCCAGGCAGGAGGTCGAGGCCGTCGGGCTTGTTCAGGTAGCCGGGTGCAATTCCGGGGCTGCCGAGGTGGCCGTACGACCACACAACCTTCTTCGTGCGCGGATTCACGACGAGCACGCGGTGGTTCCAGTCGTCGGTGAGCGCGATCATCCCGTTCGGCCAGCGGACGGCGAGGGAGGGCCGGTTCAGCGT